>Ga0210383_10000129_pt1 | contig 78022 bp, 62 predicted proteins | sample IncBWC14OmetaG_FD_160072 | JGI IMG/M metagenome (GOLD analysis project Ga0210383, IMG submission 160072) | Forest soil microbial communities from Barre Woods Harvard Forest LTER site, Petersham, Massachusetts, United States - Inc-BW-C-14-O ...
CGACGACAAGGTATAGCCGAGGCCGTAGATTACGCCTCCTACCGTGGCTACTTTTCGTGGACCTGCACGGTCCATCCACATGCCGCCAATGACGGTCCCGACTCCGATGAAAAAAACGTTGATCGTAAACGACAACGAAACTTCTGTGAGCGTCCAGTGCTGCGTGCTGACCAGCGGTTTGACGAACACACTCCAGGCATAGACTGCGCCCAGACAGATCTGCATAACTACGGCAGCAACTGCAATTCCCCACCGACTCGGAAGACGTTGCTCTGCCATTGTGCCCCCCAGTTCGCTCGTGCACCGCACAACTCGGGCCGTGTCCGGACAAAGGCAATCGTTTTATTATGCGACCTCGGCTATGCGACGTTATGCGACCGGATAGATATAGCCTCAGCCTATAGGGCTGTCAAGCGTCGGCTTTGCGTAGGAATACCGGGCAGCGATACTATGTGCTTATTGCACAGAATATCCGGCATGGCTGGAGTCTCACATGATTAGAGAGATCGCACTCCGTTGGCCTGTGATTCGCCAGATCCTTCATGGCGGAGATGGTACAGGCCCGGAAGCAATGAGCGATGGGACGCGGAACATGCTTCCCAAAAATCATGGGGCTGAAGTGACCCGGTCCGTTTGCCCTTACTGCGCGGTGGGCTGCGGCCAACTCGCATATCACAAGAACGGCAAACTGATTTCGATCGAGGGTGATCCTGAATCGCCCCTGTCACGCGGACGCCTATGCCCGAAAGGTTCGGCGAGTTACGAACTCCTTACCCACTCTCAGCGGCTGACCAAGGTGAAATACCGCAGAGCTTTTTCGAAAGTCTGGGAAGACCTGGAACTTGGCAAAGCCATGGAGATGATTGCCGACCGTTTATGGCAAAGTCGGGACCGCACCTTCGTTGAAACCCGAGACGGCCAGACTCTAATGCAGACCACCGCGATCGCTCACCTCGGCGGCGCCACGCTCGACAACGAAGAAAACTACCTGATCAAAAAGCTCTTCACCGCAGGCCTCGGCATGGTGTGCATCAGCAATCAGGCCCGGATATGACATAGCTCGACTGTGCCCGGTCTGGGCACAACCTACGGACGCGGCGGGGCCACGACCGCGCCCAAAGACATGCTGAACTCCGACGCGATCCTGATCATGGGATCGAACATGGCCGAGAATCACCCCGTGGCCTTTCAATGGGTGATGGAAGCCAAGGAGACAGGAAGCACGGTCATCCACGTGGATCCGCGCTTCAACCGGACCTCTGCAGTGGCCAACATTTGGCTGCCGCTGCGCGCCGGGTCGGACATTATTTTCCTCGGCGCATTAATCCGTCACGTGTTGGAGAATGAACTTTTCTTCCGCGAGTACCTCCTGCACTACACCAACGCGCCCCTGATCATCTCCGAAGCTTTTCGCGACACGGAAGAACTCGAAGGAATATTCTCCGGCTGGAAGCCCGAGCAAAATTCTTACGATTCGAAAACCTGGTGGTACGACGGCGCCGAGAAACGCGGCGGTCAGGTCCCCGGCGGTGAGACCCCAGCCAACCCGGTTCCCGATCTCAATACCTACAGGAAAGACGACACGCTGCAAGACCCGAGATGCGTCTTTCAGCTTCTCAAGCATCACTTCGCGCGGTACACACCGGAGTTGGTGGAAAAGTATTGCGGCGTTTCCAAGGACGCTTTTTTGCGGGTCGCGGATATTTATTGCAAAGCCTCGGGACCAGAGAAAACTGGCGGAATCTGTTATGCGGTGGGTTGGACGCAGCACTCCTCAGGAGTGCAGATCATCCGCTGCGCCGCGATTTTACAGCTCTTGCTCGGTAACATGGGCAGGCCCGGTGGCGGAATCATGGCGTTGCGCGGGCACGCCTCTATCCAGGGCAGCACCGACATTCCTACACTATTCGACACTCTTCCCGGATACCTGAACATGCCCAAGTTCGGAGAACAATCGAAGAGCCTGGGGAAGTACATTGCGCAAAACATGCCCAGAACCGGCTGGTGGAGGAACTTCGACAAGTACATCGTGAGTTTACTGAAGGCCTACTACGGCGACGCTGCGCAGCCAGAGAACGAGTTCGGCTTCCACTGGCTGCCGCGACTGACCGGCGACCATTCGCACCAGGGCTATTGGCTCGACATGATAGAGGGCAAGATGGACGGGCTGTTTGTCATGGGCGAAAATCCCGCCGTGGCCGGACCAAATTCCGGGATGGAACGCCGGGGGCTGGCGAAGTTGAAGTGGCTGGTGGTGCGCGATCTCGTGGATACTGAAACGTCCTCTTTCTGGTGCTCTGCGCCAGAAGTGCAGAACGGCGAAGTGCGGCCCGAGGACATTCAAACCGAAGTCTTCCTGATGCCCGCGGCAGGCCACGCAGAAAAAGATGGCACGTTTACCAACACCCAGAGGTTGCTGCAGTGGCACAACAAAGCCGTCGATCCTCCCGGCGACTGCCGCAGCGAAAACTGGTTCATGTTCCACCTAGGAAATCTGCTGCGAGAAAAAGCCAGAAAAGATCCCCAGCCGAAGAATGCCGGGTTGCTCGCGCTCACCTGGAACTACAGCACCGAAGGGGCGCATCAGGAGCCCTCGGCCGAAGAAGTTCTCAAGGAAATCAACGGCTACACCGTCGCGGATCGGCAACCGGTGCCAGGATTCGGTGCGCTCAAAGCGGACGGCTCAACCGCATGCGGTGCCTGGATCTACTCCGGCGTCTTTCCCAAGGCCGGCGAAAATCGCGCGAATCAGCGTGCTTCGAAAGATTTCTACGGACACGGCTGGGGATTCGCCTGGCCCGCAGACCGGCGCATCCTCTACAACCGAGCCTCGGCACGGCCCGACGGCAAGCCCTGGAGCGAGCGCAAGAAGCTGGTGTGGTGGGACGACGCAGGTAAGAAGTGGACGGGGAACGATGTGCCTGATTTTGTCGCCACCAAGCCGCCCGGTCACGTGCCCGGCGAAAATGCTGAAGGCGACGATGCTCTGGCCGGAGACAAACCATTCATCCTGCATGCTGACGGCCTCGGCTGGATTTGGGTGCCCAGCGGCTTAAACGATGGACCATTGCCGGCTCACTACGAACCGTTTGAGTCCCCGATACGGAATCCGATCTACCCCAAACGGCAAGTCAATCCCGTGGCCAGCAGCAAGAGTCGTCCGGGCAACGAGTACGCGTCGTCCCCGGATGCGCGGTTCCCATACGTTTTAACCACTTACCGCCTCACCGAACATCACACTGCCGGGGGAATGTCGCGAACCTTATCGCACCTTGCCGAACTTCAGCCGGAAATGTTTTGCGAGATTTCTGTCGAGATGGCGCGCGAGCTGACGATAGAGCCGGGCGAGTGGGTGACCATCGTTACAAAACGCGGTGCCATTGAAGCGCATGCCCTGGTTACACCTCGCGTGCAGACACTGGAGATCGAGGGTAAACTCATTTACCAAGTCGGCTTGCCGTTTCACTGGGGATATTCCGGGCTGGTGAAAGGCGACATCGGTAACGACCTGATCGCGATCTCGGAGGAGCCGAACGTGCGCATCATGGAATCGAAGGGCCTGCTGTGCAACCTGCTGCCCGGCAGACATTCGGAGACTGCGCAAGCGGTGAAGGAACTACTGAAAGCGGGGAAGGAATCCTAATTCACCATGACTGTCTCGGCGTTCCTGACAGACGCAACCCTGTGTATCGGCTGCAAGGCCTGCGAAGTGGCCTGCAAGGAATGGAATGAAGTGCCGGCCGATGGCATGGTGTGGAGCGGTCTCTCTTACGACAATACGCAGAGTCTGGGCGCTTCAACCTGGCGGCACGTGATGTTTCTGGAGCAGCCGCAAGTGGCGGGTCCGCAGCTTGCGGACACCAAGGACCCCTTCCGCTGGATCTTTCTTTCCGATGTTTGCAAGCACTGCGCCAATGCCGGGTGCCTGGAGGCCTGTCCCACGGGGTCGATCATGCGCACCGATGTGGGATCCGTTCTGGTGCAGAAGGATGTGTGCAATGGGTGCGGATATTGTGTGGTTGCGTGTCCGTTTGGGGTGATTGACCGCCGTCCTACGGATGGTCGCGCCTTCAAGTGTACGTTCTGTTACGACCGGCAAAAGGCTGGCCTCATTCCTGCATGCGCAAAAGCATGCCCGACGCAATCGATACAGTTCGGCGAGATCGGGGAGCTGCAGCAGCGGGCCAGCAATCGTGTTCACGAGCTGCGCGAGCGAGGGTACCAGGACGCGCGGCTCTACGATCCTCAAGAAACAAGCGTCGGCGGGGTTCACGCCTTCTTCGTGATTCTGGGTGAGCCGGAGAATTACAATCTTCCACCTGCCCCCGAGGCGCCGTCGGCGTATCTGAAGAGCGCCTGGACCTCGGCGCTGATTTCTGCCGCTGTTGTCTTTGGGATTGTCTGCCTGGCTTTTGCACTTTGACGGAGCCGAACCCGTGCCCCAGCCCGCCCCCATAAACCGCAAGGCCACCGAAGAGCGCCTGGATGAAATCCGCCGGGAGGCAGCGGATAAAGCGTTGCCTGTCGGTCAAGGTCGGGAGCCGGTAAAGCACCCGCCGCAGATTCGCGGAAGAGAGAGCTACTACGGCCTGTCGGTACTGAAAGCCCCGCTCTGGACCTGGGAAGTCCCCCTCTACTTTTTTATTGGCGGCATTGCCGGCGTCTCTGCGGTGGTAGCCTTCGCCGCGCAGATGTTCGCCAAAGATCCGGCGCTCACCCGGGCTGCGCTGTGGGTCGCCATCATTGGAGCCGCGATCTGCCCAGTTTTCCTGATTTCCGACCTGGGCAGGCCTGAGCGATTCCTGGCCATGCTGAGGGTGGTAAAAATCCAGTCTCCGATGTCGGTCGGGGTGTGGACTTTGGTTGCTTTTTCCGGCTGCGTGTTTGTCGCCCTGGCTGGAGATGAACTCATCCTGCGCGGGTATGTAAACTCGCTCACGATCGGAATGAGGTGGGCCGGAGAATTCACCGGAGCCCTGACCGGCTTGATTCTTGCCGCTTATACGGGAGTGTTGATCGGCGCAACGGCAAATCCGGTCTGGTCTCATAATCGTCGGGCGATTCCTCCACATTTTTTGGCCTCTGCGGTTGGAGGAGCGGGCGCGGTTCTCGAGCTGATTGGCTTTTTCGTTCCTGCAACCCAAATCCTCGGACTCGTCGCCGCTGTTACTGAAACTCTGCTGGGAGTGCATTTCGAACTGAGCCGGTTACCCGTCAACTCGCCCCTGCATCGCGGCAAGAGCGCGTGGATGTTTCGCATTGCCGGCGCGCTGGCCGGTCCTGGAGCACTTCTGCTGCGTCTTCTGTCCGACTCGGCCGCTGGACGCCGATCCGCCGCGGTCTGTTTCCTGATCGGTTCCTTGCTCAGCCGGTATGCCTGGATTTCGGCAGGCGTGGCATCGGCGAAAGATCCCGAGGCGCTGTTTCAGATGCAACGGAAAGCCTGACGCTCCTCTTGGTTTGGATTGTTGTAATCTGTTCGATCATGGAAAAATCGGAAGAAGCACTGGTTGCTGGTTTATTGGACGCTCAGGTAAAGGCCCAGGCCCTATTCGCGCAGGTCCAGGCGCGGAGCCTGATTCGACCGGGGACCAGGGAAAGCGAGATTAACGACAGTATCTATGCGCTTGCCGGGAGCATGTACGGAATCTCGCGCTACTGGCACAAACGCATCGTGCGTGCTGGGCGCAACACGCTGGCTCCCTATGATGACAATCCGCCTGATTTGACCGTCGGTGAGGATGACATTGTCTTTCTCGACCTCGGTCCGGTGTTCGAGGAATGGGAAGCCGACTTCGGGCGGACCTACGTTGTAGGCAACGATCCGTGGAAGCTCAAACTCTGCCGTGACATCGAAGAGGCTTTTGCCAGCGGCAAGCGGTATTTTCACGAACATCCTGAGATCACCGCCGCCGAGCTGTATGCGCACGCGCAACAGTTGGCGGAGCAAGCCGGCTGGGAATATGGCGGTCCCATTGCTGGCCATCTCATCGGCATTTTTCCGCATGAGAAGATCCCAGACGATAAGGTCACTCTTTATGTCCATCCCGAAAATCACAAGCGGATGCGGTTGCCCGACGCTTCCGGCCGAAGGCGCCACTGGATATTGGAGATTCACTTTGTAGATCGTGCGCGCGAGATCGGTGGCTTCTACGAAGAATTGTTGACGATCGGGTAAATTCGCATCGGCATATTCGACAACATGGTTCCGGTCTTTCCCAACGTCCGCGGAGTGAACCTCGATTCACAAACCCGTTGCGAACACTATCACGGGCGTGCTGACATCGTCGCCATCAAGATGAAATGTTGTAGTTTGTACTACGCCTGCAAAGATTGCCATGACGCGCTCGCCGATCATCCGATCGCCGTCTGGCCGGAGAGTGAGTGGAACGAGCCAGCAGTACTCTGCGGCGCCTGCGGGGCTGTGCTGACCATTCTCCAGTACATGCGGAGTGATTCTCGCTGCCCGGCTTGTAGCGCGCAATTCAACCCGCGGTGTCGCCTCCACTATCATCTCTACTTTCGAATCCCAAAGGTTTCCGAACCACATTGAGAAAAAACGACGCAAAGAGGTCCTTGGTGAGCAAGAAGGCGAACCTAACCAATCGGAAGACGATTCACATCGAATGGGGCGACTGCGACCCCGCCCAGATTGTCTATTTCCCGCGCTATTTCGCCTATTTCGATGCGTGTACTGCTGGATTGTTCAAGAAAGTCGGCTTGCCGAAGCGGCAGATGCTCAAGACCTACGGCATTATCGGAATTCCCCTGGTCGACCTGCGGGCGTCATTCAAAGCGCCATCGCGATTCTCGGACACGGTAGTCGTCGAATCCGAAATAACCGAGTGGCGCCGCAGCAGCTTTTCTGTCCGCCACCGGTTGTTTAACAAAGGGGTGCTGGCTGTGGAATGTTTTGAGATCCGGGTGTGGGCGGCGTTGTCGGAATCTGATCCGGAACGAATCGAGAGCAAGCCCGTGCCGCGCGAGGTGATCGAGTTGTTTTCTGCAAGCGGGAATCGTGGCCCGTCGCGACGAAAGAAGCGGTGAAAATGCGCACCCAGGTTGCGATTGTCGGAGCAGGACCTGCCGGGCTTGTTCTCTCGCTTCTCCTGCACCGGCAGGGCATTCACTCGGTGGTTGTCGAAGCGCGTAGCCGGCAGCACTGCGAGCAGCGGGTGCGGGCCGGCGTCCTGGAGCAAGGCACCGTCGATCTTCTAGTGGAAATAGGTGTCGGCGAGCGCATGAAGCGGGAAGGGCTGATCCATGACGGCGTGGAAATTCGCTTCAGAGAACAAGGCCGTCGTATCGATTTCAAGGCCCTTACTGGGCGCGGAATCACCATCTATGCCCAGCAGGAGGTTGTGAAAGACCTGATTGCAGCGCGCCTGGGAGCAGAAGGTGAGATTTTCTTCGAGGCCGAAGATGTCACTGTTCACGACCTCGATTCCGCAACCCCGAAGATACGGTTTCGCGATCACGGTGACCCTGCGGAAGTCCAATGCGATTTCATCGCCGGTTGCGACGGCTTTCACGGAGTGTGTCGCCCGAGCATAGAGCATGCGCTAACCATCTACGAACGCGTTTTTCCGTTCGCCTGGCTGGGCATTTTGGCTGCGGCCCCACCTTCTTCCGACGAGTTGATCTACTGCTACCACGATCGAGGGTTTGCGCTACACAGTATGCGGACTCCGGAGATTACCCGCCTCTATCTCCAATGCGCTCCGGATGAAGACCTGGCGCGGTGGCCGGATGCGAGAATCTGGCAAGAATTACAGAGCCGCCTGGCCACTCGCGACGGCCGCAGGCTCACCGAGGGGCCCATCTTGCAGAAAGGTATTACCGGCATGCGCAGTTTCGTCGTCGAGCCGATGCAATCCGGCAGGCTCTACCTGGCCGGGGATGCGGCCCACATCGTCCCGCCAACCGGCGCAAAAGGCCTAAACCTTGCTGTGGCTGATGTGCGAGTCTTGGCCGCCGCGATTGCAGAATTCTATGCCACTGGAAATCTCAAACTTCTCGACCATTACTCAGAAACCTGCTTAAGACGAGTCTGGCTGATTCAACGTTTTTCACTGTGGATGACTTCCATGCTCCACCGGATTCCCGGGAACGACCGGTTCGAGCAGCGCAGGCAATTGGCTGACCTGGATTACCTGACCAGCTCTCGCGCGGCAGCCCAAAGCTTTGCCGAAAACTACGTTGGGCTTCCGATGAGTTGAATCCGCGTACAATCTGAAGCGGGCAGGGTACATCGAGCTTTTCGGATTTGTGAGATCGGCATGTCTTCTTCTCTGACACAAAATAAGGGCGAAGACCCAGGAATATCCGTCGCCCCCTTCCGGCGGCATGAGTTGGGGACCCAGCCAGATTATTTTTATCCTTCTTATCGCGCGACCCGACTGCGGGCGCCATCTCAGCCGCTAATCTTTTTGCCCCATACGCTTTCAGAAGTGACGGGGCCAGTCTTCGGCCATTCCGACATTCTTCCGCATGATCAAGACCTGACGCATCAGCATGCGGGAGAACCGCTGGGGGAGCGCATTATTGTGCGCGGGCGCGTTGTGGATGGGGATGGCCACCCCGTGTCGAACAGCCTGATCGAGATTTGGCAGGCGAATGCGGCGGGGCGATATGCACACGCGAAAGACGACCACTCCGCTCCGCTCGATCCGAATTTCACCGGGACCGGAAGAACACTGACCGACAACGAGGGATTCTACAGTTTTGCGACCATCAAGCCGGGTGCTTATCCTTGGCGCAATCACGAGAATGCATGGCGCCCGGCGCATATTCATTTTTCTTTATTCGGACCTGCTTTCGTCACGCGACTGATCACACAGATGTACTTTCCCGGCGATCCGCTCTTTGCTTACGATCCGATTCTGCAATCGATCCCTGACGAACGGGCGCGCCAGCGGCTGGTTTCGCAATTTGACCTGGAAACAACAAAGCCGGAGTGGGCCCTGGGCTATCGTTTCGACATCGTGCTGCGTGGCCATGAATCAACGCCGTTTGAGAAGCCAAAAGTTTGAGAAGTAAAAAATTGAGAAGTAAAGATGATGAGAGACAGACAACGATGGATTTGACGCCTACACCTTCGCAAACCGTAGGTCCGTACCTGCATCTTGGCCTCACCGACGCACGGAGTGTTTCGCGCATCGCTGGCGATGGAACGAAAGGCGAACGTATGTGGCTCACCTTTCGTGTGCTGGACGGAGAAGGCGGTCCTGTTCCAGACGCGATGATCGAACTCTGGCAAGCAGACTCCGAAGGGAGCTACACGCATCAGCAGAGCAGTGCGAACGGCTCACCCTTTCGCGGCTTTGGACGACTGGCGACGGCCGAAGACGGCTCGTGCATTTTTGAAACCATTCGCCCAGGATGTGTCGCCGGGCCGGGCGAAACCGTTCAGGCGCCTCACATTAATGCATCGATTCTTGGCCGTGGCATTCTCAAGAGGTTGTCGACCCGAGTTTATTTCGCAGGAGAGCCGGCGAACGCCGCCGATCCGATTCTGGCACTGGTGCCACAAAATCGGCGGGCAGTGTTGTTGGCCCAGCCAGATGCAGCCCGCGCGAGCCATTGGATTTTCGATGTGCGCTTGCGGGGAGAGGGCGAAACGGTGTTCTTCGATGTGTAGTCATTTCGAATTGGATCGCGCACGCAGGTGGAACCACACGGCACGGAGCCAGGCATGAGCGGACGATTGATCGAGAGTCTGGCCACCACGCCGGCCCTAGCCGCGCTGTTTTCCGATGAGTCTGTTCTTCAGGCGATGTTGGATTTCGAAGCTGCGCTGGCGCGTGCGGAAGCGCGAAACGGTGTGGTTCCGAAGGCTGCGTCGGACGCGATCACGGCCGCCGCAAAACTCTGCAACTTCGATATTTCCGCTCTCGCCGATGCCGCATTTCGCGCCGGAACACCGGCGATCCCGCTGGTGAAAATGCTGACCGACCAGGTGCGAAAAACCAACCCGGATGCGGCGCGGTTCGTGCACTGGGGAGCCACCAGCCAGGATGTTGCGGATAGTGCGATGTCGGTTCTGCTCAAACGCGCCGAACCGATTCTGATTGCCGATCTCTTCCGGCTGGAGAAGGCGCTGGCTGGTCTGTCAGAGAGTCACAAACACAGCGTCATGCTCGGGCGGACTCTGCTTCAACCTGCACCACCTGTCACCTTCGGACTGAAAGCCGCCGCGTGGCTTGCTTCGATTCACCGCGGAAGGCGGCGTTTGCAGAAAGCATTTCGAGTTGCCGCAGTGTTGCAGTTTGGTGGCGCCAGCGGCACATTGGCATCGCTTGGCGACCGCGGAGTTCCAATAGCTCAGGCTCTGAGTGCGGAACTTGGATTTGGCGACTCTGCCCCAACGCCCTGGCACACGCAACGCGATCAACTCGCCACGTTGGTCTGCTCTTGCGGCGTGCTGACAGGATCTCTCGGCAAAATGGCGCGCGATGTCAGTCTGCTCATGCAGAGCGAGGTCGGAGAGATGGCCGAACCCGGAGGGGAAGGCCGCGGCGGATCCTCAACCATGCCGAACAAGTGCAACCCCACGGCCTCTGCGTTGACTCTCGCGGCCGCGCATCGGGTGCCGGGACTGGTTTCATCATTTCTTTCTGCCATGCTGCAAGAACATGAGCGAGGCGTCGGCGGCTGGCAGGCGGAGTGGCCGATCATTGCTGCCGTAGTCCAATCGACCGGTGTGGCAATTGCTTCGATGGCGGAGGCGGCCGAAGGGGCTTCAGTGGACGCGCAGAAGATGCGTTTCAACATCGAGAATACTAACGGAGCGATTTTTGCGGAGCGCGCCATGATGCTGCTTGGCGCAAAGCTGGGGCGAGACGTTGCTCATAAGATGCTTGAGGTGGCCATTCGGAAAAGTGTCCAACGGGGCAAGCATCTCGCTGTTGTGCTCGCGGAGACTCCTGAAGTAACGACCCATTTGGCTCCCGCCGAGCTCAAGCAGTTGGAAACGCCGGAACAATATCTTGGCTCGGCCGAGGCGTTCCGGAAAGCTCTGGCGTCAGAGGCCGAAAGTGAAGACGACAACAACGACGGCGACAAGGAGCAATGATTTGCCCTTCGCAACCATTCACCACGCGCGGATGTTCTACCGAATGCAGGGAAATGCGGGACTGCCCGTCCTCATCCTATCCCACTCGATTGGCGCCGACCACGCGATGTGGGACCTTCAAGTCGAAAACCTGCTGCCGCATTTCCAGATTTTGCGGTATGACACGCGCGGCCACGGAGCTTCGGATGCAACCGCGGGCGATTATTCGATTGAGATGTTGGGCAAGGATATTCTCGCACTGGCTGACGTGTTGGGCATCTCAGAGTTTGCTTTTTGCGGGTTGTCGTTAGGCGGAGCCATCGGACAGTGGGTTGCGGCTCAGGCCCCCGAGCGCATCACCCACCTTGTGCTGGCCGACACGTCGCCGCAGTTTGTGCCGCGCACGAATTGGGAAGCAAGAATTACGGCCGTGGTCAAAGGCGGAATGTCTTCGGTCGTCGATGTGGCGATGCAGCGATTCTTCTCGCCCGATACGCTGGCCAAACACAATCCCCACGTCGCTTCCGTCCGATCGGTTTTCCTGGGCACCGATCCTGTCGGATACCTGGGATGTTGTGCGGCCCTTCGCGATATGAATCACGGGGATCTCCTCCGTCGGATCAAAACTCCAACATTAGTGATCTCCGGCGATCGAGATGTTGCCACTCCGTGGAGCGGGCATGGAGAACGGTTGGCGCAGGGGATTCCGGGAGCGAAAGCGCTTCACCTGCCGGCTGCGCACCTTTCCAACATCGAACTGCCACACTCCTTTACCACCGCCCTGCTTGAGTTCGTACTTCCGCAATCTCACGCAAACGCAGATTCGCTGCAAATAGGATTCGCGGTGCGCCGCGCCGTGCTCGGCGACGCTCACGTCGATAAGGCAATTGCCGCAACGACAGAATTCACGCGCGAATTTCAAGAGTTGATAACCCGTTACGCGTGGGGAACAATTTGGGCTCGTCCTGAACTGGACCGGCGAACCCGAAGACTTCTCGCGCTATCGATAACGGCCGCGCTCGGACGGTGGGAAGAGTTCGCGCTCCACGTGCGCGCCGGTTTGGCCAGCGATCTCGAATTGTGTGATTTGAAAGAAGTGCTATTGCAGGCTGCCGTGTACGCGGGCGCTCCGGCGGCCAATACCGGATTTCAAATTGCGGCGGAACACATGAAGAAGACTGACTGAGCGCGGAATCTTTGCGCCTTTCCCGAAGTCTGATCCGAGGCCTTGTACCGGTCTTTGCTAATAGACGAGGTTAGCAGACGAGAGATCGATCTGCGTTTCTTAAAGTGCCATCCGCGAGGCGTGTTTTCAGTTAGTTACGGTTGAACGTCTCGTGTTGGGACAGAGGCCACGGCGCCGCCATTCCCCTGTACCCTTGAACTCAGGATCATTTCACCTTCGTAATTTGAAGAAAACTGGCGCAGCGATGATGATTGCCAGTGATGCCGAATTCCGACAAGATGCGCCGATGGACGCGCCTTCCCATCGACTTGCCCGTCCGCGTGGTGACGTCAAAAGGTTTTTCCACGACCGTGGTCGAGGGCCGGGGCACGGAGATGAGCGAAGGCGGCATGTTTTTGTATGCCGGCATTCTGCTGAACCCGGGCGATCTGCTCGAAATTGAGTTTGATACTCCCGCTCCTTCGCGACTGCCGGCTATCGTGCGTTTCCGCAGTGGTTTCTGCTTTGGCCTGGAATTCATCACCCCGCTGCCCGCCTGATTCTGCACCTTCGTCGCCTCCTGTAGGTCTCTCCCGTAGCATTACCCTCCGAATTGTTCTAGCATTTGGAACGACCCTGGGGGTTTGCTGGCATGTACTTCGAACAGTTCTATCTGGGCTGTCTGGCGCACGCTTCCTACCTGCTGGCTTCGGGCGGGGAAGGGGTTGTGGTCGATCCGCAGCGCGATGTTGAGTTGTATCTCAAGGCCGCGCAGGACCACGGGGTAACGATCCGGCACATCTTTGAAAGTCATCTGCACGCCGACTTTGTTTCTGGACATAGGGAATTGGCGGCGCGCACGGGCGCGACGATCTACATGGGCGCGCACGCCGGCGCGACATTTCCACACGTTCCTGTGAGTGATGGATTCGAATTGAAGTTTGGGCAGGCCTCGATCGGCGTGCTGGAAACGCCCGGTCATACAGCAGAAAGCATCTGCCTGGTTGTCACCGATCGAGAGAAGTCTCCTGCCCCGTGGGCGGTTCTGACCGGGGACACTCTGTTCATTGGCGACGTCGGCCGCCCCGACCTGTCGCCCGGGCACACGCCGGCGGAACTGGCGGGGCTGCTCTATGACAGCCTGCACCACAAGTTGCTGACGCTGGCCGACAGCGTGTTGGTCTATCCCGCACACGGCGCCGGTTCTTTGTGCGGAAAAAATATGCGGGCCGAGCGGTCGTCAACCATCGGCACGGAGCGGCTGACAAATTATGCGTTGCAGATCGGGAGCAGGGAAGAATTCGTCATGCAGCTGACCAGCAATCTTCCCGCGCGGCCGGAATATTTTCTCAAGGATGCCGAGATCAACCGCACCGGAGCTGGGGCCTTGGCGGACCTGCCGCCGCTGCGAGCGATCGCGCCCGCGGATCTGCAGAATATGTTGAGCGCGGGGGAGATCGCGCTCGACGTGCGTCCCGGAGAGGATTTTGCTGCAGGTCACGTACCGGGGTCGGTGAACATTGCCCTGTCAGGGCAGTTTGCCTCGTGGGCCGGCACCGTGCTCGGGCTGTCGGCGCATCCGGTGCTGATTGCGGCGTCGGATGATGAAGCTTCGAACGCGCAGGTGGATGAGGCCCGGCTCAGGCTGACGCGTGTCGGTATTGAAGCGCTGAACGGGTATCTGGCAGGAGGCGTGGCTGCGTGGAAGCAGGCGGGATTTGCGATGGCGACTATTTCGCAAGTTGCGGCGGACGAATTGAACGCGCGGATGAAATCTGAGCAAATTCAAGTGCTCGATGTGCGGCGTGAACCGGAATGGGATGCGGGACACATTGAGGATGCGGTCTGGTGGCCGCTCGACAATTTCAAAGTGTCTCCGCCAGAAATTGATCACGATGCACCCATTGCGGTTCATTGCAAGGGTGGTTACCGGAGCATGATTGCCAGCAGCCTGCTGCAGCGCGCGGGGTTCAGGAATGTCACTAACATAGTTGGCGGATTCGACGCCTGGCAGCAGGCGAAACTGCCGGTGGTGAGCGGGAAGCCGGTGGGGGCCTGACGTGTTTTCTTCGCTTTTCCGGCCTGTGGAAAAAATGTTCCTGCAGGAACATTGTTGACAGTAATGTACGTACAGCAAATGGGAATGAATCGGACCTGAGGAGCAAGTCGCGAGATGAAAAACGACAAGCTGGCCAAGACCTTCTGCGTAGAAAGTGGCAAGCGTTTCCGGTTGAAAGATTGCGATCCCGCAGCCACGGGGCATTGGAAATCTAAAGAGCACGCGGCCGAGGCTTTGCAGGAGGGCATCGCGCGTACCGCCGAACTGCAAGACAAGCTCTATGCGCAGAACAGTTGGGCGCTGCTGCTGATATTTCAAGCGATGGACGCTGCGGGAAAAGACGGAATCGTGAAGCACGTGATGTCGGGAGTCAACCCGCAAGGCTGCCAGGTGTATTCGTTTAAAACTCCATCGGATCTGGAACTCCAGCACGATTTCTTATGGCGCACGACGCGAATGCTGCCCGAACGGGGGCATATCGGCATCTTCAACCGGTCTTATTACGAAGAGGTGCTGGTGGTGCGAGTTCATCCTGAGATTCTGAAGAGCCAGAGGACGCCGGCTTCGCTTGTGGGCAAGAACGTGTGGGACGAACGATTCGAAGACATTCGCAGCTTTGAGCGGCACATGGCGCGGAGCGGGACTGTGATCCGCAAGTTCTTCCTGCATGTTTCCAAGAAAGAGCAGAAGAGGCGCTTCCTGGCCCGCCTGGATCAGCCGGAGAAGAACTGGAAGTTCTCGGCGGCCGATATTCGCGAACGCAAATATTGGGACGACTATCAGAAGGCCTATGAAGAAATGATCGAAAATACCGCGACCGAGTACGCGCCGTGGTACGTGGTGCCAGCCGATAATAAGTGGTTCACACGGCTGGTGGTGTCGACGGTGGTGGTGCAGACTCTGGAGTCGCTGAACCTGGCTTATCCCAAGATGGATGAGGCGAAGCGGAAGGAACTGGAAGCGGCGAAGAAGATACTGATTTCCAAGAAATAAATGCGGTGTTCCAGGAGAACGATCCGTATCAGGGCATTGCTTGAGCGGTGCCGCCAAAAGGTGTGAGAGGTCTAACAGCTTTAACCGCGGGCTGGGCTCGACAGCGGCTGAAGCCTGAGGTGAACGGTGTAACTGGTGGTATGCCTGAAGGCATACCCTGATACGAACCTTCTACTCAGACTGTCCGGCCGCTCTGCCCTTTGCAGCGAGGCTCGGCTGGATTACCATAGCCAATCGTCTACTTCTTCCTCCGGAGATCAATCCTGACCATGGTCGGCCCCTATAGCATTTGCAGGAACGTTTCGCTTGCTGTCCGGTTGCTGTTCACATTCTCCCTCGCCGGCGGGTTCGTCATCGCCGCAAACGCGCAAACCAAGCCGGAGAAGCGGTCGAAAGCGGCTGCAGGAGCGACGCAGACTGCACCGGCCGCGGCTGCGAGCGATTCTGCCACCTCCGAACCGGAGAAGCCCGAAGAGAAGGCTTTTAAGGGGATGCGGTACCGGCTGATCGGGCCGTTTCGGGGCGGGCGATCGCTGACGGCGGCGGGAATTCCGGGCGATCCGACGACCTATTATTTTGGCGCGACCGGGGGCGGAGTTTGGAAATCGACCGACGGCGCCATGACTTGGTCCTCTGTTTTTGACAAGGAGGGAACGTCGGCCATCGGAAGCATCGCGGTGGCGAATTCCAATCACAATATTGTTTACGTCGGGACGGGCGAAGCGTGCCTTCGTGGAAACATTTCTCACGGGGACGGCGTTTACCGGTCGCTCGATGCGGGCAAGACGTGGAAGAACGTTGGGCTGAAGGATTCTCGCGCGATCGGCAAGGTGATTGTGAATCCCACGAATCCCGACATCGTGTTCGTGGCGGCGCTGGGGCATCCTTACGGGCCGAACACAGAGCGCGGCATTTTCCGCACTGCCGACGGCGGCAAGACCTGGGAGAAGGTTCTCTACAAAGACGAGAATACGGGCGGCATCGACGTCGCATTTGATCCGCACAATCCCAACATTGTTTTTGCGGCGCTGTGGCAGGCGCGGCGTACGTCGTGGAGCATGGCGAGCGGAGGCCCGGGCAGCGGCGTCTACCGGTCGAACGACGGGGGCACAACCTGGAAACATCTGGAAGAGCACGGCCTGCCGAAGGGACCGTATGGAAAAATCGGCGTCGCCGTGGCCGCGAATTCCGATCGCGTTTATGCGCTGATTGAAGCCCATAATCCGGATGGCGGGCTCTATCGCTCTGACGACGGTGGCGACTCGTGGCAACTGGTGAATCCGGATCACGGTTTGTGGCAGCGTCCGTGGTACTACATGCACGTGATCGCCGACCCGCGTGACGAGAACGTTCTGTACATCATGAATGTCGAGTCGTACAAATCAACCGACGGCGGACATTTGTTTAACAAAGTTCACGTGCCCCACGGCGACAACCATGGGCTGTGGATCGATCCGCAGAATACGCGGCGCATGATCGCTTCGAATGACGGCGGAGTGACGGTGACGCTCGACGGTGGAAAAAATTGGACGCTCCAGGACAATCAGCCGACGGCGCAGTTCTATCACGTGACGACTGACAACTTGGCCCCTTATCGAGTGTACGGGGCACAGCAGGATAGCGGAACGGTCGCGATCGTGAGCCGCAGTGACGATGGATCGATCGGCCACAGCGACTGGTACGACGTGGGCGGAGGTGAGGCGGGGTATATTGCGCCCGACCCGCGCGATCCGAATATTGTTTATGCAGCCGACTACCAGGGAAACATCACGAGATATGACCGGCACATCGGGCAGGTGAAGGCGATCACCGAAGTGCCCGAGCTTTCTGACGCGCGTGGGGCCGCGAACCTGGAGCATCGCTTCCAGTGGACCGCTCCGGTCATGCTTTCGCCGCATGATCCGAACACGCTGTATCACGCCGGGGAGCGGCTGTTTAAGACGACGGACGGCGGCGTGCACTGGCAGGCCATCAGTCCAGACTTGACCCGTAATGATAAGGAGAAACAGAAAGTTTCGGGCGGCGACATTACGATCGACGACTCAGGCACGGAATACTACGACACGATTTTCGCTCTGGCTGAATCGCCGATTACCAAGGGGACGCTGTGGGTCGGAACGGACGACGGCCTGATTCAGCTCACGCAGGACGAAGGTAAAACCTGGACCAACATCACGCCGAAAGATATGCCGGAGTGGAGCCGCATCAGCCAGATTGATGCGTCCACGCATGCTGCCGGGACGGCATATATAGCGGTGGATCGGCATCAGTTCGACGATCTACGACCTTACATCTACAAGACCAGCGACTACGGCAAGACCTGGTCGAAACTGGGGCAGGGAATTCCGGAGAACGCGTTTGTGCGAGTGGTGCGGGAAGATCCGAAGAAACGCGGACTGCTGTACGCAGGAACGGAAACGGGCGTTTACGTGTCGTTCAACGATGGAGCGAACTGGCGTCCGCTGCAATTGAATCTGCCGACGACGCCGGTGCACGATCTCGCGATTAAAGAGAACGACCTGGTGGTGGCCACACATGGGCGGGCGTTCTGGATTCTCGACGACCTGTCTCCGCTGCGGCAGTACAGTGATGACATTGCGAAGAAAGATGCGTTCCTGTACGCGCCCGCGACGGCTTACCGGATTCAGGCGGGAGCCGACGGGGACCGCCATCCTTCGAAACGGACAGGGCAGAATCCTGGGTCGGGAGCGGTGATTTATTACTTTCTGAAAGATGCGCCGAAAGCGGAGACCGAGGCGAAAATCGAAATCCTCGACGCGTCCGGCAAAGTGATTCGCAAATACTCGAGCGCCGAGTTCAATACGCTGGATGAGCCGCCTGATCCGGATGACAAGAAGCCGGAGAAGCAGCTTAAACCGGACGCCGGGTTGAATCGTTTTGTGTGGGATCTACGCTATGACGAGGCGCATCACGTCCCGGGATACTACCTCTGGGCGTATGGCGGGGGAGCGCGCGGTCCGGTGGCTGCACCGGGGCACTATGGAGTGCGGCTGACTGTGGGTAGTCAGAGTCAGACGGCTTCGTTCGATTTGAAACTGGATCCGAGGGTGCAGGTGAGCCAAGCGGATTTGGAGCAGCAACTGAATCTGCTGCTGCAGACGCGCGACGAATTGAGCCGGGTTTACGATGCCGTCAATCAGATTCAGGACGTGCGTTCGCAGTTGTCGGGGCTGAAGCGGCGGCTGCCGGAGAACACCAGCACCAAGACGATTGTGAGTGCGGCGGACGATCTGGAGAAGAAACTGGTCGCGGTGCGTGAGGAACTCATCAATCTGACGATTAGTGCTAACGAAGATTCGCTGGCATATCCTCCGCAACTGGATGCAAAGCTGGCGTTTCTTGCGATGGATGCAAGCACCGCCGACTCGGCGCCGACCGAAGCGGAGCAGAAGGAATTCGAGAAGCTGAAGCGGCAGAGCGGGGAACTGAGTGGGCGCTGGGAAGACTTGCAGCGCCGCGATCTGGCGGCGTTTCAGAAGCTGACGGCGGAGGGCAGCTTGTCGACGGTTGTGGTGCCGCCGCCGGGGCGGGCGACGGAGGATGAGGTGCCGGCGCACTGATTGTTTCCTTTCTTCCCTTCTGCGGAAGGGCCGCAACGAATCCCCACCCTTCGACAAGCTCGGGGCAGGCTTTCTCGCGCAGAAGGCGCGCGCGAAATGGGGCACCCTGAGTTTCCCGGCCCGGTGAGTGATCGCGTTACTTCCTATTACTTCCGTGCCACTTCCATAGCACGGTTGTGCCTTGTTCGACTGACGGCGCGTTGCTATTGTGCCGATAGAGACATTGAGGTTCCTCCCCTAAGGATCACCGAAGTCGATCCGGAATTTGGGGGGGCGTTTATGAAGAAAGTACACCTGTTTTATGCGGCGTTAGGCTTTGCGGTGGCCCGTTGGATTTTCAAACGGCAAGCTGTAGTGGACCCCGTCACGCGATTCCGGTCGCAGGGTCTTTTGTAGAAGTTTTCTTGGGCTTGGGCGCGCGCACCCGTTGCGCCTCCATTTCGTCTGGCGCGCGCCCATTGTTTTCTCATCTGCTTTCAGTGCTTCCCTGATATCGCCTGACTTACGAATCGTCTTACTGAATCGCCTCGCCGTTTTTCACTTCGTATTCGACGCGGAACGGCCTTAGCGCTTTGCGGTTCTGCCAGCCCTCCTGGGCGATGATCCGATTGGCTTGCGCAAGACGTTCGGAGGGTAACGGATGAGTGCGGAAATATCCCTGCAAGCTTTGAATGGCGAGTTGTGAAAGCTCTTCTTCCGGACTCTCGGCGTGAATTACATATTCGTTGTTCAGTTTGCGGAAGCGCTCGAACATGCTGACGGCGCCGTAAGGTGAGTATCCGCTAAGCACTGCCAGTCGGATTCCTTCGCGGTCAGCTTCAAGCTCCTCGTCTTTGTTATAGCCGGCTTCCCAAACCTGAAGCGGGATTTGCAGGATGGAACCCACGATGCCAAATTGCAGGTTGCGCAGCTGGGCTTCGATCTGCACGCGCTCGGCGCAGTGGTAGTGATCGATGTGTTCGATCTCGTGGGCCAGGACGGCGGCGAGTTCGTCCTCGCTGGTCATCAGGTCGAGCATACCCTCGCCGATATAGACTGGGCCGCCGGGCAGAGAGAAGCCGTTGATCATGCTGCGGTCGGGCACGAGATGAAACGTGTAGGGCAAATGCCGGTGGGCGTTCAGACTGACTGCACTTCCGACGCGCTGCAGGTAGGTCTCGAGGGCGTGTTCTTCCGGGTTTAACTTCTCGGCAGGGACGGCATATTGTGCGGCAAGCTCTTGGCCGAGCGCGATTTCTTCGTTGTCGGAAAGACGGGTCAGGCGCATGGGTGCACGCGTGAGATCGCGCTGGGCATCGGCCGCCATGGCCACGACCGCGTTGGCCGAGACGGGCGTGGGATCGTGACGGCGCTGGCTGAAGTATATCCCCGCAATCCCGACCAGCAGCACGATCAAAAACGCGACAGCACGCTTCATAAGAATTGCCGAATCTTGTCGCTGTACTTCGTGTAAAGAAATGACGCCAGAAACATTGCGAAGCCCACAACGATGAAAGTGATGTAGCGATCGGGCCATGTCCACGTGCTCGACCACATGTCAAGCAACAGCATCTTGGCGAAACTGGCCAGCAGGAGAAGGAATCCGGTCAGCCGAAAGCTGCGTTCGTTGATGGCGAAGGCGAAGATCAGGATCGCCAAGGCTTCGAGACCCCAGGCGACCGTGACCATGCCGGCACGCATTTTCTGCGCGAGCATTAACGTCAGCAGAAGCACTGGCGCAAAGAACATGATCTGCTCGGGATGACGAGCGATGGCTGTCATCCAGTTCCCGGAGGGCTGAGCCTTGTAACGAGCGCGCCACTGGAAAGCGAGCGGCAGGCATGCCAGCAGCACGGCGATACCGGAGCCCAGCACAAGGTATCTGCCGGTCCAGTCCGTGCCGGTGAAATAGCTGGCGCCGAAAAGGTTGTACATCACCCCGCGGGCACAGGCGCCCAGAGTCAGAAGCAACGCCTGATGCAGGAAGATGGGACGATCGAGCGCACGAGCGATTCCGAAAAGAACGAAGACGACGACTGCCCATGCCGCGACCAGCCATTCGTTGGCGAACTGGAAATAGAGGAGCGCGATGACGGTGCTCGTGCCCAGGTAAGCGATGAAGGAGTCGAAATGCAATCCGCGATCGTCGCGGGCACTGGCGTCCTGCGGCCCGAGCTGGGCGTAGACGAAGAACAAGATCAGAGTTATGGGCAGCACGGTGTAGATGCGCGGTCCCCAGAATTCGCCGGGAGTCTCGGCAGTTAGATTGGCGAAGAATATCCGGCCGAAAGACGCGGCCAGGGCCACGTATGACTGAAAGCGGAACTGCCGGATCTTGCGCCAGAGTCCGTACTCGAACAGCACCAGGCCGAAGACGGCCCAACCCACGGCGATACTCAGGGCCTGCAACTCATACCACAGCAGCAACGAGACCAGGGCCGACGCTGCCCACGAATAGATGTGGTGAAATTCGCGTTTGCGCAACTCCTCCGGCATGCGGATCAGCTGCGCCAGCGCATAGAAGATGACCGCAACAATGGCCAGCGAGAGCAGGCGGACGCTGATGCCGTGCCAGGTGTCGGTGACATACAGATTCACCGTCACGCTGCGCGCCATGGCGAGCGCGGCGAGTGCATGGGCCTGCCAGCGCAGGTCCTCGAGCTCAAAGCGTCGGTCGACCAGGACCAATACGAGAGCGAATATCGCCCACAACGTCGCGAGCCATGCCGTGGGCGCCTCATGCCACGCCAGTAAGGCGAGCAGAGCCGTGGCAGCGGTCGTGTGCAGGTACGCGACCGCGCTGCGAGATTCGGAATCGGAATCGGGAGTCGACTTGCGCGAAAGAAAGTACAGGCCTGCGGCGACGATTGAAATCGTAATCAGTCGCTGCGAAACGCCTGGCCACAACGGCTGCGCCATTTCGAGGTCGAACCGGTAGGCGCGCATGAGCGAACAGGCCGCCACAGCATTCGCCTGCCAGCCGAGTTGGCGATACTCGATCTGGCGCATGACTAGCGCGAGGGAGACCGCAAAGACAATCCAGGAGACGGCGATCCAGTGCGCAGGTACGGCTTCGTTAAGCACCCAGACCATCAGTCCGGTGGCGGCCCAGCTATACACGACTCGCGCGAAGGCTGCGTGCGCCGCATTCGGCAACTTGATGCGATGGGCGATCCAATATGCCCCGGCGACGACGGACAGTGCAGAGAAGGCGTGCAGCGGAATCTCGTGCCACCGTTGGGCGCCGTTCGCGTCGGCAGTCAGAGCGGCGAGCGCTGCCAGACCCGCCAAAAGATGAGCGTGCCAGGCCAGCAACGGATAGCCGATCTGCCGGCCGACTTCCAGCAGCAGCACGGCGAATGCAATCGCTGCCACGGGCTGCCAGAGTTCCGGCACTTCGTAGTAGATGAGCGCGGTGATGAGCGCCGTTCCAGCGAAGGCGAACAGCCCGCGGAAAAGGCGCCGGCTATAGTCATTGGCAACCGCTGACCACGACGTGAAATAGGCTGTGAGATAGAAAGTCGCGGCGAGGATGGGCAAGGTGATTAGGCGCTCACGGACGTGCGTGTATTGCGGAATATCGCTGTGCAGGTTGACCACGACCACGCGAACCAGGGACAGCAGGCCGAGGACGCCGTACTGCAGCTGCAGATGGAACGACTTCAATTGTCGTCCAAGGATTGCCAGTGTGAGCATGATCGCGGCGAAGGCGACGGCAGTCCAATCGCCGGAGCACAGGGCCCATGCGGCGGACGCGGCGGCGAAGGCTCCGAGATAGGAATGGGCGTTGAGCAACGGCGCATCGGGCACATCATCGAAGAACTTCCGCCATCGATAGCCGACGAAGAGCGCGTTCAAGTAAAAGACAGCGGCGCAGAGCCCGAAGATGACGCCGGCGGCCGAGACGACATCGTCGTTGACGCGGCGCGCCACCATGAGCTGCTGAAAATCGATTCCGATCAGGTGCAGACCAACCAGTAGACCGATGCCCAGACCCAGGCGGCGGAAGACGACTTCGCCGACAGCCACGCCCGCCGCGAGGAGAACTTCAGCGCCAATCAGCCAGAGAATGACCGGGTTGTTGCTGGAAGCGCGGAAGGGCACGGAGGTAACCATGAGAGCTGTGCCCAGAACGCTGAGGACGACGAACGCTTCGCGGCGACGCCGGATCAGCGGAAGCTGGCCAACCGTGAACTCGATCGCGCCGATAATCAGAAGCGCCATGAACGCGAGATCCGGACGCACAGACTGGAACTTCAGCGCGCCCAACAGCAGCAGGGTGTTGAGCAGCGCAGCTACGGTGGAAATGTGTTCGTCGCGCGACGATTTCGGCCGGCGAATGACGTACGAGATGCGATAGGTGATCCAGTAGAACAAGAGGATGGCGGTGCTGGGGTGGTATTCCCGGAACGTGTGTCCCGCGGCGCCATCGGGACCGAGCAGGCGATACAGCCAGTAAATATGATTGGCGTAGCCCGACAAGATGCCGAAAATTTCGAGTTCGTACCATCCCATTTTCAGAACGATGATGATCAGGCTGATGGCGAGGATCACGCCCGCCGAAAGACTGTAGACGTCGTCATTGGTGAGTGAGACGGTCCAGTAGCCCAGCAGGAAGGCCATCCCTGTGACGACTTGCGAGCGGTAGCGCAAAGTATGCAACACCATGGCCAGTGCGACCGCGAGCATGAGGGCGAGATCGAGGCTGAGTGAATCCACCAGGTGCATCGCCGTCACGTGATTCAGGGCGTAGGTGGTGAAGAACAGAAGAGCCCATCCTCCGCCGATGGAGGGGTAGGAAAATAGGCGGTAGCGGTCGCGCTTTTCCAGGAGAACGCCGCCGCCGAGAAGAACGAAGGAGGCCAAATAGGAGATACCGACTCTGCCCAGAGGTCCGAGATGGTTGAGTGCCTTGATGCCGAAATAGGCGACCCCAAGCACAATGAGAGTGATTCCGATTTTGTTGAGCCACTTCCTGCCAAATATGTCTTCGAACGCGAACACGGACTTCATGCGAGGTTCGGGTGTTTTTTGAGACGGCGACGAAACCGGTGCATAAGACTTGGGCGGCGTGGGCGAAGCCGGGGCGGGAGCGCGAAACGGGGCATAGGCCGGCGGAGCGGCCACGTGAGCGAAGGCTGGTGGGAGCGCGGCCGCTGGTGGGGGCGGCACGACCGGAGACAGCGGGGCGGCGGGCGGCATCTCGCGGCGGGAAAGCGGGGGTGGAGTCGCTGCCTCTGGCCGCGCAGGTTCCGCGCTCGCGGGCTTGGGCGGAACGGACGTTGGCGTCTTCGACTCCGGTGTCGCTGCAGCGATCGGCGGGGCGACCGTCGGAGGAACTACGACTGCAGGAATAACGACCGGAGGCGTAACAACCGGAGGAGCAGGGACCAGAGAGGGAACGGGCCTCGGTTCAGGTTTCTCTACAGTTGCAGGAATCGGCGGCGCGGGCTTCTCAAGAGGCCGATCCGGTTTAGGCGGCAGCGGAGTCGCGGGAACTGGAGCGGGTGCCTTATCAACTTCTGTATGAACACCATGGTGGACCGGCGGAATTTCCGTGACCGGAGCCGCAGCCTTGGCAGACGCTTCCACCTGCCGCTTTAACTCCAGCAGGTCGCGCCGCAATCCATCGCTCACCTCGACGCTCAGGTCTGTGAGTTTAAGGAGTCGCTGGCGAAGTTTGTGCTGCTGCCACAGGAGATAGATGGTGATGAATGGCGTGGCAACGGCGAAGATCCCGAACACTACGAGTATGAGCTCCAGCAACGGCACTCTCCCGTATGTAGGTAGTCCTGTTAAACCTCAATAGTAGAACGCGCGGGCGGCGAATCTTGCATTTAATTTGACGTTGCAAACTCGGAAGTTACTAGCGTTCTGTCTCTTGTGACTGGATTGCCGAACCTCTTCATGCAAAGATGTGCAGAACCTCAAGATCCGCAAAAGTTTGTCGGGGCATCCCTATGAGTGAAGGTAGCGAAGGTAGTGCCACGGCTGTAGTTGAAACTCCCCCGAGTTCGGCGACCGAAACCGTGGTGAGCGATTCCAAGCCGGGCTGGCGGCGCGGCTTCTGGTCGTTGGTGGTCACGCAATTTCAGGGCGCGTTCAACGAAAACGGCCTGAAGAATCTGGTCGTGTTCCTGATTCTTGGGATGGCCATGCAGAAGGCCGACCGCGACCGGCTTGTGTTGATCGTCGGGACTCTGTTCTCGCTTCCTTTCATTCTCTTCTCGATGACCGGCGGTTTTCTGGCGGATCGCTATAGCAAGCGCAGCGTTACGATCTGGACCAAGTTTTTCGAAATAGCGGTCATGGCGTTTGCCATCGCGGGACTGAGTTGGCAGAACGTCCACCTCGAAATGGCGGCTGTATTTCTGGCGAGCACGCAGGCGGCGCTGTTCGGTCCTTCGAAATATGGATTGCTTCCGGAACTGTTGCCGGAGCCGCTGCTTTCCTGGGGCAACGGCGTACTCGAACTCGGGACGTTTCTGGCGGTGATCGCGGGAGGTGTGTCTGGTGCATTCCTCGCCGATTTCTTTCAGAGTCACCAAGGCTGGTCAGGGCTGATCTTCCTCGGCCTTTCGTTTGTGGGGCTGATTTTCAGTCTTGCCATCACGAAAGTACCGGCCGCGGATCCGACGAAAAAGTTTCGCGCTAATCCGATTGGCGATCTCTGGACGCAGGGAAGCCTTATCCGCCAGGATCGCGTGTTATGGCTGGCGGTGCTGGGCAATACTTATTTCTGGTTTCTGGGTGCGCTGCTGACGGCGAATATCGTGTTCTACGGCAGCGACGTGTTGCACATCAGTTCGACGCGCACCGGAATTCTTCAGGCGGCGGTTGCGATTGGTATTGGCCTCGGTAGTCTGATGGCGGGATACCTATCCGGCGGAAAAGTCGAATATGGTTTGATTCCGTTGGGGTCGGTTGGTATGACGGTGTTCGGGATACTACTCTCTGGGCACGGACTCTCGTTCGAGCGCGTGCTGGGGCTGCTCGCCGCTCTGGGATTCTCGGCAGGATTCTTTGCCGTTCCAGTGAACGCGCTGATTCAACACCGGCCCGACGAGAAGGACAAAGGCGGTGTGATCGCGGCGGCGAACCTGCTTTCGTTTGTCGGCATTGGCGGCGCTGCGGGCACTTATTACGTTTTCCAGCACTATACCCACTTGAGTCCGTCGGAGATTTTTCTTTGCGCTTCGTTGATGACGGTGGCAGCGACGGCCTACGTGTTGTACTTGCTGCCCGACGCGTTGCTGCGGTTGCTGCTGTGGTTTGCGACGCACACTCTGTATCGAGTTCATCTCCTGGGGCGCGAAAATATTCCTGTGAAGGGTGGCGCGCTGCTGGTGCCGAATCACGTTTCGATGGTGGATGCAGTGCTGCTGGTGGCTTCTATTGATCGTCCGATTCGCTTTCTCATGTTCAAAGGCTCTTATGATCACTGGCTGGTGAAGCCGTTTGCGAAGATCATGCGCGTGATTCCGATTTCGTCGCAGCTTCGTCCGCGGGAGATGATTCAATCGCTGCGCACCGCGACTCAGGCGCTCAAAGATGGGGAAGTCGTTTGCATTTTTCCCGAAGGGCAGATGACCCGCATCGGGCAGATGCTTCCGTTTCGTCGCGGGATGGAGCGAATCGTAAAGGGTCTGGATGTGCCGATCATTCCGGTGAATCTGGGAGGGGTGTGGGGTTCCATTTTCAGTTTCGAACGTGGGAGATTTCTGTGGAAGCTGCCGCGCCGGATTCCGTATCCCGTGACCGTGACATTCGGAAAGCCGATGCCGACGACGACGGGAGCGCAGGAAGTGCGGCAGGCGGTGCAGGAGCTCGGCGCCGAGGCGTATCACTTTCGCAAGCGCTACATGCGGACGCTGCATCGTTCTTTCGTGCAGACGGCGCGCCGGCATCCTTTGCGCTTCGCCATGGCCGACGGCCGCACTCCGAAAGTCACATTCGGCAAGGCTCTGACCAGTACAGTTTTTCTGGCGCGGCGGCTGCGCGCGGTTTGGCGTGACCAGAATATGGTCGGCATTCTGCTGCCGCCATCGGTTCCGGGCGCGCTGATCAACCTGGCCGCGCTGCTGATGGGGAAGGTTCCCGTCAATCTCAACTACACGGCGTCGAACGAAATTCTCGCGTCTTGCGCGAAGCAGTGCGAGCTGAAAACAGTAATCACATCGAAGGCTTTCCTGGAGCGCGTTCATCTTCAAGTGCCTGGGCAGGCCATCATGCTTGAAGATCTCGCTGCGAATCCCGGCTTGCTGGAGCGCCTGACGGCTGCGCTCATTTCGTGGCTGTTGCCGGTGCGGCTCATTGAAAGAGCGGTGGGCGCAGGCCGCAAGACCGGCCTCGACGATATTGCGACGATTATTTTTTCCAGCGGCAGCACGGGCGATCCCAAGGGCGTGATTCTTACGCACTACAACATCGCATCGAACGTCGAGCAACTGAACCAGGTGTTTATGTTGGGCCGGAACGACAAGATTCTCGGGATTTTGCCGTTCTTTCATTCCTTCGGCTTCACCGGGACGCTTTGTCTGCCCACGACCATCGGAATGGGAGTGGTGTTTCATCCTAATCCGCTGGAGCCGCGGGCCATCGGGGCGCTGGTCAGCCAGTATGGCGTCACTTTTCTGTTAGCGACCCCGACGTTTTTGCAGGCCTACATCCGGCGCTGCGAGCCGGAAGATTTTGGCAGCCTGCAGTACGTCATGGCTGGCGCGGAGAAGCTTCCCGAGCGCACGTCAATCGCCTTTGAAGACCGCTTCGGCGTTCGTCCCCTCGAAGGCTATGGTTGCACCGAATGCGCTCCGGCGGTAACGGTGAACACGCGCGACTTTCGCGCGGCGCAGTTTCGACAAGTGGGCGCAAAACGGGCCAGCATTGGGCATCCGCTGCCGGGAATCAGCGTGCGGATCGTGAATCCTGAGACGTTTGAGCCGCTTCCGCTGGGTGAAACTGGATTGCTGCTGGTGCGCGGCCCCAACGTGATGCAGGGATATTTAAATCATCCGGAAAAGACGGCCGAGGTCTTGCGCGACGGGTGGTACAACACGGGCGACATTGCCGCCGTGGATGAAGACGGGTTTGTCCGCATCACCGACCGCATGAGCCGGTTCAGCAAAATTGGCGGAGAGATGGTGCCACACATCAAAGTCGAAGACAAGTTGCACCAGCTTAGCGGCTCGACTGAACAAACGTTTGCCGTGACCGCCATTCCTGACGAGAAAAAGGGCGAGCGGCTGATCGTGTTGCATACCTTGCCTGAAGGCAAGTTGGAACCGTGTCTGGCTCTGCTGGCCAAGTCTGATCTGCCGGCGCTGTGGAAGCCGCGACCCGATCAGTTCGTGCATGTGGAATCGTTGCCCTACCTGGGCACGGGCAAACTCGATTTGCGGCGGCTGAAGGAGATCGCAATCAAAGCAAAAGAATGAGCGAATGGGTTGCTCTTCGCGGCAATAACCCTTCATTGGCGCGCGTGCTAGACTAAGCACAATCCCTGCAAACCGAGGCCGCGCATGAAATTTGGCGTTATCACTTTTCCTGGTTCGAACTGCGATCACGATGCCCTCTGGACGATTCAGCGCGTGGCCAATCAGCCGGTTACTGCTCTGTGGCATGAATCGCACGACCTGGAGAACTGTGACGCCATCATCGTGCCCGGAGGCTTCGCCTTCGGCGATTATCTGCGCACCGGGGCGATTGCCAAGTTTTCGCCCGTGATGGAGTCAGTACGCAAGTTTGCCGATGGCGGTGGACTGGTGCTGGGGATCTGCAACGGCTTTCAAATTCTTTGCGAATCGGGTTTGCTGCCGGGTGCCTTGATGCGCAACGTCGGCCTGAAATACGTTTGCAAACCCGTGCAAGTGCGTGTGGAAAATGTTGAGACGCCCTTCACCAATGCTTGTGCGCAGGGGGAAGTGCTGACCATCCCAATCGGGCACATGGAGGGCAACTACTTCTGCGATCCTGACACGCTGCAAGAACTGCGTCGGGACAATCGTGTGGTCTTTCGCTATTCCTCGCCGGGCGGGGAGATCACCGCGTCAGCCAATCCGAACGGGTCGCTGGAGAACATCGCCGGGGTCTGCAGTCCCGGGCGGAATGTTCTGGGCATGATGCCTCATCCCGAGCGCTCGGCAGAACTGGAACTAGGTTGCACGGACGGCATGAAAATATTTCGGTCGCTGGTCGGAGCGATGGCTGCGCGATAGTCGTGTCGGTCTTTCAACTTTTTCCTTTCAATGTTTCGCCTTGAACTTTTCCCCGCGAACTCTTCCCAGTGAACCGTTTCCTCGTGACCCAGCGCCCGAATAATTTTCTTGGTTATCAACAGGCGTGCGGTGTATCTTGGGGCGTCTTCCCCAGTGGTACGGTTTCCCAAACCTAGTTGTGTTTCGCAGGCACACGCGGGGAGGCGTGTCTCTCATGACACCGAAGCAGATCCTGGATTCCTTTTCAGAAACGTTGATGCGGGACGAGCGGATTCTGAGCGCGCAGGAACGCGCGCTGGTGGCCACTCTTCTGCAGCATGCCAAAGCGGCCGGCAGCCAGAATCTTGAAACGCAGGAAGCGGTGCGGGCGGTGATTGCGTCGGCCGTCGGTGAAACCGTCGCGCAACGCGCCTTCGGGGTGCTCGGCGGGAGCATTGTTGAACGCATTCTGGAGGGCAGCAAACTTTCGCAAGACGACTCGACGATCAGTCGTGGCACGGGTCTCGATCCAATGCCCCGTCCTCCATTCGAGCCTGACCCTCCGGGAGAAGTGCTGCAAACGATGGCAGGGTCCCAAATGAAAAAAGAACCGGAACCTCCGTCGGTGCAGCCCGGTCCGGGTGTGCGTGCGCCCCACAAAGCGCCACAGCCACCGGGTAGGCCGATGGGGGAGCCTGAACCACCATCGAACCAACCGCCATCGCCATCCTCGCCAGGGCCGGGTGTTCGCGCGCCTCGTAGCGAACCGGAACCGCCGAGTCACGGTCGTACCACGACGGTATTGGAAAGCAGCCTGGCGGTTGCCGATCGGCCAGCAGTTTTGCCGGCGCGTTGTGTGGTTCTCGACGAATTCCTTGCACCCCAGGAACTTGAAGAACTTATGCGCTTCGCGCTAGAGCACGAATCCGGCTTCAGCGCCAGTTCCGTGGTTTCTCCGAACGCGGAGAGCGGCGTGATCAACTACGATCACCGGCGCTCCCGCGTTCTGATGGACCTGGCTCAACACGAGGATGTGATGCTCGACCGCATCAAGTCCGTATTGCCCATGGTTCTCTCTCAACTGGGCATGAAGGAGTTTGACATCACCGGAGTGGAGGCCCAGGCGACCGCCAGCAACGACGGAGACTTCTTCCACTTCCACAGTGACAACGGCAGCGAGCGAGTGAGGTCGCGCCATCTCACGTTTGTCTACTTCTTTCATCGCGAGCCGCGGCAGTTCGAAGGGGGCGAGCTTCGGATCCACGATTCGCATCTGAAAGATGAGACTTACGTGAGTGACGATACTTACCAGACGATCGTTCCACGGCAGAATCAGATCGTTTTCTTCCCGTGCGAACTGCTGCACGAGATCACCCCGGTGAAATGCGCCTCGCAGCGCTTCGCCGACAGCCGCTTCACCTTAAACGGATGGCTTCGCCACTAGACAACCCGGCCTGGCTGGAGTGGATGACGACCCTGATGCAAGAGCCGTCGCCCACTGGGGCGCAGCGGGCTCGAACCGGGCTCGGAGGAGTGTCGCGGCATACCTATGCCGCGACATTTCCTCCCGGTCTTTTCTATTGTTTGCTAGATGAACTGCCTCTCCACTTGCTGCCGCGACGTGTTTTCAAGTCGATGCAGCTTCGAGACCGTGAGCCATCGGCGCTTTACCTGAATCCCGAGTGCATCTTGAACGCCGGGGGGCAGTTGCCGGATGAATTGGCTTCGTGCAAGGAATTGTTCTCGGGATTCGCCCTGCAAGGAACGATCGCGTGGGTGCGAAACCCGGCAACTGGAAACCTGCTTCCGTTCTGGCTGGGGCCGCAGTTATCCGCTGTGGCGCAAAGCCTCCCTCCGCATGAACCAGTGCCTTCATCGTTACCGAATGATGCTCGGCGGTTGCTGGAGGCAGCCGGCATCCTGGTCCCCGGCGATCGACCGGCTTATGTGGGACTGGGTCTCAGACCCGGTCAGGATGCGCAAGCGGCCTCGCGGCCGCTGACCGGGTCAGAGATTCAGTCCCACGCGGACCGGAATCGCGACGGGAGGATTGCGAAAGCATCTGCGATGTTCCGCGAAAAAGGATATGCGCCGCTCGGCGACCTGATTCACCCGTTTCACGTCGCCGGCCTGCGCCGCTATTATCGCTACTTGATTCGCAGCGGCGCGATCGAGTTGGGCGATCGCCAGAGTCCTCGCCGCTATGTTGCCTACAACGAACCCGTGGCGCGCTTCTTCCATCGAGACATTGCCGCAACTCTGAGCGCAGTGGCCGGCGAACCTCTCAAGCCGTCCTACGTCTACATGGCTTCGTATCTGAATGGAGCGCGGCTGAAGAAACACACCGATCGGGAGCAATGTGAGTTCAGCGTGACGCTGTGCGTGGATTTTTCTCCCGAACCGGCGCTAGAAACGCCATGGCCGATTCGCCTGGACACTCCGACGGGCACGGTGACGGTCTACCAAGCTTTGGGTGACGGCCTGGCTTATCGCGGAACTCGATTGCCCCACTATCGCGACGCGCTCGGCGACAGCCAGACTTCGACTTCAATTTTCTTCCACTATGTCGCGGCAGATTTTTCGGGCCCGTTGGGCTGAAGATGCTCGACTCAACCGCGGAAGGCTTTACTGCAGTCCGGAGACGAGGTACAGAACAGACAGGGTCTGATTGTAGCTGTAGAGGAAGTGAGTGCCATCGCGGCTTGCGATCACCGGAGATACCGTAACCACACCCGCTGGCGCTTCTGGCCTCAGTTCCTGCACCACGGTTTGTTTTCCCGTACTGATCTCAACCCTATAAACCTTGCTGGGAAGTTCGCCGGAAACATACCCGTACAGGAAGGACGAGTTGCTCGACCATTGCACGGGGACGAATCCCGCTTCCAGTCCTGGAACGGATCGCGGTGAACCGCTCTCTATGGGGTAGATTGCGACTGCCGACTTCGGTCCGACGCCAACCACGAAGCGGCCGTCGGGCGACGACGGACCGCATGGGGTTCCTTCAGGAGTTACTGCTTTGGGTTTTCCGCCGGAAATGTCCAGCACATAGCACCGGTTCGCAGTGTGGCCCTTCTCGTTGGCGTTCACGATGAGCCTATGCCCGTCTAGGAAACGGGCCCATCCGGTCTGAATGTGTTCAACCCCGCTGATATCGACGGGGCGGGGTTGGCCGGGACCGATGGGCAGCACGGTCATGCGCTGCGGTTCGCTGTTTGAAACCGAAACCGTCCACTTGCCATCCGGCGAAAGGCCGCCCGCGGAGCCGTCGCCAAGCCGAACCGGCAGTGTGCCATCCAGCTTGCGCTTTGCGACTGCGTAGCTGGGGCCTGCGGCTTCGCTGGCATCCTCAAACAACACAAACTGGCCGTCGGGTGAAACGTCTTTGGCGACATTCCAGTCGTGCCACGAGAGTTCCACATCCTGGCTCTTGCCGAGAGTTGCGAGCGCCATGGCCAGGCGCTTCGTGTTCAAAGCGATCAAGACGTGGCCATCCGGAGAAATGTCCTGCAGAGTAATGCCCATGGGCAAGTCCAGCAAAGTTCTCACCTTGCCCGCTAGGGTCACGGCCATCAAATTCAGGTTGGTGCCTTTGCCGATTGCAGTGAACCAGATTTCTTTCCCGTCGGGGCGCCAGGCAAGACCCTGTTCGGACTCCCATTTCTGGGTGAGAGTCTGAACGTTGCCTGCCAGATCTACTACTAGGACCGCTCCGTCATTCTCCCAGAGCGTCGGATGATTCATGAACGCGATCTCGTCGCCACGGGGAGAGAAACGAATGTTGCTGATGCGCCCAGTGCTCTGATAGAGAACCTTGCCAATGGGATATTCGAGGCGACTCTGGCCATCGACGTCGTGCACAACGGCGAGCTCGCCCCCGGAGTTCCAGTCTGCCCAGCGCACGTCGGCCTGCAACTCCTTGGGAGATCCTCCCGCCAAAGGAGCTCGCGCCAGCATTCCGCCGACGGTTTCGAGTTGGCCATTGTGGACGCCGCCCAGCACGACCGCCAGCTCGTCAGTGGGAGAAATGGCCAGCAAGTTGGCATCGCTCAAGTTCAGCGCCTGGGTGAGCATGGAGTTACCGACTGTTGTAAACAGCTGCACCGGCTTGCCGTTCCATGCCGCGCTGTAGACGATGGACTGACCGTTGTGGGCGAAGCGTGCAGCGAAGGCCGTACCAGCCTCGGACGTCAGACGTTTGTACTCGGGGGGCTTGACTCGAGGATGCAATTGCGGAAGCGCCAGAAGCGTAGTTGCAATGGCCAGAACTGCTGCCAATGCCCACGGCAGCGCAGAAGTCGTACGAGTCTTCGGCCGAGGCGAGGGAAGCGCTCTGACTGGCGACGATCCTAAGAGCGTTTGCAACGCAAAGACTAAATCCTTGGCGGACTGGAAGCGGTTCTCCGGTTCTTTCTCTAGACAATGTCGGATAATGTCCTGATATCCAGCTGGAATCGCAGCGTCGTCCAGATGCGCGCTCGCTGGTTCTTCGCGCAGCACGGCGGTCATGGTGTCGACTTCCGTTTCGCCACGGAACGCGCGGCTGCCCGACATGATCTCGTAGAGGATGGCGCCGAAACTGAAGATGTCGCTGCGGTGGTCGACCGGCTTGCCGCGCAGTTGCTCGGGAGACATGTAAGCGACCGTGCCAATCATGCTTCCGTGTTTGGTCACCGTGGTCAGGCTTTCGATGGCGCGATTGTCATCCGCCGGTGCCTGCAGCTTGGCTACGCCGAAGTCCAGAATCTTGACGCGGCCGTCGTTCGTTAGAAACAGATTTTCCGGCTTCAGGTCACGATGAACAATCAGCCGCTCATGCGCGGCGGTCAGGCCCTGGGCCATCTGTAGAGCGTAGTCTGCGGCATCCCGCATGGGAATGGTGCCCTCGCACAGACGCTGCCGCAGGTTCCGGCCCTGCAGCAGTTCTGAGACGATGTAAGGCACCGTGCCCTCAAATCCGACGTCATAGATGGCGAGAATGTTGGGATGATTCAGCGCGGCAGCGGCGCGCGCTTCCTGCTCGAAGCGCCGCAGATGGTCTGGATTATCGCTCGAAGTGGGCCGGATCAACTTGAGCGCAACATCGCGCCCCAGCCTTTCGTCGCGCGCGCGAAAGACTTCGCCCATCCCTCCGGCACCGATCTTTTCGAGGACCCGGTAATGCCCGACAAGCTGGCCAGTCATAATTAGAGACAAGAGTAGGAACAAGGGCGCGCGTTGCATGGCATGTTAGGGGTGAAGGCCTTTACAGTCAATAGCACTGAGGGGTTATACGCACTGAGGGGATTTTGCTACACCCCCTCCCCGGTGGGTATGCGGCGACGCACGAGCTGGAGCGATAGAGCGGTATATAATCTGCCCCGAATATGCGCATCAGGCCTCAGAGAACTCTCGTCGTGATCGGCGCTATTCTGTTGGTGGGGATGATGGTGATGTTGGCGTACCGCGCGCCATCCTTCCACAACCAACCGGCAGTTGCTGAACCGAAGACTACACCGATCGTTCCCATCCTTATACCGGGTATCGCGGAACCGCCAGAAATGCGCGTCTTGCCGTTTCCTGCTCCGGTAGTAACTCCACAGATGGGTATGCTGTACGACGCAATGCAGCGAGTCGACAGCAAGACCGAACCAAACGCCCGACGACTAGCCGTCGACCGGATTATCGCGAAGTACCCGGATTATTCGGACGCATACGCGATGCGGTTGAGCTTGCTCTGCGAGGGCAACGACCGAGCGGCAATTCTCTCCGACGTAAACTATGCGCTCAAATATATAAGCAACTCTGCGACAGGCAACGACTCGCTGAACTCAATGATTTCGATGCGGGCGAAAATCGAGCACACCAACGGCGATGACTCAGCTGCAATGGAAGACCTCGACAAGGCCATCAATACAAAGCTTGCGGACGCTGTGCAGTTCGTCAACAGTGGAGCTACCTCTCCAGAAAGAAGCGCCTCGGCGTGCACGTGGACTTTGTCCGACATGGACGCTCTGGTGCAAAGATTTCCGAACGATTACCGTGCGTATCTGTTCCGAGGACTTTACTACGGATTTTTCGTAATGTGGGATCAGAACTCGCTCCAGCCCGCGATTGAGAACCTTCGGAGAGCGGGCGAGATGGATACCCGTTCGGCGCTGCCTCATTTCTTCATCGCCCACATACAAAATCGACCGATCGCAGTATTGGGCCTTCAGGGCACGGAGCGGGATACATTCAACGGGTCCCGACTCCGAGAGCTGCGGTTAGCTCTCACGCTCGATCCGAATCTTCTCCCAGCATTGGGTGATCGGGCGGAAGCGTATTTCGAGTTAAATGAGTTTCCGGAAGCTATCGGAGATTACGAAAAGATTGTGGCTCTTAATCCCAGGGACGCCGGAGCCTACAACGATTGCGCCTTGGCAAAAATGCAGCTTGGCAATAACTATGCCGCAATTTCATATTTTGACAAAGCGATCGCAAACATGAAGCGAGAGTTAAACCATTCCAGTAGCTATGAGAACCGCGCCGATGCGTATATGAAAACCCGGCAATGGGGCTTGGCTATTGATGACTTGTCGACTGCGATTTCCCTGCAGATCGGCGGGGTCGTGATGCTCAGCAATGTCAAAAGTTTCGGGCTCTTTATCCGGAGTACAAGACGGCGTCCGATGAAGCGATCGCGCGGAAGCTCAATCAGACCTTTTATCCCAATATGAAATACGAAGATTTCTCAATGGGATTCCTGCATGGCAATAAGGATTGGGATTCTACGGTGATTCCCGATCTATATGTGAAACGCTCAGACGCCTATCTCAAGGCTGGTGATTGGCACAATGCAACGTTGGATTATCGGCGTGCTGTGGATGGATTTCCGAGCTATGCCAGTACAATTGACCGCTGGCGTGAGATCACCTCGTGGCATAATTCGCACGTTTATATCGACGCGAAGACCTTCGATGATAGCCGGACTGATTCCGTTAGGCTATGGATCAAGCAGGCCCGAGGCTCGAACTATGTGGCTGGCCCTTACTCCGTGCAAGAGTACGAGTTGAACTGTGGCGCGCGGCAGATTCGCACCGTGGCGTTTTCAAATTACGATGCGTCGGGGAATGTAACGGAAAGCCGCGAGGGCGGAAAATGGGAGAGCGTAGTACCCGACACGATGGGCGAAACTCTACTGAGTGGCGGGTGTCGAAGCAACTGACCTTGCCCCGATTGCTTGTTGCATAGTTGCATTACCAAGGCTTGGGACGAGTGGGAGCAATGGAAAGACAAGAAATACTCACTTCTAATGTAGGAAGCGATGCGGCAGAGCGCCACGCTACGCTTCATCACGCATCCGGTCCTGCTTCGCACGCTCGTCCTGCATCGCTGCAAAACGATCCCAGGATTGGGCAATCCTTTCGAGCATCGCGCTGGTACGCTGCCACGCCCGAGTCTTCTTCGACCAATCGCGAAACTCTTCTGCTACGCCACGTTCCCGACTGCCTCCACCGTAGAGAGCACGGGCGTGGGGTCTTCCAGCCATATTGAAACGCTCGGTATCGATGCCAGTCTCCAAGTGAGATGACGAGACCTTCTCAATTAAATCGCGGACGATTCTATGTGGCCACGCCCCGTCTGGATCAGGCGCGGCGTAAGCCAACATGTGTCCTATAAACTCATCCGCGATCTCTGGTCGGTCGTCTTTCTTTGCTATGGAGCGCACCGCATCCACCCACGCGAACAAAACATCTTCGTCGATCTGGCCATTGTTCGCTCCAGGTATGGCCGTGAACTCACTCAGGAGACGGTAGGCTGCTCGTGCCTTGGCCTTCTGCGCGTCTGTTGGTTCTGGAACTTCTTGGTTGTGAGGCTTGAAAGCGTCGTGTATCAAGGATGCGTAGAATATCGGGTCTTCTGCCATCACGCGATGCAGCGTCAACTGTCGGTCGCGGTATCCGAACAGAGGAAGATAGGCGTACTCACGCCTAGCGATCTCAGTAATAGGCACATCGCTGCGCCGCTGAAGTGCTTCCAGAATTTGCTCAATTTCGAAAACGAAATTACTGTTGATCTGTTGATGAGAAGCGTTCAACTCCCCTATTGCGGAGTCCAACATCTTCAACAGAGTCTCACTCGACAGATTGCCAACATTCAAGGCAAACGCGTTGATGGCGGCAGCCGCACGACCTACACCGATATAACTATTCGCGGCCATTTCTGCATCCTCTGCACTCAGTCCCCGAGGGGCCCAGGGTCTCTTGCGCTCCCAATAGATTCGGTTGACCTTGTCTCCTAATGAAGCAACAAAGTCCCAGGTAGTACGCTTGTCCTGCCAGTTGAGGAGTAGATTTGCAAATTGCCAATCTGTCCAAGAGCGTTCTACCTTCCACAAAGTAATCTGGTCGCGCCAAGCTTCGCCCATCTGTCGCTCAGCTTCAGCGCTTAACACACTCGCAAATACGGCTAGGCCGTCCGTCTTATCCATCGCCATATCCACTAGTGACGAAAACTCTTGGACCGTGCTGAGTACTGCTCCGCAAGCGATTCCCACAAGTTCTGGCAGCGTAGCCTTGTTGGCAAGCTCAAACAGCAAACCTACTCCCCCAGTTTTGAGAAGGTCGCGAATTGTGTTTTCGCGATTTTTTTCTGGTAGGTCATAAGGCCATTTTGCCTCTTCGGGAATAGCGGGATTCCATTCATTGAAAAGCCAGACGATCCGTGCAATGGGATCGGAAGGTTCAAAGGAAGCCAATAGTCGCTCAAACGGTTCCAGGTCTGTAGCTTTCATCACCCACTCAGCGGTTGAAAAGCCTTTTGGTGGGCGACGAAGCTTCTCAACGCTGTCCAAATGACCATCCGCTTCTCACTATCCATTTGTGGAACAAGGCGCTCCAGAAGGTCAGCGGCGCGAACTCTCTGCGCTCCCTCAAATTGCGACATTTCCCTGATCAGTTGGACCCATCGTTCAGGATTCTCACCTGCTAAGGAGATCGCGCGTTCGACGATTCCGCGCCGTCCTTCTGCCGCAAGGCCGTATGTAAGGTTTTCGCGCTCCCATGCTCCGGCTTCCAGATACCGCGGTTTCGCGGTCGGGAAAGCAACTTCATGTAGGCCGGGAAGAAGTTCTATCAGCAACTTCCAGCCTACCTCCGGTTCCTCCGCAATGATTTGATCTAGAACCGCCATGCGCTGGACCAACGTGGCGTTCGTGCCGGGATGCCATGGCAAGAAAATCTCGCGCATGCTATTTAACGGGCGGTTAGTCAACTTTCCTCCAGGATCAATTCGAGCAAGCTTGGCGAGCGTTAATGCTGAATCCGACAAATATTGTGGGTCCCACGCCAAAGCTTCCAGCGCGAACAACAGGCCAGTGTGGGGACTGCGTGAAAGAAAGGGGTCTTTGTCTTGGAAAATTGGGATAAGGGCCTTACCGTCGCCCCCGAGCATCTGCCCGAGGGCCGCCACCAAAGGGCGTGGTGCCGCCTCCATCAGAATCGGCAATTCTCCAGAAAGGCTTGCGATCCGGCGGTAATCGGTCGCCAAACCGGGCAAGTCTGAGATCAACTTGTTCACAAAAGAATCGGGATCGAATCCAGTGTTGGTCACACCGAGCGGTCCGTGTAGGATCGCGACTATGCGCAACGTCTTTGCGAGGCCATCTCGCAGCCAACTGGAGTGTTGCAGATTCTTGCCATAGATTTCAGCATAGCGCCGCTCGTCTTCTGGAAGATCAAGGCGCGGGTCTGTCTCGCTAAAGACGGTTGTCGCCACGGTGCGAAGCCTCTCGAAATCTTTTCGACCGACTAGGTGACCGAGATATTTGAAAGCGTCGATTGGAGCACGCACTTGCCAGACATCACCTTCTTTGATGAGCGGTGAATCTTGTGTTCGAAGATAAGGGAGGAGTCGCGCTTCATATTCGGAATACTCGCTGACACCTGCGAGTGCTGCTAAAGCACGCTGGTCATGATCCGACTTGGCGGTCCAACTTCCGGCCAACACAGCGGGGATAAGGTCACGATTTCCCGCCCAATGCGGCAGTTGTGCTACGGCGCTTGGAATCTGTCTGGCAAGAATCGTCACACTACGCCCGCATCTCAAAGCTAAATTCCTTGCATCCGCCTCCGCCAAGCCCATCGTCTGGATCGCGATTGTGAGGCCCTGAAGACTTTGCTGCTCCAGAAGAATTGCATTTCCCGATGGATTGTCTCGGCCAACTGGAACGATAGCCAAGTTGTGTCCAGCTAGTGTTCCAGCGAGGCCGTTCGCATCAGGCCGCAGAAGCAGGATCAGATTCTTAAGATGCTCAAGCTGCCGCGCACCTTCCGAAGTGTCGATGATCAAAGTACGGTCTTCAATAAAACGTCGCACGTCAGGTTCCGCTTTTCGGATCGCAGCCACTGCAAAAGCGAGAACTTCATCAGTAGAATCGCCTTGCCATACTTGAATCGTCGGGCCATTCCTCATCTGACTGAGAAGGGTGTTCATTTGGCTGGTCCGATCAGCCAACAAGACATCTTCCGTTAAATCCGGCTTGAACTGCTTCGCATATTCGTCCCAGAGTTGGTCGGTGCAGTGGACTCCGGTTGGCGGCATCAACCACAGGTCTCGCGCTAAGCGCAGCGCAACTGCCGGACAGAGGTAAAGCCAGTCCTCCAAAGCGATGCCATCCAACACTTTAACGTCATTCCACTTCTGCTCGGTCCGCTTTGTTTTCGCCCACGCGTCGCCTTCCTTCCATATTCGTGGAGTCACGAAAACGAACGTGGCCGTGGACTTGTCAATCGGTTCGGGTTTTGCAAGGCGAGCATCGTAGTCCTTGTTAGCTTTGGTCTCTGCATCTTCGCTGGTCCCGAACTCCCACCCAGACTCTTTTTCCGGAACGTATGGTGGCGCTCCCGACGAAATCAGATGGCCGTCCCAGCCTCGCATTTGAGAGGAATCGCCAGTGAGGAACCTAATTGAACTGATGTCCGATGCGGACGCTCGGATTAAGTCGGAAACGAGTTGCGAAATGTCACTTCGCGACGTGATTGTGCCCGCCCACCGTTCTAAGTCTTGAGCAGTGATCCACTTCACAATTCTCCTTCCCCTCAAGAGTTCTGAAGGTTATTCCGGCTGAGATGCCCCAGAAAAAGCACATTATATGTTACGGTCATGAGGTCTTAACACCAACCAGTTCCGCCAGCGCTTGCCAGTGCCTCGGATGTGGTTGGTAGCGGCCAGCGCGGACGTAAGCGGCGTAGGGTTCGGAGACTCCGAGAGTCGAAGCCAGCCTGGAGATCGTAATTGAGGACAGCCTAGGTTGGATCATTTTGCGGTATGAATCCTCATTGAGCCAAGCTGGTTGGGAAGAGGAACGCCAAGCCCGCTTTGCCGCTTCGTGTCGCCGCTGGGTCTCGGAATGCTTCTTCCGGGATTCTGGACTGCGCGCGGCCACGCGGCCAGCCTTCGCGAGTTCGATTAGTTTATCCCTGGATACTTCGCGGCCACACTTCGGACAGTGCTTTCCTCTCAGCGTCGCAGCGCCGCAGCCACGGCAGATCGTCTCAGGTTTCAGAGCATTGACTGACGGAATGTCAGTTCCCTTAACCGCGCGCTTGGTGCGCTGCGTAAGGCGTGTCGCCAATCCACGTTGAGCAAGACTTGATGTAGGTCTGGAAATCGAGGACCACGTTTCTTGCGCGACATGTTCTGCAACCGGAGCCATCAGTCTGCGCCACGTGTCCGAAGTTTCGCAGAGCTTGACTGCCAACGATGAGGCAAGGCGGCAGTTCCCGTTCCGGTCTTCCCAGAAGTCGCAGCGGCGAAGAGGCTCACTTTGAAGCCAATGAAGAACGAAGGCATCACACTTCGGGCGTATGGGTTCCATGATGTCGCAAGCAAGGGAATCCCTGTTGGGCGTATCCACGTGAAGAAAGCCAATCGCCGGGTCCATGCCCATAGCGACTGCAGAAAGGCGGGCTTCGCTTTCCAAGATGCCGTACAGGAGATTGAGCAGGGCATTCGGCGGGCTGGATGCCAGGCGCGGGCTGTGGGTCAAGGATGAGATGCGGGAGGTGAAGCGTCTCCAATGCTCGGGCACGAAGCGCTCGTCTTTACGTGGCCAGTGAATCGGAAGATCGGCCCAAGCCTGCCAATACAGCTTCGCTGCCTGGGCTTCAATTAGTCTTACGCGGTCGATGCTCTCGGCGCTCGGTATCACGGCTCTGAATCGAGCAATCGCATCTGCTGTCGCAGGATCGTGCAGCATGTCGCGAACGAGTAGTTCCTGTCCGGTTACCTTCTCGGAAATGAGTTCCTTGGAAATCTTGAGCGCCGTGCCATTGACGAGGGAGAGTGATTGCGCCCTGCGGAGTTTGGAATCCGATGGAGCAACCGGGCCAGTGACCGTGAGCACCTTACCTCTGCGGTCAAGCATGACGAACGCTGCACCTTGATCCGCAAGCCAGCGCAGGGCTTCAAGCGTGATGAAGCCGTCGCTCCCGATCATCACCAGCCTCTTTAGACCATGATTCACACGGGGCAGACGGATTGTTCGGCGCTCATCGGCTATTCCATCGTGCAGGAGCAAATGACCAGCGTTTACCTGGACACGGATGCCGTAGCCATTCAAAACGATGACGCCAGATTTGCGGATGGCGTGCGAGTGCGGTAGGGTGCCTGAAGCTGCCATTGGAGTCATACCTCCCTTGGTGGTTAGGGCTTGTCGGCTGCTGATAACAGTCGGCAAGTCCGTTAAGTTGCTCTGTTTATTGTAGTTGACTACCTGCGAAGGTCGGAGCGCTATTTTGGGCGGTCGAGCCAGATTTGCTTTATCTTGCTGGCACTCACGTCGTGTCGTCGCGCGATTCGCGCATAAATATCAACGAGCTTGGTTCCTGGGCCTCTCAGATTCTTGATTTCTTCTCTGACTTTTTGCTGTTCTTCAATTGTCGAGAGCTTTTTGGGAGCACCGCCGGGATCGTGGGGAAGTTTCCTGGATCGGGCGATCATTAACTCGCGCAGTAGCGGAAGACGTTCCTTAAGCCACTTTAGATCTTTCTCGACTCGCTCCGGTGAAGGTTCAGGTTGCGCGAGCAGGAAGGCCTTGAACTTCTCTTCTGTGTCAATGAGGGCCAGTTGCTCCTCAAAGTTCGTTAGGTTGGGAAAATAAGGATAGAGCACATCGACGGCAACTGTTTCTTTGAAAAAAGCTGGGGAAATTCCAAGGTTCTTAAGCCGATCCCGAAACAACTGCACCCCTTCAGAATGCGTTAGTGACTCCCGCCCTATAAATCGCGCGAGTTCGTTCCACATGCGATTGAACGCCTCTTGTACTCGTTGTTGAGTACTTGGCAGCAAAGGACAAAAACTCCTCCAAGCAGATTTTGTCCATAGAGTACCAGAAACCACGTCACTCCCTATTTGTCCACCATTGCCAAAAAGCCGTGGGGACTTGTTACGACTTTCCTATGCGTAGAAACTCGGCTTCATAGTCCTGAAATACCAGTTCCGGGACGGAAGCCGAGAATGGCTAAGCGAGACAAACAACACGCGCGCAAAACGGAAGGACAGGCCAAGCGGAGGCGTCGTCGCAAGCTGTCGAGCGCCAAGCTTTCGCAGCGGAGCCAGTCTGCGTACGACCGTTCTCTGCACGTCCTCGCTGCGATGCGCCGCGATCCGAAGCTGTCGCTAACTCACGCTGCCAAGTTGGAAGGTGTTAAACGTGACACAGTCAAGAGGCACTTCCCGTCTGCACTGAAACAATCACATGGCAAGTTTCGTGTAACGAAGAATGATCGCAATACGGCCACGCTCTACATTCCTGACATTCATGGCAATTCCATCCCTGTCAATACGCGGTCATCAAAAGATCGCCAAGCGCTCAGCCGATACCTTCGCGATTTAGGGCGTTACTTGCGCGGCAATCGCAACGCGCTTGCACCGTGGCACGGAAAGAAAATTGCCGGAGTCAAACTTGTCACTGCTGGTCGAACAATTGTTGCCATTGAACCAGCACTATCCGAGTTTTCACTGTACCGCGCGTTCAACGGTGGTGCGGCGTGAGAGATCAGCGGCCAATTCAAACGGCGCGACGCAAGGCCAGGCAACGCGAACGCGAGAACAGAGGTATTGCGGTGCCACCATGCCCATTGTGTATTCAGTCGCATCACACGGCGGGCAGAAACCACGATGCTGAACTCACCGCAGAAATTTGCGAAATGCATCATCGTGCGATACACGAACAAATCCTGAAAGCAGGAATCTCTTTGGAATATGAACCCGACCCAGTCAAGAGGGTGGCATTAGCTCTCCGGACGGCTGCCGTTTACGACCGCACGAGAGCGGACGCAATGGAGCGATGGGCGAGTTTACTAGACCACAATTCGGAGGTCGAACCATGAATCATGAAAGCATAGACGGCGCTCGGGACATCTATGTTCGCGCACACACGGTCGTACAACAAAACGAAAAGAAGCACGAGAAAAAGACGAATATGTGCCAGAACGATGAAGGAAAGTGGCCGCATAACGCGCTTGTGCTCGACTGCGAATCGCGGCTCACAGCGGATCAAAGCCTGACGTTCGGATTTTGGCGTTTCTGCGAGTTGCGGAATGGCGTTTACGTCCCCCTTGAAGAGGGAATCTTTCACGACGAACAACTCAAAGCGAAGGAACTGCGCTTACTTCGCAAGTTTGCAAGAATCGAAAAACCGGAAACGGCTGACGATGGTTGTGACCGATTGCACCTTTACTCTCGTTCAAAGTTTATTGAAGAGGTCGTCGGGATTGCGATTCAGGCAAAGGCACTCATCGTTTGTTTCAATGCCGGGTTCGATTTGAGCAGACTCACCCTTGATTGGGAAAATGCAAAAAACGGCGGATGGTCATTGATATTGTCGCAATGGCGGAATCCCAAAACTCGCGAGATCAGAGCAAACAAGTTCTTTCCACGCATTGTAATTAAGGCTCTGAATAGCAAGACTGCAATCATTCATTCGACCCGCGCGCCGATGTCGGAGCGAAAAGACGAGAATGACAAAGTTAAGCTTTGGCCCACTGCCAGGTTTCTGGATGTGCGCACTCTGCTGTGGGCACTTCGAAACAAATCGTTTTCGTTAAGGGCAGGATGCGCGGAATTCGGTATCCCAGGCAAACTCGATCACAAGCCGAGCGGAGGTGTAAATCGGGAAGAAATCGAATATTGCAGACAGGATGTACGGACCACAGTCGGTTTGCTAAATGCGGCCAAACAGGAATTTGACCTGCATCCTATCGCACCCGGTCCCGACCGAATGTTTAGCCCCGCCAGCGTAGCTAAAAGCTATCTCGAAGAACTGCACGTCTCGCATCCAAGCGAAAAGGTCAAAGATGCCGATGCGGAGTACGCCGTTTTCATGCAAAGCTACTTCGGCGGGCGCGCGGAGTGCCGCATTCGCAGTTGGGAGGTGCCAGTCTGCCTTGTGGATTTCATGTCGCAGTATCCGACCGTGAACGAACTCCTGGACAATTGGAGTGTTCTGACAGCAAGGAACGTAACCTTCCCTGACGCCACAAAGGCAGTGCGCCAATTGCTTTCGCAGATCACGCTCGAACGATGTTTTGATCGCCAGTTGTGGCCACAATTCAAATTCTTCGCCCTCGTTCTACCGGACAACGACATTCTCCCCGTGCGCACCGTCTACAACGGCACAACTCAGAACATCGGAATCAATTACCTCACAAGCAAAGAACCAATCTGGTTTGCAGGTCCGGACATCATTGCGTCGATTCTCTTAACCGGAAGAGTACCGCGTATCGAAAAGGCGATTCGCGTGAAGCCGCACGGCAAACAGCAGGGGTTAACTTCAACGTCCTTGCGCGGCATGGTTAAAGTGGATGCGAACAAGAACAGCTTCTTTAGGCACGTCATCGAACAGCGAGCGGCGCACGAATCGAACCCAGCGCTCCACTATTGGCTCAAGATTCTTGCCAACAGCGGATCGTATGGTCTGTTTGTGGAGTTGAACCCGAACGAAGCTGACGCGGCCAAGCTGAAAGTGTTTTCAGGCGAAGAATCATTTGAGACAACTTCAGACGTGGTGGAAGGACCAGGGAAGTGGTTTGCGCCGCACATTGGTTCTCTGATCACGTCCGGTGGTCGCTTACTCTTAGGAATGCTCGAAAAGTGCATAACGGATGCTGGGGGAACATTCCTCTTCTGCGATACGGACAGCGCGGCAATCGTTTCGACAGCGCGCAGACGGCGAATTCCGATGCCGAATGGCGCAAAGCCGATCACCGCGCTATCTAGGGCTGAAGTGCAACGCATCGTTGATAGATTCACTTCGCTCAATCCGTACCACCTGGATGGATCAATTCTGAAGATTCACAAATTGAACTGGGACTCCAACAAACGGCGACAGCAGCTTTACGGATACAGCATTGCCGCGAAGAGATATGCGCTGTACACGAAGACCCGCAATAAGGTCGACATTGTGGAACCGAAAGCTCATGGCCTTGGCTACTTTTATCCGCCGAAAGATTCGCCGGAAGGCTGGAAGCGTGACGCTCCAGCGTGGATATTCGAAGCGTGGGACTGGATCGTGCGCGGCGTTTTGGGACTGAAGCGCAAAAAACCAGCATGGTTCGATCTGCCGGTGATGATGAAGCTCACGCTCAGCACCCCACATCACGCGTTGAAGAACCTCACCAAAGGACCGCTAACGCGTCCGAACAATTTCATGATGCTTCCGCAAATCGCGCGCTTCGGACACCCCCAGGGTGTTGATCCGAGCAAATTCACGCTGATAACGCCATTCTCATCCGAACGCGACCAGTGGATGCATTCGAAGTGCATCGACATCCACAATCCACAATCCCCCGTCTATGAACTCAGCGACGAATACGACGGTCGCAGGGCTGTCGTCAAGAATTTCTTCATGCTCCTGGACTCGTACCAGAACCACCCAGAAGCGAAGAGCCTCGGCCCAGACGGACAACCGTGCGAATTCGACACCCGCGGACTGTTGCAACGGGCGCATGTCGTCGCAAATTGGCCGCCGATCTACATCGGCAAAGAGTCTGACAAGCACTGGGAAGAGGGCGAGGATCTGAGCCTGCTGGATTTCAAAGCAGTTGAATATAAGCGAAAGGGAACCGCAGTTGCAACCGATGAACAACTCGCGCGAATCGAAGAGGTTCCCAAGCGGGAGTTTATGCGCAGGGGAATTAACCAGCACACGTTGGAGAAAATCTGCGAGCGAAAACCCGTGCGTGCAATCAAATTTGCAGAGTCCATGAAGGTGCTGGAAGAGTGCGAATCACAGCGACATAGTGAACCGTGAAGCTCACATCATCGTTAAATAGCGGAAGGCGAGCCGGTGCATTCCGCGAGATTAGATGGTACCCTTGGGATTCCTAACGCAGGGGGAGCGATGCCGTTGCCGGACCATTGGAGCGCGTATTTTTACCAGAATGGCCTTCAGAGTGTTTACATGCACTGTCCACACTGTGACACTCCTAGCACCTTTTCGGTAGCGGCTGTTTCTCAAGAAACGTCAGCAAACATGTTAATTACCTATTATGTGGTTCTGCAGTGCAATTCTATGAAGTGTCGCAAACGCACATATGTCGTCACAACAAAGAATGCAGCAGTCCAAGTTGATCAGAACCGTCATGAAGATTCACTCATCATCTATCCATCAGGTCCCCCACCAATGGCCCACAAGTCTATTCCCAAACCGATCGCGAAGGACTGGATAGAGGCACAAAAGACCTTTGATGTGGGGGCCACAAAGGCAGCTGCAATGATGTGCCGCAGGATTTTGTACGGAGTCATTCTTGACAAAAAGTGCCCAGAACATCCACTTCATGCTGGCATCCAGCAACTTTGTTCTCAGGAGCGCTTGCCGTCCATTGTTGAAAAGTGGTTAGAAGAGATCAAAGAGGATGGACATGATGCTGCTCATCCGTCGCGCGCTTTGGATGTACGCGATGAGAACATCGCGGAAACTATGGAATACACGAAGGAATTACTGCGCTTCGTCTACATCGAACCCGATGAGCTTCAAGAGCGATTGGCCCGGAAAGCAGAATCGACGCGAAGCGGAGCACCAACGGTTACAACGGTCGGCAGGCACGCACCCGAAAAGCCTACGTGAAGCGAATGTCGAAGTGAGGCAGGCGGTCACAGTCCGGCAATGTAAGCGGGAACTGTTCGTTTATTTTCGAGATGCCATGCAATCAGTCGGTGCAGACCATCTAAATGCATCAGACCCTTGTAGCCTCGATCAACCAATCCTTTGTAGTCTGGATAGTGGGGATCGTTTATAGGCGCAACGCTTAGAAAAACTGCGGACGTTCGAGGATCGGAGAACGTCTGGATGCGTCGGTAGCATTCGCTGGAACGATCTAGTCGATCCAGTTTCTTCAGAGCCTCTGAAACAGACGATCCACTGGGGGGCACAAGACTCACGCCATGATCGTGCCGGGGAAGCATAATGTTCCCGAGGTCATCTGGGAACAGAAGCACTCTCTCCCAATCACCAAATTGAGTATTTGCGATTTCTAAGGCACGCAGAGGCCAAGCATTCCGCTCTGGAGTTTCGGCATTGTCACGAACGAAGGTAGCCTTCACTTCTTGGAAATCGACTTTGGACTCTCTTTGCACGGGGATGAATGGGGTATGGGCACTCTCGGAAGAATCATACCCCACCTCATTCTTGTTTAGCATTCTTCTTTCTTGTAGGGTGTTCTTTCGCCCAGGCGGATGTGTAAAGCAGTGGAAGGAAGAGAAGAAAAAAGGTGAAGGCCGCCAAAGCCGAGAAGCGATCAAAGGTGCTTTCTGCATCTTCAAGCTCAGAGGATGGGGGTGAGCAATGAGTTGGGAATCTCTGGAAGCAATTGCGGCGCTTGTAGCTGCTGTCGTAGCTGTTTTCGCTGTTTGGCTACAGAACAAGAGCTTCAAAGTGAGTTTGACTGCTGATTTGGCGCTGAGACTAGAGAGTAGATTCGCCTCAGAAGAGTATAAGGAGATTCGCGCTAGGGCGGCCCGAGCCTTGAGAAGTCACATCGCCGAAGACAAAGCGGAGGATGCTTTCGACTTCTTCGAAATAGTTGGCCTGTTGACTCGTCGTAAAGCCCTTGATGTGGAGGTTGTTCATAGCCTTTTCTTTCATTGGATCAATGTGTACTGGACGGCAGGACTTCCCCACATCTCCAGGAGCCAAGCAAAATCCAAATCCCTATGGAAGGACTTCGGGAATCTGTATCTGAAGGTTTTAGAAATCGAGAAGAAAGAGGACCCTGATTCGGAAGATATTTCATTATCTGAAGAAAATCTAAACCGTTACCTGGACGATGAGATCACGCTTGACCAGAGTCACACGTTAGTCGCAATCACGCCGCCAGATTCTCAAATGTCAGGGGATCAGCAGTGACCCTACACGAATGTGAGAAGGAATACGACGGGCCGTAGCTTCCTCGTCTGTTAAACCGAAATGAAAGTGGCCTTTCGCACCCGCAACTCCTTAATCTTGCGGTTATGATAAGCAGCCATCCAGCGATATTTCTCGACCACGCTCTCATTTTCAGAAAACTCTTCCAGCCCTTTGTCGATCAGTTGCTTGTGATCCTTCAAGAACCTTCGAAATGGGCGAGAGTCGGATCGGCGGTAAAACACCGAGAGGTAATCGATGAACCGATGGTGATCTCGATCTTCGATCACTAGACGCATGATCTCCCGCTCTTCGTCCTCACCTCCGCTCATAGTCAAGGCTGGATTCCTCTTTAGTTCGCGAAAAACTATGTCATCGATTATCACTCGTGGATATATTGCAACTTTGCTTTCCAAGTCATACGCTTTTATGAGAGCCGGGCCAAAGAGCTGCCCGTAACTCCGCACGATGGAACCGAACGTAATTGCCCCCCTGACGACAATTCCTTCCTGCAACAAATCCACTTGTGCATTGGCAACACGTACGATCTGTTGCCTTAGAGCGCCAGGTCGGAAATAGAGATTTGCGGATGTGAGCACCGGAATTGAGACAACGGTCAGATCCGAGAAGCTTTGGTAAGTCATTTCATATAGTTTGGCGCGATCATGACTCGGTTTCAGAGCGTCTCGAACGAGACGAATTGTTCTAGAAATCCGCCCGGCGCTCTCCGTCTGCACTAATTCCCGGAAACCTAGGATGTCCAAATAAGTGACGAGCGCTTCTTCATATAGGACCGTTTTCTTCATTGCTGTTGTATTGTTGCACGATTGTTATCTACCCAACCTAAAGGCTGCCATGGCGATGATCCAACTGATGAAGGCTCCCGGAACAAGATCGGCAGCGGAAGTCCTGAGTTTCCCATCATTCCCCTCGCAATGCTGCGCGCCCCTCTAAGTCCTTCTCGCGCGCGGGCGGGCCCCGGCCAGAGTCAACGTCAAAACCAGTTCTGTGGTGGGAGGAGGGGGGTGTAGCAAAATCCCCTCAGTGCGTATAACCCCGTCAATAGCACTGAGCAGGTTCCGAACCCGCCGATAAACTAGGGTTAAGGCCGATTAACGGCGTGTTAAAATGTGGCCGCTGTGGGCCAGAATCTGCCAACGCCGCCGCCTGCCCCGCCCTCGTGTTCCGAGTGCGCCTCGAAGATGCAGCCTGCGGGGGGAGGACCTGCAACCCAGTCTGCCTCGCGCATGTGGCGTTCGAGTGACGGCAAGACACGCATCGACCTCCCGCAGACCAGCGTCATCTCCGATCCAGCTTCGCAGCACACGATCGTGCTCGATCACCTGAAGAAAGAGGCGAGCATCATTCCGATGGCTCCGCCGGGGGCCCCTCCGCTGCCGGGCGCGCCAGGAGCTCCAACCGCGCCAACTCCTCCGTCGGTTCATGTGCAGGATCTGGGTAAGTCGATGATCGATGGTCACGAGGTCGAAGGCAGGCGCTTCACCATGCCCACGCCGCCAACACCTGCCAAGCCGACCATGCCGGCTGCGAAAATGCCAGGTTTGAAGATACCGGGTGTAAGCGTTCCGGGCGTGAAGATGCCGGCCGCTCCGGGAGATCCCAAGCCTCCGGGAGTGCCAGCGCCACCAGCGATGCCGAAACCGCCAAGCGTAACCGAGATGTGGACCAGCGTGAAACTCAAGACTCCGGTGCTGACCAAAGTCACCACGCCTTCGGCCGAGCTGACGACTTACTGCAAACCCACGTTAACTGCAGAGCATCCCCCGTCGGTATTTCAGATTCCGGCGGGATATACGATCAAGCCGCCTGACGTTAAGCCACCGAATGTTAAGCCGCCCAGCGTCAAGCCTCCTGCCATGAAGCTCCCCAGTGTCACCCCTCCGAAACCCTGACGGCCTCCGGCGTCGGACTCATGCTATAATTTCAGTTCGCCTGCATACGAATCGAGGCAATCTGTGATCTCCTCTGAAGGCGAATCCTGCGCCATCCGTAGCTCTTTAAAGAAAGATCTTTAGACACGAGGTCGAACCATGTCCGGCCACTCAAAATGGGCCACAATCAAGCACAAGAAGGGCGCGCTCGACGCCAAGCGCGGCAAGATTTTCACCCGTCTGATCAAGGAAATCAGCATCGCCGCGAAGAACGGCGGCGGCGATCCTGATTCCAACCCGCGGCTGCGCGGCGCTATTCTCGCTGCCAAAGCTGAGAATATGCCCGCTGACAACATCAAGCGGGCCATCCAGCGCGGCACCGGCGAGCTGCCTGGCGCCACTTATGAAGAGTTCTCGCTTGAAGGCTACGGACCCGGCGGCGCCGCGGTGCTGCTCGACATCAACACCGACAATCGCAATCGTACGGTGAGCGAAATCCGTCACGTCTTCGGAAAGAACGGCGGCAACATGGCCGAAGCCGGCGCCGTTTCGTGGATGTTCCATAAGAAGGGCGACATTCTTATTGCGAAGACGGTTGCGAAAGAGGACGACCTGATGAACATCGTTCTCGAAACCGGTGGGGAAGATCTGAACGACGATGGCGAGAACTGGGAAATCCTGACGCCTACTTCCGCATACGAAGCGGTTCTGGAAGCGGTGAAGAAAGCCGGCATTGAACCCGTATCCGCCAGCGTCACCATGATTCCGCAGAACTACATCAAGCTGGAAGGCGCCGCGGCCAACACCATGATTCGCTTGATGGAAGCGTTCGAGGAACACGACGACGTGCAGAACGTGCACTCGAACTTCGACATCGATCAAAAACTTTTGGAAGAAGTTGCGGGATAGTTCTGCAGCCAGCGAAAATCAGCAAGCCGCCCTCGACCCGGGCGGCTTTTGTCTTTGCTGAAACTGTGACCACGCATTCTGCGCGCCGAAGTTTTCAACATGTTCGTGCAAAACACTGTGGAAAAGGGCACCAGTACCTTCGTAAGTGATTCATCAAAGAGGCGCTTCAACATTTTGCACTAGAGCGAGTGCTGGCACTTTCGTGGTACAACTCGCGGCGAAAAAATCTCTTGAAAGTTCGACTCGACAAGCTGCTTGTGGATCGTGCTGTGGCCGCCTCACGCGAGCGGGCGCACGCATTGATTCTCGCGGGCAAGGTTCTGGTGGACGACCAGAAAATCGAGAAAGCCGGCGCGCGAGTCTCCGCGGAGTGCGTTATCCGCTTGCTAGGCGAAGATCTCAAGTTCGTCAGTCGCGGTGGACTCAAGTTGGAACGCGCTCTCGATCACTGGAACATCGCGGTCACCGGGAAAATATGTCTGGATGTTGGAGCGTCCACGGGAGGGTTCACCGATTGCATGCTCCAGCGCGGGGCGGCGCGGGTCATCGCCGTCGACACCGGCTATGGCCAGATGGACTTCCGCCTTCGCCAGGATGCGCGGGTGCGGTTGCTCGAAAAGACCAACGCGCGCTACCTAACCGGCGAGGATGTCGGTGTCTGTGTAGATCTCGTCGCGATGGACGTTTCCTTCATCTCTGCAACACTCGTTCTTCCCGCGGTGATCCCCGCCGCTTTTTCGGCATCGCTGGACGAGCGTCGCGGACGACAAATCGTTGTGCTGGTAAAGCCTCAGTTTGAAGCGGGCAGGGAACATGTGGGCAAGGGCGGCATTGTGCGCGACGAGGCCGCGCAACTCGCAGCTGCAGAGAAAGTCAGGAGCGCGCTGCAATGTCTGGGCGCGGTGGAGACAGATGTCATCGAATCGCCAATTCTTGGCGCCGAAGGCAATCGCGAGTTTCTACTCTACGGGAGATTCTAGTTCTCTGTGAGCCGCGTGCACTCTGTGGTTAAGTTCCCGAATTTCTGTACAATCTCATTTTGCCCATGGTCAGCCCGCACGCATCCTCTCAGAAAACCGCAGCCGTCATTGCGCGACCGAATCGTCCGCTAGTCGCGCAGATTCTTCCCGGGCTTTTCCTGTGGCTCGGGGAGCATGGCTATCAAGTGATTATCGATGACGAGACCGCGGCATATATCTCCGGTCAGCAGGTCGTGTCACGGATGGAAATGGCGGCGCATGCACTCGATCTGGTGGTGGTGCTTGGAGGAGATGGAACCCTGCTCTCTGCCGCGAGGGCCACGGCCGCGGTCGATGTGCCACTGTTGGGCGTCAACCTGGGGTCGCTCGGATTCTTGACGGAAGTGCCAATGCAATCGCTGTATCCGATGCTCGAAGCGATTGCTCAGGGCCGAGCCGCGGTCGAGCATCGCTCGCTCATGCAGGTCGAGTTGTTGCGCGGAGACACTGTTCGCGGCAGCTACCTTGTCTTTAATGACGCGGTCGTGAACAAGACCGCGGTCGCCCGGCTCAACACCTACGACCTCTACATCGACAAGGTGTTCGTTTCGAGCTATCGGGCGGACGGCATGATCGTGGCCACGCCGACCGGTTCGACGGCTTACTCCCTCTCCGCTGGCGGGCCCGTGCTCATGCCGACACTCAATGGTTTGGTGATCACGCCGGTCGCGCCGCATTCGCTGACCCATCGCCCGCTGGTCGTGCCGGATTCCGTGGAAATTGAAATTGTGCTGCGTAGCGAAGAAGAGCTTGCGTACTTGAGCCTCGACGGGCAACCGGGCCTTGACCTGTGCGACGGCGACCGAGTGCGCTGCTGTTGCTCTGAGCACCAGGTAAAGCTTTTTCGCACGGGATCAGACTTTTTTCACGTCCTGCGCACCAAGCTGAAGTGGGGAGAGCAGCAGATCTAGCGAGACTTTTGGCGAGCTGCTAGTCACAACTCGGAGCGGAGCAAGTCGGCCACTTTTTCCCGTCGCCGGATTACTTTTGCCGACTTGCCGTTAACCAACACCTCCGCCGGGCGCGGGCGGGTGTTGTAGTTCGACGCCAGCACCATTCCATAAGCTCCGGCATCCAGAATCGCGAGGCGGTCTCCTTCGGCCACGATGGGCAATTCGCGATCGCGCGCGAAAAAATCTCCTGTCTCGCAAACTGGACCGACGACGTCGGTTACTTCGCGTTTCGTGACCTCGGCATTTTTGGGCGAAACCTGACGCATCGTCACCGGGACGATCTCGTGGTAGGCCCCGTAGAGAGCCGGCCGGATCAAATCGTTCATCGCGGCATCCACCACCAGAAATCGCCTGCTGTCGTTCTCCTTGCGATAGATCACCGACGTCAGCAAAACGCCGGCCGGACCAACGATCGACCGCCCCGGCTCCAGTAGCAATCGTACGTCCAGACCGCGCAGAGGCGTGGCGAGCGCCCGCGCATACGCCGCCACACTGGCGGAGAACTCGAGCCCATTCGCCTTCTCGTAAGCGATGCCCAACCCTCCACCGGCGTCGATGTAGTCGATGCGGTGGCCATCTCTACGCAGTTCGCGCACCAGGTCGGCCACCCGCTCCATGGCTTCTCCGAAAGGGGCGACATCGGTGATCTGCGAGCCGATGTGGACGCTCACCCCGCGTACGTTGAGATAACGCGCACCTGACGCTTTGGCATAGAGTGCGCGCGCCTCCCCGATGGGCACGCCGAATTTATGCTTGCGCAAGCCGGTGGAAATGTAAGGATGAGTTACCGCGGCGACGTCAGGGTTCACGCGCAGCGCCAGCGGTGCCGTCTTGCGGAGGCGCCCGGCGCACTCCGCCAGCGCCCACAACTCGGACTCGCTTTCCACGTTGAAGAGGAGGATGCCGGCCTTCAGCGCCGCGGTTAGTTCTTCGCGCGTCTTGCCCACGCCCGAGAACACAATTTTTTTCGCGGCCTTGCGGTCGGCGGCGAGCACGCGTTCCAGTTCTCCGCCGGAAACCACGTCGAATCCACAGCCCCTCTTTGCGAGCAAACGCAGCAACGTCAGATTCGAATTCGCCTTCACCGAGTAGCAGATCGTGTGTGGCTGGTCGCGAAAAGCCGCGTCGAACGCCTCGTAGCGCTCGCGGATCATCGCCGTCGAATAAACGTAGAGAGGTGTGCCGTGCTCCTCGGCCAACGCCTGCAAGGACACATCTTCGCAGTACAGGATCGACGGTCCGGCCCGGCGCAAAATACCACGCTTCGTCTCACGATAGATAAATCCAGGAGGACGCGGGGCCGGGCTCTGACTGCGCGAGGTCATTTCTTTTTGTGCGGAGAGTGCGCGCCGCCGGTCACGCGGATGGCTACGACGGTCTGATCGTCGAAAGTTTCCACGCCCGCCGAATGTTCGGCCGCAGCCTTGAAGAGCGAATCGACCACGCAGTTCGCCGACTTTCCTGAACATTCGGAGACAATTTGTTCAACTCGGCCGCGCCCGAACAATTCGCCCTTCCGGTTGCGCGCGTCGAGAATGCCGTCGCTGAAAAACACGAACATGTCTCCGGGCTTCATGCGAAACTTGAATTCGTCGTAGTCCGCTTCATCGAACAGACCGAGCGGCAGGCCGGTCGCCTCGATCACTTCATTCTTGCCGTTGTGCACAAAAATCGGGCGAGGCAGCCCGGAGTTCGCCACCGTCAGGGTGCGCTGTTCGTCATCCCAGACCGCATAAATGATCGACACAAACTGCGCTTCGATGCGGCGCTCGGCCAGCGACAGATTCACCGCTGAGAGCATTTCCGCCGAGCCAGGTTCAATCGGAGCATGCGAGCGAATGATTCCGCTGACCAGCGCCGCATAGATTGCCGCCGGCGCGCCTTTTCCGCTGACATCGCCGATCGCGATGCCAAGCCGCGACATCGAGTAGGGAATGAAGTCGTACAAGTCGCCGCCGATAGCACGGGCAGGCACGAATTTCGCGGCCACTTCCAGGTGAGCAAGCTTTGGACTGGATTGAGGCAGCAACCGCCCCTGCAACTCGCGCGCGAGGGATAAATCGCGCTCCAATCGCCGCTCCTGCCGTTCGATCTCTTCATACAGGCGGGCGTTTTCTATAGCAATCGCAATCTGCGCGGCCAGCGTGGTCATGGTGCGCTGGTGCTCTTCGGTAAAGAATCCGCGGCGCGTGTGCTCCAGGTCTAGCACTCCGATTACTTTACCTTTGTAGATGAGCGGCACGACCAGCTCAGACCGTGTTTCTGGATTGGCTTCAATGTAGCGCGAGTCTTTGCTTACGTCGGGAACAAGCACAGCCTGCTTGCTCTCGGCGGCTGCGCCCACTAAGCCCCGCCCCAGCGGGATTTCATGCTTGAGATGAATATTCTCGTTGAAGCGCAAAGAGAAACGATGCTGCAGTTTGTCTCCGGCAGAGTCCAGCAAAAGGATGCTGAACATCTGGTAGTCGATCAGGCGCCGCACCAGTTCCGCGATCCGTCCGAGCAACTCGTCAAGGTTCAGGATGGAAGTGAGTTCGCGCGCGATTTCGTTGAGCAGCAGCAGAATGCGCGCCTGCTTGGTCGTTCGAGTGTAGAGCTGGGCGTTCTCAATGCCGGCCGCCATGCGCGAAGCCACCAGGGTCAGCACATTTACATGCTCTTCCGTGAAGTAGCCCGGCTCGCGCGCTTCGATGTCGATGACGCCGATGACGCGGTTTTTCGTGATCAGCGGGACAGCCAGCTCCGATCGCACATTGGGGACGCCCTCGATATAGCGCGGATCCTTGGTTACATCTTCAATCAGAACCGCCTGCCGCAATTGCGCTGCCTGCCCGGTGACTCCTTCGCCAACCTTGATGCGGCTACGCTCGGCAAATTCCGGTGGATAGCCGATCTGAAAGCGGAAACGCAGTTCCTGGGTTTTTTCGTTGAGCAAAAGAATGGCGAAGATTTCGTAGTCGATGACCTTGCGGACGACCTCGGCCACCCGGCGCACAGTCGTATCCAGGTCGAGTGAAGTCGCGAGGACGTCGGCAACGTCCAACAGCAAAGACTCGACCGGCAAGCGATCCGGCTTGGAAAGGACTGAACCCATTGTTGGTATGATAGCAGCCGTATGACAACCGCCGCGTTCAGAACCGGGGTGCTGCGCGCGGCACGCCGACCGTCGCTATTCTCTGGGCACGACGCAAATATCGGCGAGGTTGCGATATTTCTCGGCGTAATCGAGGCCGAAGCCGACGACGAATTCGTCGGGAATCTTGAACCCAACGTAATCGCCCTCGAGCGGCAGCTTGCGCCGCGACGGCTTGTCGAGCAGAGCGGCCACTTTTAAAGATTTGGGCTGGCGCGCCAGCAGCATTTTTTTCAGATAGGTCATCGTCAGGCCCGTGTCCAGGATGTCTTCCACCAGGATAATGTTCTTGTCCTTAATGGATTGATCGACGTCTTTTAGCAGGCGGACCTCACCCGTCGAATCCCATCCGCTCTTTAGTTCGCTGGCAGGGCTGGGGCGGTTGCCGTAACTCGAGACCCCGATAAAGTCAAAGGTGGAGTCGAGATGTACCTGCCGGGTCAGATCGGCCAGAAAAATTGTCGCGCCCTTGAGCACGCCGACGAAGATGATGGACTGGCCGGCAAAGTCTTTCGTGATCTGCGCGCCCAACTCGGCCACGCGCTTGGCGATTTCCTGCCGCGAAATCAGCACCTTGAGTTCTGCCATGGCGTTTGATAATAAACTAGGTTGCTGATTAATGGAAAAGCGCTTTCGCGCCTCAGAGCCGAGGAACAACATGAATCTGAAAGGCATCAAACTCACGTGGCTCGGCCACGCCACGTTTCGCATCGAAACCCCGAGCGGTAAGACGATCTTCATCGATCCCTGGATCACGGGCAATCCGATGTGCCCTGAGGCCGACAAGAAAGTGAAGAAGGCCGACGTTCTGCTCTGCACTCACGGTCACGGAGACCACATCGGCGACGCCGTCGCGGTCGTCAAACAGCACAACCCGGTAGTGGTGGGGATTTACGAACTCTGCGTCTGGCTCGCGAAGAAGGGCGCCAAACAGATTTCTCCCATGAATAAGGGGGGAACGCAAACCGTCGGCGACATCAAAGTGACCATGGTCCACGCCGACCACTCGTGCGGCATTCAGGACGGCGACGAGATTATTTACGGCGGAGAGGCGTGCGGCTACGTCGTCGAGTTTGCGAACGGAGTGAAGATCTACCATGCTGGCGACACCAATGTCTTCGGAGATATGGCGATTATCCGCGAGCTATACGCGCCAGAGATCGTGATGTTGCCAGTGGGCGATCTGTTCACCATGGGACCGCGCGAAGCCGCCTACGCGATCAATCTGCTGAAACCGAAGACCGTGATCCCTATGCATTTCGGGACCTTCCCCGCGCTGACTGGGACTCCCAGCGCATTGAGCAAACTTGTCCCCGGCGTCGAAGTGTTGGAGGTGAAGCCGGGAGTCACGATTGGGTAGCGAGAAGTAGACAGCGGTCGAGAACCCGCGAAAAGTCGAAAGGCAGGCCTGTGACCCAAAGTAAGAAAACAGACAACCGAGCCAGTTGGCGGCATTACAACTTCACCACCGCGGGGCCGGTCGATGACTACCTCTATTCCATGCTGCCCAAGCGCGACGAAGTGCTGGCCGAGATGGAAGACTACGCCACGGCGCACAACGTGCCCATCGTGGGCCCGGCCGTAGCGAGGGTTCTGCAGCAACTGGCTTTGATGATCCAGGCCCGGACAGTATTCGAACTAGGCTCGGCCATCGGTTATTCGACGATCTGGTGGGCGCAGGCGGTGGGCGACCATGGACGTGTGATCTATACCGACGGTGACTCCAAAAACGCCGAGCGTGCCCGCGGATATTTCAAGCGCGCCGGAGTCTCGAATCGCATCACGCTGCACACCGGAGACGCGCTGGAATTTCTATCCGAGCAGAAACAGGAATTCGACATCATCTTCAACGATGTCGACAAGGAAGACTATCCGCGCGTGCTGCGCCTGATCGCGCCGCGCCTGCGCAAGGGCGGACTTTTTATCACCGACAACGTGCTCTGGAGTGGACGCGTCGCGGAAAAAAATCCGACAGACCCCAGCACCAAGGCCATCCTCGAATTCAATCGCAAGCTGTACGACGCGAAAGAGTTCTACACCACAATTCTGCCGATTCGCGATGGGCTGGCGGTCGCGGTCAAGAGATAGCCGTGTTATCCGTAGCAACGCGGAATTAAGACACCACCCCATCCGTCTTTTAACACGCCAGTAACATTCCTTCACTATAGTTCCTCAATTCCTGTGGGTTCTAAATTCAGGCTCCCTCGCAATCACAAAGGATAACCATGGCCGCCCCATCCACCGTGCTTGACTCCAAGCTCTCGAACTCTTCGCCTGGCAAAGCCGCTAAGATCGGCATGCTCATTTTCGGCGTCGTGATGATCATCGGTTTCGCCTATGCGGGGTCGCACCTGTTGGGCGATCTCTCGACGATTCACAACGAATCGGTGATGCCTTACGTCCTGCTCGGGATCGCCCTGCTGGTGGCGCTCGGCTTTGAGTTTGTGAACGGATTCCACGACACGGCCAACGCGGTCGCGACCGTTATTTATACGCATTCTCTGGAGCCGCACGTGGCGGTGGTGTGGTCGGGCTTCTGGAACTTTGCCGGCGTCATGGTTTCGGGCGGAGCGGTTGCGTTCGCCATTGTGTCGCTGCTTCCCGTCGAGTTGATTTTGCAGGTCGGAAGCAAGGCCGGATTCGCCATGGTATTCGCGCTGCTCGTGGCTGCGATCATGTGGAATCTGGGTACATGGTGGTTCGGCCTGCCCGCTTCCAGTTCGCACACGCTGATCGGTTCGGTCATCGGGGTGGGCATTGCCAATCAGATGATGGCGGGAAGGTCCGGCACCTCGGGCGTCGACTGGACGCAAGCCCTCGGCATCGGCAAGTCTCTGCTGCTTTCTCCGCTGGTTGGATTCGGAGTAGCGGCGCTCATGTTGTTGGCGGCCAAGGCGCTGATTAAAGACCCGAAACTCTACACCGCTCCCGAAGGCGAAGCCCCGCCGCCGTTTTACATTCGCTGCCTGCTGATTCTCACCTGCACCGGAGTGAGTTTCTTCCACGGCTCCAACGACGGGCAAAAGGGCATGGGATTGATCATGTTGATCCTGATAGGTACCGTGCCCACGGCCTACGCCTTGAACCACGCTGTGACTTATAAGGAGTCACAAGATTTTATTGCCGTTTCGCAACAGGCGGCGGAGACGCTCGACCACTACGTTCAGCCGGCGGCCGTTATCGGCGACGCTCGCGATGACGTGACTGAATACATCCGCACCAAGCAGTTCAATGCCAACACCATGCTGGCGATGCGGACTCTGGTCAACGACATCGGCAACGAAACCGCCATCTACAAGGAACTGAAAAACGTTCCTAACGACCGCGTCCGCAACTTTCGCAACGACCTTTATCTGGTGAGCGAAGCGCTGCGGCTTACGGCGAAAAGCGGGCAGCCGAAATTCTCGCCCGAAGATGCTGCCGTGCTGGCCAATTACAAGAAGCATGTCGATCGTTCGACGCGTTTCATTCCCACATGGGTGAAGGTCGCAGTGGCAATGGCTCTAGGCTTAGGAACCATGATTGGTTGGAAGCGGATTGTGGTGACGGTGGGCGAAAAGATTGGCAAAGAACATCTCACCTACGCGCAGGGAGCAGCCGCGGAAATCACCGCTATGTTGACGATCGGAGCGGCTGACGGATTCGGTTTGCCGGTGAGTACCACGCATGTGCTGTCTTCGGGCGTAGCCGGAACCATGGCCGCCAATCACTCCGGGATTCAGATGAGCACGGTGCGTAACCTGGCTCTTGCCTGGGTGCTGACTCTCCCAGTTGCGATGCTGCTTTCGGGATCGTTGTTCTGGTTGTTCACCAAGATATTCTAGGCAGAAATTTTCTGCGGCTCCAGCCGTGGCCGGCTGGAGCTTTCAGGAAACGACTCGCTTAGTTCTGAGGCAGCAATCCGTAGACGTCGACTTCGGTCCGCGTGCTCACGTAGACCTTGCCGTTGGCGATGGTCGGCGGCACAAACTTCACCGCGTTGCCCGCCTGATCGCGAAGACCCGCAATCGAGCTGTTCCAATATTCAACCTGTAAATTGGTTGGATTGTAGGCGTGAAGAACGGCGGGCCCGGTGCATGCGGATGGCACCGCAGCAGGCGCGGAATAGCAGTAACTCGAGTTGGCGTTGCCCGAATTCGGACTGGCATATCCGTACAGGCCCGCATCAATGGCCCAGACAATCCCGTTGGAAGTTCCCTGCGAAGAGACGGACGGCGAAACTCCAGGAAAGCCATAGACAGCGCTCGACTGCGACGCCGGGGATGGGTTGCACGGCTGCGGGTTGCACGGGAACAACCCGGTGTTCGGGTCAAAAGTGAATTGCTTCAGGTTGTCCGTCTGGCCGGCATACGCGCCCGCAAAATAGAGGTTGTTCTGCCAGAACGCCGGCGTTCCCCAGAACCCGCCAATGGCTGGGAAGTATTGCACAATCTGGTTGTTGTTGCTGGGCTGAAACTGGCCCATGTTGTCACGGTCGATCAGGTAGATCACGCCGTCTTTTCCGAGTTGGATCAGCAGATGGGTGGGTCCGACGGTTTGGTCTGGCAGAAGCAAGGGCGCACCGGAGCCGAGATCGGCATCGCTCTGCTCTAGCGAGTTCTCGGTGTCGGGAGTGAACCAACCACCCACTTCCAGGTTCACGCCGTTCGGCGTGCTTCCGGAAAACGGATGAAGCCGCAGAACACTGTCGCCATAGTCATCGTCCATGGGCATGCCCGAGCCCTGGTCAAACACGCCGTTTCCGGTGGCGACGTAAATGTCTCCGCTGCTATCAACTGCCGGAGCGCCGCCTGCGCCCCAGATTCCGCTATCGGAGCCGTGAAGCCCGTTGGGCGAGGTGTTGAAAACGCTGGGCGCCAACGTCAGATCAGACGTGGCCGTGCTGTAACCGAACAGCCATCCGTGATACGGCGTGGCATCTTCGTGCGCGGCGAACGGCACGTAGATAGCTTGTCCGGCAAGCGCCAGCCCGGAGCGATTGTGCTGGTACTGCGAGTTGAAATTCACCATGCCGCCGGAGGATCCATCGCCTGTTCCAGGCACCGATGCTGCAATGGTCACCGGTGCGTTGAACTTTTCATTGCCAGTCGTGATGTCCAAAGCATGCAGCTTGTGGAAGTACTGTCCTTGCGGAAGCGAGCAGTTGCCCGAATTAGAGCCGGGGATCTCCGACGCGCTGACCATGTAAATCGTATTGCTCGAGGGATCAATCACTGGAGTTCCCGTCACTCCCACCTCGGGATAGACGTCGCCATAGCAATAACCCACGTCTTCCCAGACGACCGGCGTCTCGCCCGCGGTTCCTCCGTGCGCCGAATCGAGCAGCGATGCCTGCCATAGTTGTGCGCAGGGATTGGCGTCAGCGTCGAACGCGAACACGCTGTCATGTTGCGTGGCCACGTAGATCACATTGTGAACCGCGCCGTTGATCGTCACTCCCGGCACCCAGAGCGGCTGTGTGTAGACTGCCCCATCGACCGGGCACGAGAACACTTTGCCGAATGTGGCACTGGTGATCATCGCGGGCGCAAGTGCATATTCCTGGGTGTTGGCGCCGTCGCGCGACAGATCATTGTGATAGGTGAACACGCCCGGCAAGTCGGTGACGGCGACCGTGGCTGAGGCCGAGGCCGTCGACAGCGCTACGCTGGTCGCGGTGATAGTGTGCGTGCCGCCCGTGGACGGGGGTGTGTAGAGACCGCTGCTGCTGATCGTTCCAACTGTGGCATTGCCCCCAGCGACGCTATCGACGGTCCACGTGACCGTGAGGTCTTTCACGTTGCCGGTCACAGTGGCCGTGAACTGCTGGGTCTGGGGCGTCTGACCGGCGCCGGCCAAGGCCACTTGGGTAGGAGAAAGACCGACCGTGGCGGAGGGCGCGGGCGACCCCCCGCATCCAGCAAGAAACAGGGTTGTTACCACCAACCACAAACCACAAAGCGGCGCGCGTGTTGTCATGTCGAAACTCCTGGCCGGGACGGAATACAGTCAAAACAGCTCTTGCTCAACGCGAACCGACTCCGCTACTTCGGCGGCGAAATCAGTTCCGTGTCGATCGTAATCGTAATCTCGTCGCCGATGGCGCCCGGCAAAGCGCTCACACCGAAATCCTGCCGGTTGACTTTGGTCGTTGCCGACGCGCCCGTGCGCTGCCCTTTGCCCATCGGATCTTTGATCGGAGTTGTGGGTCCGTCCACGTCGAGCACAACTTCTTTGGTCACGCCATGAATCGTGAGGTCGCCTGTGATCAGCAGCTTCCCGGGGCCAGCGACTTTTGTTTGTTTCGAATGAAAGGTGATGGTCGGATATTTCTGCACATCGAAAAAGCGCGGGCTGCGCAAATCGTTGTCACGCATTTCCACGCGCGTATCCACTGAGTTGGCGTCGATGGTGGCTTCAAGAGAGGTTTTCGACGGGTCGGAAGGATCATAGGTTGCCGACCCTGACACTTTGGTGAACGCGCCTCGCACTGTGGATACGCCGAGGTGCCTCACCGCAAACTGTGCGGCGGTGTGATTGGGATCGATCTGCCAGGTTCCTGCTTGCGCTGCGGCCGAGGCTGCCAGCGCGACTGCGGTGATGAGTGTGAGCATAAGGCGAGACATATTTTCGAGTTCTCCTTCGCAATGGTCCGTAACGACGGTCCCGTAATGCTAAATGGATTTCACCGGAATCGCCAACAGGTCCTCGACTAACCCGACTTCTTTTTGCAGGAAGGGCTCGGCATGGGTGACGCCGCCGAGCATGCCGTAGAAGCGGGCCATGGCCTCGACGCGGGCACGAATCTCATCGTGGGCCGGGAACAGATCTTTGCCCGCAGCCTGATCGCTGAATTGCGATTTGTACGCAAGGATGGAAGCGAATTTCCCCTCAAACTGTTCGCCGATGTCAATCACAAACGTGGGACGAATGTCGTAATACAACGTAGCGTAGAGGATTTTGAAAGGACGATGAGGAGAGGAGTTTGACGTCTGAGGCCTGCGGTCTGCCGCTCGTTCGCTGACAGCTGAGAGCTGAGAGCTGAGAGCTTTCTTCGGATCAAGCTTCGCCAGTCCCGCCAGAAAGCAAGCCTCGTATCCCAGCACCGAAGCCGTGTAGTGGTCGGGATGCCGGCCTTTCCAGTAGGGCAGGATGATCACGCGTGGCCGCGTCTCGCGAATCACGCTGGCGACCTTGAGCCGGTTCTCCCAGGTGTTTTCGACGCGCCCGTCAGGAATGTCGAGCGCCCGCCGCCAACTCGCGCCCAGAATTTTCGCCGCGTCGTCGGCCTCGCGCGCGCGATCGTCTGCCGTGCCGCGCGTGCCCATCTCGCCCTGCGTCAGATCGAGAATGCCCGTGCGTTGGCCGCGTTGCGCAGCTTTCAGCAGCGTGCCGCCGCAGGTCTGCTCGACGTCGTCGCGGTGCGCGGCGATGGCCAGAATGTCGAGAGAATCTTGGTTCATCGCGGGGCCACTGGCTCGATAGAGCTGATCGATTTTTCGATCCTGCTCAGAACTTCCGGTGAGTTTGCAGAAAACGCGAAAGCTACTACCTGTCCCTTTAGAACCGTTGTGTAAACGCTAGCATGCTTCACCCTCTGGCCTTCGCGCAGCTCAAACGATGAAATCGTAAAGTGGAAGTCTCCGATTCTTGCATCTTTCGGTTCCTCAACCTCGTTCGCTCCGACTCCGGCCACCCAACGCGAGACCTTGCGAATTGTCGCTTGATCACTCAGGCCGGTCAGGTTCTCGCGCGGGTAGGTTTCAATTCCAATCTTGTGCCAGCCCTGATCGGTATCTTCGGAAGAGGATTGTAGAGAAAGTCGAACCTGCAGCACTTTGGTCGTATGCAAGGCCGCGGCCCGTTCCTGAACGGATCGATTATCCGCAGCGGTGTAATCGGTCAGCGTTCCGGGAGGAGTATAGCGGAAGCCGAGTTCGGGGTACGCGAATGGCACCCCAGTCGTTGGCGCCTGCGCGTACGCCTGTGATCCAATGATCACAAAAGCGAGGATCATATCGGCGAGTCTCATTGACAAGGTTGCTTCCGATCCCCTAATCCAGGTTCCCCTGCTCCAGCACCACATTCTCGCGCACGATCAGCCGGTGCGCTGCCATTTCTTTCAGCGTGGGCAGCACGCGGTTTACGTGATCATCGGTGTCGACGAAAATAATAATCACCGGCAATTTTCCCCCGGCCTCGACCAGGTGCGAAGTCTCCACGCGCTGCCGACCCAGAAATCCCGCTACGCAATGAAGCGCGGTTGCCGCGTAGACATTCTCCTTGCGCAGATAGTTGAGAATCTCCATGTGCAGCGGACGGTGATGCCACTGGTCGGCTTCGTTCAGGTAGAGGGTGACTTGTACAGCCATTGCATCTGGCATTTTACTCGCGAACCTCGCTGGAAATCTCTCCGGAATTCTGCCCCAAAATATTCCAATCCCGCCGCAGGATGCCGTAGAGCTCTGAATCGACAAACTGGTCCCACTTGCGCAGGTGCTCGCGCTGGCAGCCTTCGTGCCGCATGCCAAGCTTGACAAGAATCCGTCCCGAGGCGGGATTGTGTTTGAAATGCGACGCGAAAATTCGATGCAGTTTCAAATCTTCAAATCCGTAGCGCAGCATTTCCCTTGCCGCTTCCGTTACATAGCCCTGTCCCCAGTACGGCGTGCCCAGCCAGTAGCCGAGTTCGGCGTGCTGGTGCTGTTCGTCGATGCGCAGGCCGATGCCACCGATCTGGCGGCCGTCGCTCCGCAGCGTTGCCGCTAGCCAGAGCCGGCCCGGTTCCTCGGCGAGCTTCAGAAAATCTTTGGCATCCTGCTCGGTGTAGGGATGCGCGATGCGCAACGTGGTCGCCGCAACCTCCCGCGTGCCGATCAAGGGCAGAAGTTCGGCGATATCGGCCTCGGCGTAAGGGCGCAACTTCAGCCGCGCAGTTTCAAGAGTTGGAGGTGTGGTGGCGTTCACAACGCCCGCGCCAAAGCCATGCCGGCCAGTGCGCCACCCAGGCACAGCAGATTGTTGCTGAGGACGTTGGTCAGCATGAGTGCCCACTGGCCCTGTTCGAAATACGACATGGTCTCGAAGGCGTAGCTGGAAAACGTGGTGAACGATCCGCAGAAGCCAATCACCACCAGCAGCCGCCAGCGCGGATCGACCAGCACTCGCTCGCTGGTCCAGATGACAAAAAAACCCACGATGAAGCTGCCTACAATGTTGATGGCGAGCGTCCCGTAAGGGAAGACCGGGCCAAATTCTCTGGCGGCCAGACGGCTGATGAGGTACCTGAGGTTGGCGCCGACAATCGCGGCGACGGATATGGCGAGGAAATCTTTCACGACGGGACTCCTACAAAAATTGGATTCGATTCTGTAGGAGTCATCAGCGTGCGGCGCGTCGGCAGCGCAGGCGGTTGTGGCGAACTCCATCGCCGTCTCTAACTTTTACCACAGAGGCTACCGGGGAGCACAGAGGTCTGACGTCCGAGGCCTGAGGTCTTCTTTACTTCTTCCGCTCCACCAAGAATCGCGCCAGTTCCTTCAGCGGCTCCGCCCGCTCGCCGAAGCTGTCCAGTTCCGAGAATGCTTGGTTCACCAGCGCATCCGCCCGGGCCACCGAAGCTTCAATCCCAAACAGCGCGGGATACGTCGCTTTCTCTGACGCCGTATCTTTGCCTGCCGTTTTCCCCAACTGTTCGGAAGTCTGGGTCACGTCGAGTACGTCATCGACAATCTGGAATGCCAGGCCAATCGCCAATCCGAAGGCGCGGAGCTTCGCCACCTGATTGTCTTTCGCTCCGGCGTATAAGCCGCCGCTCACCAGGCTCGCGGTGATGAGCGCCGCAGTTTTTGACCGATGGATGTACTCCAGCATCTCCGCCGTAGGCCGCGAGTGCTCCGATTCCAGATCGACGACCTGCCCGCCAATCATGCCGTCGACGGTTCCCGTGCCGTGAGCGATCTCCTCAATGATGCGCACGCGGGCCTCCGCCGGGCACTTCAGCCGCGCCAGAACTTCGTAGGCCTGCGTCTGCAACGCATCTCCCGCGAGGATCGCGATCGCCTCGCCAAAGGCTTTGTGGCAGGTTGGACGCCCGCGGCGCAGGTCGTCATTGTCGAGCGCGGGCAGATCGTCGTGAATCAGCGAGTAGGTGTGCAGCATTTCGAGCGCCGCGCCCAATTCTTCAATCCGCGCTGGCAACGATCCCGCTACCATGCGCCCAGCCTCCATGCAGAGCACGGGCCGCAGGCGCTTACCGCCGGCGAAAACGCTGTGGCGCATCGCTTTGTGGATCGACTGCGGATGCTCGGTCTCGAGCGGAATGAGCCGGTCGAGCGCGGCGTCGGTCAGCTGCCGACCTTGTTCGAGTGTCTCCTGGAGCATGAAGCAGTGAGTATAACAAGGCAGAGGATGTGAAGGCTGGGAGCGGGACCTGAGGGTTACAGACGATGCCTGCAGCTATGGCTGCCAGCAAAAGAGGACGCCCGCAGGCGTCCTCGTATTCTCTGCGGAGAGTGGACCTATGCCGCGGCCTGGCGCGAAAACGCGGTGTAGCGCAGAACCGAGGTCAGCACGTTGCCCACGTCATCCGCGGGGCAAACGTCGCTGGCGCCCGCTGCCAGCGCAGCCATCCACATGTCTTCGTCCGGGACGCGGTGCGTGCAAACGATGGGCAGTGTGGGAAAGTCGCGGTGCAAACTCTCTACATCATCCAGCAGCCAGTGCTCCAGGTTGAGCACCACTGCTTGAGGATTCGTTCGGGTTACGTCCTCCCGCAATTCTTCGCGGGAGCGGGTTACGTGCACAGAAAAGTGAGTGCGGAGTTCACCCGCCAGCGACCTGGCCATCCCAGGGTTCTTTTCGAGAACGACTACACTGTGTGCCATAATTCCCCCGATCTTTCAACCTTCGTCAACGGCGGACGTCAACATCGGACTAGGGCTGCGGGGTGGCTCAGAGAACCACAACTCCACAGACATCGAAAGCTCCCGAATCGCGGTCAGAACTCTGCACGACTTAACGCCGTGCTGGCGACTTTTCTGTCAGCGCTTCGAAGGGTTCAGCTTGAAGCTTCCCGTTCTTCTTCAACAGAATTTCAACTTTTCCTTCCGCCTGCTCCAGTTCTTTCCGGCAAGCCGAAGAAAGTTGCATGCCTTCTTCAAACAGTGTCAGAGACTTTTCTAAAGGGACTTCTCCCTTTTCCAGTTCCTGAACAATTTGCTCCAGTCGCTGGAGGCACTCTTCAAACTTAGGCAACGGGGTTTTCGCTCCGTCTCTTATTGTAATGCAACTATTTGCACGAAGAGTCCAGTCTTTTTTATGAGATGGATCGAAATTAATGCACGATTCATTCCCGGAGGGGGAAGCCGAAGCGGAATAACGATTTTCTGATTCCGACGAATGAAGATTTATTCAGCGCGGGTCGTGGTTGTCAGCGTCGAGGTCAGCAAGTAGCGGTTGAACCGTTGGTCCCCAGCGCTTCCAGCACATCGACTGCCAGGTTGTAGCGCCCCTGCGGCGCGCTGATCTGGGCTCCCTGCGCCATCTGCTTGGCAGCAATCAGCATCTCTCGCGCAATGGCTACACCTTCCGCCCGGGCGAGTTCCGGGGTCTGCGCCCGCGCCATGCGCTCCAGAATCGCGTCCGGAACCGAGACGCGGAGTTCGTTCTTCATGAACTCGGCATTGCGGACGCTGATAAGCGGCCAGATCCCGGCCACCACCGGAATGCGGCAATGTTCGATCCTCTTCAGAAAATTTTCCAGCAGGCGCAGATCGAACACCGGCTGGGTCACCGCATATTCCGCTCCCGCCTGTACCTTATATTCGAAGCGGCGAATCTCTTCGTCCATGTCAGTGAGTCCCGGGTTCGCGCCCACGCCAATTACGAAGCCGGTTCCGGCGCCAATCGGATTTCCCCCCAGATCGAGTCCGCGGTTCAGGTTGTGGACGATGTTCACGAGGCCGATGGCGTCCACATCGAATACCGCCGTCGCGTCCGGATAATTCCCCATCTTGGGAGGATCGCCGGTGATGCAGATGAGATTCTTGATGCCGACCGCGGCCGCGCCTAGCAGATCGCTCTGGATGCACAAGACATTGCGATCGCGGCAGGTGTAATGCAGAATCGCGTCGATGCCGACTTCGCGCTGAATCAGCAGCGACAACGCCTGGTTGCTCATGCGCGCCGAGGCTCGCGGGCTGTCGGGGATGTTCACCGCATCCACGCCCACCGACTTCAGAAAGCGCGCGCCCTCGACCTCCTTGGCAACGTCGATTCCTTTCGGCGGGACAATCTCAACCATGGTTACAAATTCGCCGCGAGACAACTTCGCGCCCAGAAGGGAACGTTTTTCGAGAGGCACGGCCGCAATTGTTGCCGGCGCAGACTGGCCGCTCGCCACGTGCGCGGCGGCAGCTTTACCTCGAGCCTCACCCACGCGCAGGGCCGACTTCATCACGCGAATGTGTTCCGGAGTGGTGCCACAGCATCCGCCCACCAGTCGCACTCCGGCCGCTACGAACTTGCGCGCGTAACTGGCCATGTATTCCGGAGAACACAGATAGATATTTCTGCCCTCGACCGACCGGGGAATGCCGGCGTTCGGCTGGGCCGCCAAGGGAAGGGAAGTCGCCGCCCGCACGCGTTCCATCGCGTCCAGCATGGCGACCGGACCGACGCTGCAGTTGCAACCGATCACGTCGGCTCCCCACTCTTCGAGCCGGGACACAAAAGTCTGCGGATCGGAGCCGTCCAGGCAATTGCCGTCCTCGTCAATGGTGACCTGCGCGACGATGGGCAGCGTCTTGCTAACGTCTCGGGCGGCGAGCATCGCTTGATGGATTTCTTCCAAGTATCCGAAAGTTTCCAGAATCAGCAGGTCGACTCCGCCTTCCACCAGCGTTTCGATCTGCTGGCGGAATGCCTCGCGAGCTTCGTCAAACGACGTTTTCCCCAAAGGTTCGATTCTGGTCCCGAGCGGGCCAACCGATCCCCCTACCCATACATCGAAGCTTTTGGCGGCTTCCCGGGCCAGGCGCGCGCCCGCCCGATTGACGTCGCGGACTTTGTCGGCCAAACTGTGCCGTCCCAGGCGGAAAGAGTTGCCACCGAAAGTATTGGTTTCAATGATCTCAGCTCCGGCTTGCAGGTATTCGTGGTGGATCCCGCGAATCAGGTCAGGCTGCGACAGATTGAGTTCATCGTACGACCGGTTAATGAAGATACCTTTGGCGTAGAGCAGCGTCCCCATGGCGCCATCGCACAACACAGGGGACTGCTTGATCCGGGCGAGAAAGTCAGATGCCATATGTTATTTTCTGAGAATACAGGATGATGGCTGCTTCGCGCATCTGGTCGGGGGACTCGTCCGCACAGGGAGGGCGCGCAAACGGCGAAAAGGAACTCGACTGAATCCCGCGAGCCGCGCATGAAGCCCGGTTCGGGTCTGTTATAATCCGCTATTTCGCAATTAAATCTCCCTTTTTCATGCCGTTAGGAGCCCGTCGTTTGAGGAAAAGCTTGAGGAAAAGCTTGCAGAGAAGCTTAGAGAGAAACATTCTAAAGCGCGCCCTTGTTCCCGTGCTTGGATTGGCCGCCAGCCTGAGTTTGATTTCCTGCGGATACTCCAAGTCCGCGAATAGCCTGCCGGATCGGCTTTTGGCTTCGCAGGGAGTCACCTCGGCCAGTGACTTCGGTGGCCTCGTTATCATTGATGGCTATAACGACACGGTTCCGCGGCTTCAACGAATGAGCACCGGAAACTCTCCGGGCCTGATGGCGGTATCGCCGTCCCTGAACATTGCGGCGACCTTCGATTCGAGCAGCAACTCCGTCTTCGTCGTGAACACCGCGACGGAAAGCGTGGCAGGGAGCGTGCGCATTCCAGGGCCGACCTCAAGCATGGTGTTTCCCACCTCCGATCAGATCGGATATGCCGCCGTTCCCGCGGCGACGGTGACCGGATATTCCTTCGTGGGCGCTGTGGAATCAATGAACTTTCCTGCCAGTCAGCTTACAACGATTGCCGTTACCAATGCGGAGACCGTGGTCTCGAACTCCGGCGGCAGCGAACTTCTGGTGTTCAGCAATGACTCCGATTCAATGACTGTGCTGTTTCCCGCCAACGCCGTGCCTCCGGTCGATACCACTTGCTTGAACACGGTCCCGAACCAGCCTGTGACGGCTAGCACCGCGTGCGCAGTGGTTACCGGCTTTGACCGGCCCGTCTATGCCGTTGTCAACGGGAACACAGCCTACATTTTGAACTGCGGACCGCAATGCGGCGGGGTTATGGCCAGCGTGATGGTGTTCGACGTGCCTAGCCTCACCGTGACCAACACCATCCCGGTCGATGCCGCGACCTGGGCGCTGATCAATGGCTCGACGCTCTACGTTGCCGGAACCTCGCCGACCAACAACGACTGTGCCGGACAGATGTGGGGCACACCCCCGCAGCCAACCGCGGCCACTATTTGCGGCCGCCTCGACGTCATCGATTTGACATCCGGAACCGTTAGCGGCAGTTTCAAGATCACCGACGGCTACCATGACCGCATGGATTTCAACGTCATCGGCCAGCTCTTCATCGGATCACACGACTGCACCAACATTGGCAACGTCAGCTTTCCCAACGGAGAAGTTCGCGGCTGTCTTTCCATCTACCACACGGCCGATAACTCCGTGTTCATCGTTCCCGACAACGGCGACGTAAACGGGCTACAGGGAGAGAGTATTCGTCCCGTCGAGTACGTGGCTCAAGGCGGCGACTTGCGCGTCTACGACGTCACCCAGGACATTCTTCTGATCAACGATTTCGTTCCCCAAGGGATCGTCGGAATTGTCGGCTACGTGGGCGACGTGAAGTCGATCGATCTCTTCTAGCGACTCTGGTGTTGTGCCGTGTCAATGTGCAGATAATTGCAGCCGCGATGCCGTTGTTGGCATCCGATTGAGCGGCATTGGTAAAATTCAGTGGTGCTGAGAAGATGGCTTCCTGCCGCATTGTTCGTATCCCTGCTGGCCGTTTCTTCGGTGGCTTCAGCCCAAACGAATGTCTCCGGAAATAGCGGCCCTGCTACTTCTTCGGTTCCCACTCCGCTGCTTCCGCCGGAAGGGTTCACCGACGAAAACGGATGGACATGGCCGGGCACGGAGTGGAAGCAGGTGCCGCCTGAGTCCGAGGGCTTCTCAGCCGAACGACTCGAGGTGTTGCGAAGTTTTCTGAAGACCCATCAGACCGACGGCATGATGGTCATTTCACGCGGGCACGTTGTATTCGAATATGGGGACACGAAACTCGTCAGCAAAGTCGCGTCGGTCCGCAAAAGCATGCTCAGTCTTCTTTACGCGGTCGAGATGCAAAAAGGCGTGAAGTTCGATCTGGACCAGACGGTGGTGCAGCTTGGACTCGAGGACAAGACGCCATTCATTGAATCGGAGGGGCAATCGACCCTGCAGGAATTGTTGATGTCTCGCTCTGGCATTTATATCCACAGCGGCAACGCCGAACAGGATAAGGTTTCGCCGAAACGCGGCTCATCCTATCCGGGGGTGCGCTGGTTCTATAACAACTGGGATTTTGACGCCGCCGGCCTTGCCTTTGAGAAGATCGCGCACAAGGACATTTTTGACGCGTTACGCGACGACCTCGCGCTTCCGTTGCGCTTCCAGGATTTTGACCGTTCGCGGCAGCGGAAGAACTACGTCGAAAACTCGACTCATTTCGAATATGCCACTTATCTCTCAACCCGCGATATGGCTCGCCTCGGCTTGCTCGCCATTTCCCACGGAATGTGGGGGAAGACCCTGTGGGCAGATCCGGGCTTCATCGACTTCAGCGTTTATCCGAGCACGAACTTTGCCGGACGAAACGAGTTCAAGGCGGAGGGTTGGACCGGCCGCTGGGGCTATGGAATGCTCTGGTGGGCCTGGGAGGTGCCCCTGTTTTCGGGCAATGTCTGGACCGGCCCGTATCAGGGAGCGTTCTCGGCAATGGGCGCGAACGGCCAGTATATTACCGCATTTCCAGCCTATAACCTGCTGGTCGTGCATAAAGTGAACGCCGATCAGGATTCAAGTCGAAGCATATCTGAGCCCACCTACATGACCATCCTCGATATGGTGCTCGACGCCAAGTGTGACAAGAAGTGCAAGTGACGAGGCCACGAGCCGGGTCGTCATCCCTGCTGCAGTCTTGAGTTGCCGGCATTTCCAGTGCTAGGGTGACCGAGGCGTTATTTCGTTGCGGGCATTCAGGAGGCTGCAACGCATACCTGACAAATGGAGCAACCATGGCATTGTTCGGCGTGTACAGAGGCACGATCGTCAACAACAACGATCCTCAGGTTTCAGGACGAGTGCAGGTCAACGTCGAGGGTCGAACGAACTGGGCGCTGGTCACGATCAGCAGCCCCGCCCTTCAAGTTGGTGCGTCCGTGATCGTGGCCTTCGAGCACGGGGATGCGAACTTTCCCGTAGTCCTCGGGCAAGTGACGTAGCGGCTTACTTGGCCGGTTGCAGCAGCAGGCGATGCGCTTTGGCCGCGTCCACGGCCTTCGCGCTGAAGGGCAGAGTAAACGTAGTTCCCTCGTACCACGCCTTCCATTGGTCCATGTAATACGGGCTCAGAAAATTTCCGCCTTGCCCGGTCACCGTGTTCAGCGTCGATTCGTCCAGGTCCGCCAGGTTCGCCGTAAACCGCTCCGACGGCCCATGACCGCGCGTCACGGCCTTCACAGTGTATCCGCTGCCCGACTGCTCTCGCACTCCTGGGCTCGACCAGTGACTGATTATCGGAATCTTTCCCAGGACCGGATGCTCGATATCCACCGCATTGAATGCGCCCCAACGCCACGTCGCCAAATCTTTCGGCGCGTCTGGACCGCTCACCGCCGCATCCACGGCCGCGGTAAGCAGTTCGTCGTAGTTCGGATATTTATCCGGTAGCCAGCGCTTCGGCCGGTGCAGCAGGATGTTTTCCATCCACACCGAGCGCATCTCCCACGAATACGTTTTCCAACTTAAGACGCCGTCAGCCTTCGCGTCGTCGGCGGGAGAGCTTCCCAGTTTCGATTCGAGCAGCAACCGCCGCAGTTCGAGAATCGAGTTCTCGGCGATGGTCGGAGCCGCCGACGAAGCCTGCATGCGACCGTCCCAGCCGCGCATTAGATCCGCCGCCTGCTTTGACCGAGCCGAAGGCTTCGCCGCGTGATCCACGGCATAAACAAAACGCTCTGCCGCGAACAACTCGGCTTCCGAGTGAGTGTCAGTCTGGAGGGCCAACATGTCGGCGGCGGAGAACTGCCGTCCTGATTCCAGCACGTGATAAATACGCTCTGTGCGCCAGGGGCAATCCCATTCCATGCTGATCGAATTGGGGTAGTTGTCGGGCGAGATTCTTCCGTTCGCCGTGGCAATAATTCCGGACGGCGGGTTGTAAATGCTGGGCAGCTTTTCAAACGGAATGTAGGAAGTCCACTCATGAGCGTTGTCGGCGCCGCTCACCGGCAGACTGCCATCCCCCGCCGCGCGGATCGGAACTTTGCCCGTCGTCTGATATCCGATGTTGCCGTCGACGTCGGCATAGACCACGTTCTGCCCCGGCGCATCCAGCTGCGAAAATGCGTGCCGGAAGTCTTGCCAGTTCTGCGCCGAGTTCACATCGAAAAATGGAATGTGCAATCCGTCATAGAGCGTCCAACGTAGCGCCAGCGGCCGGGTTTCGCCGGGCACGAGTTCCGTGATTACGGGTCCGTGGCGCGTGATCTTCACATCGATCGTCACGTCCGGCTTGCCCTTGACGTGGATCACCTCTGAGCGATGTTCCGGTTGCACCCATCCACTCGGAGTCTGGTAGGCCCCCTGATCATTGAAATTTTCAATGTAAACGTCAGTCACGGTCGGCCCGACGTTGGTGAATCCCCAGGCGATCCGCTGATTGTGTCCGACGATCACGTATGGCATGCCCGGCAGCGTTACGCCCGCAACATCCAGAGCGCCGGAGTGTAGATGCGCCTCGTACCAGAGATTCGGCATCTGGTGGCCAAGGTGCATGTCATCCGAGAGCAGTGGCTTGCCCGTCACCGTATGCGCGCCGGACACGACCCAGTCGTTCGATCCATTTACCGGCAGCCCCTCCGGAGCCGCCATCGGAGTTCTACTCCGAGTCACCGAGTTGTCGGGAGAATCATCGTCGTCGTCATCGTCATCCGTGCCGCCGTTGCTGTCGGGCTGCTGCAAGTCCTCGCGCATCACGGTGGGCGGACGGTCATGCCACGACCGGTTCACATAAAGATCGCCGGTCAACTCCGGCCCAAGCTTGGCCAGAATCTTCTCGCGGCTGAGCGCGTCGTAAAAATAGTGATAGTTGAGGTCCTTGACCATCTGATTGGCGATAACGACGGAATCCTCCGCCCGCCACGGCTTCGGCGCGTAGCGCAGGATGCGGAATTCTATAGGGAGACGATCGCCACGAGTCGCGATATAAGCATTCACTCCCCGCGCGTAGGCTTCAAAGAAGCTCCGGTCGCGCGGGCCGGCGATCTCCATTGCTTTCCTGGCTGCGTCGCGCAGGCCCAGAATTCGCTGCTCGCGGTCGAGTCGCAGAGTGTCCTCGCCCAGAATCTCAGACAGTTCTCCGCTGGCGTAGCGGCGCATCACGTCCATCTGCCACAGCCGGTCCTGTGCCGCGACGTAGCCCTGCGCGAAGAAAAGGTCCTCCAGAGTAGTCGCTTCAATCGTGGGCACGCCGTGACCGTCGCGCGTGACCGTGACCGGCGCCGAAAGCCCCTGGATCTCCACCTGCCCGTCGAGTTGCGGAAGAGCGGAATGCGCCACGTAATACGCGTACGCCACCAGAGCCGCAAGCACCAGCAGCACGGCGAGCAATAGCCACAGCAGAAAACGCGCAACCGGTGAGCGGCGCGACCTGGGCGTGCTGATTGCGGCGAGAGTACTCATGAGCAATCTTCAGTTGGGTATTCTAGAGATTGTATTCGGTGATTGTATTCGAGGCCGCTGCCGCCGCGGCCGGCGGTGAAAATGAATTTCATTTTCAAGATGCGCTGAACTTGATATGCTGAAGCTGACATGCTGAACCCGACATCCTGCAAATTGTTGTCCTGCAAAATGTCATCCTGAACGTCTTTCACCCGACTCAGTCTCATCCGCCATGCTGCAGAAGCGCATCGATGATCAGCCCACCATCTCGCGCCAGATGGTCCGCGAAGCCCAGGAGATCCTGCACCGGCATTTAAAAGGCGTCGGTCTCAAGCAGACTGCCCAGCGCGATGCGATTCTCCGCGCTTTCCTCGAAACCCGCGACCATCTTTCCACCGACGAACTCCACCGCCTGGTGCAGAAAAAAGATGCCCGCATCGGTTACACCACCGTCTACCGCACGCTAAAGCTACTAGCCGAATGCGGACTGGCCAGCGAAGTCGCCTTTCACGACGGCATCGCCCGCTACGAGCATCAGTACAACCGGCGCAGCCATCACCACATGGTCTGCACCGAATGTGGAAGCTCAGTCGAATTTTTTTCTCAGGAAGTTGGCCAGGTCGAGCAGGAGATCGGTCACAAATATCACTATGTCACCACGCGGCATACCTTTCAGATCTATGGAATCTGCGAGGACTGCAGCAAGAAGAACCACACGCCGCGGCCGCTGCGAGAGCCTCAAGCCTCAATCAAAAGTTTCAACGGGAAGCCGTCCTCGACCAGTTCTGCGGACGATTGATCTCGGTTGCCGCCAGGTCGACCCCGGCCCGCAAGCAATCCTGCGGTGAGCCGTTGCGGGCGACTTTAATTACGTCCGATTCATTCGAGCAGAATGCCGCCGTCCCGGTTTTGTTGGTCGCGGCTGGATACGCCACCACCTGATACTTGGCAATCGGCCCATTCGACTTCGCGGCGGCGCAGCCCTTGACCTCAAAAATGTATCCGTTCTGCTGGCCATGAGCCAGGTCATTGTTAAGTCCCCATGCTGCTTTGAGCTCGGAAAGGGAACAGGTGTAACCGACCTCCCGGTGGCCCTGCGCATAAGCAATCTCGGCCATATTCAAACTTCGCACTGAGGAGACGACAGGGTTCGCGTAGTCCACAACCTTGACTCTCTCTGACACCGCCTTCTCTTGATGCCGCGCGTAAAAAACTGCCGTAACGAAGAAGGCTAGAGTCGCGACCACCCCTAGGTAGCCGAGAACCAGACCCGCAATCGCCAATCCTTTGCCAGTCAGGCGGCCTCCGCTGTGGCGAATTTCCGCCAGCGATAGATGTCCGAAGATGACGGCGGCCAGCGAAAACGGGGGGATGATCAATAACAGTCCGCTGATCAGGCTGAAAATCGCCTTGCCGCTGGTTTCCGGGGGAAGCCCAAATGCTACTGCCGGATCAACGGCAGGCCGCGCCGATGTCGCCAACGAATCCCGTCCGCAGATTCCGCAGAAACGTTCCCCCTCGGACATGCCATTTCCGCAGCCCAGGCAGAACGAACTCATCAGTTCCTCCTCTTCAGTCCCTTAGCGCAAGGCTGCCATCCCCGGCGCCAGCAAATCAAACGGATGCACGGGGAGATTTCTAGCAATACCAAACAGAATAATGACAACGCAGAGGGCGCGGATCCAACTGGCCCGCAGGTATGGCTGAGGAAGTTCCTGTTCTCGCAGTTTGCAAAGCGCAAACGACGCCAGACCGTACGTCAGGAACGGCAGCAGAACCACAGTCAGAGGATTCAGCGCCCACGCGGCCCGCAGATTTCCATGCAGCAGTTGGTGAATGGCGCGCAGCGATCCGCACCCCGGACAGTACCACCCCGTCAGGTAGCGCACCGGGCAGGGTGGAAAAATGCCGGATGTGGCCGGATCGAAAACTTCAAGCAGAACTGCCCCCACCGCAATGGCCGCGAGCAGCGCGGCCAGCAACTGATTTCTGCGTCTGTCCTGCATCGAAATGCCTCCAGCCCTAATTCGAGTGGATGCCGCTCAATAGGCCCACCATGACCAGCACGCCGTAGATGAGGCCTACGCCGAGACCGAGTCCGGCGGAAATCAGACACCACATCTTCGCGTTTTTGGACGCGAGTTGCGCCCCCGCCACATCGCCCATCTGCAACTTGCCGTTCACCTGCGCGGCATAAACGATCGCCGGAATGCCCGCGGGAAGGCAACACAAAACCGTGGCCAGAATCGCGAATACCAGATAATTCTGCACCGCGACTGGCGGCGGCTGAATCACTCCCGGCTGAAACACCCCAGCAGGCTGCAAGGGAGCCGGAGGGCCCGCTTGCAAACTCCGACCGCACTGCATGCACACTGCCGCTGTATCCGTATTGTTGGCCCCGCATTGAGAACAAAACATGTGTTGCCTCCTCAAGAAATGTGAGAACTACAGAGGGCTGCCACTCTCCATGCAGCCCGCAGCCGAGCCGCTGGAATCCACTTTGATCGCCGCGGATTCATCCGAACAAAAAGCTCGCACTCCGCTCTGATTAGGTGCTGCCGGATGCGCGACTATCCGATACTTCACGTTGCCTGTGCCCGCCGCTCCTGCTGCGCAATCCTTCAACTCGAATACGTATCCGGATTTTCTCCCGCTTTTCAGAGCGCTGTCGATTTCATCCAGATCGGACAGCGAGCAAGTGTATCCCGCCGCAGGGTGAGCTTGCGCATAAACCGTCTCAGCAACGATCAGCGTCCGCACCGCCCCGACCGCAGACGACTCGTTGGCCGCGATCCGCGCCCGCAGGAAGTTC
>Ga0210383_10000131_pt1 | contig 76459 bp, 58 predicted proteins | sample IncBWC14OmetaG_FD_160072 | JGI IMG/M metagenome (GOLD analysis project Ga0210383, IMG submission 160072) | Forest soil microbial communities from Barre Woods Harvard Forest LTER site, Petersham, Massachusetts, United States - Inc-BW-C-14-O ...
AAAACCGTCGCCAGGCAGCGGGGACGCGAAAGGAAGACCTGCGCCAGTAGTATCGCCGGACTCGGGTGGTTTCACTGCGTTGTTCAAGTCCAGCTTCAAGTCAGAAACTCAGGCACCTCCCGAGAGAACTGGCTCTCCCACCAACCCTGCCAATTCGAAGGCCCGAGACTTTACGGATTTCTTTCGGGGACCGTTTGACGGAGAGCGGCCTGCAGAGACTCCCGCGATTCCGTCCAAGGGGATAGAAACGCCACAGCAAAACGCCCCCGGGGAGTTTACGAGAGTGTTCGGCTCCGCCAAGGGTAGCGACTCGGCGCCGATACCTCCGCTGCAGAGTCCGGCCGGAGACATTGCTCGGCGAGAAGAACCTGGCGCGTTCACGCAACTATTTTCGAACACAAATCAGTCCGCTGCTTCGTTTCCTGCGAGCCCTCCGCTGCAAACCTGGGAACCGAGTCCGCCGAGGAGCGAGGTGTCGCAGCCGTCCAAGGAACCGGCGTGGACACCGCCGCCTTCGCTGGCGGCGACGCCTCCAATTACTCCGCCCATCGAACCAAGCCTTCCCAGGCCGAACGCGAGCAGCACCGCGGAAACGCCAGCCCCGGCTGGTGCTACCCATGTCTTTTCCGTCGTCAGGCCTCCGTTGTCAAGCGCGGCCCCGTTGCCGACGGGTCCCGGTGAATACACGCGAATCATCTCGGGTGGAGCGGGAAGCGCTCCCCCTGGTGAAAAGGTGCCGATAGCAGCTCCCAAGATAGCCGCGCCAGCGCCACCGAAATTCACTCCGCCCGCTATTCCCAAGGCTCCGGAACTTGGCAAAGCCCCTAAAACCAAGGCTTCCTACCTGCCGCTGGTGATTATCCTTAACGTTTTGTTATTCGTTGCGATCCTGCTGATCGTGTATTTCGAAATAAAACACTGAGAACCGCAGAAGAAGACATTTAGCTTGGCTGCGGCAGCAGAATAAGCAGTTCCATGTTCGGATTGGGAAAATCCCCCGGCACATAGGCAGCAAGGTTGCGGGCGCGAGTCACCGCTTCCCACGCCGCACCGGACTGATTCAAGCTGAAGTACTGATATTTCAGCTTAACCGGAATTGCGCTGGGTGGGTTCGGCAAGTGTTTCAGCTGCAGACCCGGCAGCGCCTGTTTAATCAGGTGTTCGATGTGGGTCGCGGAGCACACTTTCACGAGTTGGGGCACTTTGTTGATAACCACGTCCTCGCTGGTTTCAGCATTCACAGCGAGATACATCCGCGTGTTGGCCAGGTACTTGTCATTATCGATCGCGGTCGCGTAGATAGAAGGCTTGACCCGCTTCAGCGGTAATGACACTAGGTTGGTCGGTACCACCGTTTCCAGCAGGGCGCGTAGTTTCTCATCGAGGTCGGAGAAGATGGGCCCGAGCGAGTCGTGGACGTACAGCGGCAAATCCTTAGGCCGCAGCTTGGGCGAAAAAGTACTCAGCGAACCGGCCAGTGAAGCCATCGCCGAGTACAGTTCCTCGGGATGTCCTTGCTTGCCCTCAAACAGGTGGCTAAAAATCGGGAAGTAAGAGTTGACGGTATAAAGGAGCCAGAAATTCGCAATATCGGACGCAGTGAAGTCCGCCAGGCTCTGATTTTTTTGCCGTCGGGTAGCGGAAAGCTGGGTGCTCCGGGCAGAGAGAATCTCGATCAACCCGCGCAACACCCCGGACAGGTATTCACTGGCACTTATCTCCAGCAGAGGGGGAACGAAGCGCGGGTTCAAAAGAAACGTGTCGGCTTTCGTCCGCTCCACGTTGGCTATACGCAAAACCGAACAGCCTTCGCGATTTTCATTTTCCGCCAGCAGGCGCAGATTCTTCCGCGCAATTTGCACTGGCTTCTCGCCCACGCCGGTATTCTCATCGCGGAAAGCTGTCACTTCGGCGAGAAAACGGCTACCACCGTCGCGTTGCGCAATCGCAACATTCAGCCCACGCTGCCGGTAATCGGGAATGGTCAAGTAAATGTCCAGGCTCTTCGCGCCGGGATCGAAGAAATCCGCCAGTGCCTTGGAGGGCGGCGGCGGGTCCGCATCTGGAATATCGAACAGCAACCCATCCGGAAAAATCCCTGCAGCCCGCGAGACGACGAGTTGCCCCTCGGCAAGCATCTCCTGATTGATGACCAACTCGCTGAACCCCCAGGCGCAGAATTTCAGCGCCTGCAGACGGAAATTCAGCGTGTCCTCAATAAACCTGTCCTGCGTTTGCAGGTGCTGGGGAGTGAGGAACGTCCCCTTGGTCCAGATGACAGGTTGCAGTTGCTTCATAATATTCCCGGCGACTGCCACGATAGCAATTCTCCAGCTGAGAAGCAAAGGGATTGACTGACGTTCGATTCAGCGTTATACCACTGCGACGAGCTTTTGCATGGGGCGGTTCGAGATTAGGGAGACACTATGAGTTGCCTCGGGTTGTTGGCGGTCGCCGCCTTACTGCTTGCTCCTGAACACTCCGGCAATTTCGCCATCGGCGCCATCAGTAGCACTAATAGCGGCGCCCACTTCTTCGGTGGTTGCGTTGTCGGATTCGGCCTGCTGGTCTTCGCCCTCGGATTCCACAACTACCGCACACTCCGCCTGCTTGGCAACACTCCTAAAGTCGCGATCGGCGACCTCAGCGTCGGGCTGGTGCGCATTTGCGGGAAGGCGGTGGGCACGGAACATCTGATCAGCCCAATCGCCAAACTCCCGTGTTTTTATTATGGAGTGAGGATTGACTCCTGGAGAGGCGGGAAAGGAGCAAGTTGGCTAACCGCCCTTGTAGACACCCGCCACATGAAATTCCATCTTCAGGACGACACCGGCAAGGTGCTGATCGATCTTCACCAGGCCGAACTCGATTTGTTCGCGACGTTCTACGCTGAGGTCGGGCCACGCGCCTCGAAAAAGCGCGTCTTTGACCTTAGTTTGGGCAGCGAAAATGAGCCTTCGGATGGCGACCTCTTGCGCTATCTTTCCCAAGCCAATGCGAGAATCCACGCGGAGCAGGTTGTCCAACACGAGTCGGTGATTCATGCCTCTATGAATGAGCGCAGTTTTACCGTACTGGGCGCCGAACCGGAGGTCGATGAAAAACTCCTGCGCTTCAACGAGCAATGCCTCCTGCCTGACCGTGAATACACTATCCTGGGAACCTGTGTCGACAATCCGGATTCCACGGACGGGCAGGATCGCAAGTTGATCTTACGTGGAGGGAATTGGCGCCATTTCGTAATCTCTTGCAGAACCGAAGCGGCCTTGCAGAAACGCACTCAATGGACTGCCTTGGGCTTGCTTGCGCTCGGCCTCGTAATGATCTCGGCGGGCCTTTTCGTGTTTTTCGCTCTCCCTGGGAGCAGTTGATCGATCGGCAAACTCGGTCCAGTGGCTGCAGTTGCTGGGGCGTGAGGAACATCCTCTTGGTCCAGCGGGTTGCAGTAGCTTCATAGAATCCCCAGCGACACTCACTAAACCGCCACTGAGCATCAATCGCTTCCCATCCGGCTATGGGCCTCAGCGATGACAGGTCACAAAGCCTTTCGCACCGTGTGCCGACCGTGGTATAACCCTGTGTCGAAGGGGGAAACTGTGCCCAAGGTTTTCCAGAAGTGTCCGAGCAGACCCGGGCCAAAACCCAATCCACCATGGCGAGCTGTGAAAAAAGTTGCGGAGAAGCTATGCAACGATCTGCTAACTCTGATGGATGAAATCGTGAATAAGGTAAGAGGGTCTTCCGAACTCGGCCGGAAGGGTCTAAAACAGCAATTCGACGAGCAGGTCAACGGAAAATGCGGACCGGGAACTTGGAAATGGCTGACCCATGATGACGAGATCATGAGAAACCAGACCAATCTGCTGGAGGCGATTGAGAAGTACGAACAGTCTTGCGGGCCGGCTCCATCGGAAATGATTGACTGGGGGCTACGCCCGCGGCCAGGAGAGCCAGGCGCCGAGAATTGGAAGGGCGACCCCAACGCTCCGGTGGATCCAGAGTGTAATAAGGGCATCGACGTAAAACCCGTTCCCGCGCCGAAGCCTGACAAACAGGAGAAATCAGCGCCCGTTACGGTGCCCGCGCCCGCTTCGCAACCGATAGGTATCTTGGTCGTCGCCGCAGCCCTCCTGGGTGCGCTGGCTGCCGCTGCCTACGTGCTTATGGGGGGACCGCCACTTCCTACCCCCGCGACCGCTGGTATGGGCGGAGTTATGGGTCCAGGCGGGGCGCGCAATAACGTATGGGGCGGCGCCGACCCCTACTTGCTGTAGACACAGAGAGGACTCGGACATGTTGCGACCGGATGACTCGCGTGGCTGGCAACGGATGATGGCGATACTCAGCCTCGATCGGGTCACGCCGGTGCTGAAGCAGCTTGAAATTCCGGTTTCGCCGGCAAGAGACTTGCAATTGATTTTTCGAAAGGTACTGCTCAAGTATCGTGATGCCCTGCCAGAGGACAAGCCGGGCACCCCTTCGACCATGGTCAGCGACTGCATCCAGGAAATCGTAACAAACTTCGGACGCGATGCGGCGAGGCTGTTCTACCGGTGGGTGGAACACGTTTACTTCGCCACAGAGGACACCGAGTATCGCTCGTGGCGTCTCGTGCTGATACGCCTCGTACGCGATCGGGCCCGCTGGCAGAGTATCGGAATATCGCCCGAAAAGGGTGAAAAACTACGCAAGCTTTGCGAAGAAGCGACGCAAACGAACGAGGAACTGGAGGCCTCCCTGACTGCCTCACGTGCCAAGGTGCTCTCGGACTGGGATCTTACCATCTATACACTGTTCGCGTTCGACGATGAAGACAACGATCCCCTCGCAACCGCGGCACAGGTGCTTCGCCGGTTGCAGTTTATGCGCTGCTGGCGGGAACTAGAGCGCCAGACGTCTCGCGACGAACGGCAAGCGCTGGTCAATGTGGCTCGGGAGGTTGGCCATGAAATGAGCAGGTTCGCGAAAATCGATCTGCTGGACAGCGCAGAATGGCCGTCATGATCCTGCGACGGGAACAAATCGAGCAGTTGCAGCTGGCGATCGATACTCGGCAAGTCGAGGAGTTCTCCCGCCAGCTGAGAACACTGCACCCCCAGCAAACCGAGGAACTTTCTGACGAAGCCCTGCGGGAGCAGGTCCGGTCTGACATCCGAACCGCGGTAGGCCTGGATATCAACGAGAACCATCATCAGTGGCGCTTTGTTCTGCTTCGCTACCTGCCAGAAGAAGTGCTCCGTTCTGAGTATTTGCGTTCTGTAATATTTCTGATCGTGAGCCGGGTGGAATGGGACGCTGGTAAGCGGCTTGATTTCCTTGAGCGCCACGTGTTTTCGAGAAGCAAACTCGCGAGAGGTTCCAGTCAGTGATCAAGGAATCTAAGGAGCCAAGCTGATTTCTTTCGCATCGGCGCCGCGGCCCGTGTCGGTGAAATGCAGCAACGTCCCCGGTTCTTCGTCTTCGACCAGATAGCTCTGGATCGGGCCAAACAACTGCTCGACCTCCTCCGGCGTGCAGGTCGGCAGGTACACGCGCAGCACGCGCGGATCGTAGAAGCGGAAGTACACTTCTTTTCCGTCCGGCATCTTTACCATCAGGAACTGACGGAAGTGGCTGCGAAGGTCCTGCAACTGCCGCGCGGAGGTCAGAAACACTCCCCAGTTCTTGCCCCAGCCCTTTTGCACGAGGGTTTCAAGCAGTGGGGATTCCTTGGGCAGACGCACCAGGTACGGCGCGAAGTGTGTGAGTTGCGCGCCTGCCTGGCCCTCGAACAGTGACTTGAATTCTTCCTTGGACTCAAACAGTACCTTTAATACCGAGGGCTCGTTAGCCGCGTCGAGCAGCGCGTATAACGGCTGAAACTCGCCCCGCAGCATGGCCAGCAGTTTCTCTTGAAGCGTGGGTGCAACCGGCACGGCCACTGCCGGAACCGGAGGCGTTCCGGTATTGTCCACCACAGTTCCCACGAAGAAAGTGGTCTCGCCAGCGACCACCGTGTCACCAGAACTGAGCAGCGTAGTGATAACCCTCGCTCCATTGACCAAGGTTCCATTGCTGCTGTTCAGATCCCGGAGCACGCAACCCTTCTCATCACACTCAACCACAAAGTGAACGCCGGACATGTGCGTGTCATGCGAGAACACGACGTCGGCCAGCGCACTGCGCCCAATGCGAGCAGAACCGCCGGACTCCAACGAGACTTTCCTCCCGGCAGACGGTCCGCTCCGTATTTCCAGAGTCACTCGCATCGTTCCACTTTAGGCGGCAGGACCTGCCGCTTGCGAAAGTGCTTCTCAACCCGGACAAGGCTCGATAAACGGTGTCCCACTTTGCGCCGCCTGGGCCAGCGAGCGAGCCGCGGTTGAAACCGATTGGGCAGCGGCATTCCCGCTTCCCCCCATCGCCTCTGCCAAAAGAATCAGCGGCGGGACCGGAGGGACGACGACCGGCGAACCCATCCCGACCTCGCCGATCATCACCGTGGGTTCTCCCATGATGATCGGGTTGGCTGGACCCATGGCCAAGCCAGGGATTTCCATGACGATGTCCATGGCGCGGGTGGCCATCATGAAATCGATGAGCACCGTCGGGCTGCCCAGCATCACCATGCCCACGCCGTCGGCACCGCTGATACTCACCATCGGGCAGGCATGCTGATCGATCAAGGCTCGCCACGCCGGCATATCCCCGATCATGACGTCCGTGCTGCCCGGTCCGGGTGCCAACGGCGCTCCGTGGGTCGTCGGATCAGCAATTCTTGCTGCTGGAGGCACAATCTCTCCTTTTATGAGTTCAGCTTGCCGAACTTGGTGCCATCGTCGGCGACATCGGGATCTTTGGGAGCAGTCGGCGCGTCCGGGCTGTCCGGAGAAGCTGGACTGGGGCTGGTGCCGGTGATCGCAGCGCCACCACTGTTGATCAATACCATGGTGCCTTGTATAGTGACGCCCGCCGGGCCAATCGAGATAAAACCGCCCGGGCCGTTCAAGCACACTCCCTCCGGGCCGCCCGTAATCACCACGGATGTCCCTCCCGTGAGGTTGATCGCCATGGTGGCGCTGACGTTGTAGTTTTGTCCTACTTGCTCTTGCCGGTTTCCCGTAACCCTCAACGAGACATCGCCGCCCACTTGTTCCTTCTGATTTTGTCCCACCTGCAAGGACGCATTGCCGGTAACCTGCACCTTCTGATCGCCGCCCACTCCTATGGATTGATCGCCGTTGGTATTCTCCATCTGCTTTCCGGTGATTTGCAACGACGAGTCACTGTCGATCTGTTCAAACAGTTTGCCTTCTACATGAATGTGCTTGTCGCCCTGAACCTGCTCGATTTGGTCGTTGGTCACGATCAGGTGACGGCTCGCTCCGATGAACTCGCGGGAGTTGGTTTCGACGCGCAGGTCCATTTCTTTTTCGGCATTCATGAAGATCTGCTCGCTGCCCATCTTGTCTTCGAAGCGCAGTTCGTTGAAATTGGAACTACCACCGCCCTTGGAACTACGGGACTTGAATGTGCTGACGGTCTGATTGTCAGGCAGCGGGTAAGGCGGCATCTCTTCAGCGTTGTAAACACGGCCGGTAATGATCGGACGGTCGGGGTCGCCTTCGAGAAAGCTGACAATAACCTCCTGCCCGATACGCGGAATCCACATCGCGCCCCAGTTGCCGCCAGCCCAAGGCTGAGAGACACGTACCCAGCAGGAACTATTCTCGTCGTTATTTCCCAGGCGGTCCCAATAGAACTGCACAATTACGCGCCCGTAGTTGTCCACCCAGATCTCTTCGCCCGCTTTCCCCACGACCAGGGCGGGTTGGGGTCCCTGGACAAATGGTTTGTGCGTAACTCGCGGCGGACGGAAGGGAACATCTGCGGGAATACAGGTGAAATGGTTGGAATATGACTCGCCAGCGCCTCCGCCCGTCATGTTGTAGCTGCCGCCCTCGGAAGCCACGTGCTGGACTTCGGTCAGGAGATAACTGGCGTTCATATCGTCGCGGTAATGATCTTCCAGATCAAACTGGTAGCCGGAAGTGAAGACGCGGCAGGTACTCGATCCGCTCATCACCATATGGGTGGCTTCTTCCTCCTGCATGCGCAGCTTGGCCACGGCTGCGCCGTCCGACTGGGTCAGGTGAATGCCGGGGTAATCGTACATTTCATAGTTGGTATTGCCGTCGACTTCGACCACCGTGGGCTCACTCGATAAGAGACTTGTGCTGGGCGTTTCGAAGTTGTAATCGGTCACCGAATATTTGCCGGTGCGCAACTCCTGCTCCATGTTCCATCCCGTGACGACGTCGTCTGCATCCCGGCCTCCGCCAGCCTGATCGAATTGCGCGCTGGACTGGCCCGGGCAAGGTTGGTATGCGCTGGTCGAGTCCGCCAGCACCAGGGTGTGCTTGCCGTTCTCATGTTCGAAGAAATAAAAAATACCGACGTGCTCCATCAAGCGGGAAACGAAATTAAAGTCGGACTCGCGGTACTGGACACAATATTCCTGTGGATCGTAGCTACCGGTCAGCGAACTCTTGAAGTCGCTAAAGCCGGCGTCGCTAAAAACCTGCTGGACTATGTCTGGGTAGGACATGTTCTGAAAAATACGGCAATTCGCGTTGCGCGTGAGGAACCAGAGCCAGGGGACGACTTCCATTTGATAATGAGTGAAGCGCGCGTCGGACCCACTCTGTGCAAACCGGCTGACAAAACCGTTGAAGTAGCGCAGCGTTTGGTCGGAGAGGGTGACGCTGATGCTGACGTTCTGGCCGACGATGTCGTCGAAGGAGATCGAGTTGTTGTCGGAGAGCAGGTCCAGGTTGAATCGAAAAAGGCGGGAGATTCCCTCGTGGCCGGTGAAGCCCTGTAAAAGCAGGACGTCATCGCCGAGAGGAGTATCAATCGCGATGAGCCGGTTGTCCTGCGTGAATCCCTGTGCCGCACTGCCCAAAACTCACCTCCGACGTTCCGTTTCCGAGTTGCGTGCTGGCCCGCCGAACGCGCGACTAATCCTTCAAAGCCGAAGCAAAATGCTTCGTCAGAAACGCGGTCATTCCCGCGTCGAACAATCTCTTGGCCTCTCCTCCGGAAGACGTGGCCGCCGCGAAGGTGAGGGAAAGCAAATCCGCGCTCGCATTCACGGCAGCCCGAACATGAGGACTACTGTAGTCGACTTGATGTAAGTCTTCCAACCAGGCGTCGTCGTATGCATGGTGCCCTTTCCAGCCAGGACCGGGACGATTTTTCACTTCATCCCACTCCTCCGCCCCAACCTTACCGGCCTGCGGACCGGGGTCTCCATTTTCTTTATCCCACAAAAAGATTCGGGTGATTACCTCCTGCGCATCACGGTGTACGTGAGCTGGGGAGAAAGAGTCTTCGACGGCATGTAGGGCCCACGCAAGCGGCTCGCCGGTAAGTTCGTGGACATCGCGAAAATCGTCGTCGTGAGAAGTAGCGAACAGATCTCGGCTTCCTCTCGTCCCCTTCGGCGGCTCATAGAACCATCCCATCATTCGTTGGGTCGCTTCCCAGCTGTTAGTCTTGATCCATTCCGTGCATTCATCCCAACTGTCCTTCTGCGGAAACCGCTCCTCCCTGAGCATAAAATGATGCTTTTGCCCATGCTTCGCGGGCTCGCTTGCGCTTATCAACGGGCCTACGACGGGTAGCGAACTCGGGACATTGGGCCCGGCCACAACGTCGACGATGTCGCACAAATTGACCGCCTGCGGCAACCATCGGCGCAGATAGTTGGCGGCAGAATGGCTCAACTTGCGCTGATTCTCCGCCAGGTTAATGGCCCCCTGAGTAAGCCCATAGTGTGTCTTTGGCGAGAATGTAATCGCCATTCGCGCCAAGATTGCCGCACACATTTGGCTTCCCATTTGACCTCCGGCCTGCACACTTCGTTCAACTTATGTCTTGCGTTCCGATTGGCGGGCAGTGAGGCCTTTACGAATATTGGAATCCACCATCTTCCCCCACGCCCACACGAATCGAACTCAGCTTCTCCCCTTCCGCCATGCGGCCCAGAATTTGTCGCGAAATTTCTGGCAGCAGAGAGTTGGTCAGAATGTTATCCACGTTGCGGGCGCCGCTTTCGACTTCCGTGCAGCGACTGGCGACCGCATCGATGAATTTATCGTCGTAGGTCAAGGCGATCTTGTGATTCTCCTGGATGCGCCGCTGAATCTTGCCTAACTTCAGCACGATGATTTTCTTCAAGGCTTCGTCGCGCACTGGATAATACGGCACCACCACCATGCGTCCCAGGAAGGCCGGCTTGAAAATCTTGTTCATCTCCGGTTTGAGCGCCTGCACCAGGGCTTGCGGACTGGGCGCGGTCTCTGGATCGGCGCACAGCTTCATCATCTGGTCGGTGCAGGCATTAGTCGTCAAAATGATGATGTTGTTCTTGAAATCGATCACGCGGCCTTCGCCGTCTTCCATGTGGCCCTTGTCGAAGACCTGATAGAAGAGTTCGAGCACATCGGGATGAGCTTTCTCGACCTCGTCCAGCAACACCACCGAATACGGACGGCGGCGCACAGCCTCGGTCAAGACTCCACCTTCCCCGTAGCCGACGTATCCTGGCGGCGAACCCTTCAAAGTCGAAACGGTGTGAGCTTCCTGAAATTCCGACATGTTAATGGTGATCAGGTTATGCTCGCCGCCATAGAGCAGATCGGATAACGCGAGCGCAGTCTCGGTCTTGCCCACACCGCTTGGTCCGACCAGCATGAAAACGCCCACCGGCTTGTTGGGATCGTCCAGCGTAGCCCGCGAAGTTTGAATTCTCTGGCTGATGACATCGAGCGCGTAGGACTGGCCAATCACGCGATTGCCCAAAAGATTCTGCAAGGCAAGGACAGTGGCAATTTCATCCTTCATCATCTTGCCGACTGGAATTCCGGTCCAACCGGAGATCACTTCGCCCACAATTTGCGCGTCGACGCAAACGCGAATCAGGCCAGCCTCGCCCTGCAGCAAGGCAAGCTGCTTCTCAAGCTCAGCGAGTTGAACTCGGAGTTCCGCAGGTTTGAGTTCCGTCTGGGTCTCAGGGACCGGAGCGAGCACAGTGTTCCCTGAGGCGACAGTGGCGGCTGCTGCGGCCGGGGCATCGGCATGTTGGCTCGGCCACGCAATCACACCGGCGGCGTGCCCATCCCCGTCGGCTACCCCCTCCAGTTTGGTCCGGATGTCGCGGATCTGTACGACCAGATCGCGCTCTTTGTCCCAGCGTTCCCGCAGCATTGTCAGATGCGCCTGAGCGTCGGCCTTCTGCTTCTCGATTTCCGCCAGCCGTTCGGAGTGATCGACGCCAACCGCGGTCTCGCGTCGCAGGATGCGCTGCTGAACTTCCAAGTCATCGATTTGCCGGGTCGCGTCTTCTATGGCGGGAGGCGTGGCATTTTGTCCCAGTGACAATCGTGCGCATGACGTATCCAGAATGCTGACGGCTTTATCCGGAAGTTGGCGTCCGGCAAGATACCGGTGCGACAGGCGAACGCCCGCATTCACCGCCTCATCCAGAATGCGCACCTGATGATGCTTCTCGAGCGAACCCACGAGCCCGCGCATCATCACCATGCACTGGGTCTCGCTCGGCTCTTCCACTTTCACAACCTGGAACCGCCGCGCCAAGGCCGCATCTTTTTCAAAATATTTCTTGTACTCAGACCACGTAGTCGCGGCGATGGTTCGCAACTCGCCGCGAGCCAGGGCGGGTTTCAGCAGGTTAGCGGCATCGTTCTGTCCGGCTTGGCCTCCGGCTCCAATCATGGTGTGAGCTTCGTCGATAAAAAGAATGATCGGCGTCGGCGAAGCTTTTACTTCCTCAATCAGGCCTTTCAACCTGTTTTCAAACTCACCTTTCACGCCCGCTCCGGCCTGCAGAAGCGCGAGGTCAAGAGTTCGCACCATTACGTTTTTCAGCGATGGTGGCACGTCGCCCTGTGCGACCCTCAGGGCAAATCCCTCGACCACGGCGGTCTTTCCGACTCCGGCTTCACCGGTGAGAATAGGATTGTTTTGGCGGCGACGAGTCAAGATGTCGATCACCTGGCGAATCTCGAAATCTCTTCCTAGGACTGGGTCGATTTTCCCCCGCTTGGCGCTGTCGGTCAAATTCACGGTGTACTGGTCGAGATTGGGGGTCTTGCCGCTCGCCGCTTTCCCCGACGGGGCCGAACCAGGCGCGGCAGTTGCCGCAGGAAGCGCTTCCTCATGGGACTCGGCCACTATATTCAAGAAATCTTTTCGCAGCGCATCAGCCTGGATTTTCTGGAATTCTTTACTGACCTCCCGCATGATGCGCGCTAATTCTTCGTTCGATGCAAGCGCCAAAATGGTGAAGCCGGTACGGATTTGACCGGCGTTGAAATCGATCGATCCGATCGTCCAGGCCTCGGTCAGCATCTTTAAGATGGTTGGGCTGAGGGCGGGAGTGCGCGCATTTCCCGACTTCAATTTGTCCAGGCTGCGACCGAGTTCTCCGGTGAGCCGTGACTTATCGATTTCAAAAAACTTCGCAATGCGCGCAAAATCGCCGTCCGGCGAATCCACCAGCTTTGACAGGTAGTGCTCGATTTCGATGTCATAGTGGGTGCGGGAGAGACATAGGCCGGCGGCGGCTTCCAGCGCCGAACGCGAGGCGTCGTTTAGTTTCCCTATCAGTGACTTCAGATTCAGGCCCATCTTCTTCCTCCCACTACAGGTTCAGGATCGTGTCGCCAGGATCCCGGTCAAGCGCTATCGTCTTCAGCCAAGATACCCAGCCCAGTCGAGGGGCCGCATCGCCGTCGAAGCCAACTTCGCAGCGCGGAGCTTCCTCGCGCTCCAATATGAGCTGAACTTCAAAATCAAACTCATCATTGGAAAAGAACTTGGTCAGCGCCCGGAGCGGTTGGAAAGCCGTGCCCTCGGGCAGAAAGTCCCGGTATTGCGCTAGCGTGAGCGGACCCAGTTTGACGCGCACCCGCGAACGCTGGTCCCAGATCTCATCGCCCACGACAGCGCCTCCGCCGAGTTGTTGGGAGTCGTTGTCGTCCTCTTCCATGCAAGTCTGGGTCGCGCGATCCAGGCGATACCAGGCACCGGAGAATTGCTCGACTTCTACGGGAACCTCAAAGTAATCACTGAGAATCGCTTCCAAGGCCGCCGCCGAACGTGACTGCATACCCAGAAGTCCGGAGAAGTGCAGAAGCGCGTCATCCGGAACCGCTTGGCGCTGTTGCAGTCCTGGCGTGCCCATTCCGATTAAGTCGAGCAAATGGTGAGTGAAGAGATCCTCGTCTCCTAGGTAGTAAGTAACAGGAAAGCGATGCTTCTCCCACGCGCGATAAAAAAATGAGATCATCCGATGATTGAAAATATCCAGGAAAGCCGGCAGAGTCCGATCCTTGGCTCTCACGCGTTCGAGGATCAGTTCGGTGTAACAATAAGGAAGAACTCCCATCGGCCCCGTGAGGCCCATAAAGTTGACCAGCATCTGCGGCGGAACATTCTCCGGATATTCGATCTCCTGAATCTGACTGGCGGGGAAAGCCAGCGTATTGTTCACGTGGAAATGGACCGCTTCGTCCTCCGGCTTGGAAAACCTGCCCACGGGCTGACGCTCGCTGCGCAGCCGCTGCAGCAGTGTTACCGCCTGGAAAAACTCGAACGAACACGCGTCCTCACGCAATACGTCCTCGAGGGAAGAATCTTTCAAGCCAGAACCCTCCGTCCGGCTCGCGGTTGCCATTCGTGCAACATTTCCTTTCTTTGGGGGGTGGTCACAACCAACTGAGTGAAGCTGTTCAGCGATGCGCTGAGGCCGAGAAACCGTTCGATGACGCAGGCAAAGAGAAAAACGCCTCCGCCCACGAACTGATCCTCGTCGAGTTCCATTTCCACGCGCATTCCCCGCGCAAAGTTGATGCCGCTTTCAGACGACACTCGCGCGAAGTGGCGGCTGCTCTGGACCCGAATGATACTGTCGATCACGTTCTGCGAATAGGCGGACCGTCCAATGTCGTACAACCGCAGAATCTGCTGCAGCGCTTCCCGTCCTTCCTCAACCAGCGAAAGATAATTGAGCGAGAGATGCGAGATCAGACGCCAAAGCGTGCCCTTGCCCGTCGAAGGCCGCACCGGCGGAGTCGGTTTGCGCAGAGCTACAATCCGCTTCAGCGACGAGGCGCCTTCGAGTTCGAAATCGCCATCGTCGTTGCCGAACGGAAGCCGCGAGGGAAGGTCGCGATTGGTACAGGTCGTGCGGACGGATAGGATGTTGCCGTCAGGGCTCAGCGTCCGCATGGATAGATCGATCAACGACAAGAACATGTCCGTGCCTTCGTCGTTGGGCCGATTCGATGGCCGCCTGCGCGCGATCCAAAAACATTCCTGTTTTCTACTCTGGCTGGAATGCCGCAAAGAATAGAAGGGTTCGAAGGTCGCGGTCTGCTGGGTCGCGGTGTTGATGCAACTCACCTCGTCGACCGAATAGACCTCTGTCGCATACGGCCGGCGTACATCCGGCGTAAGCGGATATTCATACCGGCGCTGGCTCAGCTGGATGGGTTCCGCAACCTGGGCGAACAAATTGACGATCGGTGTGCACCCCAGACGAAAAGTTTTTTTCGAGAGCTCCAGTTCCAGCCGCTGGCGGCGGTCGTCCCCCTCAACATCCGAAATAAGAAATACGATCTCTACCGCGTCTTTGAAACCCGATTGCCATACGGGAGCCAGACCAGTCAAATCGACAAAAAAGAACTTCTCGGGAAACGTGAAGTACTCCATCAGCAGCCGATGTCCGACGAAGGAACGATGCGAATACGGTAGCATTCCCTCATCCTCACCGAAACCAACCGCGTGCAGCGCCGATGCCGGAAGCGTGATCGGAGTCACTTTGGAGCCCGGACTGGGATCGCGCACCAGGATGCGATTCAGCCGGCTGAACAACAACTCATACAGCGTGTTGATGAACCCACCTTCACCGTCGAGGTAAAAGCGCAGCCGATCAATTTTCAGATCGCGAAAGCTCACGTCCGGAGCGCAGCGCAGTTCAACACGAACTGCATCGGAGGAATCACTCGCCTTCACCGGGGGCTGCAACCGGCTCGGGGCCTTCCACTCGGCGGACGAGACCGAGACCGGCCACAACGTCGTTTCGTAGCAGGTGCGAAACGTACAGGGCACGCCGCCAATCGGACGAGAGTACAGCACCGAGTTTCGCGGGATCGGCAAGCCGCTGCTGAGCTTCCCTTTCTCCGGATCCGGCTGGAACTCTGCAATCGACATCGAGGGAGTCGGCCGGACGAGTTGGGGGTAAATAACCGTGAGCAGGGCTTCGCTGATTTCAGGAAACTCGTCGTCAATCTTTAAATGGACACGTGCCGCCAGGAAGGCGAAAGCCTCCAACAGCCGCTCCACATGCGGGTCTTCACACTTGGTGGGTTCGAGGACGAGGCGGGAGGCAACCTTGGGATTCTTCTCCGCGAACTGTACCGCCATCTTCCGCAGGTAATCCAGTTCGCGTTCGTAGTAGAGCAGAAGATCATCTCTCATTGGCGCCTCCAGCAAGCCGGCAGACGCCGCTCTTCAACTCAATGAGCGTGTCGAACGAAACCGGTTCCGGAGATGGATCCATCAGCAACATGCCGTCGATGCGGAGCCTGAGTTCCTGCAGACCCGTCCCGCCGGACGAGTCGAGAGGAGTCACGCGCACGTTTACCAGGCGGGGCTCGAAGAGCTTGACCACTCCGATCAAATGCCGCACCAGCTTGGCTTGATCCGCCGCTGAACCCATGGTGTAAGTGGAGAGGTCCGCCAGCCCGTAAACGAACAGGGAGCGGTTGACCTCCTTGAGCGACTCATCCGGCTCAAGGAAAATGCGGCGCGTGTTCAGCAGCCATTCCAGGTCGCGGTGAACCGCAGCTTTCAACAGGCGCACGGACTGCGAGCGGCTCAGGGGAGCCTCAACCTGAGTCTTGGGCTCCAGGTCGATCAGCCGATCCAAAACCGAGAGCGTGACCGTGATGTTTCCTTGGGAACGCGCCATCGGGTTATCCTGCGCTCAGCGCCCGCACGGGATCGAGCCGGCAGATGCGCTCAAACAGCTTCTGCTTTTCCACGGCGTTCCCTTGGATCTTCTTGCTCAGGGTCATCACAGTCATCAGAGCGGCCGCGACCATCTCTTTGTCTTCCCACTCCTCCAGCTTGTGGGTGTCAATGGCTGCGGCAAGATCGTCCAGCAGCGGTTGCGCGATGGCATCTTTACCCGCGGCAACACAGAGTTGGACAAGCTGCAGCTTGCGCTCAAATCGTCCCCTGCCCGACCGTTGGCCGGCGATTTCTTTCTGCATGATTTCGAACGCCGTCTCCGCTTGTCCCGCCTTCAGCGCTTCTTGAGCCAATGCATAACCATCAGTGGCCTTCGCTGGCCAAGAAGGCGTCGGACCTTGGCCAGCGGAGGGCGGTGCGACGCTTTCCCCTGAAGCTTCGGTCGCGGGCGCTGCCGCTGGCCTCTCGCTCAGTTGTTTCAGCCATGCTTTAGTTTCGTTGTTGGCCGCAGGCGTGTCATCGAGCAGGCTCGCATCCAGCAATTGAGGTACGTCATTCAAAAGACTCAGCAGTTCCGAGCGGATTGCGGCCGCCACCGGTTCGTATTCGCTGCCGAGGCCAGTGCAGGCCTCAACCACCAGACGCTGCAGATCCAGCCAGGCACGGCTGCAGGGCAAAGACATCGCATTCTCCGCCATCTCCAGCAACTCGCCCCATTTTTGCGAAAGTGCAAGCCGCTTGACCTGCTGACGCAATTCGGTAGGCGGCGCTTCCAGGAGTGTCGCATCCGCAAGCTTGGCGGCCGCACGCAGCTCTCCCCAGCGCAACCCTCGCATCATCAGATAAGGAGCGGGACTGTGCGGCTCCCGCTTGCGAAGAAAGGCAGCTGCTCTGGCCACACTGGCAATCACCTCCCGGCGATCCGCGGGCTCGGAGCTGGTCATTACCGAGATCACGATAGCGGGAGCACCGGGGTGGGCCACGCTTCCACCCGCGGCTACGGTGCCCCCGGCTCCGTCCGTTGCAGCAGCTGCCGGCGGCTCTTCCACGGGATCCGGCTCCGTCTCTCTCTTCTTTTCCAGCAAGGTGTGAACCGCGTGACGAACCTCTTCGAGCGCTATCTGAAGCTTGCCTAGGGAAGGAGCCGCGTCGCCGAATTTTGCCGTACACATCTCGTCGAGGCTCTTAAGCGCCACCAGGCAACTATCCAGATCCTTTTCCGCCTGGAGGTAAAAGCCCTTGGGAGTTTCCACGAAGGCTTTATCAAATGCCTCCGGAGCCAATTTTCCTTCAGCAAGCAGCTTGGCCCGCGCCTTCTTATCTTTGTCGCTCTTGGCCTGGTCCTCGTATCCGACTACTCTGGACTCTTTTAACTTGAGCCAGTCATACCCAGCGCTAACCAGCGGGGTATTCTTCAGGGGGATCTCAAGCGCTGATCCCAGCCAATCCAGGGGCGCAGCCCGCAGTTCAGGATCGCCGTCTTCAAGCGGAGGGTACAGAGTGTCCCAGAACTTATCTATTAATCCATGGCACAACACCAGGCCCTGACGAAGCCCGGGGAAGCCTTCCGTGCGCAGCGCCGCCTCGGCGAGCCAAGCTGCAAGTTGAAGGTCCTTCGTCCGCGTGGCGAGAGCTTCTTGGGCCAATTTACGGACCGACGCAAAATCGGCCACTTTTCGCTCGTGCTCCCAAGCTCCCTGCGCGAGATTATCGTCTTCTCGCCGGGCTTCCTTGATCTTGTCGTAGACTAGTAGTTTGGTATCGTAGCGGACATCCTGCCCACTCGGATTATCGCCGGCGATGGGATTTAGCAGATCTTCTTGCAGCGGCATGGGGCGGTGTCCAGGTCAGTCTGCGGCCGGAGTGGCCGCTTGCGTATTGGAAAACTCCAGCGAGCGAATTTCCAGGAACGGAATCTCCTCGCCATCTACAAGCCAAATTTTCTCTCCCGACGGATATTCCTTACCCTCTTCATCAGCCGCCCAACTAGTAACCCGTCCAAGCCAGACAGCTTCATCGGAATTCTTCCACGAAAAGGGATAAATCGCCGGAATCAGCACTTCCCCGAGTTCCGTGCCCTTAAACGACGGACCCGTGCGAACCAGTGCCGGAGCCCAGAGCGTGTCGCGCAGCCGCCGCGGAGGCTGCATTTCCAGGGAAGCAATATGTTCGAAAGGAATCCACAGATAGGCGCCCGCCGCGAATACCTCCAAGCGCGCCCCGATGTCAGGGTCAGCGTCACGCAAGGATTGGAACGACCGCCCGTTTAGCTGCCCCGGAGGACTCGCGAGATTGTCGTGGGAAAACTGCTGCTTCTCGAAAACCTCATGCCGGGTCTTCTCGCCGTGCAGCACAGAATAATAAAGCACGGCCCCCAGCTCGGTCTCCGCGTTTCCTTGGGCCAGGACGCTCAATTGCTTTTCGGCCCGTGCATAGTCGCCAGAGAAACACAGAAGTTCGAAGAGGAATGTACGCTGGGCGACGTCGGTGGGGTGGTCGCGGAGATGCGCAGTCAGGGCCTGCTGCGCCTCACGTACCTTGCCTGCGTCGAAAAGTTGTTTGGCTGTCATCTTCGCAGCTTCCGCGCACAAGAAAGACACTTCCCCGCCCCGCTTGAACGGGTCGCTTCGGCACGACCCAAGGCTTCGTTGTGTTGCCCCCGGTCCGAGAATCCGGACGCACCGACAATTCTTGATTGGAATAAGCAACCAAGTGGAGGTCCAGCGCGAAGCCAAGTTCGGGAGCGACCAGCCCCGCAAAGCCGCCACGCGCTGGGTGATTCCACTGTCCTACAACACGGTCGAACGACCTATGCAGCCCAGGCTGCCAGCGTTTCCAGACTGAATCCCTTGGGTACGAACGAAGCCAGCGTGCCGTCGTCGTTTTCCGCAGCATACGCGATCTCAATACTTTGGAACGCGAACGAAATGGACTCGGTCGGATTCTCAGACGAGCCGGATTGCTGATGGCTCGTCACGATCGCGTCTCCCAAAGTAATCTTGAAATAGTCTTGCTGGGTCCCTTGTACCGGCTTGTCATAAAGAAGCTGAACCGTGGGTATGACGGTGGCCTTCACGCAAGCTTCGAACAGAAACGGTGATGTCATATCCAGCACCTTCATGATGCTGAGGTTAGAAAAATCGGCCCGTCCAGCCTTGGACTCCTTGCCCGAAGCGCCGACGCCGTAGGTCGCGGTCTGGCTGGTGCCAAAACTAAACGACAGAACGTCGATCGCATTAGTCTTGCTCGTGCTCGGTCCGTTAATACCGTTAATCATCAAATACGCATTTACTGCCATGGGTTTCTCCTTGTCGCTGTAGCGCTTGTATTTTTAAACTTCTGTCGTTCGATCTGTTCAGGCACAGCCCAAGCCGTGCAATTCATCGTCGTGCCAGCCCGCAACTATTTCGCGGGAGCAGGCAATTCCGCCACCAGGCGGAGGGAGACTGTCAGTTCATCCAACTGGAAGTGCGGTCTCAGGAATGCCACGGCACGATAGACGCCAGGCTTACCCGGGACTTCACTCACATCAATGCGGGCCTCGCGCAGTGGCGCTTTGGCCTTGGCCGCCGGCGATGCAGTATCGTCGGGGATCACGTATTTGCTGATCCAACGGTTCAGGAAGATTTCCGCTTCCTCGCGCGACATGAAGCTGCCAATCTTGTCTCGCATCATCGCCTTGAGATAGTGGGCGAAACGGGAGACCGCCATAATGTAAGGCAGCTGCGCCGAAAGGCGGGCGTTGGCATTTGCCGAATCCGTGTCGTACGTCTTCGGCTTCTGGCAGGTCTGGACGCTGAAGAACGCGGCGTAGTCCGTGTCTTTGCAGTGCACCAGAGGGACAAAACCGAGGTCCGCCAGTTCTTTTTCGCGGCGATCGGTAATTGGAATCTCGGTCGGGCACTTCAGCGCCAGATCACCTTCATCCGTATAGAAGTTATGAACCGGCAGACCTTCGACCAACCCTCCACCTTCGACTCCACGCATGGCGACGCACATGCCGTACATCGAGTATGAGTTTGTCATCCTCGTGCCCAGCGAGTAAGCCGCATTCATCCACAGGTATTTGGAATGGTCGGTCCCATCGACATGCTCTTCGTAACTGAAATCGTCGATCGGCTTGGTGTCTTTCCCATACGGGATGCGCGCCAAGGTCCGTGGCAAGCAAAGAGCCACATAGCGGGAGTCTTCGCTCTGACGGAAGGACTTCCACTTGGCGTACTCCGTGCTGTCGAAAATCTTGGCCAGATCACGAGGCGCACCGAGTTGGGTAAAGCTCTCCAGGTTGAGCAAGTCCGCAGCAGCCGCGCTGACAAACGGGGCATGGGCCTGCGCTGCCACGTGGGAAATGCCTTCCAGCAAAGCCATGTCCTCGGGATGCTTGCCGAACTCATAATCTCCAATCAGCGTACCGAAGGGAGCTCCACCAAAGACGCCGTACTCTTCCTCGTACACCTTCTTGAAAAGCGCGCTCTGATCGAATTCCGGTGCCTTCTCGATATCGCGCAAAAGTTCTTTCTTGCTCACGTTCAGGACCTTGATCTTCAGTCCAACGCCGGTCTCGCTGTTATCCATCAGGTGCTTCAGTCCGCGCCAGGAGCCTTCAAGCTTCTGAAAGGCCGGGTGGTGAACGATTTCGTTCAACTGGATGGAGAGAAGATGATCGATCTGCGCGATACGCGCATTGATCATCATCTCTGCGTCTTTGGCTACGGTCATGGAACCTTCCAGGACCTGAGCCACGAACTCTTTCACCAGATTCTTGCCGCGCTCCCGTGAAGTAGTGTCGGCCCCAAATCGCCCCTGTTCGACGATCTGGTCAAGCAGCCCCTTTTCCTGGGTCGAAAGTGCTTCCGCCCCAGCGGGTTGAGCCGTTGCTCGCTCAGCCATTGGACCCTCCTTCTTTATTGCCCATTTCGCCCTTCAGCTTGTCGAGCTTCTCGGTGTTGCCGACCGCGTCGAGGAGCAATTCTTCCAGCTTGTCGTTGCCTTGAAGAGTACCCCGCAAGTCCGCTAGACGGGTGCGCAGGGCAAGCAGTTCCTTGAGCGGCTTTACCTGCTTGGCAACGTTCCCGGGCTCAAAATCTTCCATCTTCTTGAAGTGGAGATCCACTTTCAACTGAGGCGCGTTGGGATCGTCGCTGAGCTTGTTCTCGACGGCAAAAGACAGATGCGGCTTCATACCCTCAAGCACCGTGTCGAAGTTGTCCGGGTTGACTTCCACGAACTTTCGATCTTTCAGCCGGGGCAGCGGCTGCTCGGGTTGGCCGGTGAAATCGCCGAGGACGCCCACGACAAACGGTAGTTCCTTGATTTCAATTGCGCCGCCAATCTCCACGTCATACGTGATCTGCACGCGGGGTGGGCGCACACGATCCAACTTGTGCTGCGCGCTTTGTCTAGCCATGTGTTCTCCTTCTTCCTAGACTCTCAGACTCCCTCAGCTCTCAGAAGCTCTCGGTCGGGCACTCCTGCAAACGGTACCAGTCCTGCGGAAAACTGATCGTTGAGACAAGTACAATGAAAAGGCCGCTGACGACGGAGACTCCCCTGACCTAAGCCAAGGTGGTGCTTCGGTTTATCACAAGCTTCAACCTGTGTCAAGATCAAGCTTTTGTGTCGTCTGGATCAGTCCGGCTCCGATTCCCTGGAGCTCATCCCGAAGCCCCGCGCTCCGTCGGCGGGGCAAGGGATCTGACGGGTATTCCAAACCTACCCACTCCATAGATCTGCAGGCCAAAGCCCGTTTTCCGGCCTGAAAATCGTCGAAAATTCCACCGCGTGCGCCTTGCTGCAGCAAAATAGTGATCAAGATGAGTAAAACGTTACAGCGCCATGGCGGTTAGACATGCTGGCCGCCCGGAGCTGAGACCAGTTTGCAAATGGCCCGCTGCCCCCTGTGAATTCACCCGCCCCTTGACTCCCCCAGTCCAACTGCTCAAGTTCACGACCGGCCCAACGGCCACCCGGCAAGCGCGTCCAACGTCGCCGTCTCGCCGACCAGTGAGGCGCTCCGGTACAGATCTTCTCGCCTACCCTGGAAAGCGAGATTTCGGGCTGAGGACGGTCACGTTTCTTAATTATTTTTCGTTGGACGGCGTTAATCCAAGTTTCAAGGCAGAATTGGAACGGCAAAGCAAACTAAGGCGGGTGAGGAAAATGCCAACGTGGCTGCCAAATCAGCCTATGGCAGGAGGGTCAATGGGAAGGCCTGTTGACTCCCATGCCATGGTACTTTCATAATCGCTGGCAAATTGGTACAACATCTGCAATACATCTGGTTACGGAGAAACAAGGCATGAGGAAGAATGGGGAAGTCTCCGTATGACAAAGCTAATGGGCACTATCCGGGTCACACCCAACCCAGGGTCTGCAACCTTGCGGCCACATTTTGAAGTCGTATTCGTGCCATACGCAGGCCGCCTGAACACGCAAATCGTGCGGGTGGACACGCACGACGATCTCGTCTCTTTCCTGATGGGAATCAAGATCAGCGAGGATGAGGCCGCCCGATGGGCAGGAAGAGCCCGGTCAGACGTCATCCTGATTCCAGGGATTGAACGAACGGAAGCGCAGTTAAAGGAAAGCGGACTGCTCGGCTGAGCGGAAGCACCGGAAACCGCAATCAGACTGCGGACAAACCAGTATCGAAAGAAAACGCGGCGCAACCGCCCAGGTGTTACGCGGCTGAACTGTCACGCGAAAGTCTCTGGTTCAGATACGGCGGACCGTCAATAATGTAGTACTTTTTCCCGTCGTGAATTGCCAGTGAATCCGCCGGCGCGAACTTATAGTAGCTGAAATCGACTTTCCCCCGCCCCACGTACTGGTCAATCATTCGTATGCCGTACTCGTCCTGATCGTAATAGATGCCCGCGTGGGCAGTGTAGTTCATCGTGTTGGTGTAGCGGACATTCCCGGAAATCCTCATCTCGTCGAAGGTGCCGCCCAGTTCAAAGGTCGCGATGGCAATGCCGCGTGGAATGTCTGGATTCCCGCGCACCTGAGGACCTCTTCTCCAATGCTTTGCCTGCGGTGCTCCCACCGTGACCTGCACCAAACGGGCGCACTGACCGTTGTCGACTTCTTCAGGCTTGATCAAAGTTTCTGGAAACGAGTGAATGTAGTACATACAAGCCTCCTTGGCGCGTGGCGCGGATCGGGAGTATAGCACAGTCCGTAACCTCTCGGGGTATCGCTCTCACTCTCCGCATTACAATTGTGAAGAAAAATCATATTTTGTTTCAGCCACAATTTGCTGCGCGCGCAGAAAACGGTCGTGCCTTGCTGACATCCTGACTTCCGCGCTCTTGCAGCGGCTGTGGCTGGGCGGTATAGTCGGCATAGAATTCAACGGAGTTCCGCCATGTGGTCCCAGGTCCAAACCGATCTCGAACGCCTGCTCTCTGCCAAGGTTTATCCTCTGCTACTCAGCGATGCCGTATACCGTCACTTCTTGATGTTTGCCGGCTTAGGACCCAATTCCCTGCAACCTGGCCCCGCCCCGGTTGCTCTGCGTCCTAATTTTGAGGTGGTTGCAAAACTTCGTGCCCACATCATCGTGGCTGAGGTCGAAAAGACTGGAGGCCTCGACGAAGACTGCACTTGCGCCAAACTGCTCAAAGGGCCAGCGCTCCTTTGTCGCTTTTGGGATTCCACCGCGCCCCAGCGGCGCGAGGGAATCTGGTGGTTCGACAGCAGCATTATCGAAACCTGTAAACAGCACGCCGGCCGCTCGGCTGCTGATCGCAAGGATTGGCTGCGGAGTCATTTGGCGGTTTCGATCGACTGGAGCAGCATGAACCGAATCGATCTGATCTCGCTTACTCCCGCCGAAGAGATACCGGCGATCGAAGGCAGGGGCGCGAGAAGACCGGTATATTCGTCGGCGGCCATCCCACAGGGCAAGGTGCTCAGCAAGGATTACTGGCCAAGTTTTGCGAAGTATTTCCCCGGCGGAGTCAAGCAAACTGTGCTGCCTTTCATTCCCCAAGCCATGGGCACGGACCTGAATAGTTTCCTCGCTCGGGCTTGAATTAGCCCGAAGAGAACACACTAGAAGCCGAAATTCCTGCCCAGAGGCCCAACCCCCATTCCGTCTGCTCCGCGCTATGTCTCTCTAACAGAACAGGTTATTTTCACGTTCAAATTTGCACTTTTTGCAGTATTATGTCGGTCAGTGTCTCTTTCAAGGGGCCTGCCAGCCCTTGAAGACTCCCGTCCAGGCGTTGTGGGCAATTCCTTGAGACGGCATCTCCCCCTGCATCTCGTCTAAGGTTTCATATCTCCTCGAGGGGGGATCAATGGTTGCGCACGTGTTGCCGCAGAAATTAGCGGGCCGTTACGAGGTCAAGGACGTCCTCGGCCAGGGCGGAATGGGTCTGGTCTATCGCGCCTATGACACCGTCATTCGGCGGGACGTTGCCCTCAAGACTCTGCGCGACATCCCCGACCCCAGCTCCCTTCAGCTTTTCTACAAGGAATCCGGCGTATTGGCTTCGATGAGCCATCCCAACATCGTTGAAATTTTCGACATCGGAGAGTTTGAAGAAAACGGCAAACAAAAACCTTACTTTGTCATGCCTTTGTTGCCGGGCACGACCCTCGATAATTTAATCCGCAATGCCAGTCATCGCCTGACCACGCAGCGCACCTGCGAGATCATTTCTCAAGTCTGCCGTGGATTGCAAGCCGCGCACGAACGCGGCCTCGTGCACCGCGATCTCAAGCCCAGCAACATCTTTGTCATGGAAGATGACTCGGTAAAGATCATCGACTTTGGCGTGGCCCACATGACCAACACGCACACCACGGTGGGATTGAAGGGCACTCTGGTCTACATGTCGCCGGAGCAGATTGAGTCGAAACCCATATCCGCACTCTCGGATCTTTTTTCTCTAAGCGTGGTATGCTACGAAGCTTTGACTGGCCGGCACCCCTTCCGCCGCGCGACTGAAGACGAAATTATCGACGCCATCCTGCACCAAACGCCTCCTCCGGCGTCGGAACTCAATGCCGCGGTCAGTCAACCGGTGAGCCGCGTGGTCCACAAGGCGATGGCGAAGCAGCCCTACCATCGCTTCTCCACCGCGCGTGATTTCGGTGAGACTCTCAACAAAGCGCTTCGCAACGAACCCATCGAGTGTTTCGACCCAGCCCTGCTTCGGCCCAGGCTGGAACGCGCCACCCGGGCGCTGGACGAAGGCGATTATCAGTTCGCCGGAGAACTTCTGACAGGGTTGGAAGCGGAAGGTCACATCGACTCCTCCATCGCGCTGCTGCGGCGGCAACTTGATCGCTCGGTCCGGCAGAAGAACATCGCCCAGCTGCTCAGCAGCGCCAAGGCTCGCTTCGAGGAAGACGAGGATCCCCTCGCCTTGCAGAAAATTCAGGAAATTCTGCAACTGGAACCCGGCAATGCTGCCGCCATGGGATTAAAGAGCAAGATTGAAAGCCGGCGCAGCGAGCGTCAGATCGATAGCTGGTACCGGCTGGCACAGCAGCACATCGAGAATCATACCTACATCAAGGCCCGCGAAGCTCTGCAGAATGTGCTTCACCTGAAGCCCACCGAAGCGCGCGCCATGCAACTGCTGAGCGAAGTGGATCGCCAGGAACAGGAATACAACAAGCTGCGCCATGAAAAAAAGCAACTCCATCTGGCCGCGATGGATGCCTGGCATCAAGGAGAAATCAGCAACGCCCTGACGAAGCTGGCACAGGTATTAGAACTGGATCGCCGTGCGCCCGATTCTTCCAGTCCAGAGCGAACCAGCTACCAGAACCTTTACGATCAAGTTCGCTCTGAGCACGACGCCCTCGACAATGCCTACGCAGAAGCACGTAAGCATCGGGCCGACGGAAATCTCAGCAGCGCCATCGAGGTCTGCGACACATGGTTGTCGAAGTACCCCAGTAACGCCCTTCTCCAGGCTCTGAAGTTCGACCTTGAGGAACAGAAACGGCAAGAGCTGTCCGCTTATATCGCCATCGTGGACCGCCAGGTGGAAGGCGAACCCGACCTCGACAAGCGCGTGGGCATCCTCAAAGAAGCGCTCGCGCTTCATCCCGACGAAACTCACTTTCAGCGTGCGCTCCGGCTGGTCGGAGACAAGCGCGACTTGGTCAACTCGATCGTCGCCCGAGCCCACTTCCACGAAGAGCAGGGACAGCTCAGCGATGCGCTCGCTGATTGGGAAATCCTCCGTACAATTTACGGCCGCTATCCGGGTTTGAAGTTCGAGATCGAACGCCTGGAAAAACGGCGCGAGAATCAGTCCCGCACCGAGGCCAAAACTCGCTGGGCCGAGCAGATCGACGCTTGCCTCAAGTCCGCTGCCTATTCGCGAGCCCTGGAGTTGTTAGGGCAAGCGGAACCCGAATTTCCCAACGATGCCGAACTGGCCGAACTGAAAAAGGCTGCGGACGCCGGTCTCCAACAAGCCACGGAAGTGCAACGCCTCGTCACCGAGGGGCATGATCTTTGCGGGCAGCACCAGTTCAACCAGGGCATTCCACTCCTCCGTCGAGCTCACGAACTCGACGAGAACAATCCGACCGCTCGGGGTGTCCTATGCAACGCCCTGGCTGAACAGGCTCAGCTTTTTGTGGACAAGGATTTACAGGCTGCGGAGGACTTCATCCAGCAGGCACTCGACCTGAACCCAGGCCACCCCTTGGCCAGGAATTTGCGAACCGCGATCCTCGACCGCAAGCGCGAGCAACTGGTCGACGAATGCCTCTCGCGAGCGCGGAGATTCCGCGCCGCAGGCGACTTGGCCGGCGCACTGGCGCCCATCGAAGCGGCCCTCAAGACTTATCCCAATGAGAATCGACTGCTGCAGATGCGCGATGCCCTGCAAAAGGAAATCGCGCAGGCAGAACGCGATAAAGCACGCCGCCGCGACCTGGAGGAACTGCGGAAACTGAAGCGCGAAGCCGAACAAGCGACGGATATCAAAGCCATAAAATCCTATCGAGATCGCGCCCAGGTTCTGGCGGCAAATTATTCGAATGACGAGGAATTCCGATCGCTGGCGAATAGTCTCGGACAGATCTCAAAGCCCCCGGGGAAGCGGGAAACACCAGTCGCTGCGGCAAGTCGCAAAGCCAGTGAGCCTAATGCGACTCTGCTTTTCTCGCCCGAAGGCCCATCGGCGACCAGGCTGGTCCAGCCAACCCCAACCGCAAAATTGCCGCTTGCGAGCCGGTCAACAAAAGCACCGGAGATTTCGTCCGGATCTGCGCCGCCAAGCCCGCTGCCCAGCCCTCGCCCCAGTACGCCTTCGGCGCCATCAAAGTTTTTCGCTAACCTTCGTGGTTCTGTGCAACGACTATGGCTCGCCAAGCCGAGTCTCGCGCCGCTCGTCAGCCGATTGAAGGCGCTCCCCATAAAGATCGTAGCGATCATCAGCTGCAGCGTTTTGCTGTTGTTGGCAATGATGTTGGTGCTGGTGAAGATCCTTCAGCCCCAGCCCAAGGCTCAAGTCACTCTGCCAATGGTTCACGTCCACGTTTCGCCTCCTGGCGCCACCATTCGGATCGACAACGAAGCGCGCGGCGCGTCCGACCTCGACATCAGCTTGCCAATAGGGAATCACCAGATCGAGGCACAATTGGACGGGTACCAAACCGCCAGTAGTTCGTTCGAAGTCCGTGCGGGTGCCCCACCCGGCTCCGTCGACCTGACGTTGCAACCGGTGCTTCCAGTGATAAAGCTAACCGCAGATACGGGTGCCGGACGGGTTTCGCTCGACGACAAACCTGCCTCCGATCTGGACGGTCCGCAATGGTCCACAGACAGTCTCGCACCTGGGACCCACCAACTAAAGTTCTTCGGATCGCAAACCGAAGCCTCGTTTACTTTCACATCTCAGCCGGGCGCTCTCCCGGCGATCAGTGGTCCGTTAACCGCCAAGGGTGTGCACGCGGTGGTAGTGAGCAATTGGGGAAACCACCTCCACGTCTACTACAGCGAGGCTCACGCCAGACTCAGCTTGGATAGCCAGTCCGACGCTGAAGTAGGAGCCGATGGTATTGATTTTCCCAACGTCGCCCCCGGCCCGCATCAGTTGAGCCTGCGACAGGGCAGTGACCGCCACACTGTGCCCATCGATGTCGGAACTGCCCCCACGCTCACGGCCTTCCTGGTATCCGATCAGGACATTGGCACTCTTCTGATTGTCACCGGCGAGGACAACGTCCAGGTCTTCCTGAACAACCAACTTCAAAAACGTTCCACTCAGGGCGGACAACTGCGAATTCCCAACCTCGCGCCCAAGGATTACGTCGTCCGCGTAGCCAAGAGCGGGTATCAAAACGTCCCCGAGCAGGAGGCTACGATTCGCAAAGGGGACGTGTCCCGGCTCAATTTCACGCTGCAGCCCGTCCCGCGTTTGGCTTCTCTCACCATCGAGGGCGGAGCCGCCGGAGCCGCTGTCCTGCTCAGCGGAGAACAGATTGGAACCATCCAACCGGACGGCAAATTCCAGTCCGCTACCATCACTCCAGGCGATCACGTCCTTGAATTTCGCAAGCCGGGCTTCACTCCCAAAGTCTTGCGAAAACATTTCTCCGCTGGTTCCAGCGTTCCCGTCAGCGGAGCGGAAGCGGCTATGGATGTGGCGGCTGCCCAGTTAAAGGTCACCTTCACGCCTGCCGACGCGGTTGTCACCATCGTTAAGAATGGAGCCCCCCCCATCAAACTTACCAGCGGGGCTCCACTTGCCGTAGCGCCGGGTACCTACCAACTTACTGCGAGCGTCGGGAACCTCCCCCGCTCGGCTCCAATCGAAATTGGTGCCGGAGAATCCCGCACGATTGGTCCGCTCTCGCTCGCTCCGGGCGGCATGCAGGACTTTGACGATCCGGCAGGATGGAAGGCGAACCAGAGCTGGTTCGTTCACCGTGGCGGCGGTTTCGTACTTTATAAGACTTCGCCCACGTCGGGGACTTTTGTCTTTAGCGCAATGCTCGACAAAGGGCACCGCCTCCAGTGGGTGTTCAATTACACCGATGACAACAACTACGTGCTGTTCCAGATGGATGAGAATTTCTTTTATCGCAGTGAGGTGCGTGGAGGCAAGACCACCGAAGAAGCTAAAATTCCGTTCAAAACAGAGAAGAAGAAATCGCGCACTTTCCAGATCGTAGTTACACCCAACCGAATCGTGCACCAAATCCAGCAAGGCAACGCCTGGGCGCTCCTCGACTCATGGAATTCCTCCGGCGTCAATGCGAGCTTGGGCAAATTTGGTTTCTACCTGCCCGGCAGTGACGAGGTCGAGCTCTCGAATTTCACCCACTACAGCGAGTTAAAGCTGCGTTAACCTCGCTCGGGCGGGGACGGGCGCCCTCGCCCGTCCAGGCGGAGCAGAGTTCCGCGGACGTTGCGTGAGAGCGGTCATTCAAATCGAACTACCCACTTTTTCCACCCAAGGAAATGCCCTCGACGATAGGGTGCACTACCCTTCTGCTGAAACCGCAAACGGCCGAAGTGGTTCGCCTCGACGATACCGCTCCCACATAATCTCAAACGCTGCTTCCAGATGGCGGGTAAACCGCCGCGTATCAAAAACTCGCGCTGTTAACCGCGTCGTTCGGAGTTTCTCCCGCAACCCGGGCAAGCGCTCAGAATTTCGTGCTAGAGCGACTGCCAACTTCTCATATTCCGCGAGCGAACCACAAACCAGTTCCTGCAATCCTACGGAATGCAGCAAGCTGCCAGCCACGCGCGAAGGAAAAGTCCGGCCAGAGCAAGTAACCACCGGACAGCCTCCCCACAACGCGTCGCTAGCCAGGGTGTGGGCGTTGTAAGGAAACGTATCCAGGAAGAGATCGGCAACCCCGAATCTCGCAAGGTGATCAGGGTAGGGTAAATGGCCGGCGAAAACTAAACGCTCAGCCACCACCCCTCGGTCCTCGGCTTCCCGCTTCAGGTTGGCAGTCGCATAAGGATTGGAATCGAGCAACCACAGCACGCTCTCTGGAACCGCTTTGAGCAGCCGCGTCCAAACGTTAAACACCTTCGGGGTGATTTTGTAAGAGGCATTGAAGCAGCAGAAAACGAATCCGCTCTCCGGCAACCCGGACTCTTTGCGCGAAGGAATATGCTTGGAAATCCTGCGCGTCGAATCGTTCACTTGATAGCAATCGGGCAGGTGCACCAACTTCTCGCTGAAGAAGGCCTGCTCCTCCGGTGGAACCAGGATGCGATCTACGATTGCATAGTCGATGGCGTCGCTGCCCATCGTGCCCGGATAACCGAGGTAGTTCACCTGGATGGGCGCGGGCCGGAACGCCATAATCTTTAGACGCGCATCGGCGGTGTAACCCTTTAGGTCCACAAGAATCTGCACTCCATCTGCACGGATCCGGCGCGCAGACTCGGCAAACGACTCGTTCCTGATGTCTACGAATTGATCGAATGAACGTATCAACCGCTCGCGCGCCGCACTGCCGTCATCCGGCCCGTAAGAATACCCCACGATCCGAAATCGTCGCCGGTCGTGCAGCGAGAAAAGTTCCGAGATCAAATGCGCAGTCGCGTGTTCATAAAAGTCAGCTGACAAATATCCAACGGTAATCCGGCCATCATTCCGGAAAGGGCAAGGTGTATCGCCGCTCGCGTACTTGGCGTTCTGAGCCGCCCACTGCCTCGCACACAACAACTGCTGCGCTGCACTGCTCTCCAGACACAGAAACCCAAACGGATTCACCTCTCCCGAACCTTGCTCCACCATGCGGATTAAGCTCCGCGAAAGCGCCTCGAGTCCTTTCCACTCGCACATGTGACGCATCTGATGTTCCAGAAGCGCCGTCGCTTCGCCATACTCAGGATTGAGCGACACCGCGCTCTGCAACGACGCAATAGCTTCGGGGAGCCTGCCCTGCCGATATAACAAGCTTCCCAGGTTGCGATGCGCCTCCGCATAGTCCGGACGGAGACCGATCGCTTTCTCGTATCCCGCAGTCGCTTCTTCAAGCCTGCCCGTCATTTGATACAAGTTGGCCAGATTGTTGTGTGCCTCGGGATAGTCCGGGCAGATTTCAAGCGCCTTCTCATAGGACGCAATCGCTTCCTCCAACTTGCCCTGCTCCGCCAGCACGTTGCCAAGATCGTTGCGGAACACGGCATTCCGTGGATCGAGAACCGTGGCTCTCCGGTACGAAGCGGCCGCCTCTTCCAGTTTGCCCTGGTCGCGCAGCGCCCTCCTCAGAGTCGCATGCGCCTCCGCTGTGCCCGACTCGTTCGCGGCCTTATCTCCCGTCGTCATCATTCCCCGGCAACTTGGATAGCTCTTTGAAGGCCAGCCCACCATCCGCTGGACGCGATCTTAACAATTGCTTGTGTTCCCCGACGGCAGATCCTTCGCGCTCAGTCTAGGTCTGTACGCAAACCCCATCAACGTCGATCCCGGCTAGTGCTCTTCGGGAAAGATTCGGCTACACTCTTTGACAACAGGTGTGGAAGAAAAAACTTACGGTTACGTTCATACACAAAGAATCCCGGGAAACCATCGTCTCGTCAGTCCTGCTCTTTGCTGGTCTTGCGATTCTCGCTCCTCTTGCCAGAGCCCAGCAGTGTGGCTACGCACCGGCGAATCTTACTTTCAATGCGATATACGCCAACTGCGATCTGGCGGAGTTCACCCGCGACAGCATCGGCGGGGGCACACCGAATAGCGTTTGCCGTGGCGCTGACTCCAATGCGTGTCCTCCCAACAGCAGTGTCGTGGCATGTGACACCGACAAGAACGCCAACTGCGAGCCGCAGTCGCCTGCGATGCCAGGGAACAAGCCCGGAGAAGATTCAAAAAAACAAACGTCCGACGAAAAATCACGCCTCTCCAAACCAGCTGACTTCAACCGGGACATCTATTACAAAAACAAACTTGAATTCTCCCTGGACGTGGGATGGCTTCCCATCAATATCCCCTTCCCTTTTGACGTTTTCGAGGGCGATCCCTACAAGCTATACCCTCTTCGTTACACGCTGGTACCGGTCATCGCTTCTCTGCGATGGCATATGACCGACATCGCCGGTCCCTGGATTCTGCGCGGCAACTGGGACCTTACCTGCAGCGGGTCGTATACCGCGATTCCACGGGGGCCCGAGACCCGGTATTTCTCCTACATCATGGGCATTCGACGTAATTTTGTCCCGCGTAACTGGAGAGTCGCACCCTACTGGGACACCCGCCTCGGCCTCGGCGACATCGACGCCAAGGGACCCGAGGGCGTGAAATATGCCCAAGGCCAGGACTTCACCTTCACCGCCAACATGGGCAGTGGAGTCCGCTATAACTTTAATCCTCGCTACGCAATTTCCGCCGGCCTGAATTACATGCACATATCCAACGCCGGTTTGTCAGGGAAGTCCACGAACTACGGCATCAACGTCTACGGCCCGATGGTTGGGCTTTATATCAATTTGCGCACGCGTCAACCACAGTCTGACCAGTGATATCCGGATAGCTGCCTCGCGCCGCAACCTAAGCCGCGGCCTTTCTGCTGAGAAATCGCGCACCGATATCTACTCGGGAAACCTCGACGGCACCGTCGATTACTTCAATCTCTCGACCCACAGCGTAAAGCTTTTCACCAACGTGGGATACCTCAAAGGCATTGCGGTCGATAACGCCCGCGGCCGCGTCTACATCGCGGACTTCTTCAACAACGACATTCTGGTTACAACCCCAGCGGAACTCTTCTGACGACGATCAAATAGCTGCAATTGTCGTCAAACTGGCGGGTGGGCAAAACCTCCCCGACAGCCGAGAATCCGCCGATCCGGGTCCATCAGTGTAATTGAAATATTACGTAAACTATCCGGTCGCCGCCCTAGTCAGCCACCAGCCAATGTCTTGTTCTGACGCACCATGGACTCGATGAGTCTGGGTTTCATGTTAGTTACTGCAGATTGTTCGACATCTGCGTCTTGGGCTCCGGCGACGAGTCGCCCGGTAAGCTGCCGAACTAACAGGCGCTGTTTTGCGTACTAAAACAGGAGAGCATTCTAACCGGCCTCTCTGTGCCTATTGGCGGAAACGCGACCGGTCGTCAAAAGCGGAGGTTTCAAAGTGAAGAGCGTAGCGGCAATAGTGGTCGTCCTGCTAATCTCGACAGCCGGATGGCCGCAGTCCCCTTCTGATCACAAGTTCTACAGTGATACCCAGCAAACCCTTATTCCGTTCGACTTGTACAAAAACCAGATCTTCGTCCCTATGCAGGTGAGCGGATCTCGTCCTCTCTGGTTCATCCTGGACACAGGCGCAAACACTGCGGCGCTGGATGAAACCATCGCTCAGGAACTTGGCCTCAAGCCGGAAGGAGGCGGCGCGACGCAAGGCGTGGGGAGCAACGATGTTCAAATGAAATTTCTCAAGAACGTCAAGTTCGCTTTGCCCGGTCTTGATTTCATCGACGACGAAATCATCACGCTCGACTACCGGCCGAACTTCGCATTTCAGGGCCGCGAAACCGACGGAATATTTTCCTACGACTTTTTCAAGCGATTCGTTGTCACAATCGACTACCAAAAGCGCCTACTCACCGTCGTCGAGCCAGCCGCCTACGTGCCGAACGACGGAGAAGTCTTTCCGCTCACCTTTCAGCACGGCCTGCCTTACGTCGATGCAGAAATCACAGTCCCCGGCAATCCGCCGCAAAAGACAAATTTCCTCGTGGATGTCGGTTCAGGTGACACGGTGGATTGGCCCAAGCTCGGTATCTCGAAAGCCAAGCTGCTCGATACAGTCACCGGTGTCGGCCTCGGGAATAATGAAAAGCAGGGCTTCACTGGGCGGGGCACGCTGCAGCTCGGCAAGTTTGAGTTTAAAGACATTCCCATTCATTGTTGCGGTGGAAACGAACTCGGCAATCACCTTATCGGCGGAGAGCTGCTGAAGCGGTTCGTTGTCACGCTCGATTATCCGCACGAGCGCATGCTGTTGCTTCCGATTGGCGATCTCTCCAAACCATTCCCGTTCGACTGCAGTGGCATCATTCTCAGACAGGAACGGCGGTCGACATTTTTCCGAATCAAGACTGTGATTCCCGGCACGCCTGCAACCGAAGGGGGGCTGAAACCTTCCGATGTAATTGAGCAGGTCAATGGAATCCGCACCGCGCAGTGGACCATGGAAACTTTGGAGGCCGCACTAAGCGAACCGGGGCGAACATTCGATCTATCAGTTACCGACCCCAGTGGTGTAAAGAGATCCGTCAAACTACTCACGCGGACTCTTATCTAGTCCGGTAGTAACGAAACCACGTCAAGTGCCGAAACCAGGCCGTGACACGTTTTGACTGCTGGTCAATGGGCGATTTTTCGCCGGTGCCCCAGGTTCGTGTCCGTTCTTTAAATATTCAGTCTAGTGACGTCCGTCCTTCTGACGCTAACCTGGGTTGAGAAAACTCTCCCGCGCGAACGTTTTCCAAGGTCACGGCCCTGACCCCGCTTTATCGTTGACTACAACCCAGTTCCGACAATCTCATGAAGCAGATGTTATCTACAAGATAATCGTCGATCTTTGACAACCTGACGCGCGTAAGGCATACACGGCGCCAATGCCGGCTTCGTCCCAAAATGGGATGCTGCTCCAGCCCTAACTCCCCTGTTCTCTGGATTTTGCGTGTAAGTACTGTAAGGTAATAATATACTTGACTCAGTAGGTACGACTATGCAGAATGAAACTGCCGTGACAGGGCATTTACGACCTACTTCGGAGGCGGGGTCCAATCATCTTCAAGCCACACGTCCGTCTGGGTCATCGGCTTACCGGTCTGGAGATGGTTTTGCAGGCATCGTGCGGCGAAGTAAGTGGATTCGGCGATTCTGGAGCGTACATCCGCGCGTATATCGTCCGAAAGGAAAACTACTAAGGTCACTGCTACAAGAGCTCCGCAATTGTGCGTATCGCATTTACTACGTATGCAAACACAGAGTGGATATTCATGGAGTTCGAGTGGGGAAGGCATTTCAACTCGATTCAGATGGAAGGCTTCAATGGGATAAGCAGACACTCCTCTGCAATCAGGACATAGAACATTTTTTGGAAATCCGCTCTTCATTGACGTTAATTGACTGCGAGCTTTTTCGTGAGGGCTGGTTCGCGGGATATAGATCGCGTGACCGCAATTGCCACAGTCAACAGTCAGTTCGACAATCATAGCGCCGTGAATTATACGCTTATGCGAAGTTCAAGTTGCCTAGCATTACCTCCGCTGGTCTAACTCTGACCGTTATGATGGCCCGTGCGCTACTTTCATGTGGGATACCCTCAATGGGCTGCAATAATCTATCGGTTTCTATTGCCAAGTGATTTATCAATGCGTCGTCTTCAAGGAGACAATAGAAAGGGTTCTCGCCATCTTGCGGTGATTGACCGCCAAGTTCTTTTATATCTGGACCAGGAATTCTTAACGCATCAACCAAGGTTTTTACGCGATTATCCACATCGCCTCTTTTCACCGTTTCTCCAGGATTACCGGGACGTAGCAATAAAATATCTAGACCGCATATCAGGGACAAGTCCTTCGTCACTAACGGAACCAAATTGTATGCGCCGCATTTGAAGCGATCAGCCAAGTCTCTTGCTCTGCTGTATCCCTTGGGGAACACTTCACCGAAATGTAAATCAGGGAGTTGGGGAAGAAATCCAGTATCAGGATTAGGTGCAGCAGCTAGATGAGGGGTCTGTATCCACAGCTCTTTCAATTGTCGATGGAATACTCTACGGATGTCCTGTTTGTGGCTAGCACGTGCTGGTTTATCTTCAGTTCTCGAAGCGAATAGCAACCCTTCATAGGTCAGGCGGAATTGCACTGCATCCTCCAATGAATTATAGGGATCGGCACGAATAATCCAGTATTGACTTTTTGGCGGCAACAAGACACACTCCTAGTGTCGTGCCACAAAAGCCAATGCGCCTCGACCCTTCCGCCAAGAATGATGAGGGCGAATTTGGCAACTTCACGAATTTGTTAGACAGATTACTCGCTGTCCCGCATTCAGAAATCAAAGCGAAACTGGATGCTGAGAAAGACCGAAAGCGGCGATCTAAACGCCGTGTTTCTTTGGGCCGCGCTTCCGTCGAAAAGGGCTAGAAAGCTGTTTCGCCCTCCTTCCCAGTGAGTTCTTTGTAGGTGATGCGCTTCCCAACGATGTTGCTCACTGCCAAACTGAATCGGGCAAAGTCGTTCATCGGATTATCGGCGGTCGCACGATTATTGTAACGAAACACTTGCTCATCAACGTAGCGCGAGAGGTGGAACGGTTCGACAGCAACATAGGTTCCACCGATACCGCGCTTCAATAGCGACCAGAAGTTTTCGATTCCATTAGTGTGGACGCGGCCATTTACGTACTTCTCCATGTGATTGATTACGTCATGCACGTATTTGTAGCTCAAGCCTTCGTAGGCCACGGCTTCATCGGTGTACACGGTTGAACCATGTTTCACTTCCTTATTGACCTGGGGCTGCAAAGTCTCGCGCTGAGTGTTGGGAACTACCTTAGCACGAACTTCTTTGCGTCCACGATCTAGCAGGCCCATGACAACGGTTTTACCAACAGCGCCGCGTATGCTGCCGTAGATGGCCTTCTTGTCCTTGTGCATATTGCGGAGTTTTCCGCCCACGAAAGTCTCATCGACTTCAACTTCGTTCTCAGGACCGCCGCCTAGTTTGTGGAAGGTGCCAAGGTCCAGAGCCAAGCGAATGCGGTGCATCATAAACCAAGTAGACTTTTGGGTCACACCGATAGCGCGATGGATCTCGTAAGACGAGACACCGTTCTTGCAATTGGCAATCATCCAGACAGCCAGCAGCCACTTGTCCAGCGAGATCGGCGAATCTTCGAAAATGGTGTTTACCTTGACGCTAAACTGCCGCTTCGCGTGCTTGCTCTTGCACTCCCAGATTCGGCGAGTAACGAGGAAACGGACTTCTTTCGAGCCGCACCGTGGGCACATGACACCATCGCGCCAGCGACGGGCCACAAGGAAATTTAGGCAGTTGTCAGGGCTGTCGAAATAGAGGATCGCTTCTTGGAGGGTTTTCGGTTCGCTTGCCATGACCCGAAGATAGCAGAATATGATTACTGAGTCAAGTATATTATTACCCAAAATAGATCCGTGGTTTTCTGGATTTTGCAAGCAATCGGGGCAGGAGAGTGCCCGGTGCTGAACAGTAAACTGTCCCGGTTTAGGAGATCACATCCCGTGGCTGATGACTGGGCACTACGATCCCCGGAAGCGCTAGAATCGAACCTGCCGGATCGCTGGCGGTCGAGTGATCTCAATCACAGCTCGGTGTGAGGAAGGCCACAGCAGCCGCCTCCCAGAGCGGTACAGAATGATCTCGGGGAGGTTCTCGGCTTTTGCAGTTTCAGGTTCCCCGCGATTCGCCCGAAATGCATCGGCAAAAGGAGGCTTCACCGTGCCGTCCAACACCCTCACCATCACCGATAATCGCAACGCCAAGAACTACGAACTGCCGATTGAGAATGGCACCATTCGAGCCATGGACCTGCGGAAGATCAAGACTAGCCCGGACGACTTCGGCCTCATGACCTATGATCCCGCATTCATGAATACTGCGTCCTGCGAGAGCAGGATTACTTTCATCGACGGCGATCGCGGCATCCTGCGCTATCGCGGCTACCCCATCGAAGTGCTCGCGGAACACTGCACCTTCCTTGAGGTGGCCTACCTTTTGTTGTTCGGGGAACTTCCCACGCCAGACGAGTTGAAGACCTGGGTCAACGAAATCACCCATCACACTATGCTGCATGAAACCACCAAGAAGTTGATGGAGGGTTTTCTATACGATGCCCATCCCATGGCCATGCTGGTGAGCACAGTGGCAGCCTTGTCCACGGTCTATCCACAAGCGAGAGATATTCACGATCCCGCCAACCGCCTGCTGCAGATCAAGCGATTGATCGGCAAGATGCCGTCAATCGCAGCCATGTCGTACCGGCACAGTCTTGGCCTTCCTTATATCTATCCGGACAACGACCTCAGCTATCCTGAAAATTTCATGAACATGTTGTGGAAGATGGTGGAGCCGAAGTACGTGGCCAATCCCGTCATCGCCAGTGCCTTGGACATTCTCTTCATTCTGCATGCCGACCACGAGCAGAACTGCAGCACCAGCACCATGCGAGCAGTCGGCAGCTCGCATGCCGATCCGTACCTCGCGACCGCAGCCGCGGCTGCCGCATTGGCCGGACCGCTGCACGGCGGAGCTAACGAAGCCGTTCTCGAGATGCTCGACGAAATCGGCTCCAAGGCCAATGTCCCTGCATACGTTAAGAAAATTAAAGATGGGCACGGCAAGCTGATGGGCTTTGGCCACCGCGTTTATAAGAATTATGATCCACGCGCCACGATCATCAAGCGGACGGCGGAGAAAGTATTCGCAGTCACCGGCGGAAATCCCAAGCTCGACATTGCGCTTGAGCTGGAACGGATCGCCCTTGAGGACGAGTACTTCGTTTCCCGCAAACTTTATCCCAACGTGGACTTTTACTCGGGAATCATCTATCAGGCGATGGGCTTCAAACCGGAAATGTTTACCGTACTGTTCGCCATTCCCCGCACCGCCGGCTGGCTGGCCCAATGGCAGGAAATGGTGATCGACCCGGAGCAGAAGATTGCGCGTCCACGCCAGATCTATACTGGACATGAAATACGGCAGTTTGTGCCCGCCGAAAAACGTGCGTCCGCTTTGGCCGCGGCGCGTTAACCAAATAGATCAAATTACCCTGCCAGGCCGCTCTTGAAAATAGCAAAGCGGCCTGGCAGTGGCGTCTGGGGGAGAAAGCTTTTTACTTCGTTCCGATCACCCCCGCGGAGAACGCGTCTCCTCTCGGTTCTCCTCTCTGCAGATGTTGATACGTGTTTGCGCGGTTGAGGTCAAAATCAGGCGCATTCTCATGGAGCGACTTCGAACACTGCGCCGTGATTGTAAGCTCCTCCCACTTGAGTGGTTCCGTACAATTTTCCTCCGGGGCCAAATAACATAGGTGCGATTGGACTCTGACCTTCTCCGCCTCCATACGTAAAGGTGTGCAGCACTTTCTCCGTCCAACCGCCGCCAGAATGCGTGAGCTCGTAAGCAACTCCCGATTGATATGCGTCACCGCCTTGGGACGTTGTCCCGTAGAGATTGCCTTGAGCGTCCGCAACGACTGTGGCAAACGGAGATCCTCCGTCCGAGCCGCCACTGAAGCTGTAGAGCACGCCTTCCGTCCACTTGTGGCCGGCGTTGGTCAGTTCAAATACCACACCCTTTCCCGATGCGCCGCCCGCTGCACCCGTGCTGTAGAGGTTCCCGGCAGTATCAGAGATCAAACTGCCCATCGGATAGGCTCCATCCGCGGCTCCCGTGAAACGATATAGCACCGACTGTTTCCATCCACTCTTCGTGGGAGACACTTTGAACACAACCCCGCAACCATAACCAGAAGTGCAGCCAGTCGTCCCGCCGTAGACCGTTGTCCCATACAAGTTTCCAGCGCCATCGAAGATGAGGCTCGCCTGGGATGCTGATCCGTCGTCGCCTCCGGTAAAAGCGTAAAGATCCGTTTCCTTCCAGCCCGTCTTGGTGGGCGTAAGCTTGTACACGGTCCCGCCACAACCGGGAACGCTGCACCCCCAAAAGGTCGGACGGGAACCGCCCCGCTCGCTGGCATGGAGAGGACCACCGACAACTCCCGGCGCCCAAGTGGTTCCGTAGAGATTACCCGCGCTGTCAAAGATCAGGCCGCCTGCTGGAATCACTCCTTTTGTTTTCCCCGGCACAAAACTGTAGAGCACCGTTTCCTTCCAGCCATTCTTTCCGCGCGAGAGTTTGAACACCACTCCGCAGCCCAATCCCGTGTTGGTGCAGTGACCTTTGCCACCAACCTGAGTCGTCCCGTACAGGTTGCCGGCAGCATCGAATATCAGACTGCTTATCGGCAACGCTCCGTCCGGTCCGGTAAAGTTATGCAGTACGGTTTCCTTCCAGCCTCCGCTTTTCGTCGGGGAAAGCTCAAAGACGTTTCCCAACCCGTTCGGACCACCGCCATCGAAGGTTGTTCCATACAAGTTCCCTTGCTTATCGGCGACCAAGCCGGAGTCGGGAACATTCCCGTTGATCTCGTTGAAACTGAAGATTGTTTTCTCTCCGCTCTTCGCCCAGGCGAAGCTTGCGAACACCATACCGAGAATGACAATTTGTACTGCATTGCGTTTCATCCGTTACTCTCCATATGTAGCCGAATCGTTGTTCTCGCAATCGCTGATGAACTAAAGGCTCGCTACTTGGTGCCGATCACCCCTGCGGAGAACGCGTCTCCTCCCGGTTCTCCTCGCTGCAGATGTACCTGATACGTATTTGCCCAAGTTAGCCCGAAATCGGGCGCATTCCAGAACGAATCCTGCCATGGCTCTGCCGGACCGTACCCGTTAAAGCCATACATCGTCTCCATATCGGATTCCAGAAAGCCAGTGAAGCCCTGAGCAGTACACTGCGAGTTGTTCGGGTTGGTGCATTGCGGGGTTACGTTTTCCCAATAAATCCCGGGCTGCAACACTACCGGAGTCTTCCATGACACGAGGATGGTGTATTCGGGAACTCCACCCAGGTTGCGCCCAGTAGCATTCATTGTGGCCCTCGCTTTACCGCTCGCGACCAGAGTTCCACCGTTGCCCCCGGCCTGAGGAATGCCCGTGCGTATCTCCCAGGGCGTCGTCGCCGGATCGAGCTTGGTGGGATAGGCGATCGAATTGACGAACAGGCCGGTGACCTTCCAGGTCTCACCGGCAGGTACCTCGAAGGGCGAATAGATTTGCGACAGCGTCGCAGACCCGCCGGGAAGGATGTTCTCGTTGGCGAAGGTGTCAGCGGCGGGGCTGGAGGTATCAAAATCGCCGCCGTAGAACAGGCACGGTTTGCAATAGGCGGGACGGGATTGCGGATGAGTCACTTCAAACGCAACTCCACTTTGCGAAGATCCGCCCTCCACGGTAGTTCCGAACACATGTCCATTTCTCAGCAGCACTCCTGCCAAAGGAAAGCCGCCGTCGTCGCCCCCGCTGAAACTGTACAGCACGGTTTCAGTCCAGCCGCCCGCAGAAGGCGTGAGCTGGAAAACTGTACCTGACGAATTCGTGCCCCCAACGTACGTCGTGCTGAAGAGATTTCCATTCTTATCCATCACCAATCCCGCGGACGGAAAGCCTCCATCCGCGGCGCCAGTGAAGTTGTAAAGCACTTGCTCAGTCCAGGCGCCGTTCGCAGAAACGAGTTCGAACACTGTGCCCACCGAGTTCTTGCCGCCAGAAGCGGTCGTGCCGTAAAGATTTCCAGCAGAATCGAAAATGACTCCGGCGTCGAGCGTGCCTCCGTCTAAATTGCCAGTAAAGAAATACAAAACTTTTTCCGTCCAGGCACCGTTGGAATGCTGCAATTCGAAAACCGATCCAGCCTGATTGGGACCGCCTGATTCGGTGGTGCCATAGAGGCTGCCGGCTTTATCGAAAACGACCGCGCCGTAGGGGTAAGCTCCGTCGTTGCTGCCGCCGGCGAAACTATAAAGAACATGCTCCTGCCACTTACCGTTCACCTGACCCAAGCGAAAAACCGCGCCGTTGCCCAAGGCCCCACCTCCAGGAGTCGTACCAAACAGAGAACCTGCCCTCAGAGTCAAGGCACCCTGCGGGCTGCCGCCATCCGCGCCACCGGTAAAGCTGTATAGCACAGTTTCGGTCCAGGAATTCCCCGAGGGAGACAATTCAAAAACCGTGCCAGCCCCTGCTGGGCCGCCCAGTCGGGTGGTGCCGTAGAGATTCCCGGCCTTGTCCATGATCAAGGCTGCGGCGGGCGAGCTACCATCGTTGCCGCCGGCAAAGCTGTAAATGACGCTTTCGTTCCAAGTTCCGCCCGATGGCGTAAGTTTGAAAACGGTTCCGGAGCCATTAACGCCTCCGTAGCGGGTCGTGCCGTACATATTTCCGGCTGCGTCTGCAATCAATCCGGCAACAGGGTAGCTTCCGTCGCTGCCGCCGATGAAAGTGTGGAGCACCTTCTCGTTACTTGCGGCTGCGGTTGCGGGCAACAGTATCAAACTTATCGCCAGAATTGCTATGGTCTGGGATCGCAGGGTCGTAAATCGCATGGGTCTCCTTGGCCGGTTCGGCTCCCGTGTGGCATATTGCAGTGTGAGAAAAATCCTTACTGTGCCCGTCTTGCGGCAACAGGCGGGGATTCTATCATTCAATTGTCCATCGATTGATTGCGTTTTTTTGGGAAATATCATCATCAATAAGCATAAGCTGCCAACACCAGTCGGGGATGTGCTCTTTTATGCCAAATATCGCGCTTGATGCCTTTGACCTGAAAATCCTGAACCTGTTGCAAGAAGACGGCCGTCTGTCGAACGTTGATCTGGCCAATCGCATCGGGCTTTCTCCGTCGCCTTGTCTGCGGCGGGTGAAGCGTCTCGAAGCGGAAGGGGTAATCGAAGGATACTCTGCAAAAATCAACCGTACAAAGATCGGCCTTGGCGTGACCGTATTTGTTGCCGTGGGACTGGATCGTCACCGGGAAGAAGAAGCCGAGCGTTTTCGCAGAGTCGTGATGAAACTGCCGCAGGTAGTGTCCTGCCACGCCATCTCGGGCGAGGCCGACTTTCTGCTCGAAATTGTGATTGCAGATCTCAATGACTACTCAGAATTTGTGTTGAAGCGGTTGCGCAGGATTCCGGGAATCAAAGATCTGCACAGCAGTTTCGCCCTCGAAACCGTGAAACCCTCGTCCCCGGTGCCGCTGCAACTTCCCGGAAGCTAGATTGAGGTCGGACGTGACCTAAGAAGTGAGAAGAACATGAACCCGGAAGAATTCAAAACATCGGTCGCCGAAGAAACGCCGCGCGCGGAGCTATCGGCGCCGCTGGCCGCGCTTTGGTGGGATGCAAAAGGAGATTGGTCCCGCGCCCACGCCCTGGTTGACGAACTGGAGAGTCTGGATGGGATGGCGGTCCACGCCTACCTGCATCGCAAGGAGGGCTCTGCTTCGAACGCCGATTACTGGTACGGGCGCGCCGGGCGCGGCTTTTACCGGCCCACGCTCGACGCCGAATGGGAAGCCCTGATCCAGGGGTTGCTGTCCAGTGCCGGGAAAACATGAGCCGCGTTACAGTTCTTGCGGAGGTGAATGGTGATGCCTGGAGCGCCAAAGAAAAGGTCGAAGAAATCAGCGGGGAAAATATTGCAAGGCAAGATCGCGCTGGTCGCCGGAGCAACTCGCGGAGCCGGTCGAGGGATTGCCATCGCACTGGGCGAAGCGGGCGCCACGGTTTACTGCACCGGCCGGAGTTCGCGCGGACTGCGGCCGCTTACACCTGGGCGGCCTGAGACTATTGAAGAAACTGCTGAACTGGTCACAGCCGCCGGCGGACACGGCATCGCGGTAAGGGTGGACCACACCGAGCCCGCGGAAGTGAAAAAACTGGTCACCGCGATCAAGCGGCGGCACAAGGGTTTGGACATTCTGGTCAACGACGTGTGGGGCGGCGATGCGCTCACCGAATGGGGCAAACCATTCTGGAAGGTCAACCTCGAGAACGGACTCGGCATGTTGAAACAGGCAATTCATTCCCACATCATCACTTCGCATTACGCCGTTCCGCTGATGCTGGGGCGAAGGGGAGGAATTATTTTCGAGATCACCGATGGAGATGCTTTTTACTATCGCGGCAATATTTTCTATGACCTGGTGAAGATTTCCGTCATTCGGCTGGCCTTTGCCATGGCTCGCGAACTGCGCAAACGAGACATTGCTTCGGTGGCGTTGACTCCGGGCTTTTTGCGTTCGGAAGCAGTGCTCGAACATTTTGGAGTCAGCGAGACCAATTGGAAAGACGTAGGAAAAAGAAACAGAGAGAACAGCGCCAATCAGAACGACGCCCCTCAGGATTTCATGGTGTCAGAATCGCCGCGATACATTGGCCGGGCGGTCGTGGCTCTGGCGGCGGATCCAAAAGCAATCACCAAAAGTGGACGCGTCTTCAGTTCGTGGGCTCTGGCGCGGGAGTACGGATTCACAGACCTTGACGGCACCCGTCCCCACTGGGGCAACTATGCGCGGAAGAAATACGGAAAGTATAAGATCTGCGATGAGCGATTTTATTCTTACTGGGTTCCCGGCCTCATAGACCTGATCTTCCCGGATTGGTTTTGATTGTGTTCCGGCCCTCAAAGATGAGGTTTCTGCGTGCAGACCTCACTGCATCGACTTCTGAATTGGCAGATACCAGATGTAGTAAATAAGAATAAAGACCAGGGCAACGAAAATACCGATACCGAAGATAAGCAAGAGTCCCTGGCGGGTACTGAGCGGTAGCTTTCTCCTACGGCGCCTGCGAATGAATAATGGGTTCTGCCTCCGTTGGTAAATACCCAGAGCCTGTCGAATCAAAGAGGGGGCCATGGTTAAATTCCCGTGGTCTCGTACGCCAAGACTGCCAGGCTCAGGCGGTAATCATAGCCAGCCTGTGCGTAACCGATCTCAGCCTGAGTTTGCTGCAGCTGTGCCTGGCTCAATTCGACAATAGAACCAAGCCCCAGGTTGTAGCGAGACTGAGCAAGATTCAGTGCCAGGTTGGCCTGCTGTAACAATTGCTGCGTAACCGCGAGCCGCTGATAGGCGGTGTTCGCATTCAGCCAACTGGTGCGGACATCGCGGGAAATCAGGTTGCGCATGTCGCGCAGCCGTTCCTGCGTGGCCTGCGCCCTGAGGTTCGCCTCACGCGCTCTCGCCGTATAAAGGAAACCGTTGAAGAGCGGGATGTCGATGTTTGCGCCGACGGCGCCGTAGGTGTTGCTCAGAGCGCCGGGATTCGGTGCGACTGCAGAATTTCCGACGGGCGTGTCTCCCACTGCCCCCATTGCGCGGATGCTGGGAAAGAGCAGGTCTCGTTCTGCGGTTTGGAATTTCTTGGCGGACTGGTACTGAAATTGAAGGGAAAGTATTTCTGGCCGCGTGGAAAAGGCCTGGGAAATCAAATCATCCACATTTCCCGGCGGTGGCGTCACCGGGATCGTTTCCTCGACGAGTTGGAAGTCCTGCAAGCTTGGAAAACCGAGCACCATCGCGAGCGTGGCCTGAGCGGCGTTCTCGTTGTTTTGAGCGTCCAGCAGCAAAAGTTTGGCTTGCGCCAGATTGACACTGGCAAAGCTGAAATCAAGTTCGGATTTCAGCTTGCTCTTGAAAAGAGCTTCTACCTGGTCGGCAACGGTTTGCCGTTCGCTTACAGTTTGCTGGGCAACAGTCAGGACGGCATGGGTTTGCAAGGCATTATAGAAAGCTTTGTCCACGGCCAGAAGGATCTGCTCCTTCGTAGCCATGGCATTCTGGCTTTCTGCCTTGGCTGCATAGTTCGCGCTGGACACCAGGTTCGAAGTCCGCCCAAAGTCGGTAATCAATTGCGTGACCATTACACCGGCAGCGGCGCGTTCGTAGATGATCGGATTGTTCAGCGCGCCCGCGGTAATGCGGCTGCCGGACTGCGCATCGACGCCGGTAATATCACCTGTGGCCGCAGGCCAGAGGTTCGACCTCACCTCGCGCGTGACCTGCTCGGAAGCAAGAGAGAGCAACCGGGCAACTGAAACCTGCGGGTTGTCTTTTATTGCCAATGCTTCCGCTTGCTTCAATGTCAGAGACATTGGCATACCGGACGACTGAGGACCGGAGGTTGCCTGCGCACTCGTCTGCGAGCTAGAGGTATTTTGTGTAGGAACGGTTTGTGGTATCGGGGCCGGAGGCAGCCCCTGGGCTGTTTGCATATTGATGGACACTTGGGAAAAGCCAAACCGCTGCATGGCCAGGAGTAGCAGGAACGGGACGATGTAGTTGCATCTTAGCTTCATCAGTTAACCCTTTCGCAGCACTTCATCGAAGTCCCGATGAAGCCGCCTTTCCCTCCCCCGAAAACTCAACCGCCCATTGCGGCTAGCGATTCTGGCCGCGGGTAGAAATGCGGACAATGCGCATCCTCATGTCCGGGTCATTCGGTTGGTCAAAGCACATGACAACTGGGGCTCCCGCAGCAGTCTGAAACTGTTTTCCTTCATTCTGCTGGCTCCGTTCGAAGCGCCTCGGCCGGCTGCTCCTTGGGTTTTCCGTAAACCAGCAAATAGGCCGCGGGTACGATAAAGATGGTCAGGAGAACCGACGAAGTGAGTCCTCCGATGATCGCGCGGGCCATAGGCGTGTATTGCTCGGCGCCAGTCCCCAGTTTCAGCGCCATGGGAATCATGCCGATAATAGTCGCCAGCGAAGTCATCAAGATCGGCCGCAGACGCACTCGACACGCGGTAATGACGGCATCGGCTGGCGAAAGGCCTTGCCGCTCCAGATTGTGAGCGAAGTCAACGATAAGAATGCTGTTCGAGTCCGCGATGCCCACCAGCATCAGCACGCCCATCAGCGACATAACGTTCAATGTGCTGTGGGTGAGCGGAAGGATGATTAGCACTCCGACAAATCCCATCGGGATCGCCAGCATGATCAGGAACGGATCGATGAAAGACTTGAATTGCGCCGTCAGAATCAGAAACAGCAGAAGGAAGGAAATCAGAAAACCGAGAGCAAAGCTCTTAAACGACGCCTCCATGCCTTGCACCATCCCCCGCAAATTCACACGCACGTTGCCGGGGATGCTGGTCTTTGCCAGAATGTCGCGTATCGAACTGGTAACGCGGCCCAGATCTTCTCCGGTCGGAGTCACGTAGACGTCCATGGCCCGCTGAATCTGATAGTGGTCGACCTCGGTCGGAGTCTGAATCTGTTTCACGTCCACAACATTGTTGAGCACAGTAATCGGCCGGCCCTGTCCACCGCAGGCCCATGCCGGCTGCGTTCCGCCAGCCGTCGTCGGGCCAGTCGGGCCGCAGCCCATGCCCGCTCCGTTGCCCGGATCGCGTAAAGGAATCTGACCGAACTCGGCCATGTCGTGAATCGCCGATTGGCCCTTCTCGAAGTACTGCACGGTCAGGTAATAGTCGTTACCGCTCTTGCGATCCACCCAATAATTAGGAGCAATCATGTAGTTGGAGTTGAGCGCGGTGATTACATTGTCCACCACGTCTTTCTGGGTAAGGCCCATCTCACCCGCATGGACGCGGTCAACGTCGAGGCGCAAAGTGGGGTAATTCATGTCCTGCGGGATGTACACCTGGCCCACCCCGTGAACTTGGCGGATTTGCGTCGCTAGGTTCTGGGCTATGCCGTAGATTTGCGTCAAATCTGGGCTGCTCACTTGTACGTCAATCGGCGCGGGCATGCCGGCATTTAAGATTGCGTCCACCATCGAACCACTGGAGAAGAATGTCCGGATATCGGGAAACTGCTTGGCCATCCGGTTCTGGACCTGGTCCATGTAGTCGAAACTGCTTAACCGGTGAGGTTCGTTCAACTGCACCTGGACGGTCGCGGTATAGGCGCCGGCGTTGGTGGTGTAGAGCGCGGAGAAATCCGGAACCACGCCAATGTTGGACACGATCAGCTTCAGGTCCTTCGGCTCGACGGTATGGCGAATCAAGTCTTCCACCTGGGCGACGTATTGATCCGTCATCTCGATTCGGGTGCCAGTCGGGACTTTCAGATTTATTGTGAACTGGCCGGCATCGGTCTTCGGGAACAACGCCAACCCCAACAGTGGATAAATTGCAAGGCTGGCCAGGAACACTCCGCCGAGCACCGCCACAGTCAGGCCAGGACGCACGAGAGCCCTCCTTACCCAGTGCTCGTAATAGTCCAGAACCTTGTTGAACATCCGGTTAAAACCGGCATTGAATTTGTCCATCCAGGATTGGCTTACCGCTCTTTCCGGCTCAATCTCGTATCCCGTATGCCGATGCTCGGCCGCATGCGGCACAGCCTTCAAGAATCGGGAGCAAAACAAAGGAATAACCGTCATCGCCACAACGAACGATGCCAGCAGCGACAAACAGAATGCCAACGCTAGGGCGGAGAACAGAAATTTGGACACGCCATAGAGAAAGATCACTGGAAAGAAATCGACGACATCCACCAGCGTGGCCGCCAGCACGGCCAGGTTCACTTCTGTGCCACCAACTTCGGCAGCAACCATCGGCACCGCTCCCATTTCCAGATGGCGGTAAATGTTTTCCAACGAAATCACGGAGTTATCGATCACGCGCGAGAAAGCCAGTGCCATTCCACCCAGAATCATCGTGTTCACCGTGCCTCCCATCAGAGCCAGCACGACAAATGCGGCCAGCGCGGAAAGAGGAATAGACAGCAACACGGCGGATGTAGCCCGAAAGCTTCCCAGAAAAATCAGGATCATCAGACTGGTGAGAATCAGTCCCAGAAACCCCTCGTGCAATACGGTGTCGATTGCTTCCTTCACGTACACGGACTGATCGAACACGATGCTGGTGACCATCTGTTTGGGAATGTCGTACAGATGTTTGGTCAACTCGCGGAGCCCATCGACCACGGCGATGGTGTTTGTATCTCCGCCTTGCTTCATCACCGGGATGTATACGGATTTCTGGCCGTCGATGCGCACGATGTTGGTTTGAATCTGGTGAGCGTCCTCCGCTTTCCCAACGTCATTTACCGTAACCCAGGAATGCCCTTTGACTTTGAGCGGAAGTTTGCCCAGTTGATCCATGTTGTCGACCAGGCTGTTGGAATAAACGAAATAATCGTAGGGGCCCATCTTTACGTCACCGGCCGGCAAGATCAGGTTGGCGTCGTTGACCGCGCTCACCACGTCCATTGGACTCAATTGGCGGGAAAGCAACTTGTAAGGATCGACATACACCATGATCTGACGATAGGTTCCGCCGAACACGCCGGGGATCTCGGCGCCCGGCACAACCGCGATCTGGTTGCGGATCTGAAACTGCCCATAGTCGTGAAGCTGAGTTTCGTTAAGGCCCTCTCCTTTGACCGTGACCAGCGCTACCGGCAAGCTGGAAGCATCGAATTTCAATACCACCGGAGGCAGCGTCCCTGGCGGCAGCCGCTTCAAGTCGGCGAGAGCTAAATTCGACAACTCAGTAACGTCGGCGTCAGGGCTGGTCCCCGGCTGAAAATAGACCCGGATGATGCTCACGCCCTGCAGCGATCGAGATTCCATGTGATCGACGCCGGCGGCCAGCGTAAAGAAGCGCTCCAGTGGATCCGTGATATCCGTCTCGATATCTTCCGGCGGCATGCCGGAATAGAAAGTGGCCACTACCACTTCCGGAAGATTGATGGGCGGAAATAAATCCACCGGCATACGCGCGATACTGGTCACGCCAATCACCAGGAGCACCAGGCAGATCACGACGATGAAGTACGGATTGCGAATTGAAAATCCCGGCATGAGCGTTATCCAATTTTTGTAAGCTCGCCGACTACTGCCGACGTGGCTCTTCTATTGTGCGTTTTGCTCCTGATACTGCATCACCGCGACCGGCTGCGTATGAACCTTCTGACCGGCTTTCAGGCCGCTACGGTCGCTTACGACGACCTGCTCTCCTTCGTTTACTCCGGAAAGAATTTCCGCGTCACTGGTGGTCTGCAGTCCGACCTGTACCGCGCGATCGTCCAGTTCTCCGTCGTGATTCACCACGAAAACCGTTGTCTTATTGCCCTGGTGACTTAAAGCCTGCAAGGGTACGGTGGAAACATTCTCTTTTTCGTCGAGCCCCAGTTCGGCTTCGGCATAAAGGCCTGGCATCAGCACACGCTCGGGATTTGGCACATCCACTTCGGTATGCATGGTGCGCGTGTCCGCTCTCACGTCCACGGAAAAGCGGGCAACTTTGCCGGGAAAGGTCCGGTTCAGTGAAGCCACGCGAACATTCACAGGATCTCCAATACGAATGTAGCGAACGTAGGACTCCGGAATCGGAATCACCAGGCGGAAGAGATCGTCCTGGGACAAGCGCACGATCGGCATCGCCTGCGTGCTCGAACTCGTACCCGCCTGGACCAGAGTGCCCAGGTTCGCATACCGCTCCGTAACAACTCCTGAGAAGGGCGCTGTAATCTTCGAGTAATCGAACAGGGTCTGATCGCGAGCGAGTTTCGCTCTGGCTGCCGCCAGTTGGCTCTGGGCCGCTTCCAGCGCTGACTTCCCCGCGTCGACTTGCGAAGCGGCGGCAAGATCCTTGCCCTGGGCGTCGTCCACTTCCTGCTGCGCTACGATACCGGGCTGAGTTTCGAAGACCCCGTTTAATCGCGTGTATTGGAGGTGCAGGGCGTTGTACTGCGCGTCGTAGCGTTTCAGTTCGTGATCTGCGCGACTCACTTGGTCCACCGCGTTCCTGATCTCTGCTTGATCCTGCTGCAACTGCGCCTGCAGTTCGGGAATCTCCAAGGTAGCCATCACCTGGCCTGTCTTCACATGGGTTCCGTAATCGACGTTCAACTTCTGCACATAGCCGGATTCCTTTGCGTAAACGTCGATCTCCTGAAAAGGCACCAACTCGGAAGACAAAGTAATTTGCCGGCTCAGCGTTTTTTTCACGACACGAGTTACACCGACTGTCACGGGCTGGGCGCTGGCCTCAACTTTCTCATTGCGTCCGCTGCACGACGACAGTCCGAGCGCTAGCACCGCGGCAAGCCCAGCCGCTGCGTAACTGAAAGCCTTGCATGAAACCGTGCGCGGACAACTACTCCTGTGAAGGTGGCTGCATGGATTCATCGATTTCTAACACCAGCCTTCTCTGGCACTCAGCCAGCAATTTGCGATTAGCTCAATCCCTTGACTGCCCGCTGTAGCTTGTCTACTGAAAATTCCTGCGAGCGGCAAAAATCGATGACCTTTTTTTCTGCCTGCTCTAATCTGGCCGCAACTTCGGGGATCTCTGGAACAATCTCTTTGGGAACAGTCAAAACTCCGTGACGATCCCCGTGCAGGAGGTCGCCCGGTTGCACTTCCAGGCCACCTACGTTGACCGTCGATCCAAAATCGAAGACGTGGGCATAGGCGTGCGACACCGCCACATTTCCAGCGAACAGAGACAATCCCTGCTCCCTGACACGCGGCAGTTCCCTTACCGCGCCATTGGTCACATAGCCCACGCAACCGAGCGCTCTTAAGATCGCCGCCTGGACGTCGCCAAGAAGTGCTCCGACACCGGGTGGTTCATCCAGATCCTGCAAAACCACGATTCGTGGTTCGGGCACTTGGAGAATACTTTTCCACCAGTCGGCTCGGTCGTGGTAAGAGCCTGTGATCGGAGGCTCGCCGGTACGCAAGCGGGCCGTGGCGGCGTAGCCAACCATGGGAGGAAGATCCTCGAAGATGCAGCGAACGCGGGCGTCGGCGAAGCCGGCGTTTCGAAGCCTTATCTGAAAGGCCTCGATCGCGTTCGAGACGGCGCACGTGTCCAAACGCCGCAGAGCACCCAGTTGCTCGACGGATATAGCACGCTCAAGAGCCATGCGGATCCCTCCACAAACTTTCAATTCACCGTCCGGCCCAGCGGAATCGCCTCGCCAACGTGCCGTCTGAGCAGCCAAAAGCCTGCTCCTCACGGCACATAACCGGATCAAGCAACATAGAATTACGTGCTGCGAATAAAACCTAAAGGAATAAAACCTAAAGAAGGAATTAGGACAAAGGAGGGGGCCTGTTGTACAGGCTGTCGCTGAAAACGTGCTTCGGAAGCAGAGGACCGGTAGGAGCCAGCCGGGTTTCGATCGCGCCGGGCTCGATAATAGTGAAATGGGCAACCGGCGCTACCCATCGAGAAGCATCCCGATCAAGGTGTTGCCGTTTGGGTTCGCCGGATCGGCGGTCTACAGACTTTACAGCGTGAGATTGATTACTGCATGGAGTCCAAAAACGCGTAGCGACACTGAACGTCAATGAGCAAACTGCAACGGCAATCAGCACGCGTTGCGAGTAGCGACCACCGAATCCACGATGTCTCAGCGATTGCATGTTCCAGCCAAAGGACATCCCCGCTCCACGCGATTATACAACATCGCCGACCAGGACACAGACATTACCTCGGTTCCGGACATCTCATCAGATTCGATACCGAGCCCCAGCACTTGGTTGCACGAAACTTGTTTGCGCGCCAAATCAATCATTTGCCGGGCATCTCACCGTGTCAAAGCGACTTCTATATGCTAGGGTGGCTAGGCGTCGAAAGGAATGGGGCGTTCGTTAGTGGGTCACCAGTAGACCACGAGGCGACAAGTGATGACATAACTTTCGCGAGGCGACTTCCATGAAACGCATGCTGTGGTTCAGTTTAATTATGTGCGCAGCGGATCTCTTCGCTCAGAGCGCAATCCCTGCGGGCACCATTCTTCCCGTCGCCCTAAACTCATCCCTCAATTCACGGAAGGTCAAGGCTGGGCAAGCTATTACGGCGCGAGTGATGCAGGAGGTGCCGCTATCGCCAAGATCAACGATTCGTGCCGGCGCTAAAGTCACGGGCCACGTCATCGACGTCAAGCCAGCGAACGGCTCCGGCGGCGGACAAATATCGTTCCGCCTCGACACACTCGTGGTTTCCAAACGGCAACTACCGATTACCACCAACTTAAGGGCATTGGCATCGATGATGGCAGTAGAGGATGCACAACTTCCAGAAGCCGGCCCCGACCGGGGAACGTCAAAGAATGCATGGACCACCGATCAGATCGGGGGTGAAGTCGTCTACCGCGGCGGTGGGCCAGTCGCCGACGGACTACGGACGGTCGGAAAGCCCACGACCGACGGCGTACTAGTTCACGTCTCTGGCAAACCCGGAACGAAGTGCCGGGGCGAGATCGACGGCAACGATCGGCTGCAAGCGCTGTGGGTGTTTTCCTCCGACGCTTGCGGAATTTACGATCTCCCGGACGTAGCGATAATCCACGCGGGACGGAACAATCCAGTTGGCGAGATCACTTTGGGATCCACCAGAGGTGATCTGAAGCTGCGGGGAGGCAGCGGAATGCTGTTGCGGGTGAACTAGACACCAAAGCTACGACGGCATTCTTTGCGATCCCGGCGATTGTTCGGGCTGTATTGAGAGCCTGACTGATATATCGCAGTCAGACACCCGCCACTAAATTGAGATCCCCGATAGCTTCCAACGCGAAAAATCGCATGTGGTTAGAAGCTGATCTTCAAGATGTTCCCTCCGTTGCCTACGAACCACCCAGCTTTCGGACTGGCAAAAGCCACCGCCCAGTATCCACTTACTGTTTTGGGCAGTTTGAACCAGGTGCGTCCTTCATCGGGAGTCCAGGCCGCCGACCCTGAGGTAAAGTTTGGTTCCGTCTCGGCGGTGATGACGACCATGCGGCCGCCGTGATCGTCCCCCTCTTTCACATCGCCGTGGCCATGCAGATAGCTCAGGCAGAAAATGGCTCCCTTCACGGGGGGCTTCTTCGTCAACTGCCAGGTTTTACCGCCATCGTTCGACGTAGCCATGTCCGCGCTATTGTTCGCGGCCAAGTCACCGCCACCGACGATGCCATTCCAAGGGTCTCGGAAGGCCACGGTGACCGCACCCGCGCTAGCCGAACTGACCAGCGGCGTGTCATATGCGTTCCAGGTATCGCCTCCATCTCTCGTCGCCAGGATCCTCGCGATGGTCGAGCCACCGGTGGCAATCCAGGCGTTCCTTCCGCCCTGGGTCGCTACACACGTTCCACTTGCCGCGAACGAGGCTTCCCCCGGCAGCGCCGGCGGCATATTTCCGCTGATCGACTGCCATGTTGTTCCGTCGGTCGTACGAATATCAGGGAACACTCCATTCACCGAGTCGCTATGCGCAATGCCCCGGTCCGGAGTCCAGAAGGCGAAACAATCGTAGAACGCATTCTGTAGCTGGTTCTCGAACTCGATGGTCCATGTCGTGCCGCCATCGACCGTTTTGTAAATGCGAAAATCCGTGGTGCCCGTTGTACTGGGGACGGACAACAGATATGCGACCTTATCGCTTACCCCTTGCACATCGCGGAATTGCAGCTTTTCGGCTCCCGGCACAACTGCCGCTTTCCAGGTTTCTCCGCCATCGGTGGTGACCACATATGTACCGCCGGTCCCGGCTGCCCAAACCACGCGCGAATTCACCGGACTGACCGCAATGAGCAACTGCGTAGTGCCGCTATTTTGCGGCGTCAGTTTGGGTTGATGTCCTTTGTGCTCTTTCGCAAAACCGAGGGTTGCGACGGAGGCAATCAGGAAAACAGCCAGCGGACGTTTCAGCATAGGAGGCCTCTCAAGACGGGGATTCGTGGCGCCGACAAAGTATAGGAGCGGTCGCAAAGGGGTGTCAAACAGAAATACTCCAGTTGGATGGTCGTTCTCACGCTGGCCGTTGGTAGCTACGGGCAGTTCAATTCACTCCACTCGCACCCGTGCAACGAGTTGAACCCGAGCTGGCTTCGATTCTAGAAACCAATCGCTCGCATGAGCATTCCGGCCAAGCCACCGCCGATAAGTGGTCCGAGAACAGGGACGACGGCGTAGCCCCAACCGGACGGGCCTTTGCCCGCCACTGGAAGCAACGCATGCGCGATGCGCGGCCCGAGGTCCCGAGCGGGATTAATGGCATAACCGGTTGTTCCGCCCAGCGAAAGTCCAATGCCCCAAACCAGAGCCGCAACCAGATAGGCGCCCAGGCCCGCTACCATGCCAGCCCCAGCCACCGCTTTGGAGAAGATGGCGCCCACCACAAAAACCACAACCACGGTTCCGATAATTTCACTGATCAGATTCGCAACGAAGTCAGGTATAGCAGGCATGGTGCAGAAACAGAGCAATTTGAAGTCTTGGTTTTCCGTTTCTTTCCAGTGAGGCAGGAAATGGAGCCATACAAGAGTGGCGCCCACGAACGCGCCCGCCATCTGCGCGACGACATATGGAGCCAGTTTCTCGAAGTTTCCCGACTGCACCGCGAAGCCTAAGGTCACAGCCGGGTTGATGTGAGCATCAGGACTGCCGCACGCGACGGCTACGAATATTCCGGCCATCACTGCGAACGCCCAGCCGCCTGTGATGACCATCCATCCGGCGCCTTCGGCTTTCGAGCGCTTGAGCAAGACGTTCGCAACCACTCCATCGCCGAGCAAGATCAGCACCACCGTACCCATGAATTCACCGAAACACTTCGCGAGCATGGAAGACTCCTTTTTAATTCGCGCTTCTCTTGAGTCAGCCGACCCAATCAAATGATTTGCTCACCGCTCGTTTCCACATGCCGTACATATGCTGCCGCGTGGCCTCATCAAGCTGCGGTTTCCAGGTATGATCGACCGCCCAGTTGGAACGCAGATCGTCGAGATCCGTGAAGTAACCGACTGCCAGCCCGGCCGCATACGCTGATCCCAGTGCGGTAGTGGCATCGCGCGTCACCGGACGGACCACCGGCAAATTCAAAATGTCAGCTTGGAATTGCATGAGCAGGTCGTTTTCGACCATGCCGCCGTCCGTCCGCAGCACATCGAGATTGATGTTCGAATCTTTTTCCATGGCCTCGAGAACATCACGGGTTTGGAAAGCGGTCGCTTCGAGCACGGCGCGGGCCAGGTGCCCCTTGCTCGCATAGCGAGTAAGGCCAGCAATCACCCCGCGTGCATTGTCCTTCCAATAAGGAGCGTAAAGACCCGAGAAGGCAGGAACGAAATAGACACCGCCGTTATCCGAAACCGATCGAGCCAGAGACTCTATGTCGGAACTCTTCTGGATCAATCCAAGGTTGTCGCGCAACCATTGCACGAGCGCGCCGGTGATCGCGATGCTACCTTCGAGCGCATAATGAGCGGGTTGGTCGCCAAGTTTGTAGGCTACGGTTGTGAGCAAACGGTGGTTGGAACGAACCGAGCGATGGCCTGTGTTCATCAGGAGAAAGCATCCCGTGCCGTAAGTGTTTTTGGCCTCTCCAGGGCGAAAGCATGTTTGTCCCACCAGCGCGGCTTGCTGATCTCCTAGAATTCCAGCGATGGCCACGTCTCTCAACGCCGGCTCTTGGACCTGTGCGTAGACTTCGCTGCTCGAGCGGATACGTGGCAGCATCACCTCTGGAATACCGAAGGCATCGAGCATCTCTGTATCCCACGACAGAGTTTCGAGATTCATCAACTGGGTGCGGCTTGCGTTCGTGACATCGGTGATGTGAACGCCGTTGTCGGGGCCTCCAGTCAGATGCCACGCGAGAAAAGTATCGATGTTGCCAAACAGCACGTCTCCGGCTTCGGCCATCTCGCGGACACCTTTCACGTGTTCGAGAATCCAACGGATTTTCAAACCGCTAAAGTATGTAGTGAGCGGTAGCCCGGTTTTGTCGCGAAAGCGATCCTGCCCGCCGGATTTCTCCAGTTCGCTGACGTAGTCCGCAACCCGCGTGTCCTGCCAGACGAGCGCATTTGCAACCGGCTCGCCCGTCTTGCGATTCCACACCACGGTCGTTTCGCGCTGGTTGGTAATTCCAACTGCCGCCAGGTCCGAGGGACGAAGCCGTCCCTTCGCCATAGCCTCGGCAATGACTTCGCGTGTGCGTTGCCAGATCTCCTCAGGGTTATGCTCCACCCATCCCGGCTGAGGATAAATTTGCTCATGTTCGTTCTGGGCCATGGCGACGACTCGACCAGAGCGGTCAAACACGATGAATCGCGTGCTCGTAGTTCCTTGATCGATGGCGCCAATATAATTCGCCAAGCTCACCTCCTAAGACTTTTTCAGTCTCTTGAAATCCTTGGTGTCACGAATCCCGTACAGAACCTCCGCCATGACGAATGCAAAGCCAAGCATAATGCGCAATGATAGGCGAGGATCGCCAGAGTCAGTGCAGAAGTTTGAGAGCCACGGGCCCGAATTTTTCAACAAGGTGGACGACAGTGTCGGCAGGTATAGTCAGGGCCACCGCTGGGCATACGAAAACGACGAGCAGTCTCACGTGGCAAAAACTTTCGTGCCTGGCGATGATGCGCGGGCGTTCGCGACGCGGCGTGGAACTGATGCCAACCTCGCTGCTGATCCACCGAGAGTTTGGGCGTACGTTTGCCGTTAGGGATAGAACGCCCCTGTAAATCTTATAAATAACAAGGCCGGTCTCGATAACAATCACGCGCGGGATGATGGGATTACAGCGAGGATCAGTGCCCCCGGCGATGTCGAGGATGACTAGAAACCCAAATCACTTAATCCTGGGTGCTCTTCGGGACGGCGGCCGGGCGGCCAGTGGTATTTGCGATCTGATTCTAAGATGGGTAGGTCATTAATTGACGCGTACCGTGACGCCATGAGCCCGTCGTCGTTGAACTCCCAGTTCTCATTTCCGTACGAGCGATACCAGTGACCCGAGTCGTCGTGCCACTCGTAGGCGAAGCGTACCGCGATGCGGTTCCCGGTGAACGCCCACAGTTCTTTAATGAGCCTATAGTCCAACTCCCTGGCCCATTTGCGAGAGAGGAAAGCGATGATTTCGTTTCGTCCGTTGATGAACTCGGAGCGGTTTCTCCATCGTGAATCGATCGCGTATGCCATCGCTACTTTCCCAGCGTCGCGGGTGTTCCAGCCATCCTCGGCGAGGCGCACTTTTTGGATCGCACTCTCGCGCGTGAACGGAGGCAAAGGAGGACGGGTCGAAACGGTTGCAGTTGCCATGGTTTTTCTCCTGGGTCATCGTAGGTGCGGCACCGTGGCCCGAGGCAATTGTTAATAGCGGGCGAACGATGCTGCTTACTTCTGCGCCTTCATAAACTCACTTACCAGAACTGCAATCTCATCGGCTGCGGTGTCTAGTGCGAAATGCCCTCCATCGACGATGCGCACTTCGGCTTTCGGGACGTCGCGGCGATAAGCTTCCGGCTCCAAAGCGTCGAACGAGAGCTCATACTTCCCCCAAATCACCAGCAGGCGCGGCTGCTTCCCGCGCATCCATGCTTGCCACTTCGGATAGGAGTCCACATTGGTTCGATAGTCGTAGAACAAATCGCTTTGAATGTCGCCTTGGCCGGGTTGGTTGAGAAAGTAAAATTCATCGGTCCAAAGATCCGGATTGTAGCGTTCGACATTGGGATCGTTTCCGACATGGCGTGTCCGCGTCGCAGCCAGCGACAGGAGATTTGTGCGCAACGCGCTTTCGTTCGCAGCGCGATCAGCCCAAAAGGCGCGGCGCGTCTTCCAATTCGCTCCCAGGCCTTCGTTGTGCGCGACGGCGTCCTGCACGATGAGCGCTTCCACACGCTCCGGGTGAACCAATACCATGCGAAAACCCACGGGGCCGCCGTAATCCTGCATGTAAAGCGTGTAGCGCCAGAGTCCGAGCGCTTCCGTAAAATGATTCATGATTTCGGCGATGTGATCGAACGTGTATGCGAATTTTTTCGGGTTCGGCCAATCGCTGTGTCCGAAGCCTGGGTAATCCGGGGCGACGAGGTGATAGCGATCGGAAAGCCGGGCGAAAAGCGGCTCGAACATTCGCGACGAAGAAGGCAGCCCGTGCAGCAGGAGAATCGCCGGAGCATCTTTCGGGCCGGCTTCCCTGTAGAAAATCGTTATCCCATCGATCTGCGTGGTGCGATAAAAAGTCGGGTACTTCATCGGACGTTCCTTTCCGTCGGCTTGGGCGAGCAATAAAATGGTGCGAGAATTGCAGAAAACGCCGCGACAACTACCGATGAAACTTGCAAGCACCGGGTCCAACGAGGCAATGTGAAAAGACGCACGGCTTAGCTCCGCTCATGTGCAACCGTCGAACCAGGTGCTCGCAGCTTTTCTCATTGTTGCCACCTCACATAGTCAGCACGACACGGAACTGTGCGTTACCGCTCATCATCCGCGCGTAAGCCTCCCCCGCCTTTTCGAGCGGATAGGTTTCAATCATCGGACGCACGCCGCTGAGTTCGGCGAAGCGCAGCGTGTCCTCGGAATCTGCTGGTGTTCCCGACGCCCAGCCTTGAATCGCTCGACTACCACTGATGAGCTGAATCGGCGTGACCTCAATAGGATCGAATGTTGCACCGATCACCATTAGTTTGCCATTCGGTGCCAAACCGTCAATCAGTTCGGACATCGCTTTCGAGTTTGGGGCAGTCGCCAGAACCACTTGTGCCCCGCCCAATTTCTGCAATTCCTCGACAGCTTTTGTCGCTTGGCTGTCGATGTAAACGCTCGCTCCCAGTTTTTTTGCGAGTACGGCGTTCTCTGGCCCGCGCCCGATCGCCGCGACCTTATAACCAAACTTGTTCGCAAATTGGATTCCGAGGTGACCCAGACCGCCGACACCCTGCACCGCAACAAGGTCGCCGGGAAGCGCGCCGCTGTGCCGCAACGCGTTGTAGGTGGTGATTCCGGCACAGAGCAGCGGGGCGGCTTCGGCGTCTCTTAGATTCTCCGGGATCGCAACCAGCGCCTCGACGGGAGCCACCATGTATTGCTGATAGCCACCGTCATAGCTAATGCCACAAATCTTCAGATTCTGGCAATTGCGAAAATCTCCACGCCGGCACTCGCGACACGTGTTGTCCTGGCCGCCGTGCCAACCGACACCAACCCGCTGCCCTTTCTTCCACGCGGAAACACCGGCGCCCACTTCATCGACGATGCCCGCCACTTCGTGTCCGGGAACACGGGGATACTCAATGCCAGGCCACAAACCTTCTTTCGTGAGCACGTCACTGTGGCAAACACCGCAGGCCTGCACTTTGATCCGCACGTTTCCTGAATCCGGCTCGGGGATTTCGCGCTCGACAATTTCGAAATCTGCTCCGGGCTTGGAGACTTGCACGGCTTTCATCTGCGTCACCTTTATTGGTACAACTCTGCTCGTTGCCATAAATCCTCCTGTTCAAATTCTAATATTCGCAGTGCCGACGTGAGTCAACCCACAACCTCAAAAATGACATCGAGCTAGATCGGCGTGCGGTCGCAGGAGGCTGCTCAAAGGTGCCCGTTCCGCGTTCACATTTAAATGCATTTTTCTCACTTCTCGATCACACCAAAACCACGGAGACAAAACAATTGGAAGATGGTATTGGCGCAACCCTGACATCGGTCGATGCGAGGAGACAATGTCGATGATTCTCCGCGTCGCCCAACCGATTTGCCAGTCTCGCTGACGCCGCGACTGTGACCGCTCGCCAATCTCGACTGGTCGATCGGGGTGGGCTATCCATTAACTCCGCCTCCTCTAGCCAGTCCTCCGCCGATAGCCCCGCCTGCTCTGGACCGAACAATTCCGTCACCGCCCGGATGAACGCCGACAATTCACGCTCCCCCAGATGCATCTGCTCTTCGTAAGTCGAATTGCAAAACGATTCCTGCATGTTCATTGGATTCTCCTCATTTAAGTTCAAACCCTTAGAAGACGACTCCCACGGGACCCTTGCGATTGAGCCAGAAGCACGGGGGCGCTCACGCCTCTTCTTTCACAGTACAATTTTCACAGTACAATCTGCCAAATACGAAGTGACAGCGCATTCCGAGATCGAGTATTTTTCGTCTCTATTCGCGGCATCGCGCAATGCCGCGATCTGGTGACGAGCCCGATTCCGCTACAGCAGCCCGCTTTCATTCCTGCATGCGTGTGGTCGTTTCCATTCCAATTCACACTTGAGATTAAGCCAGAAGTGCCCGGGACAAGTCTATTGGACATTGGTATCGGTCGGACCGTTTTCATGATTCGGTGCAACGGGCGGGCGTTTTCCGTTGGAATACGCGGTATCTCGGACTCAACTCAAGGCTTGTTGCTGCCATTTCTTGAATCACGATCGGGAGCGGTGTTTCTTCGGCACCAAACTCAAGTGGCGGATTGGAACCCGCGGCCTCCAGCGTGACGCGGCTCAGGTCTGCAGAATGCAGTCAGATTTTCTCCTTTACAAGCTGATCAGGCACGGCGAATTTCTCCGCCAATTCAATCGCGAACTCCCCGCCGCAACTACACCGTCGGATCAAGAAGTGATTACCGCCGTAACCATGTTGGTGTTGTGTCGAACACACTCTAATCGGGCGTACCCCCTAAACTATAAGCAGGTGTGTTCTGTAGGGCCAAGAATCTGTGATCCAAATGGAAACTCGCTGGGGCAAGCGTTTCGGACGATACGAAGTCGTAGCGGAGCTTGGCCGCGGAGCGATGGGGGTGGTGTACAAGGCCCGCGACCCTAAGATCGACCGGTTTGTAGCTGTCAAAACCATCTCGCTCTCAAACCAGAATCCAGCGGAGGAGCGCGAATACCGGGAGCGATTCTTCCACGAGGCCCAGGCAGTCGGACGTTTGTTACATCCCGGCATTGTGACGATTTTCGATACGGGCGAAGATCCCGAGGACCACATTGCGTATATCGTGATGGAGTACGTCGCGGGTGAATCTCTGGACCGGATGCTTTCGGGCGAAACCAAGAAACTGCCGCTCGATACGGCTCTTTTGTTGACTGTGGAACTTGCAGAAGCACTGGATCACGCACACGCCCAAGGTGTAATCCATCGTGATATAAAACCTGCCAACATCCTGGTAACGCCCGAAGGGCATGCCAAGATCGCGGATTTCGGTATTGCGAAAATGAACCTGGCGCAAATGACTTTGCCGGGCCGCGCGCTGGGGACGCCGGCTTATATGTCGCCGGAACAGTTGGAAGGCGAACCCGTAGATCGGCGCTCTGACCTGTTTTCGTTGGGTGCGATTCTCTACCGCATGGTTACGGGCTACGGCCCCTTTCAGGGCAGCAGTGCTACCACGGTTTGCTTCAAGGTAGCCAATCGCGATCCCCTGCGGGCAACCGCGCTGGATCCAGAACTGCCTCCTGAACTGGATGCGGTAATTGCCCGTGCCATGGCTAAAGATCCGGCACAACGTTACCAGCGTGGATTGGAATTTGCCCTCGATGTCCATGAGCTTCGAGAGCGATGTCAGGCAATCTCCAATGGTGTAAACGGTGCGTCGCGGTTGTCGAGGGCGGAATCCACTCGGTCAGTCCGCAACTTTAGGACTACCGTTCATTCAGGGATTTTTGCGCCGGTCGGGTTGTTTGAAATGTTATCGCGTGCAGCGAGAAAGACACGCGCATTCATTCCGCAACAGCTCGCGTCCTGGTGGCGCCGTCCAATTGTACGTGTGGGGGTTGTGTGTGCAATCGCAGCGATCATTCTGATCCTTTTTGCTTATCACAAGAGTCTGCAATCGCGAGCTCCAACTCACATCGCGCCAGCAGCAGCGAATGTAGACGCGAGTGGGGCGCCGCCTCCGGCAGTAAGTGCGCCAAATGCCGTCGACCAAGGTGCAGCAAAAGCGCCCAGTTCTAAGGCGACTCCTAAGGCGGTTGCGGATTCGACCCTCAACATACGCATTGAACATCGTTTTTCAGCGGCAGATCTTTCGCTGTGGATCGACGATAAGTTGGCCTACGACCGTCCATTGCGCGGTCAGAGCAAGAAGCATTGGAATCCATTTCGCCTGGACGTCCGGGAAACTGAGACCCTCCGGTTACCGGCAGGCAACCACCGTCTCCTTGTTCGTGTGCGCTCCACACCCGAGAAATATGAACAGTCGGCGACGATCTCGGGGAGTTTTGTCAAAAGCCATCCGACAATTCTGCAGATCAACTTTGAGCGCCAGGGAAAGGCGATGCGCTTGGCATTGCGATAGTCGACCTCAGGAGTATAACCACGTTGTATGCTTTCCCAGCCCCCGGAGAAAGCTTGCCTAGAACACGTTCTGGCAGGAAAAGGGAACGTTTCCGTGCCGGCTCTTAGATAGAAGCTTCGCCATCTCCTGCATGGCGTATTCCTTCCCGCCGATGACGTTGGTGTACAAGTGGCCATGTGAGTCTTTTTTGACTTTGCCGAAGATCCATGCGCAGCAATCGCCCGACTCGCCGCAGAACTGACTCGTCCAGGCAGTGTACACGTTCACTTCCGGATCGCTCATCGTTTCCGAGAACTCATGCCACATAATTGCAGTGGTTCCATCGGCCCCGGGGTCGTTGTTCGGACTGCCTTTGTCGCCAAGGATGTAACTGGTTTCGCAGCCTCTCTTGCATTGATCGGGATTTCCGACCATCGCGTACTTGATAATCCTTCCGCTGACGATCGAGGTGGACGGGCCATGATATCCGCAGAATTGGCTACAGAAGCCGGTATCGGTCACGTCCGTATAGGTCAGAACGAAATAGACTCCGTTGCTGTCGCCCGGCAGGTGCCCACCGCTGATTGCCTTGGCCACGATTTCTTGTATCTGTCCATCGCCGCTTAAATTCTTTCCCAACGAGTAATTGTCGTGGTAGTCATTCTCCGTCGAGTGCTTCACTTTGTTCGGGACGAATTTATTGTTGCTGTCGCTGTAGGTGGAGTTGATCTTGTTCTGCGTCGACCCGCCCAGGTGGGCAAAGTAGTAGTCGATAATGTTCTTGTCCTTGGCAGTCCAGTTACCGTACCAGACGATGTAAACCGTGGGTGTTGCCTCAAACACTGGACCGCCGTCGTAGTTCATGTCACCACCCGCGGGCGAAGTGTTTTTCTCAAATGGCCGCAATGCGTTGGGAGCGGATGTGTTTTGAGCGGATGTGTTTTGAGCGAATGTGCAGCATGCAAAGCATACTGCAATGACGATGCCGACCCATTGTCTCTTCATCGAAATTCCTCCTCATTATTTCCAGGCTGTTTGGGTAAAGACGGCTGATCCCCCCGCGTGGCTTATAGCAGGCCAATTCTTGGCCTGCCGCGGCTACAAGTCAACATGAAATTCCACATTGACGTATCGTTGGCTTCAGTCCAAACCCTTGCGGCATCCGACCGCGAAATCCCACTGGGCTAAAGCCGGCGCTTGTCTGAGAAACCGGAAAGCGCAAGCAAATCGCCTCACCCGCGGCCGAAAAAAGTATTTGAGCTCGAACGGAGCGTAGAAGACGTGTCGAGACGCTTTGTATATGGATGTCATGGAACGGAAGGCCTCTTTCGGGCACTGGCCCGGATTGTCCTGCCGGATCATTGAGCCTTGCAAAACAAAAGGCGTCCGTGGCGGACGCCTTTGCACACAAAAAGCAACTCTTCCGAACTAGTACGTGTTCTTGCAGAGGCCGGGGACGTTTCCTGTCCGGCTTTTGCTTTGCAGTTCCAGCATCTCCTGTGTGAGGAAGTTCTTCGACCCAATTGTGTTCGTGTAGTGGGCCCCGTTCGATCCGAGCTTCAGGGTACCGAACAGCCAAGCGCAGCAATCGCCCGACTCGCCGCAGAAGTTTCCAGCCCACGCCGTACTGATGTTCACATTTGGATCGCTGGATGACTCCGAGAACTCGTGCCACATGATGTTCACAGTCCCGTCGGCCGCGTGATTGTTGTTGGGAGTCCCTTTGTCGCCGATTACCTGGCTGGCGTCGCAGGCCGACCGGCATTGGTCTGGATCCCCAACCATCGCGTACTTGATGGTGTGGCCGCTGTAGATATTGGTGGATGGGCTATGGTATCCGCAGAAACTGCTGCAGAAGCCAGGCAAGGTCACGTCCTTATAGGTCAGAACAAAATAGATTCCGTTGCCATCCTCGGGCAAATGCTTGTTCTTGATGGCGTTGGCAACGATCTCTTGAATCTGAGCATCCCCAGTGAGGGCCTTTCCTAACGAGTAATTGTCGTTGTAGTCATTCTTGGTCGAGTGGTGCAGCGTGCCGGTGATGAACTTGTTGTTCTTGTCACTGTAGGTGGTGTTGATCTTCTCCTGGCTCGTACCGCTCAGGTGTTCGAAATAGTAGTCGATGATGCTTTCGTCTGCGGCTCTCCAGCCACCGTAGTAGATGATGTAAACGGTGGGTCCGCTCTCAAACACCCCTCCACCGTTGTAATTAATGTCGCAGGGATTACCGTTGCAATTCGAGGGCGGTGGATTGTTCTTGTTAAACGGCCGTAACCCATGGACCGTAGCAGCATCTTGGGCGTACGCGCAGCAGGCAAGGCATACTGCCATTACGATGCCCAGGCATAGTTTCTTCATAAAGTTTTTCCTTATTTTCAGATTGGTTTGGTGGGTACCGCGAGTCCCACGGTTGTGGTTTTGGATAATTTTGCCGAGGGCAAATGTCATGTCGCTGATCGTCGTTTTCATTTTGATTGTCCTTGATTGTTTCGAGTTAGAGTTGGTTCTGTTTCCTCGGTCTCTTTCCTCCGAGCTCTGGCGCTGACCGAAGACGGGCGCCCGAACCGCGTCCCTGAAACCGCCATCTCCCACGCGACGCCCTTGTTCTTAAACTGTCTGTACAAGAAGGCGGAAAGCGCGAGCGAATCGCCTCATCGGCGTCGAAAAAAAATATTGAGCTGGAACAACGGGTCAAGAGGAGCACGCAGACGAAGCGATGCCCTCCACACTAGCTTTCGGTTGGAATCAGGTCACGGCAGCGACGGTGAAACTATACGCGCTCGTAGCCCGCCTCCGGAGATGGTCACCGAAATTTAAGCGGGCCCGTACCCATCGGCGCGCACACGTTTGTTTAGCAGCCGCGGGTTCACCGCCGTCCGTGCTGGGCGGTACTGACCTCGCCGGACTGCCCGCGACTGCTCCCGTTTGAGGCGGGCTACGTCCCGATCCCTTTCAGCGGGATTTCTTGCACGCTGCTCGGGGCGGAGTCTTTGATCGATAAAGTCCCGGTCCGCGTGCCCGTCTGCGTCGGCGAGAAGGTCACTTTAATGGTGCAGTGCTTGCCGGTCGTGAGCTTGGCGGGGCAATTATTGGTCTGTGCGAAATCTCCGCTAATGGTGATGCCGGTGACCTTCAGCGGCGTCGCCCCGGGATTATTTACTGTCACGGCCTGCGGGGCGCTGGTGGTACCCACTTTTCGCGGTGCGAATTTGAGGCTATCGGGGGTTATACCAATGACCGGTTCATTCAACAGCACGGTTGCGGAACCTTGGTCGCCTGCCGTTGTTCCGTTGCTGGTCGCCAGATCCAAGCCGCCGTCGCCATTGAAATCCGCAGCCACGATTCCAGACGGCAATGCGCCGGATGTGAGCGTCACTCCGCTGCCGAACGTTCCATCGCCGTTTCCAGTCAGAATGGTGACGAAGGCGAACGTGCTCCCTGGACTCGCGATGGTTACCGCCAGATCCAGCTTGCCGTCATTGTTGAAGTCGCCAACGACTACTCCGTTGGCGTCGTTCAACGTGTCGTAAGGCACGGCCTTCTGAAAAGTTCCGTCGCCATTCCCCAACAGAACCTCGATTCCGCCAAAAGCGCTGTTCGTCGCCACCGCCAAATCGATGATGCCGTTACCGCGGAAGCTGCCGGCCGCGATCGACAATGGGGCGCCTCCTCCAGCCGCGGCGTAATCCACTTTCGGAAGGAACGTGCCCGAGCCATCGGCCTTGTTGATCAGAATCGAGACGGTACCGCCACGCTCGTCGGCGACTGCGAGATCGGGCCAGCCATCGCCGTTGAAATCGCCGACGGTGACTCCGTACGGGCCACTTCCAGTCGGATATGTGGCGAAGCTGGGAAAAGCACCCGTCCCGTTGCCGAGAAGGACAGATACAGTATTTTGCGTGAGATCGGTGGCGACGATATCGAGGTTGCCATCTTTGTTGAAATCGCCCACCGCGATGCCATAACCGTAGCCGTTGATTGGGTATTGCGTGTAGGTCGGGAAGGTTCCGGTGCCCGAGTTGAGCAGCACGGTGATGCTGCCACTGTTTCCGAAATTCATTACGGCGATATCTGCTTTGCCATCGTTGTTGAAGTCGCCTGCCGCTACGGCGTCCGGACTGATTGGCAGCGCGTAATTTACTGGTGCATAGAATGTTCCATTGCCTTTGTTTATCAGTACGGAAAACTCGTAGGGTTGGAAGGCGTAGGTGATCGGAACAATCAGGTCCGGCTTGCCGTTTCCGGTAAGGTCCGCAGCCGCAATTCCGCTGTAGGCCCCGGTAACGCTTTCCTTGCCCACACTGTAATCGGTGCGGCCGGCAAACAGGGATTTTCCGTTGCTCAGCAAAACCGAGATCGAAGCGATCGTGACTCCGAAGGGGCCGCCGTTGTCCGAAGTAACTAAGTCAAGCTTGCCGTCACCGTTGAAGTCGGCAGTGGCTATGCCACTCGGACCATAGTTGGTGCCGAATGCGACTGCGGTCTTTAGCGTTCCCGTGCCACTGCCGGGCAAAACGGAAACCATGTCATAGGTCCCCCCGTTCGTGACCGCCACGTCGAGTTTGCCGTCGCCGTTGAAGTCGCCGACCGCAATTTGATCCACGCCAGCAGGAACGTCATAAGCCTTCGCAGCCTTGAAGGTTCCGTTGCCGTTCGAGAGCAGCACTGCGACTTTTCCATCAAACTGGCAACCGGCAACAATATCGAGCCTGCCGTCGTTGCGCAGGTCGCCCGCCGCGAGACTGATGCAACTCGCAGCTATCGCAGTAGAGTTGTCCACGTGGGGCTGAAATGTTCCGTCGCCATTGCCGAGCAGCACTGAGATCGTCTCGCTAGTTGCGTTGGCCGTCGCCAGGTCCAACTTCCCGTCGGCATTGAAGTCGGCCACGATCACCATCAACGGACCTGCCGCCGTTGCGTAGCTGACCGGAGGCTTGAAGGTTCCGTCACCGTTGCCGAGCATGATGTCAACGCCGACGCTGCTGTTGGAGACGGCGACGTCGAGTTTGCCATCGCCGTTGAAATCGCCGACCGCAATGCTGCCGCCCTGCACGCCCGCGACGGTGGACTGGAATGGCTTGAAAGTGCCGTCGCCATTTCCTAAAAGCACGGCGACACTGGCATCGTTAAAGCCGTAGACGACGACAATGTCGAGCTTGCCATCGCCGTTAAAGTCGCCCACGGCAATACCACTGGGCGCTGAACCCACCGGATAATCGACGTGAGGAGCGAAGGTTCCGTCTCCTTTTCCGAGCAATACAGACACAGTGTTCGCCGTGTCGTTATTGCCAGTGACGACGTCCATAAGGCCGTGGCCCCTGAAGTCGCCCACGGCCAGCACCGCCGGGCCTGTGCCCGTCGCGAAATCGGCGCGGTTAAACATAAAGGTCTGAGCGGAAGCCGGTGGGGCGGCCACTGTGGCCAGCATCGCAACGACAGCCAGTGTAAGGATTGTCTTTGCTCGAAAAACTCTGGTTGCGAATGGATGTTGCGCGAAGTTAGTCATTGTCCTTCTCCCAATTCTTTCGAATCGTTTTTCGGGCCGACTCACGACCTTTATTTTGCCGCCACCAACGTTGGCTGAGCCGCAGAGACTTGCGCCTTCACTTTCCGCAAGCTCTCGCGAGTCTCGCGGACTTCGGCCTTTAGACTCCGCATCGCCGCGCTCTGCGCCCGAAGCAAATTCTGCTGCTGTTTGATCTCCCGTTGCTGTTCCTTGATCGCATTCAGCATCGTCCAGATAATCGGGTCGTTGTTCACGAGCAAATAACCTTTGCTATTTTCCGTCACCGCTTCCGGGATGACTTTCTGCACGTCCTGCGCGACCACTCCGATGTGTTCGTCCGTATCGCGAATGCCGATTGCGTTGTCGGCCTTGTAGCGATAATGAACCGGATGAATCTTCATGACCTGGCTCAAACCTGTGGTGAAGCTGCCGTTCACGGTCTTGAGCCACCCGTCGGAGTAAGTTCCCCACGAACCGCCGCCGGGTATTGCGACCCGTCGTAACCGACCGCCTGCTCCGGCCCTGCGCCGAACAATTCCGGGTGCAGATAGTGCCCTTGCTCCTGTGGCGGCTTTTCCACTTCAGTCGGAATGCGGTGGGCATTGGCGTAAGCATCCTGGCGAATGCCGGTCACCTGCCAGGAAACCTTTACTCCGGGCCGGTTCGTCTTGATTGTGAAACGGCCTTTGCTGACCTCTTTGGCCACGATGGCTTGCGCGAATTGGCCAATCACCGTTAGCTGATAGCGGAAGTCGCGATTCAGCGCCTCAAAATAATTAGGCAGGACTACCGTGGCGAGACCAGCCTTGTTGGTCGTGATATTCCCGTTGTACACGTTCATCATGTCGGGCGATTCGACAAACGAGTGGTAGAGATACTTGTTGGCCGGATCCAGCGGGTCGTCGATCTTGAACGAGCCTCCGCCCTTGCTGAGATTGCCGTGGATGTTGACGTTCCCCGAGGTGTCAATCGTCATGAGGTTGGCACCGGTGTTGTTGCCGTTGTTGTTGCGGAATAGGATGGCGCCGCTCAAGGAGCTGTTGATATAGACGTTGCCCGGGGTGTCCCCCAGGAGGGCGTAATTTGTGCAATTATTGAATCCGCCCTTGTTCACGAATCCAATACCTGCAAAACCCGACCCGCAGCCCGCATCGCCGATGAGCGCTTGCAGATTGTTCCCGACCACATCCAGCGCCGCCGTCGGCGCCGAAGTGCCGATGCCGACGTTTGCGCCGCTTCCCAGCACCAGAGCATTACTCTCGCTCACAAACGCGTTGCGGCCGATGGCGGTGGCATTGTTTAGCGTCCCGGTGCTGAAGGATGCTTCGTACCCCAGAGCGATGTCGCCGTTTCCGGTCAAGTTAGTTCCGTCGAACGTATTCCCTGCATCAAAGCCTATCCCGATGTTGCCCACGCCGGTAGTGTTGTCGCCCAACGCTTCCGCACCGACGGCGGTGTTGACCCCTCCAGTGTCTTGGAAGAGCGCGTTTTGGCCGACGGCCGTGTCTAGCTGGACCGTGGAGTTCGTTTTGAGGCTCCCGCCGAAGCCCAGAAATGTGTTGGCATTAGCGTTGGAGCCGTAGGCAAAGAGCTGGCCTCCGATCTGGAAGGCGCTGCCCGATACCGCCCCTGCCGCGGTTACATCACCCACGGCGTCCACGTTGAATTCGGTGGTGCCGTTGTTGTTCCCTAGGAGGATGGTGGCACTGTTATTAAATACTTGGAATAAGCCAGCCACGCCGCCGTTGGCGGAGTCTTCGCCCCACACCGCAACGCCAGTTGGCGACGCCGTTGAGCCGTACACGCCCGTCGCGCTCCCCGTCGTAGCAGTAGCATTGCCGACGACAGCGGCGCCATTAGTCGAACTCGTGAATCCCGCCACGCCGAAAAGCCCCTTCCCGTAGACCCCGGTCCCCGGGCTAGCGCCTTCCACACCATAGCCGACAGGCGAATTCGTCGTTCCGTAAACACCTGCCGCGTTCCCCGATGCGGCGCTATTGGAGCCGTAAACGCCGTAGCCCGTGGGCGACGTAATTGTGCCGTCCACACCCGCTCCCCCTGAGGTGGCCGAACTCTGGCCAATAATGGCGATGCCAGGGCTCAGACCCTCCACGCCATAGCCGCTCGGCGACTGCACCTGTCCCAACACTCCCACCGTCGTGCCGGAAGATGAGTCCGCAACACCGAGCACACCAGTACCGTTGCCCTCACCTTGTATGGCAGGTGACGTAGAGCTAGTGCTGGTACCGAGGATGGCAGTGCCACCGGCATTGGCGGTGAACGTGCCGAACACTGTCTGATTCGCGTTGAAGGTGTTGGCTGCGCCCAGTTGCGGGATCACGGTGGTGTCGATGGTTAGCGTGCCGCTGGTCGTGATCGGTCCGCCCTTGAGCCCCAGTCCGGTGGCGACGCTGGTCACGGTGCCAGCGCCCACGGAAGCGCAAGCCCACGAACTGCCGGCCCATTGCAATACCTGCTTTGCGTTGCAACTGGTCAGCAGGCCCAGATTCAGTGTGCCGCTGGTGCCTCCACCGGTAAGCCCGCTGCCTGCGGCCGTGTTCACACCCGTGATCGTACCGTTGCCCGTGCCCGGGAAAGTCTGCCCGGTGGCAAATGTGATCTGCCCATTGCTGGCGATATTCAGCCCGGTCTCGGACGGTTTGGTCGTGCCTTCTCCAAACAGCAGATTCAGAGTTCCCGAGGGCGTGCTGGTGTCGTTGCCTACCGGTTCCGACTGCCACTGGAAGGTCTGATTGACCGCCGTGCTTGAGTTGCTGTTGAAGGCCGATGCTGCCAGATTCAGCGGCTGCGAATTCTTGCCTGCCGTGGCCGTGGCCGCGCCGGTGGCCGGCAAGCTCAGTGTGCCGCGAATCGTACCCGCACCCTTTACGTCCAGGGTGGTGGCGGGAGTGGCCGTGTTGATGCCGACCTTGGCCGTGCTCCCGGTGCCCTTTTGGAAGACCACGGAGCTAGTGATGTCGGAAGTGGAATCCCACAGCGGCAGGTAGTTGACCGTGCCGGTGCCGGTGACATCGCCCGACGGGGGTGGGCCACCCTGCCCGGTGCCGGGCTCCGCGCCGGGTGCCGAAGCCCCGCTCAGCGGTGCCGCCAGCACGAAGGCCGAGGGCGGCAATCCCCCTATTGTTGCCGCATCCCCGGCTTTCAACGCGTACGGCACGCTGAGCAGCAACACACGCGGCTGTTCCGCTTGCTCGGCAATGCGCACTCCCAGCCAGCGGGCTTCGCCCGTGGTGAACAAAGTTGTGGGAACACCGTTGGGCTTGGTGATGCCCAGTTGCACGGAGTAGTGTCCGGTGGCGTCGAACTGGACGTTATTTTGCCTCTCGGTCCACAGCGGCGTGCCGCCACTCTGGCCGGCATAGAGCGAGAAGGTGATACTCGCCGCGCCGCTCAGGGAATTGCCGCCTTGATCGGTGGCGACGCTGGAGAACGGAATCAACGGCGGCACTTGTTGAGAAGATGCTGAGCCGCTGCTCGCAGTCTGAGCGGCCATGGAAAGAACGAACAACAACAGCCCAATTACTACACCACCAATGCGGAGCTTCATGGGAGACTTCTCCTCTGGGAACTTGCGAATCCTGGGTCCCTCTCGCGGAATCAGCAGACGGCTGAAATCCCGCGTCTGTAGCAGAAAGCGGAAAGCGCAAGCGAATCGCCTCATCGGCGGCCGAAAAAGCATTCGGGCCAGGGATGCGAAACCATATTTTGCAGAAATCAAGGGTGATTCACTGCTCGTGAAGCGGGCAAATGCTGGTAGACTTCTCCGCTAAGGAAACAGGGGCACATGCCTGAAGATCACTCTGGCCAGGTCACCGCGCTTTTGCTTCACTGGAAAGAGGGCGACCAGAGCGCCCTCCGCGCCCTCGTGCCCTTGGTCTATAAAGAGCTACGGCGTCTCGCTCACTATCATTTGCAGTCGGAACGGCCTGATCACACCCTGCAAAGCACAGCCTTGGTTCACGAGGCTTACCTCCGACTGCTGGGAGGTCAACCGGTGGAACTACAGAACCGGGCGCATTTCATCGCGGTTGCTTCGCGGCTCATGCGTCAAATCCTTGTGGACTACGCCCGCAGCCGTCGCGCGGACAAACGTGACGCGGGATGCAGGATTGCCTTCGAGGATATGGCTGCCCTGCCTGTTAACGGAGATGCCGATCTCCTGAATTTAGACAGTGCTCTGGACGAACTGTGTCGCATCGATGAGCGCCAGGGAAAGATCGTGGAAATGAAGTTTTTCGGCGGCTTGTCGGCTCCCGAGATTTCCGAAGTGCTGGGGATCTCGCGCGCCACGGTCGACCGCGACTGGGCCACCGCCCGCGTCTGGTTGCATCGCCAGATGAGCAGGACGGCGGAGCTATGACCGTCGCACATTGGGATCGTGTCAAAGAACTGCTGCACCAGGCCATGCAACTGGCCCCTGAACAGCGCCCCCGGTTCCTCGATGAAGCCTGCTCTTCCGACGGTGCGCTTCGCGATGAAGTCGAGTCGCTTCTGTCGGCCGACGACGGCATCCGCTCCAGCTTCCTGCAATCCCCCCCGCTGGCTGACGAACTGGGCGCGGACTCGGATCAGTTCGGCCCGGTAGCCACCTTAGAAGCCGGACAGATCTTTGCGCAGCGTTTTCAACTCGTCCGCAGGCTTGGTGAGGGCGGCATGGGGCAAGTCTGGCTGGCGGAACAAACTTCTCCGGTGCGGCGGCAAGTCGCGCTCAAGCTGATTAAGGCCGGAATGTACGACGAAGCGCTGGTGCAACGTTTCCAGTCGGAGCGGCAATCGCTGGCGATCATGGACCATCCCGCCATCGCCAAGGTGTTCGACGCTGGAACGACGCCACAGGGCCAGCCATATTTCTTGATGGAGTACGTACCCGGGCTGCCGATTACGGAATATTGCGATCAGAAAAAACTCAAGATCAGGGATCGGCTTGAACTCTTCGTCCAAGCCTGCGAAGGCGTGCAACACGCCCACCAGAAAGCCATCATTCATCGCGATCTGAAGCCCGCAAACATTCTGGTGGTGGAAGTGGACGGCAAGCCGGTGCCGCGCATCATCGACTTCGGACTGGCCAAAGCAACCACGCCTCAGGTTGCGGGCGAGAGCATCTTCACGCAAATGGGACATTTTGTGGGGACGCCCGGGTACATGAGTCCGGAGCAGGCCGATCCCACTTTGCAGGACATCGATACACGCACTGACGTGTACTCGCTGGGAGTCGTTCTCTACGTGTTGCTGACCGGGTTGCAGCCGTTTGAAACCACGCGGCGGCAGAAGCAGCCACTCGACGAGTTGCTGCGAAAGTTACGCGAGGAAGAACCGCCGCGCCCGAGCACCAAGGTCAGCACCGATCGGGATTCGTCAGCCGCAACTGCGGAAGCGCGCGGCATCGAGCCCAGGCAATTGGTGAGCTTGTTGCGCGGCGATCTCGACTGGATCACGATGAAGGCGCTGGAGAAGGATCGCGCTCGCCGCTACGGAGCGCCTTCCGAGTTGGCCGCCGACATTCGGCGGCATCTGAATCATGAGCCGGTCGAGGCGCGTCCGGCAAGCGCTGGCTACCGCTTGCGGAAATATGCCCGGCGGCATCGCGTTGCTGTCGGCGTGGTCGCTGGATTGGTGTTGTTGGTGGCCGCCTTCTCCGTTTTGCAGGCGCTCCAGTTGCGCCGGATCACTCGGGAGCGCGATCGCGCCACCCGCGAAAGAGATCGCGCTACGCGCATCACCGATTTCATGACCGGCATGTTCAAGGTGTCCGATCCGGGGGAAGCGCGCGGTAGCAGCATTACGGCGCGGGAAATCCTTGACAAAGCTTCGAACGATATGCAGAAAGGCTTGGCGAAGGATCCTGAGGTTCAGGCGCAGATGACGCAGGTCATGGCGAGCACATACACGAACCTGGGGCTATACCCGCGTGCTTATGAACTGGCAAAGCGTGCCTTGGACGCTCGCCTGAGCCTTCTCGGACCGGATGACCCAAAGACGCTGGAATCGATGGCCCAGTTGGGCTGGATTCTGAATCGCCAAGGAAAGTACGTCGAAGCGGAGAAGTTGGAGCGCCAGGCACTGGACGGCGAGCGCCGCATTCTCGGGCCCGAGGATCCCCTAACGATCGAAACCATGGCTAACCTGGCCTTCATGGTCCAAGGGCCGGGTGATTTCAGCCAGGGGGAGAAATTGGCGCGCGAGACGATCGGCGTCGCAACTCGCAGGCTGGGTCCGGACAGTGCCCCGGTGCTGCGGTCCATGGGCACGCTGGGCACTGCACTGTGGAACCAGGGCCGCTATGCAGAGGCTGAGCAAGAGCTTCGCCAGTTGGTCGATGTCGAGCGCAGGGTTGCCGGACCAGATCACCCTGACACTTTGAAAGCGATGAGCAATCTTGCATTGGCCATCCAGTCGCAAGGCCGCCTCGCGGAAGGCGAGCAGTTGTATCGCGAAGTTTTGGCCGCGCAGCAGCGTGTGCTTGGACCCGATCATCCTTTCACAGTCCTCACCATGTTCAACCTTGCCGGCGCTCTCTTTAACGAAGGTCGCCACGCCGATGCTGAGAAACTGTGCCGCCAGGTGTTGACGATTCAGTTGCGAGTTCTTGGACCCGAAAACCCGTACACGTTGATGACCAAATCTAACTTGGCTGACGCTCTGTTCGAGGACGGTAACGTCCACGAGGCGGAAAAATTGCGGCGGGAAACGCTTGAAACTATGGCTCGCACCCTTGGACCTGAGCACCCCAGCACCTTGGAGACCCAAGCCAATCTTGCCAGAACGCTGATCAGGGAGGGCCGGTATGCAGAAGCAGAAAAAAACGCTCGGGAAGCTTTCGAAGCCTTGAGTCGCACCATGGGGTTGCAACATCCCTATACGCTGAATGCACTGCAGCAACTCGGGACCGCTATGGCACTTGACCGTCGTTATGCCGAGGCAAGCAAGCTGTTCCGCGACGTGATCGAGAAGAAAGATAATTCTAGAGGGCAAGGGAACGGCTTCAAGGTGTGGTATTCGTTTGCTTGTGTGGCAGTGGCTGCTAATCATCTCGATGACGCACTTCAGTATCTGCGGGAAGCCCTCAATCGGGGGTATAAAGACGCCGATGCCTTGATGGCCGACGACAATCTGAAGAATCTCCACCCCAATCCAAAGTTCCAGCAACTGGCCGCCGAACTCAAACACCCGCCCGCAAGAATTCAAACCCAATAGTAAGAAAGTCGTCGCGGCACAGTGACATCCAACTCATCGCGCGCACCCGGGTCGGCCTTGGTCTGCCACTCGCGGTTTACGCGTCCGTCTGCGACGCCGCATATAGAGAACCAGTTTCGTCGCAAGCGCAATTGGTACCGCTCCTGCGAAAGCGGCAAAGGCCTTAACCATGCGCATCGAATTGATCACAACGAAGTTTCCACTTCTCGCATAAAAGCCACGGAAGCGTCTCCCCACTGGCATCGAGTTCAATATGCCCGCCGAGGACGAAGCTGATGGGGCGATCCCTGACGAAGGCGGCGACTTATTTTGCGCTGGCAAGGTCGGCATTGGTGTAGTCGATGAGAAGACATCCCGGCATCAGAAAGTCACCAGAAAAGAACAGTCCCGTATTCCGGTCATAAGACGAGACCTCAGTCTCGTTGTGGCCGGGCGTCGGGATCGCGTCAACGGTTCGATCCCCGATATTGATCTGAGCGTTTGTCCGATCGCAGGGCCGCGCTAGCGGCAGAGAGAATCGAGTTGCCCAGTAAAGTCCGTGCGGGCTGGGGACGGCAAATGACGAGCGCTCGCCGCCTCTTCGAGTGTTTCGAAGCCGGGCGTCAGACCGAGATCAGTCGCGCTGCGATAGAATTCGTCGCGCTCCGCTTCTGGAAGAGTTATGAATTCGAAGCCCTTGCTGCGATAAAGTTGCAGCAGACGGGGCAGCATCTCGGCATCAAACGCGCCTGCATGCATCAGCAGCACGTAAGGGATATCCCGCTGATACAGAGCGTGCGAGATCCTCCGACAGTGATCGGCCTTTGCGCTAGCTGCCGACAGGAAACTGTTTTCCAGTGCGTCGATTGCCGCCGTATCACCCTTTGCCTTACACCGTGTGTAAGGCTCGTTCCACAAAAAGTCATCGAAGTTCATCGTCACAGCCGCAAGCCTGTAACCATGTTCTCGCAGAAAATCACGAATGCCGGTTCGCTTTGCAAAATTATCTCCCTCTGCCAGGAACGGGTAACGAAACCAGCGCCAGTCTTCATCCTTCATGAACGAAGCCAGCACCGGCTCATCGCGAACAACATCCTCCTCGAAATCTTGCAGCGAATGA
>Ga0210383_10000132_pt1 | contig 75911 bp, 68 predicted proteins | sample IncBWC14OmetaG_FD_160072 | JGI IMG/M metagenome (GOLD analysis project Ga0210383, IMG submission 160072) | Forest soil microbial communities from Barre Woods Harvard Forest LTER site, Petersham, Massachusetts, United States - Inc-BW-C-14-O ...
GCGCAGGAGCGGGGCGGTGAACGCGGCCGGGTCCTGGCGAATCGACAGCGGAGTGCGCGCGTCGTAGCCGGCGATCACCGAGAGAAACATCGCGAGGTCCGGAACGGTGCGAGCCATCGGGCCGTGCACCGAAATCGACGGGATGAAAACCTCGTAGAACTGCGACGGCACCAGGCCCGACGAAGTTCGAAAGCCGAAGACGTTGTTCCACGCCGCGGGATTTCGGAGCGAGCCGCCGTGGTCGCTGCCGTCGGCGACCGGTAGCATCTTGAGCGCGAGCGCGACAGCCGCACCGCCGCTGCTGCCGCCGCACGTTTTCGACTGATCGTACGCGTTGAGCGTAGTGCCGAAGACCGGATTGTAGGTTTGCGAGCCGAGGCCAAACTCCGGCACGTTGGTCTTCCCGATAATGATTCCACCCGCGCTGCGGATTCGCTCGACCATGATCGAGTCGTCGCGCGGAATGAAGTTCTTGAGCAGCGGCGATCCTTTCGTCGTGCGGATGCCGCGAGTCGGCTCGAGATCCTTCACTGCATGCGGAAACCCGTGCATCCAGCCGAGGTACTCTCCGCGCGCAAGTTGCGCGTCGCGATTCTTCGCCTGCTCGAGCAGGCGCTCGCGCTGCTCGAGCGAAACGATCGCGTTGACGCGGGGATTCAGGCGCTCAATCTGATCGAGATACGCGTTCATCACGTCGACGCACGAGACCTGCTTCGACTTGATCGCGGTCGAGAGCGCGACGGCATCAAGCTTTACAATTTCCGAGCTGCTCACGATGCGCGCTGAGCGATTGCCCATCCGATTTCTGCCGTCTGCCGCGCCTTCGCGCCGCGCAAAGCTGCGTCGGGGCCGCTGGCGTTGCCGAGTTTCGCGCGCATCGCGATTCCTTGTGCGATAGCGGCGCCGCGAAAGAATGAGAACGCGACGAAGAACGTCAGATCGGGCACACTCGCGCGTCCAACCCGCCGGCAGTACGCATCGATGAACTCCTGCTCGCTCGGAAATCCCATCGCCGCCAGATCGATTCCCTGGAAGCTCGACACGCCGTCGATACCGGGCGGGCAATGGTAAGCGCGGCACGCCCACGCCAGATCGCTCAGCGGATGCCCCAGCGTCGAGAGTTCCCAATCGAGCACGGCGACGACGCGCGGCTCGACCGGATGAAAGATGAGGTTCTCGATCCGGTAATCGCCGTGCGCAACGGTCGTCTCGTCCGCCGGGATGCGCGCGTTGAGCCACTCGATCAGCCGATCCATCTCGGGAATCTCGTCGAGCTTCGACGCTTCGTACTGCTTCGTCCATCGAGCAAGCTGCCGCTGGACGTACGCCTCAGGCCGGCCGTAATCGCCGAGTCCGACAGCGCGGAAATCGACACGGTGCAGCTTCGCGAGCACGTCATTCATCGAGTCGTAGCACGCCGTGCGCTCGCGCGGGTTCGAGTCGGGTATCATAGGATCGCGCATGATGCGCCCGTCGACAAAGTCCATCACAAAGAACGCCGTGCCGATGACGGCAGTGTCCTCGCACAGCAGATGCGCTCGAGGGACGGGAACGTCGGTCGCCGCGAGCGCCTTGATGATTCGATATTCGCGCTCGACCGCATGCGCCGACGGCAGCAACGTGCCCGGCGGTTTCTTACGCATGACGAAGCGCGCGTCCGGAGTCTCGAGCATGAAGGTGGGATTCGATTGCCCGCCCACGAACTGGCGAACAGTGAGCGGCCCGCGGAAATCCGGCATGCGTTCGCGCAGATAGCATTCGAGACGCGCTTCGTCGAAGCGATGATTCTCGCGAACCGGAGTCAGTTCAACGTCCAATTTTGTTTTTCCTGGTAGGACGAAATTTATTTCGTCGCTCTTTTTTCATGTTCGTGGACTCGTTGTTTTTCTCCGACGACTTTCGTTTCGTCAAGATCGACGGAATAAATTCCGTCCTACTTCTGCGGTTGAGGTTGCTGCGACAGCTGCTCTTCAGGGGGAGGCTGCGTTTCCTGTTTGCATTGCTGGATTTCGGATTGCGCCTGGTCGGTGTCCACCGGGTTCAGATGGGGGACTCCCGTCAACCAGCCCCATCCGAGTTCTTCCCTGACGTAGTACGAACGCCGCTCGGTGTCGAATTCGACGTCGTCGGTCTTGTCGGTCGTCATTGTGCAATCGACCTTCTGCCCGGCCGGGACTATGAACGCATGGTAGCCGCCCGGACCGATTCGAGCGGTATCTTCGCCGCAGGTGACTGCAGGCCGAAGGGCGGAAGAGCCATAGCTGTACGGCCGGTAGACATAGATCACCGCGTTGCCGGGCGGCGACGAGACTTTTTCGAATTGCGTGCCCTGCACGGCGCATCCGGACGCCGCTACCGCTGACGCGACGACGCCTACGAACCATAACGAGACGCGGCGATTCATTGTGCGGCGGATGCGGTCGGAGCCTTTCGGGTTTCGGCGCCGGCGACGGCTTTCGCCAGGCGAGCTTCGTCGCTGTAGATCTTTTGATCGATTCGCTGCCGGACCGCGGCGCGCGCCGCTTCGTCCACCTCCGCGTGGGTTGCGTCGTGGTACATGTTGTACGACTTGGACGCGTGCTCCTTCGCGGTGTAGTCGGCGATAATCGTGTCGCCGGAGCTAATCGACAGGGACGCGAATGCAGTTACGCCGATGTCGCCAAGCGGAGCACCGATCAGGTTGGCGGGGTCGAGCGCACTGATCGCCAGCGGCACGTGATAGTCGTCGTGGGTCAGTTCCTCGCGATAGGTGAACGTCACGGGCGAGTCATCCGACAGCGACATCGCGACCGCCGGCGGCAGTTCATCCTTATTGCCTGAAGTCAGCTTGCCCTTGAAAGGCAACGGATGAGCGGGCACGTCGTCGACCTTGGGCGCGATTACGAGTTGGGAGTGCGATTGATCGGCGAAGGCCGTTTGCGACTGCGACTGCGATTGGGTCGATTGTTCGGTGCTACATCCGAAGAGGGCCAATGCAGCGGGAAAGAACGCGAGAACAAATATATGTCGCATAACCTGAGGGCGCGGTGTCTCAAGTACTATCGCGGCGCCCTATCCAGATAGTATCAGAAAACTCAGGGCGGCTTGACGATGCCGTGCGCGATGTAAACGGTGCCGCCGAGCATTTGTTGGACCTCGAGCTCTTGCAAAACAGGCTCGAGGTTGCTCCACGGGCGCGCGAGGCCCTCGAGCGTGCTGGTCGAGCGAATCGCGGCGTTCCACACGAACAGATTCAACGGCATCGCGCGGGCGGGCGCCCATTTGAGTCCGGTGGCGACGACTCGCGCGCCCGGCTTGAGATGGCTGACGACGTTGGCGAGCGCCGCGGGCGTGCGCATTATGTCGTGCGTGAAATTAAACAGCGCCGCGTCGGCCAGCATCGGGATTGCGGCGTCTTCGACCGAAGCATTGAGGAAAGTGATGTTGTTCCAACCGCTCTCGGCTGCTCGCTTGCGCGCGCGGGCGAGCATCTCGGGACTCTGCTCGATTCCGACGATCGAGCCGTCGGGGCCGATATAACTCTCGAGCGCCGTGAAGCTCAGACCAGTGCCGCAGCCGACATCCAGAACGCGAGCGCCGTTCTTCAGGCCCAGCAGATTTATCGCGCGCTGGCGCACGGGTTCGAACAACAAGAGCTCGATGTCGTAGATGCGGGCGCGCGAGCGATACTGGCGCAACGCGGTCGAGCGATTCGGGGTGAAGAACCGCGCGAGTCTTTGAAATGGTTGCGAGCGGTCGTCAGGAGGGTTGTCCACGGTTGATGCCTTGACACTACCGACTATCACGAAAGCCCCTGTGTTCCGATGCGCGCGGCCAGCCGTTTTCACACTCGAAACGGCGAAAAACCTCGCAAAATCAAGCCTATACACGCGATTCGACGCTAGCGTGGCAATTTGCTAGTTAAACCATCGTCTATACAGGAAGTCGGGATTATTATGCTGCCTGTTACAGGCCGTCATTTTTGGATCCTAGCGATCCTTCTATCAATCACCGGATTGATTCTCGCCATCGTGCCGATCTCCGCGCGGGCGGTTTCAAGCGAGCCGTCGGCCGAAGCTCAAATCGTCGAGCCGATTGACGACAATGACGTAATTGCCGTGCCTGGAAATATCCGGCCCGAAGCGATCGCAGCCAACGATCGCGGGCGGGTGGCCGACGACTTTCCGCTGGACCATCTGCTGATCCAACTGCGGCGCCCTCCGGCGAAGGAGCACGCCCTCAATCGATTGCTGGGCGAGCTTGAGGACCCGAGTTCGCCGAACTATCACCATTGGCTGAGCGCGCAGGAGTTTGGCAATCGATTCGGCGCGAACCCGCGTGACGTCGACAAGATTTCCGGGTGGCTTCGAGCGCATCGGTTCCGCGTGAACTACGTTTATCCGAGCGCGATGCTGATCGATTTTTCAGGGACGGCCGGCACAGTTCGCGAGGCGTTCCACACCGAGATTCATTCGATCTCGGTGAAGGGCAAAATCCATTTCGCCAATACGAGCGACCCTGCTATTCCGGCAGCGCTCGCGCCGGCGCTGGCGGGAGTCGTGTCGCTCAACGACTTCCGGCCGCATCCGATGTATCGGCGGCGCGCGGACTTCACGACCAGCACCGGTTACCAGATAGTCGTGCCGGCCGACCTGGCAACCATCTACAACTTCAATCCACTGTTCGCCGCCGGCTACTCGGGCGGTGGACAGACGATCGTCACTGTTGAGGACACGGATCTTTACACCACCGCGGACTGGACGAACTTTCGCAGCGTCATGGGGCTGAGCACCGCGTTCCCGTCAGGCAAATTGACGCAGGTTAATCCGACGCCGGGAACTGGCGGCACCTGCACCGACCCGGGCGTCAACGGCGACGATGGCGAGGCGGCGATCGACGTCGAATGGGCCAGCGCTGCGGCGCCCAACGCTACGATCGAGCTGGCGTCCTGTGCCAACACGAGCACGAACTTCGGCGGATTTATCGCGTTGCAAAACCTGCTGAGCGAATCGGGCAAGCCGCCCGCCATCGTCAGCATCAGCTACGGCGAGGCCGAGGCATCGCTCGGCGCGACGACCAACGTGTACATCAGTGGGCTCTATCAGCAGGCGGTGGCTGAGGGCGTTTCGGTATTCGTTTCGTCGGGCGACGATGGCGCGGCCAGCGCCGATCCGAATACGGCCTACGCGACGCACGGCGTAGCAGTTAGCGGATACACCTCGACGCCGTACAACGTGTCGGTGGGCGGCACCGATTTCGGCGACACTTACGCGGGCAAGGCAAGCAGCTACTGGGCGGCGACGAACGGGGCGACCTACGGATCGGCGCTGTCTTATGTGCCGGAGATTCCGTGGAACGATTCGTGCGCGGGAGGACTGTTCGCCACGTATGCCGGCTACGCGTCGCCGGTCGGAGCCAACGGTTTCTGTAACAGCATCCTGGCGGAGTTCTTTTACCTCGACACATCGGCGGGAAGCGGCGGGCCGAGCGGATGCGCAACGGGCGCTCCATCCACGGCCGATGTCGTGAGCGGAAGCTGCGCCGGCTACCCCAAGCCTATGTGGCAATCGATTATCGGCAATCCCGCCGACGGCGTGCGCGACATCCCCGACGTCTCGCTGTTCGCGGCGAACGGATTGTGGAACCACTATTACGTCGTCTGCTATTCGGATGCGGCCAACGGCGGCGCGTCGTGCGCGGGAACGCCGGATACGTGGGCGGGATTCGGCGGCACGTCGATCTCGTCGCCGATAATGGCGGGCATCCAGGCGATCATCAATCAGCGAACCGCGAGCCGTCAAGGAAATCCGAATCCAACTTACTATTCGCTCGCGGCTGCGGAGTACGGCGCGAGCGGCGATGTGGCATGCAATTCGAGCCTCGGCAATGCCGTCAATTCGTCGTGCATCTTCTATGATGTGACGGTCGGCGACATGGACGTCGATTGCACGGGCAGCATCAACTGCTACTTGCCGTCCGGCACGTACGGCGGACTGTCGACGTCGGATGCGGTACTTCAGACGGCGTTCGCGGCGAGCGTCGGCTGGGACTTCGCTAGCGGCATCGGCACCGTCAATGCGAATAACCTGGTGCTCGCATTCGGATCGCCAGTCGCCACCGCTACGCCGACGGCGTCTGCGACGGCGACACCTACTGTCTCGGCTACGCCGACGCGCACCGCTACTGCGACGCCGACGGCGACGAGAACGGCGACTGCGAGCGCGACGGCTACCCGCACCGCAACGGCTACAGCCACGCAGACTGCAACGTCGACCGGAACCGCAACCGCGACCGCGTCGGCCACCTCAACACAATCGGCGACCTCGACGGCGACAAGTACTCGGACCGCGACTCCGACAGCCACGGCGACAGCTAGTCCGACATCGACAACTACTCCGACATCGACAGCTACTGGTACTAGCACTTCGACTCCCACGCCGACGGCGACGTCAACACAGACAGCGACTTCGACTGCTACGGCGACATCTACGAGTACTCCGACGGCGACCGCGACAGCTACTGCAACTCCAACTGTCACGACGACACCTACTGCGACGGCGACGGCGACTGCCACACCTACCGCGACGCCGACTACTTCGATGACGGTCACGGCTTCGGTCGCCTTCGGCAATGTTGCGGTGGGCCAGTCGCTTACCAAGAATGTGACGGTTTCTAACACCGGGGCGACCCATTCGCTGATTGTCGAGAGCGCGTCGCCGTCCGATCCCGCCGATTATTCTCTGAGCGGGACCGGAACTTGCGGCGCGTTACCTGCGATGGTTGCGCCCAAGACGAATTGCACGATCGGAATCGCGTTCGCTCCCGGTGCGGTCGGCGCGCACAACGCGACACTGACGCTCACCGACAATGCCACCAGCAGCCCGCAGCACGTGCCGCTCACCTGCGCCGGTATCGCAGGGTTAACGCGATCGAAGACGAGCCTCGTATTCGGGAGTGTGAAGTTTGGCGTCAAGTCGCCGCTATCGTTCAGCGTGATCAACCATCAGACGCAGCAGGTGATTCTCGGCGAGACTTTCAGCGGAACCAACGCCAGTGACTTCTCGATAACCGGCGGCACCTGCACCACGACGCTGGGCGCCGGCAAGTCGTGCACGATAACTGTGACCTTCAAGCCGGGCGTGTTGGGCACGGAATCAGCGGCGCTGTCGATCGCCGACAGTCCCGATCCGCTGAGTCCGTACACGGTTGCGCTGAGCACCGGGCCGACGATTCCGGCGACGGTCGTGCCTGCATCGATCGCATACGGCACATTGAAGACGACGTCGAAGACGTTGAACGCGACGGTCACCAACCTGTCGGGATTTTCGCTGCCACTGAGCGAAACTTTCAGCGGCGCCAACGCCGGAGATTTCGCGGTGACGGGCGGCACTTGCGGAGCAACAGCGCCGCCGAGCAAGAGCTGTACGATTGCAGTGAAGTTTACGCCCACGGGTGGCGGCGCGGCGGAGAGCGCGAGCATGGCGGTGAACGTCGGCAGCGATCCGACCAGCCCGCACAATATCAGCCTGACAGGAACCGGACCTTAGCGAGAAGATTCGGCCGAGACGTCCTTCTTGCGGCCCATTCGCAAACGTCGGCCCGTCAGGCGGGTGCCGGTGTTTTCATCGACGACGACCGGGCGTACTTCGCGGCCCGTTTCATTGTCGACCAGAATCACCGGTGGTCCGTCTTCGCCCCACAACCAATCGCTGCCCCATCGCCACATCGCGGCGAGCACGTCCCAGAACGCGCGGCCCTTGTCCGTCAGGCGATATTCGTATCGCGGCGGACGATCCTCGTAAGCGACTTTCTTGAGCAAGCCCTCATCAACGAGGCGATCGAGCCGGCGAGCGAGCACTGCGCGCGGAACTTTCAGCGCGCGCTGGAAATCCTCGAAGCGGCGGCGGCCCGAGAACGCCTCGCGCATCACGAGCGGCGTCCACCAATCGCCTACGAGGTCGGTGGTGCGCGCGATCGGGCAGGGCCAGCGGTCGAAGCGAGTTCGCCGCATCAGGCAAGCGCCTCGATTCGCGCCGGCACGTGCTTGTGGAACGGCGTGCCCGCGAACCAATCGCGATCCTCGGTCACCGTGAGCTCGTTGGGCGCGACTCCGTGCTGAAATTCCTGGCCTTCGCGGTCGGGGTACCAGAGTCCCGTGCCGTTCGGCAGCGCGACGTGACCGGGCAGCATCGTGTCCGTCAGCTCGACCACACTCTCGGCGCTCGCGCGTTTGGTCGTGATGCGCACGCGGCCGCCGCTTTGCACTCCGAGCGCGGCGCCGTCCGCGGGGTTCATCCAAAGCGCGCCCGCCGGATCCTTCGGACGCCACTTCGGATCGCGGATGATCGTGTTCGCGGTCCCGGACCTTCGCTGTCCCGCTGACAGCACGAACGGAAACTCCGGATCGCGGGACGGATGTTCATCGCGGAGTGATTTCAATTCGGGAATCAATTCGGAAATCGTAAGGTTTACTTTCTGGTCGTGAATTCTGCGCCAGGTCTCGTCGTAAGGGTCGACGCTGACGACGACTCCGGATCGATTTTTCATAATCGCATCGAACAGCGCGTTGCCGAGATCGACGCCTTCCGCGCTGAAGCCCGCGCGCCGCAGCGACTCCGGATATCTGCGCGCAAAGTTGTGCGCGATACCGAAGACCGAGGCCGCGTTTTCGTTGCCCGCGCCGAGCGTCGGGCCGAGCGTCTCGTACAGCAGCGCGGTCATCACTCCGGCCAAATGAGGCCGATCCGAAACGGTTCGCATCAGCTCCATCGCGTAGAGCGTCCTTCCTTGAGCGGCGGCCGCGTGCAGAGGAGCAACGTCCTCATCGGTCATGGCGCCGAGCGCGCGAACGAGCCGGCGATGAATTTCACCCTCGGGCAGAGTTCCGGGAATCGGATCGAGAATCGGCGCGCGGAGTGTGAAGGTGTTCGCGTAATCAGTCTCGGTATGGGACGCCGCGCCGAAGAAAGTCGCTTCCCACTTTTCGTATTGCGAGGAAGACGGCAGGACGTAATGCGCCTCGCGCGCCGTCTCACTCATCGCGACGTCGATCACGACGACAAAATCCAGCGCCTGGAGCGCCTGGCGCATACGCGCGCTGTCGGCGACCGAGTGCGCGGGATTTTCAGCTTCAATCAGCATCGCGCGGAAGCGCTTGGGATGGTCGGTCAGGATCTCATCGGGGATCACGTTGGCCGGGATCATCCCGCCGATAATGCGATGCCCACCGACCGGACTGGTCTGCGACGACAGCGCGCCACCGAACATCCCGGTCAGACTCGTGCCCGCATTCATCGCGCCGGCCTTGCCGACATTGCCGGTCACGGCAAAGAGAAGTTTCTCGAGGTAGGAGTTGAGCGTGCTGTGCAGCGACTGCTCGATGCCGAGGTCTTCATAAACCGAAACGCTCGCGGCGCGCGCGATTCGGCGTGCGACGTCGCGAATCAAGGCCTCGTCGATACCCGCGCGGCCGCAGTAGTCCGCGACGGGAACGTCGTTGAGCACCGCGAACAGTTCGTCACTATTCTGCGTGCGATCGCGAATGTAGTCGTGACTGATCAGATCCTCCTGCACGAGCACCGCGAGAATCGCGGCCAGGCAGAATGCGTCCATGCCCGGGCGGACACGCAAATGGTAGTCCGCCATCTCGGCCGTTTCCGTGCGGCGAGGATCAATCACGATGAGCGCGCGATTCGGATCAGCCGCAATGTCGCGCAGGATCGGACGGGCGCGCTGGAAGCCGTGCGACTGCCATGGATTCTTGCCGACGAAGATCGCGACTTCGGCTTGTTGGTAACTGCCACCGAGTCCGGTTCCGAAAAGTTGGTGATCGACCCAGAACTCACCGGTCTTTTCCTGGGCGAGCGCGTTGGAGCTGAACACCGAGCCGAGTGCTCGACGCGTCGAAGCGCCGTAGCTGCCGCAAAGGTGATTGCCCTGCCCGCCGCCGCCGTAATAGAAGATGCTCGCGCCGCCATGAGTGTCGCGCACGCGCTTGAAGCCGGCCGCGACCTCGCGAATGGCGGTGTCCCAGTCGATTTCCTCGAAGGTGCCGTCGGGGCGCCGTCGCAGAGGCGAAGTCAGGCGATCCTTGCCGTTCTGGTAGTAGTCGATCCGCTGCGCCTTCTCGCAGGCATAACCCTTTGACGCGACGTGATCGCGATTTCCACGCACGCGCGTGATATGGCGCCCGTCGAGCTTCACCTCGACGCCGCAGTTAACGCTGCACAGGATGCAAATTGTTTTCTGCCAGTCGTCACTCATGGCGAATCTCCTGATCGTGGTCAGTTCATCCAGCGAACTACATAGTTCAACAAGAGAATGAACTATGAACCCGCGTAAGGCAACAGTGGCGGAGGGGGGAGGGAGTCGAACCCTCCGGCAACAATATTAGCCGCCAAGCCGGTTTTGAAGACCGGTGGGGCCACCGGGCCCCTTCCTCCTCCGAGCATTGATTTATCTACACTTTTTCGGCTCACTCTTCGAGCAGATGGGCATTTTGCTAACGAGATATTCGCGCGCATCGCGGGCTTCCCGGTGCGGCGACTCCGCCCAACCCTAGTTCGTCGCACAGCTCAACCACTGCGCTAATGCTGGATGTTCATCCGATCTCCGCTGGAGATCGGTTCCTCGTAGACCTTGAGCGAGGGACCTCGCGGGTTGGTCACATGCACAAGCGTGTTGGCGACCTCGCGCAGCGGATAGTCGCGAAGTTGGATTGCATCTGGCGTCCCGGATAAGTCTCGAACCGAATGTGCGGTTCCGGCTTGGCCACTGGCCGCAGCGTCGCGAGATAATCCTTCAGGATGCTGTAGCCGTCCGCATAGCCGAGTGCCCTCAGCTCGCGCAGCAAGACCGTCGTCGGTACTGTGGTCAGAGCTTAGGAATTGCTCAGTTGCCCGAACCCGCCACTGTCAGTTCCACCCGGCGGTTTTGCGCTTGGCCCTCAGGCGTGTCATTAGAGGCCACGGGGTCCGCATCGCCGAAACCTTGCGCAGAGACCAAGGCAGGGTTGACTCCCTGAGCAATCATAAACTGCATAACGTTGTCGGCTCGCTTCTGTGACAGTACCAGATTGCTGGAGATACCCTGGCGCTTGAGTCCGGGGCCGATTGGTACATTGTCTGTGTAGCCGTTAACCACAATCCTGGTTTGCTGCATCGGAGCCAGGATCGGGACCATCTTTGCAATTGTCTGTTGTGCTGTAGGAGGCATTTGCCAGTCGCCAGATGGGAATAGCAGCTGATCGTTGACCGTGACTTTGATGGCATTCTGGAGTCGTTCGATGTGCATCTGTTTGGCACCGATCTCCGACGACATCGTTTGGTTGAGCTGGTCATATCGGGTCTGGAGCGCGTCGTACTTCTGCTGCGAGACGCAACCAGCCAACACGAACATACATGCGAACGAAATCGCGACGATCCGGCCCAACTTAATCTCAGACATCTTGCAACCTCCTTTCACTTACGCACTGGGTCTCCGGTTCGAACCGAATAGGCTTAGACAGATCACTGGAATCCGAAACAATTGATCCTCTGCTTCCCAGACGGTCGCCAGATTGATTGTTCGAACGACTCGGGCAGCTTCCTTCGCAGTCCTGCCCATGTATATCAGACTTTGGTCTGATAGCGGTTCCGGATTGCAGACCGGGACTGTCCTTAGATATCGGAGTTCGAGGCGAAGGTTACTCGCTATCGGGTGTTGATGGAGCCCATCAATACGTTTCGCAAACGCCATCCCGAGTTGCTTTCCAAGTCGCCGCGACCGAACAAGGCCCAGTGATTAAGTCGGTTATTGCCCCGATGCCAGACTGCTTGCCGGGCATTTCAGACACGCTAGCGGCCTGTTCGATCATTCGATGAAGCGGTGTTTGCCCTTTACCGGGATTCAGTAGCCGCGGCTTCCTATAGGACCAAAGTCCGATTGAGCGGACTGGAATCCAAAGAAGAAACTGAAAGCACGGCGGACGCTTTAGAAGGAACCACATTAGAAGGCATCACACCCCTGGATGGAAGGTAAGGAGAGTATGAGGCGCAATCTGTTTGATCGAGCATACGTTATCTTGGCAATTGCAACGGTCGGATGCGCCGGCGCCCAGGTCACGCAGCAGAGTTCAGCGTCACCGATCACGACTACACGACCCACTCAGGTCTTCGTGTATCCATTTGCCGTCAATGCGTCCGACGTTTCTCTCAACTCGAGTGTCTTCCAAGCAGCTTACAGAAACATGACGGATGAGAACGAAACCGCCGAGCAAGCGCAGGTTGCGCACGAGACGTCCCAAAATATTTGTATTCAGGTTGCTGCTGACCTGACTCAAAAGGGCATCGCCGCCACTTGCCTGCAGCGTGGTGCGCGCCCTAGTGGAAACAATGTGCTCATTTTGGATGGTCAGTTCATTGATATAAGCGAGGGAAACAAGCTTCGTCGAATGGTCATCGGCCTGGGTGCCGGCGCATCCAAGCTCGAAACAGTGGTCGAGGTCCTTCAGAGAACTGACGAAGGCTCAAGAGAAGTGATGGACTTCAGCACGACTGCAGATAGCGGCTACATGCCGGGAGCTGGAATCACCGGACCTGCAGGCGCGGCTGCCGGGGGCGCCACAGCAGCCGCATCGCTAGGTGTGAACCTCGCGGCTGGCGGCGTCAAGAACTACACGTCTTCGACAGGTTACCTCGTAGACAAGACTACTGACCAGATCGTCGAGCTCATAGTTAGCTATTACAATCGTCAAGGATGGTAGTGATTCGCGCTTGCCGACAATTGCGACGAGGCGTTGACTGTGGATCCTTTACGCCTTGGGATCAGTAACGAAGTTGGACAAACCCAATTCCGTCCGCGATCAGGGTAGTGTACGGCTTACTCGAGCCGACGATACGACTCTGCTCATCAAATTGTCAGGGGCCTGGCATCTGACGCGCGACGTGCCTTCGGGGGCGATTCTTCGGAAGGAGTTAGAGTCGGCCGCAGTGCTCAGAGAAGTTTCTTTCGACACTTCGGAACTAGCCAAATGGGACAGCGGGCTCATAGCGTTCCTAGTACAAACAAGTGCAGCATGTCGCGCGCACGGAGTAAGCCAAGATCGTGGAGGGTTGCCTGAGGGGCTGAGACGCTTGCTCGAACTTGCGGAAGCGGTGCCAGAGAAAAAAGGCACCCGCAACGCTGAGGTCAAATCGCCATTCTTCGAACGAGTCGGCAAAGCTACGCTCGGCTATGGTCTCTCGGTCGACGACTTTGCGTCATTTCTCGGCGAGCTTACTGTTGCTTTCGGAAAATTCGTCCGCGGCAAAGCGCGCTTTCGTAGAGTTGACCTGGTTGAAGTTATCCAGGAATGCGGGGCGAACGCCGTCGGCATCGTTACGCTGATTTCATTTTTGGTCGGCGTGATCCTTGCCTTCATGGGCGCCGTCCAACTCTCTCAGTTCGGCGCATCCATCTACGTCGCAGACCTCGTCTGCATAGGCATGACCCGCGACATGGGCGCGATCATGACGGCGATCATTATGTCGGGACGCACCGGAGCTGCATTTGCGGCCAAGCTGGGCACGATGAAGGTGACGCAGGAGATCGATGCCTTCACGACCATGGGCGTTTCGCCGATGGAATTTCTCGTGCTGCCAAGAGTGATTGCTTTGGTGCTGATGATGCCGCTGCTATGCCTGTACGCTGACTTCCTTGGAATTCTCGGCGGTCTGTTCGTGGGTGTAGGGATGCTTGGCTTGTCGGTGCGCGGCTACATGCAAGAGACTATCGCGACGCTTACGCTGACCAACCTTTTCGGCGGGATATTCAAAGCGACCTTCTACGGACTCTTGATAGCGATAGCCGGATGCCTAAAGGGTTTTCAGTGCGGGAATAGTTCATCTGCTGTGGGTGACGCAGCTACTCAGGCAGTAGTCATGTCGATCGTAATGGGCGTCGTCGCCTGCGGACTATTCGCCGTCGTTTTCAATATCATCGGCATCTAAGTGCGACGAATCAGCAATGGCCACCAACGCAACCACACCGAATAACAGTCAAACGAACCAGCCGCACATCGTCGTCAGGAACCTAACGATGGCATACGGCAGTTTCGTCCTGATGCGCGATATCAACTTCATAGTTCGACACGGTGACATCTTCATCATCATGGGCGGCAGCGGATGCGGTAAAAGCACGCTGCTGCGCCATCTGATCGGGCTCAAAGAGCCTGCCACCGGTGAGATCATTTATGGCGATGTCAACTTTACGAGGGCCGACCCCGCGACGCGTGAACTGATGCTGCGCCGGTTCGGAATCCTATATCAGAGTGGCGCACTTTGGAGTTCGCTAACGCTGGCCGAGAACGTTGGACTGCCGCTGGGCGAATTTACCGACCTGACGCCGCCGCAAATTCGCGAGATTGCCGCGCTCAAACTGGCGCTAGTGGGGCTGAGCGGGTTCGAGGATTTCTACCCGAGCGAGATTAGCGGCGGTATGCAGAAACGCGCGGGCCTAGCGCGTGCGATGGCGCTCGATCCGGAGATTCTGTTTTTCGACGAGCCTTCAGCCGGCCTCGATCCGATCAGCTCCAGCTTGCTTGACGAGCTGATACTCGAACTGCGCGAAAGTCTCGGCGCGACTATCGTGATCGTTACTCACGAACTGGCGAGCATCTTTGCGATAGGTAACAACTGTGTATTCCTGGACGCGGATTCGCGCGTGCAGATTGCCAGCGGCGATCCCAAAGATCTACTGGCGAATTCCCATGACCCACGCGTCCGCAAGTTTCTCACCCGCGGGAAAGAAAAGGGCGAAGGCTTAGGACAACATGGGTAAGCGAATCAGTCCAACAGCTATCGGGATGTTCGTTGTAGGCAGCTTTGCACTAGCTATTGCGGCGATAGTCGTGGTCGGTTCAGGCAGTCTATTCAAGAAGCCGCTACAGTTTGTGTGCATGTTCCAGGGCAACGTAAATGGTTTGAGGATCGGCGCGCCAGTCAAGTTCAAGGGCGTCTAAATCGGCACCGTCGAGGAGATTAAGCTGGCGCTCAGCCCATCGGAGGGTGAGGTGCGGCCGGACCTCAAGGAGTTGCGGCTGCCAGTGATCATAGGCATCGAGCGCTCGATGATTCTGCAGAGCGGCGGCACAGGCCACGCCTTGTCGCAGCCGGGCTTGGAAGACCTGTTGGCTCGAGGTATGAGGGCGCAGCTCGACACGGAAAGCCTCCTGACCGGCTTACTTTTTGTTGATTTGGATCTTCACCCGAATGCACCACTGGATCTTGCATTAGTACCCGGCAGCGGCAGTTTGCGCGAGATCCCGACGGTTCAAACCAATCTCGAGCAAATTCAGAAGCAAGCAACTGACGCATTAGCCAAACTCGATCGTATCGATTTAAACAAGATGGTCGCCGCGATCACCAACGCCGCAGATTCCATCAACCGACTCACCGGCTCAACGGACCTGAAAGATACGCTCGCCTCTCTGAAAGAGACTGTGCCGAATCTGAACCGCACGATCACCTCGCTGCGCGCTGCCCTGGACAACGTCAATGCACGAGTCACGCCGCTGGTAGAGAGTCTCCAGCGGAGTTCCGATGAAGCGAACGCGACGATGAAAGATACGCGCGAAGCGTTGCTCGAGGTGAAGTCCAACCTCGACCCCGACTCGCCGCTATCCGTGAACCTAAATGCGGCTCTTGATCAGCTGGCCGATACAACCCGCTCGATCGAAGGGCTGACGGACTACTTGCAGAGAAATCCGGCGTCGCTGGTACGGGGAAAGTACGTGCCCGAAAAAGACCGATGACAAGAAAATACCTCAAGGCTAAGTTGGTTGCGTTGGCTTGTGCGCTTGCGGCGGGGTGCTCGCCGTTGGCGCCGCAACCCGATCGGTCGAAGTTCTTTATACTGTCACCGCTGACCGACGCCTCAACATCTGTTAGCGCAACTACTAATTCTCCTCTAACGGTGGGAATCGGGCCGATCGATTTTCCGGACTATTTGCGGCGCCTGGAAGTAGTCACTCAAACATCAACCAATGAACTCGATCTCTCGGATGAAAAGCGATGGGGCGAGCCGCTGGACAAAAACTTCGCACGCGTCTTGTCCGAGAACATCTCGAAGCTGTTGAACACCCAACAGATCGAGAAATATCCATGGCCGGTCAGGACTCATATCGACTATCAGATTGAAGTTGACGTCCAACGATTCGAGACAACTTCCGACGGGCAGTCGCAATTGATCGCGCGATGGATCATCAAGGACGGCGCGGGTAAGGACTTGTATGCGTCCGAAACAACTGCTAGCACGCCTGTGAGCTCAGGCGAAACCGGGGCTTCGGCAGCTCTGAGTGACGACCTTGCAACACTGAGTCGAGAGATCGCTGCACGAATCACGGAACTCCGCCATACTCAACCTGCTTCGAATGCGGCCGAGAAGAATGTCGATCGCCGCTTGGCGACGAGATGAGGTTCCCGATTTTCACTCTACGCTGAAACTCCGATGCGAACGATCAAACTTGAGCTCCTACTGCTGGCAGTCATCATTCTTGCAGCGCCGTTCAATGCAAGCGCGGCGGGCCATACTAAGGGTCGCGCAGTTCAGCCCCTGACGGAGGATTTCAAGCCAGGTGACTACTCATGGCATCCTGAGCTTTCACCCACAGGACCGGTCGTGATCATCGTCAGCCTTCCGGAACAGAGAATGTACGTTTACCGCAACGGCGTCCGCGTTGGTCAATCTACCGTCAGCACTGGGACAAAGGGCCACCCGACTCCGACGGGCATGTTCACTATCTTGCAGAAGAAGGTCCGCCACGAATCGAACATCTATAAAGGAGCGAAGATGCCGCATATGCAGCGGCTGACATGGACCGGCATTGCCATGCACGCCGGTCGCCTGCCCGGCTATCCAGCGTCTCACGGGTGCGTGCGATTGCCGGTAGATTTCGCTGAAAAGCTTTATTCAGTGACGGAAAATGGGACGAGCGTGGTAATTACCGACGATAAATTTGCACCGGGCGAAACCGCTGAGCCTGGGCGTTTGCTATCTGGAAAGACAGGCATGTCCTCAACGCCGTTACAGCCTGTGGGCAAGTTTGAATGGCATCCGGAAAAAGCGCCGACTGGCCCTGTGTCCATCATATTGAGCATCGCGGACCGGCAAGTTTACGTTTATCGCAACGGCGTTGAGATCGGCCGCGCCGCTTTGTCCACGACCGGATTGGGTCAGGGTCTCGGAAGCCACGTCTACTCAGCTCTCGATAAAGTCGGCTCGAACGGGCGGCGAGAATGGCTGTCGACCTCGAGTTTCGGCGGCACTGCGCCGGACATAGAGGAACTGGCCAATCATGTGACCTTTCCGCCGGGATTTCTTGAACAAGCGCGTGCGGCAATTTCGCCGGGGACGACACTGATCGTCACCGATGTCCACGTCAGCGACCAGACCCGAAGTGGGTCTGGGTTCAACATTTTGACTGATGAGTAGGCTGACCAAAGGCTTCGTCGCCTCTTTTCCGTCATCGGTCTGGAAGCCGCGACAACGACAAACAAGACAATTCGGATTGGCGGTATATCCGACCAAGGTCTTATCGCGTGCTACGGATTTGATGATCGGTGGAGGCGAAGCAGATCGGCAGAAGCTCCAAAGCTTTCGCCCCCTTGGATCTCTAGCTCTCTCGAACCAGGCCCTTGGCTCTTGAGAAATCCGCGTGCGAAGGCCTTATACCCAGGTGTTCTGCCATCAGAACCAGATCCGCCAGCGACTCTGCTCGCATTTTGACCATTACCGCCCCGCGATGTTGCTTTGTGGTTTTTTCGGCGTTCCCCAGTTCGGCGGCAATCTGCTTGTTGAGTAAGCCCGCTGCGACCAATGCGAAGACTTGACGCTCGCGAGGGGTCAGCTTCGCGTATCGCCGCTTCAGAGAATTCAAGTCCACTGCATCCGCTTCTGCGCGGTGAGTTCGCTGCGTGGCTCGCGCGATAGCCTCCAGCAGATCTGCTCGTTTGACCGGTTTTTCAAGAAAATCGACTGCGCCCGACTTCATGGCCTGTACCGTTGAAGGCACGTCTCCATGTCCGGTAACAAACACCATAGCAACCTGCGGCATTCGTTCGGCCAAAGCACTTTGCAGGTGAAGCCCGTCAATTCCAGGCATTCGCAGATCTGAAACCACGCACGACACGTGTTCGATATCGGCTGCCGCTAGAAAATCCTGGGCCGACGGGAAAGCCAGGACCTCCAGTCCGGCCCCTACTAGCGTACGAAGCAGTGCCTTCCGAATCGATTCGTCATCGTCGACAATTACGACGAACTCCTTGTCGTTCATCGCCCTCGGGTTTACGTTCTCGTTCATCAGATTCTTTCCTGTAACGCAGGCAAGACGATTTCGAACGTTGAACCGCGATCAGGGTTCCGCCGGGCAGAAATCTGCCCGCCGTGCGCCTTTATGATTGAACGAGCAATCGCCAAGCCCATGCCCATTCCCTTAGGTTTGGTAGTAAAAAAAGGCTCGAAGATGTGCTCTGCCGCTATAGGATCGATGCCATTCCCCGAATCACTGACAGCGACCCGTACCTCATCTTTCTCCACGCCCATACTGATGGAGACTTCGCGTAGGTCCTCTGTTTCCGAAACGGCGTCGAAGGCATTAAGAACCAGATTAAGAATCACCTGCTGGAGTTGGATTCGATCTCCGGCCAGGCGTATCCGCTCAGCGGGAGCTTCAAAAGCCAACGATACGTTTCGCAATAGTGAGTCGCTTCGAACCATGCGCACTACGTCAGCGATCACCTCACTGATATAGAGCAGGGATTTCTCCATTTCGCTTTTGCGAAAGAAGTTGCGCAGCCCCTTGATAGTCTCAGTCGCACGCAAATCATCCTGTACTATATCGGCCACAGCCGCTCGAAGACTCTCGAGATCGAGCTCCGTGGAGTCGAGCATCCTTTGGATCTCTTCCGCGTTCATCAGGATCGCGCCGATCGGCTGATGGAGCTGATGAGTCAGTGAGGCCGTTAGTTCGCCCATGACCGCAGTACGCGAAATGTGGCTCAACTCATCACGGAGGAGGGCATTTTGCTCAGCCGCAAGCCTTCGTTCCAGCGCGTGTCCGAAAATCTCTCCGACCAGTTCCAACCGCCGGATTAAACGGGGCGACCAGGTACGTTCCTTTTTCAAAGAGGCAAACCCAAGTGATCCGACGACTTCCCCGCCTATTCTGATCGCCACTGAAACATTCGATTTTGGGACGTAGCGTCGGAACGTAATCCAATCATTAGCGCGGAATTCCGGGGGAAGTTCTTTCACGCTGGAAAATGCGACGGTGCGCCCCTTCATCAGCATTCCATCGAACCACGGGGCTGGTCGGGCGAGCTCGAGGCCAATCGGAAGTTTGATGACGTGATCGCGCCCCCAGGAATGACGTACCGTCAACTTGCCCGATTTCGCATCGATCTGAGACAGTGCACCCCGATCGAGGTTGAGACCGAGCACGATCTCCCGGATCCAACGGTCTATTTCGCCTCCGATTTCATCGACCGGTGAACGTACGAATGACGCCGATAGCTCCTCGATGAAACGTTCAAAGCTCCTTCCCTCCAGGGAGGCGGCAACAGATTGTCGATTCGCTCGCTCCGCATGGAGTTTTCTGGAAGTCTTCTTTTGCGCCGAAGCACGATTGCGCATGTCGCTGGTACCTGCCCCTTTAGTCAATCAGCAGTCAGCTGATCAATTCTGGACAATCATCAACAGCCGGCAGGAGATGAAGCCAAACAGGACCAGTTGCAGGGGGTATGACAGCACAAGTAGGACCAAAATGGGCCCTTGTGTCAAGAAGAAGAATTACTGAATTCTGGTGTTAGTTCGTCACCGAACTGGATCCGATGCGTCGAAAGGTGCCGTCGGACTGATCACAGTCAATCCTGGCCAGCGAGTAAGGCGCTATTTATCGAATCCATCAAGAGCTCTCGTCCGAATGGCTTGATGAGCAGAGCAACGGGATGAGCATCATCAGCCAGTTTTCGAGTCTCATCGTCTGTATGCGCAGTAATCAAGATGACGGGAAGCTTGCATCCAGAAGCTGCGAGCGTTGCGCATAGCTCAACGCCATTCATCTCGGGCAGATCGATATCGACTACCAGGCAAGCTCCCGCTTTTGGTAAGTCACTCTTCAGTAGCGCGCTTGGACGATCAAAGGTCAGAACGTCGAAGCCAGCCCCGGAGAGAAGCCGGCGCAGAGCACGCAGTATCGACGGATCGTCGTCGACCGCAATGATGGTGGGCTTTGTCTCAACCAGCTCAGTCATCACTCTCCTTACTGAATCATTGCATATTGGGGTCGCATGGAAACATCCGACTATGGTCTGACGACGGACATACAAATGCGTTACAGCAATTAACGATCTCGCTCAAAACAAACCTCGTTTTGACAAACTGCAATTGAATAGGCACCGCGCTTTCGAAGATTGGGCACACCAGATTCTCAGCGCTTTCATCAGAGGCAGACTGCGGCGACAGTCGAAATTAGCTTGCGGTGTCTCAGCTGATTTCGCTGCGCAGATGCGACTAAGACGAAAGTCGGATGGACGTTGGTTCCGAGTTCGTGTGACACAATGAGGTGACTGGTTTGCTTCAACCCAATCCGCCCAGGCTAGTCAAGGACGGGCTGGCCATTCTCCCCCGAGTTCGGCTGGCCCGTTCTGTTTCACAATAGCGTCAAACTGCATACCGCCCACGTCTCGCATTCAGGTACTACGCGCTTACTTCTTTGCTAGATGCTGAGAGAGTTCACTGAGCGCGTTCTACCAAGAGTACCAATGACCGTGCTCCGACGACGTACAATGATCCTGATACAAGGGGCGCATCTTCCCAAGCGCAAATGTCGTACGGCGATGGCAACGCAGTGTCTATCCATCGCCGCCAGCGTCTGGCGCTTTGGTCGCCGGTAGTCGGCAGAGCGAACGACAGCGGTTCCCAATACGCATTCAGCATTGCATGAATCGTAAACCGTCCGCGGAGGCTGCTAACGGTGAAAGCGATTGAGTGCGAGTCCTCGCTCCAGTTGGGGGACTTCAAGTCGATGCCGTGCCACTCAAGTCGAGCTTGCCCCAGAAACTCATTCAGACTGAGGCGAGAATCTTCGATGACGACGTCACGGCGACTACGAAACGCGATCATCATTCGAACGAAGCGGTGAATGTCAGCGTGCCGCTTCTGCAGATCCCAATCGAGCCAACTGATCTCGTTGTCCTGGCAGTATGCATTGTTGTTGCCCTTCTGAGATCGGCGCACTTCGTCTCCCATCAGCAACATCGGAGTGCCGACGGCCAAAATGTTCAACACGATGAAGTTCTTGATCTGACGGCACCGCAACGCTTCGATTGCAGGATCTTCGGCCGGTCCTTCCGTGCCACAGTTCCAGCTCAGGTTGTCGTTCATCCCGTCGCGGTTTCCTTCTCCGTTCTCTTCGTTGTGCTTCTCGTTGTAGGACACCAGATCGTTGAGCGTGAAACCATCATGGCACGTAACGAAATTGACACTTTGCTCAGGTTCCCGCTCTTCATGCCCATATATGTCGGGACTGCCGAGCAAACGAGTTGCCAATTTTGAAACCGTGCCGGGATCGCCCTTCACAAATCGCCGGACGTCGTCGCGAAAGCGGCCATTCCATTCCTGCCAGCTGTCCCCGACGAAACTGCCGACTTGATACATCCCGGCCGCATCCCAAGCTTCCGCGATCACCTTGGTCCCGGCAAGAACAGGATCAGATTCGATGTCCCAGATGATAGGAGGATTGTGCAGCGGAGACCCAGTTTCGTCACGTGTAAGGACAGACGCGAGATCGAAGCGAAATCCATCAACGTGCATCTGTGTGACCCAGTATCGCAGACTGTCCAGGATCATCCGGCGCACGATTGGCTGGTTAGCGTTGAGTGTATTGCCGGTGCCACTGTAGTCGGCATACTGGCTGCGGTTATGTTCAAGAATGTAGTAAGCCTCGTTTTCCAACCCGCGGAAACAGAAAGTCGGCCCGATATGATTGCCCTCAGCCGTGTGATTGAAGACAACATCCAAAATTACTTCAATACCCGCTCGGTGTAATGCCTTGACCATGTCCCGGAATTCGTCCATCGGACCGAGAAGGTCCTGACGCGAACTGTAAGCGCCGTGAGGGGCGAAAAAAGATACAGGGGAATATCCCCAATAGTTCACGCGACCCGCCGGGGCATCGGTAGCGTCGAATTGAAAGATCGGCATCAATTCAACCGCTGTGATTCCGAGATCGACCAGATATGGAATCTTCTGAATTAATCCAGCATAGGTACCAGCCTTTGTGGGAGGGATGCCTGAGCTCTGATGCTTTGTGAAGCCGCGAACGTGCAACTCGTAGACAATCGTCTCCACGAATGGTCGCTTGAGTGGGTGGTCGCCTTCCCAGTCATAAGCCCCTGGATCGGCGACGACACTTTTCATCGCTGCGGCGGCGTTTTCGTCTGAGCGCTTGTACTGCCTCGGAACGGCGACGCTATATCCGTAGGGGTCGATTAGGACCTTGTTGCTGTCGAACCGGAGCCCGCGCTCAGGCTCGAAGAGGCCATGCGCCCTATATCCATATATTTGACCGGGCTTCAGGCCAGGCACGAAAACGTGCCAGTAGTGATAGGTGCGATGGGTTCGCGGATCCAGAGCGATAACCTGTGCCGGCGCGATGGCGTCTGCGCTATCGAACAGCAACAACTCAATGAGTGTGGCGTTTTTTGAGAACACGCTGAAATTGACGCCGCCCGGTCGCACGGTTGCGCCAAGGGGAGAGCTCGTCCCACAGCGCACCTTGGTGTCGCTCTTTGCCGCATCCATACCTTCACTGACTGATGTGTCAATTCACCGGAACCGCTTTGGCTTTCCAAATATCTGCAACGTACTCGGCAATTGTGCGATCGCTGGAGAACTTCCCGGAGCAACCAACATTGATTATGGCTTTCCGCGTCCAGGTCTCTGTCTCTTTGTAGACTGATCCTAGCGCGTCCTGTGCTCGAGCATACGAACTCAGGTCGGCGAGATGCATGAAGAAGTCACCGTCGGTCAGCAACACTTTACGAATCGGTTCGAATACCCCCGGCTCACGCTGGTTGAAATGATCTGTGAAGATTAAATCCAGCGCTGCGCGGGTTGCAGGTTCGTTCTGGTAGTGCCAGTTAGGGTCGTAGTATCCTCGGCTGTTCGCGACTTCCTGAGCGGTCAAGCCGAACAAAAAGAAATTTTCCTCGCCGGCTTCCTCCGCCATTTCGATCGTCGCCCCATCGCGGGTTCCGATCGTCAGCGCGCCGTTCATCATGAATTTCATGTTTCCGGTTCCACTAGCCTCGTACCCCGCCGTCGAGATCTGTTCTGATACATCGCTGGCTGGAATGAGCCGCTCAGCCAGTGTCACGCTGTAGTTGGGGACGAAGACGACTTTCAGCTTCTGATTCACCGTTGAGTCCGCGTCGATCGCGGCCCCGACTTCGTTTATGAGCCTGATGATCAACTTGGCTAGCGTGTATGAAGGTGCTGCCTTCCCGGCGAACAAGAAGGTTCGGGGTGGCATCTCGAAGTTCGGATCCTTACGCAGGCGATCGTAAAGCATCACGATGTGTAAGACGTTCAACAATTGGCGCTTGTACTCGTGGATCCGTTTCACCTGGCTGTCAAATATAGTTGTGGGATCGATGGTCTGTCCCGTCGCGGATTTCAGCCACTCTGCGAACCGCACCTTCGCGTTTTGCTTAGCCCGGCGGAACCGCTCGCGGAAAACCGAATCTTCGGCCAGCGGAACAATCTTTCGAAGCTGAGCGAGATCGGAAACCCAACCATCACCTATAGCTTCGGTGATCAAACCGGCAAGGTCAGGATTTGCTAACAGCAACCACCTGCGTGGAGTCACTCCGTTGGTCTTATTGTTGAAGCGGTCAGGGAACATCTCCGCGAAATCCGGCATCAGTTGCGACCGGACCAGCTGAGAATGGATTGCTGCCACACCGTTAATGCTGTGCGTTCCGACGACGGCGAGATTTGCCATGCGTATTTGCCGGGAGGAACCTTCTTCTATAAGGCTGGTCCGCTGCAGCTTCTTTTCGTCACCGGGATAGCGCTGGCTGACGTTCTCGAGAAACCGGCGGTTGATCTCGTAAGTAATTTCGAGCAAGCGCGGACATACTAACTCGAAAAATCTGACCGGCCACTTTTCAAGAGCTTCCGGAAGGAGCGTGTGGTTCGTGTATGCCAGCGTACGAACGGTCAGGTCCCAGGCTTCATCCCAGCCCAGCAAGGCCACATCCAGCAGGATGCGCATCAGCTCGGCGACCGCCATTGCCGGATGCGTATCGTTCATCTGAATGGCCACCTTCTCGGGAAACGTGCGCCAGTCGTCATTGGTGCGCCGAAACCGCGTTACGATGTCGGCCAGCGAACAACAGACCAGGAAATACTCCTGAACGAAACGTAGTGCCTGGCCGGCGACCGTAGAATCGTCGGGATATAGAACTCGCGTGACTGTCTCGGCTGCCATGCGGTCCACAAGAGCGCCGACGAAATCGCCGGAACTGAACTCACCAAAGTCAAAAAACTCCGGCGAAGATGCGGCCCAAAGCCGAAGAGTGTTGATGGTTTCTCCGCCATAGCCGACCACCGGGCGGTCATAGGGAACGCCGAGCAAGTGCGAAGGAATGTTCGGGACTACTCGCAGTGTTCCCTTCTCAAGTCGGAAGCTGCAGGCGACGGGAACTTGCACCGTTTCTCTTGGACGTGCCACTTCCCATGGGTCTGGATGCTTCAACCAATGGTCCGGATACTCGACCTGACGGCAGTTCTCGATTTCCTGGCGAAAGATGCCGTAGTCATACCGCAGGCCGCACCCCATTGCAGGAATCGCTTGAGTGGCCAGCGAATCCATGAAGCAGGCGGCTAACCTTCCCAGACCGCCATTTCCCAAACCGGCATCGGGCTCAGTGTCGATCACCTCTGTCCAGTCCTGTCGAGGATCAGAACGTAGGTCATCTTTGACGAACTGCTGAACCCCCAGGTTGATGATGTTATGAATCAGCGTCCTGCCAATGAGGAACTCCATCGACAGGTAGTACACTCTCTTCGCATTGGCACGCTCATAGGTCTCTTCCGTAAGCAGCCAGCGCTGTGTAAGCAGGTCACGAAGTGCTCTGGCAACCCCTTCGAATCGCTCGCGGTGGTTCGCCTCCTCGAGCGAAACGGCGTGATCAAACACTACGTGACAGTCATAGCTATCCGCGCTGCCGACGGGTAGCGGACCGCATTGATAGCGCGCAAGTTCTCCGGTGTTGGCTTGCGGCGAAGCTGCTTTGCTCGAGCCGGTATTCATCTTATCTGGTGTCATACGAATCAATTCTCAAAGGTTGTCCGCAGAGGTATCGGTCCCACCAGAGGTTCCTTTGCCGCCCCATCGCCAATCGCGAATATCCGGCATATCGTCGCCGTAGCGAGCGATGTAGCTCTTGTGATCATGCAGCTTGTCGCGAAGTGCTTGCTTTGCATACGCTGCCCGCTCCGCGAGCATCGGGACTCTATCTATGACCTCGTTGACCAGCGAAAATCGATCCATCCGGTTGAGCACGACCATGTCGAACGGTGTGGTGGTCGTGCCCTCTTCGATGTAGCCACGTACATGAAGATTGGCGTGGCATTTTCGTCGATAGGTCAGGCGGTGAATCAGCCAAGGATAGCCGTGGAAGGCAAAGACTATCGGCTTGTCGACGGTAAAGAGCGCGTCGAAATCGGCGTCCGACAATCCGTGTGGATGCTCCCGCGGCGACTGAAGCGTCATCAGATCGACCACATTGATGACACGGACTTTGAGCTTCGGGACGTGAGTATGAAGCAGTTCTACAGCTGCCAGGGTCTCGAGAGTCGGGACGTCTCCGCAGCAGGCCATCACTACGTCGGGCTCGGAACCCTTGTCGTTAGAGGCCCACTCCCAGATGCCGATTCCGGACGTGCAGTGTTTGATCGCGTCGTCCATTGAAAGCCATTGGGGCGCGGGTTGCTTACCGGCGACTACCACGTTGACGTAGTTGCGACTCCGCAAGCAGTGGTCTGTGACTGACAGCAGGCAGTTGGCATCAGGTGGGAGATAAACCCGCACGACCTCAGCTTTCTTGTTGACGACGTGATCGATGAAACCAGGGTCCTGGTGAGAAAACCCATTGTGGTCCTGACGCCAGACGTGCGAGCTCAGTAGATAGTTGAGGGACGCGACAGGCCGCCGCCAAGGGATGTGATTACAAACCTTCAACCATTTGGCATGCTGATTGAACATTGAGTCGATTATGTGAATAAAGGCCTCGTAGCAGCTGAAAAAGCCATGCCTTCCGGTCAGGAGATAACCCTCGAGCCATCCTTGGCACTGATGTTCACTCAGTACTTCCATTACGCGCCCATCCGGCGCGAGGTTGTCATCTTCCGGAAGAATGTCTGCCACGTAGCATCGCTTGGTGACTTCGAGAACATCCTGCCAACGATTTGAGCTGTTCTCATCCGGACTGAAAATTCGGAAGTTGGCGCTTTTTAGGTTGAGCTTCATTACATCGCGAAGAAATTTTCCCTGGACTCGCGTCGCTTCAACCATTGTCGAACCGGGACTGGATACTTCGACCGCGTAGTCTCGGAAGTCCGGTAACCGCAAGTCCTTGAGCACGCTCCCTCCGTTCGCGTGAGGGTTGTCGCTCATCCGTCGATGACCTTCCGGCGCCAGTTTGGCCAGATCTGCTTTGAGTCCTCCTTTGCTGTCGAAGAGTTCTTCCGGCCGGTAGCTCTTCATCCACTGCTCTAAAATGCGGATATGCTCGGGCTGGTCCATATCTCCCATTGGCACCTGGTGGCTTCGCCAATAGCCTTCGCATTTCTTCCCATCTATTTCAGGAGGGCAGGTCCAACCCTTGGGCGTGCGCAGAATGATCATTGGCCAGGCCGGGCGTCCGCTGAAGCCTTTTGTTCGCGCTTCGCTCCATATGCGTTTGATTTCACTGACTGCTGAATCGAGGGTCTCCGCCATCGCATGGTGCATCTTCATCGGCTCGTGGCCTTCGACGAAGAATGGCTTGTAGCCGTATCCTTCGAATAACTTTTTCAGTTCATCGGTCGGAATTCTCGCGAGAAAGCATGGGTTTGCAATCTTGTAGCCGTTGAGATGAAGGATTGGGAGAACGCAACCATCGCGCTCAGGATTTAGAAACTTGTTCCCGTGCCATCCCGTCGCCAGCGGGCCCGTTTCGGCTTCCCCGTCTCCAACAGCGCAGGCCACTACCAGATTGGGGTTGTCGAAGGCAGCACCGTAGGCGTGCGACAGAGCGTATCCAAGCTCTCCACCTTCATGGATCGAGCCCGGCGTTTCAGGCGCAACGTGGCTAGGAATGCCCCCCGGAAAACTGAACTGCTTGAACAGGCGCTTCATTCCCTCCAGGTCCTGCGAGATGTCGGGATAAAGCTCGCTGTAGGTTCCCTCCATGTACGCTTGCGCAACCAGCCCAGGACCGCCGTGACCGGGACCAATAACGTAGATCATGTCGAGATCGTTGCTTTTGATGACGCGATTCAGATGAACATACATGAAGTTGAGGCCGGGAGTGGTACCCCAATGCCCAAGGAGCCGCGGCTTGATGTGCTCGCGCTTAAGTGGTTCTTTCAAGAGTGGATTGTCCAACAAATAGATCTGGCCCACCGATAGGTAGTTTGATGCTCGCCAGTAGGCATCCATTTGTTTGATTAGGGCGTCTTCATGCTTCGGAGACATACTCACCTCGTTTGCAAAGGAATTTCCATTCGATATTCGAGATATCCAAGATCAGTGCTAATGCCAACGTCTGTTTGCGCCTATCGGTCTTTGGTCGGATGGGTCTGCGAGTCTTACAGACTAGTGATCCAATCCTGGCTGTTCGTTCAACAGCCGGACCACGGGTTCGTTCGCGCTATCATGATCGTATCCAAGGACGGTAAGGCCTCCGGTACCGAGCTTGAAATAGCGGCCAACGGACGCATCGAAACCAAGCCACCGAGCTATCAACACTCTCAGAAAATGACCGCTTGAGAAAAAGGCCACGTTACCGGGTGTCGTTCGAACGCGTGAGATAACGTGGTCGGCTCGGGCAGCGACGTCCGCGGGCGATTCGCCATTGGGACAACCGTCTCGGAAAATTATCCAATCAGGACGATCGGCGAGAATCTCTGGTCGCCTTTTTCCTTCGTAGTCGCCATAGTTCCACTCCACCAGGTTCTCATCGACTTCAGCTACCAAACCGTATCCCGCGAGCTCGCAAGTACGTGCCGCGCGCTGAAGGGGGCTATTGAAAACCCGTGCGACGTTGACTTTTTGCAACCGACTTTGAAGCGCCCGCGCTTGTCTCTCTCCGGCAATGGTTAGCGGGAGATTAGTCAACCCAGTGTGCCGGCGTGCCACTGTCCACTCGGTCTCGCCATGGCGGATTAGCCAAACGTCGGGCGTTACGACGACACTCATCTCGAACACCGCGTCTATCAAGATTTGTCACGACGGTAGCTGCGCCCTTCATTTGCGTCCATCGGACCAAAGTCCGATAGCGACTCGTCCGCGAGATTTGGCAGTTACCAAGACATCAGCACTTTGTCGTTTGCCACTTCGAGCGAGTTCTAATTCGGATGCAGCTCAGAAGAGGTGCAATCGAGCGGCTCTGTGCGGCGCTCATTCAGGGTTCAAGTGTCTCAAATGGTCGAGTCGCACAACTATCCAAAGTGATTTCCGGAGGCTGAATACTTTGTCAGATAAATCGAAGAGCAAACGATCTCGAAAGCTCCCGTCTGCCGCTTCCAAGAATCGGCCTGAGAAGCTTAAGCGCAAGGATTTTGAAGAACGACTGGCGAAGCTCCAAACCGAATTGGTGAAGCTGCAGTTGTGGGTTCAGCACAAGGGGTTAAAGGTCGTTGTGATCTTCGAGGGCCGTGACGCCGCCGGTAAGGGCGGCGTTATCAAACGAATCACAGAAAGAGTCAGCCCCAGAGTCTTTCGTCTCGTAGCGCTGCCGGCTCCGACCGATCGAGAGAAGTCGCAAATGTACGTCCAACGTTACATTCCGCATCTACCAGCTGCGGGCGAGGTGGTTGTCTTCGACCGCAGTTGGTACAACCGCGCCGGCGTCGAAAAAGTTATGGGCTTCTGCTCCAGCGAAGACACAACTCGATTTTTGGAGATGTGCCCGAGTTGGGAACGCGCAATGGTCGAAAACGGAATCATATTGATAAAGTATTGGTTTGAGGTGAGTCAGCAAGAACAGACCAAACGCTTCCTCGGCCGCATTAACGACGGTCGGAAAATCTGGAAACTTAGTCCTATGGACCTGGAATCCCATAGGAGATGGTATGACTACTCGCGCGCCAGAGACGATATGCTTCTTGCGACCAATACTGCCTTCGCGCCTTGGTACATCGTCAACGCCGACGACAAGAGGCGCGCGCGGCTAAGCTGCATATCGCATCTTCTAAGCCTGATCCCCTACAAGGAGATCAAGCAACAACCGGTGAAGCTTCCAAAGAGACAAAAGCCACACGGTTACGCGGAGCCAAAGAATCGCCGATACAATTTTGTACCGGAGGTTCTCTAGCTCACTATGGTTCAAGAGGAGGAAAATCATGAAAAAGTCATATATTTTGCCGATCTTGATTTTGGCGATATCAGGGGTGGGTCTTAGTTTTACGCCGGCGTCGGCGCAGGCAGACGCAACCGCGTCCGCTGGAGCGACAAATTCCGAACGAATCCGCGCGGCTACAGTTCTAACTATTCATGGTACTGTGACCGCCGTCGACAAAGCTGAAAAGTTGGTGACTGTTCAAGTACCTGATGGTCGAAAGTACACGTTAAAGGTCGATAATCCTATCAATCTCGATGCAGCTACCGTCGGTGCCGGAGTAGTTGTGCGCTACTACGAGGTGGTTAGTGTCCGGCAGAAAAAACCCGGTGAATCTTTGCCGAGCCTGTCTGTGAGCAGTGGCGTGGTGACAGCGAAAGCGGGCGGTTCTCCGGGTGCGGTGGCCGAGGAGCATCTGAAGGCTGTAGTTTCAGTGGTTCAAGTGGACAAGGCAAGCGGTACTGTGACGATCCAAGGGGCAGATGGATCGACCGAAACGGTAAAGGCGAATAACCCTCAAGTCCTGTCTCATCTTAAAGCTGGTGACGATCTGGTCGTAACGGCATCTCGCGCCACCGGCATTTCGTTGGACAAGGAACCCGCGAAGTAAGCTGCGAACTTCACTATCTCGGCGCGATTTTCGTGATCTTCGAGCCTTCGATGCCGATTCCACCCATCAGGCCTGACTGGCCAAAGATGAAAGCATAGACGTCCGAGCGCAGGTTTGTCGTAGTGAGTGACCGCGCCATCCCCTGGTCAACTACGACAAGACTGGGTCCGGTACCTATCGCCCAGCCTCCACTCTGATCGAGGTAGGCCACTCCTGAATCGGTCATGAAGAACAATGCGTATGCGAACTTCTTCACGCCGCCCTGAAAGCCATACGATGCGGCGCTGGTACGGTAGTAGGCCACCGAGTGTGGACCTTTGCGAAGAGCGCCGTAGCCGTATTGGGCCCCTACTATAAAGGCTCCTTTTCGTATGTCAGGAAAGACAAGGATGGCTTTTGCTTTCGCAGCCAGTGCTCTCGCGGCCTCATTCTGTGAATACAGTTCATTGAGGGCGGCAGTTACTTTTCCATCTATTTCGGATGCACTCGGAGCACTTAACGGCCCTTGCGCAAACGCCCCGCTTCCAAAAGGCGCCACCACGGCGATTAGAATCAAAGCAGCTATCGCCAATTGTTTCATGGTCATCTCAACCTCCATTCTCAGTTCCAGAAGTTGTCGCGTGGCCCGTAGCTACTGGCAGCTACTTCAGGTGCGTAGAGCGAGGGGACCCAAAAATGGAAACACGGAACTCAGGTCTTCGCGTGGGCGTCAATCGCGTGAGATCATTCACGACATCCCACAGTCCGAAGACCGATCGTCGCAGTATATCAAGAACCTGGTCCTCATCGTTCAACGCGACCGAGTCCAATGCGCTCAAATCGGATGCGTTTTCCGCCATGGCTCTATCTACTTCACGTATTCCCCGCAATTCTAAACTCGATTTCAAACGAATTTTGACTTACCGGCATGCGAACCGGAAATCAGACCTTGGTCCGATAGAAGCCTTGCCTCAAAATTGGTCAAGTATCCGGCGGGCACCGATAAGCAGAACCACACGACCGGTCGGGCAAAGGTCAATTGAGCGATGAAAAAGGCGATGACACTCAGATCTTCGATCACTCACCAACGGCAGATTTTGAGAGTGAGACTTCTGGAAAGGCGCGAAGGCCGCTTCCTACCATTGATATTAGCGGTGGCGGTGATCGGCTCCACCTCGCCGCCACTGACCGGCTACTCATTCGGAGCAGATCAACCTGCCGCTGCTTCGACTCAACCCGGACCGGCTCCAGGGGCCGCTACCCAAAAAGAACTGGAGGAGCTGGTCTCGCCGATCGCGCTGTATCCTGACTTATTGGTCGCCCGAATCCTGGTGGCTTCGACCTATCCAGATCAAGTCGTTGAAGCCCATGCGTGGCTTCAGCAAAACTCGACTCTTCCTCACGAACAACTGGCCGCCCAGGTGAATGCACAGCCTTGGGATCCCAGCATCAAGTCGTTGGCTCAGTTCTCTCCGGTTCTGCAAACGATGAGCGACAGCCTGGCTTGGACTTCGGCGCTCGGGGAAGCTTACTACAACCAGCCTGATGATGTGATGGAGGCAATCCAGTCCCTGCGTTCTCGAGCCGTGGAGGCCGGAACCCTTAAGAGCACCGCACAACAAAAAGTAGAAGTTCAACCTGCGCCACCACCTGTGTCATCGGCGAGCGAGGCACAACCCGCTACACAGCAGCAAACAGTGATCATTCAACCGGCCCAACAAGACGTTGTGTATGCGCCTCAATATAATCCTGAGACAGCTTATGGCGCTCCGGTGGCTGCACCTGCCGGATACACTGGGACCGAAGTGTTGGCGACCGGGCTGCTGGCGTTTGGAGCCGGGATGGCTCTCGGTGCGTTGTTCAACGAGGATGACGACGACTGGGACTGCGGCTGGTCAGATGGCGGTGGCGGTTCCGTGCACTACAACAATAATGTCTACGTTTCTAATTCGCCGGTCCCACCACGCGGCAACTATCCTGCGAACCGACCAGCGAACCGGCCGGGTGGAGTCGGCGGGCCAGGTCGAGTCGGCGGCGTAGGCGGTGTCGGCGGGCCAGGTGGTGTCGGTAGGCCGGGAGGAGTAGGTGGACCAGGTGGTGTCGGCGGGCCTGGGGGAGTTGGTAGACCTGGCGGAGTCGGCGGGCCTGGCGGTGTCGGACGTCCGGGGGGAATAGGCGGTGCTGGGGGAGTTGGCTCCAACAGGCCGGCGGGACCATCTACTCGGCCATACAATCCTTCAAAAGCCAGGCCATACGCGGGAGCAAAGCCGAGTTTCCCTAAGGCAAGCACTCTTCCCAACAATCCAGGACTGGGGAACGCGAACAGAAATCTGGCGCAAAACCAGCCTGGTCGAAACGGGAATGCGTCACCAGCCAATAGGATGGCATCCAACGGACCCGCAACTGCGAATCGCGCCAACAATCAGAAGCGAGGATTTGGCAACGCTTCTGATTCCAGGGGCGGACGCAATGGAGCATTCGGTGGTTATCAACCCGGTGGTAGAGCTCAAGCCTCGAGCAACCGTGGGCGATCCAGCCTGGGCGGCGGCGGCTTTGGCGGGCGCGGTGGAGGCGGTGGCCGGGGCGGCGGTGGCGGTCGCGGTGGTCGAGGAGGCGGCGGCGGCCGCGGAGGCGGCGGTGGACGTGGCGGCGGCGGACGACGCTAACTGCTGATTTTGGGACTTGGGATCCTTCGCAATCGGAAAATGTTAGAAGGGAACTGCGAACAAAACAGAGACTAGCTATGCACCAGTTCAAGAATTCTACTAAGTCGGACGGATACGGATATGCCGGCGCCATCTTGGCGCTCGTCTGCTGCTGCCTGCTCGCCTCACCTGGTATTGCCGTGACGTCGTCAGGACAGCAAGTGTTCCCATCAGCTGCGGCAGCGGCAAAAGCCTTGGTAGGAGCGGCACGCATCGACGATATGTCCGCTCTCTCCTCGATTCTAGGAGGAGATGCGAAGGAGGTTCTCTCGTCGGGCGATCCGGTTGCCGACAACAGCGCGCGTGACAATTTTGTCGCCAAGTACGACCAGATGGAGCGCTTGGCCTACGACGACCGAGGTCGTGTAGTGCTGTACCTTGGGGCGGACAATTGGCCGTTTCCTATTCCGCTGGTGAAGAGCGGCGATGGATGGGTATTCGATACGGAGGCTGGCAAAAGAGAGCTCCTCTATCGTCGTGTCGGTCGCAACGAGCTTTATACTATCGACGTCCTTGCAGATCTGGCGGACGCGCAAGAAGAGTACGCCAGCGAGATTCGCGACGACGCAAGCGTCAAACAATTCGCGCAGAAGGTACAGAGCGCACCCGGCAAACATGATGGCTTATACTGGTCTGTTAGCTCTGGGGAAGAGGAAAGTCCGATTGGGCCGCTAATCGCGGACGCTACAGCCGAAGGCTACAAGACCGGCGCGGCTGCGCCCATTCCGTTCCACGGCTACTACTACGAAATCCTCTCCCGCCAGGGAAAAAATGCCCCCGGTGGTGCAAAAGACTATCTAGTAGATGGAAAAATGACCCAAGGGTTTGCCATCCTGGCCTACCCAGCCACATATGGCGCTTCCGGCGTCATGACCTTCATGATAAATCAGGACGGCGTTATCGTTCAGAAGGACCTCGGCCCGAACACCTCCAAGGTGGCCAATGGAATAACCGAATACAATCCGGATGAAAGCTGGGAGGAAGTAGACGAGGACTAGGCTGTCCCCGCACGGGCGATAGTTTGCAGTTCAGCCGCTCGACAGAGCGATTGACGGTCCGGATGGTGGAGCGATTTAGTTGTTCAGAAGAACGTCGGTAAAGAGCACCGATCTTCTCGCCGGCGTTGCGGTCGCCGCGGTCGAAATTCCAACCGCACTTGCCTACGCCGAGTTGGCTGGATTTCCCCCAGTCGTTGGGCTCTACGCCAGCATTCTTCCCCTAATACCATATGCGCTTGTCGGCTCATCACCCCAGCTCATTGTAGGTCCTGACGCAGCGACCTGCGCTTTGGTGGCCGCAACCCTCGAACCCCTGGCCAATGGAAATCCGCTTCATTATCTGGATTTATCGATCACGCTTTCCATTCTGGTTGGAACACTCTGCATCGTCGGCGGGCTACTACGTCTGGGTGCGATCGCAAATTTTCTCTCGCGTCCAGTCCTCGTAGGCTTTCTAAACGGAATGGCTTTGACCATCGTCAGCGGTCAACTGGGGAAGCTCTGTGGATACTCGGTTCGCAGTGATACGGGGTTCTTCCTACGGATCGCAGATTTTGTCTCGAAGCTTCCACGGACCCATTTCCCAACTTTAATCGTCGGGACTTTCACGCTTCTACTTATCTATGTGATGGGGAAGCTAGTTCCTCGCCTGCCAAGTGCACTGGTCGGGGTTTGCGGTGGAATTGCGCTGATGGCTGTGTTGGACTCCGAAAAGTGGGCGGTAACAACATTGGGCTCGGTTCCCGCGGGATTCTTATGGCCTCACTTGCCGGCTACTTTTATTTCTGATGCGGTCCGCCTGCTACCGGACGCCGCAGGTATCGTCTTAATTTGCTTCTGCGGATCGATGGCGTCTGCGAAGAGCTTTGCCGTAAAAAACGGGTACGAAGTCGCGGCAGATCGGGAATTCATCGCCCTGGGCTTGGCAAACGTTACCTCCGGTCTTTCGAGCGGCTTCCCAATTGCGGGCACGGATTCACGCACCGCGATCAATGACATTACCGGCGGTCGGTCGCAGATCAGCGGCTTGGCGGCTGCGCTCGTTATGGGATCCGTTCTTACCGTCTTTACCGGCCCGCTCGCGTATGTTCCGACTGCTTCGCTGGGCGCCGTACTGGTTCTGGCAGGCGCATCGCTTTTTGATTTTCAGAGTGTGTGGAAGATCCGCGACATTAGCCGTTCCGAATTTGCTCTATCCATCATCGCGACACTAGGTGTCGCAACCATAGGAGTCTTGCCGGGGATTGCTCTCACCGTGATCCTGAGCCTGATTCTTCTCATAAGGCGGGCTTCAAGCCCCTATGACGCGATCCTTGGACAAGTTCCCGGCGTAGATGGCTTCACCGATATAAGCGAATATCCGAATGCGGAAACCATTCCAGGTCTTTTGATCTATCGATTCGATGCTGCGCTTCTGTTCTTCAATGCCGATTACTTCAAAAAGCGCGTGCATGAGGTCATAGCTTCATCTGCGAATCCGCTACGCATGTTTGTCTTCGACATGGAAGCGATCAACGTGATCGATATGACCGGACTCGAGGCGCTTGAGGAGATTCGTTCGGAGCTAGCCTCAAAAAGAATTGCGTTCACGGTAGCACGCGCCAAGCTCGAGATTCGGGACAAGCTCGGTCGCGCGGGCTACTGGGAGCGAATTGGCGCCGCGAACTTTCATCCGTCGGTACGAAGCGCGGTTCAGTCGGGACTGGATCAACTCGCCGGAAGTAGCGCGACTCACCAACAGGAAGCTGGCTCCAAGGACAAATCGGTTTGATCGGCCAAACGACTGGTGCGTGCTTGGGGAAGTTATTGCCCGGAGGCCGGCCGCGAACCCTTGTGTCACTTAAACAAACAGTATTGAAGCAGACCATTGTGCCTGGCCTACTTCTCCTCTTCCTAACGCCTGTTGGTTCGGCATGGGCTCAAGCATTACCGCGCGATGAGCAACAATTCTGCAGCGCATTCGTAGACTCTGGCCTTTCTCCTGGTCTTCGAGTTCTTTCAGTATCACTATCATCGCGCGAGCCATGAGGCTCGAGGAACGCTCGGACGGTTTCTCTGGAGGATTCACGTTGCGCACCATCTACCGGACCGTGTCTACGTAATTATGCACGCGGTGTTTCATCCGGCTAACGCGTTTGTAACGGCCGCAATCATCCAGACACCGCTGATATTGATGGGCGTGTCGCCCAAGGCAACGCTGGCGGCATCAGTGCTTATCGATCTGCAGAGCCTGGTCTCGCACTTCATCGTCGATCTGCGCGCGGGCTTTCTTAACTACATCTTCATCGGTACGGAGACCCATCGCTATCATCACAGTGCCAGCGTTAAGGACGCGGGCAACTATGGAAACACGCTCGCGATTTGGGACCACCTGTTTGGCACGTTCGTTTATCGCCCCGGGATCGCTCCCGTGCGGCTCGGCGTCGGCAACCCTGATGAATACCCTGAATCGAATGAACTAGCGCGGGTGCTTGCCCTTCCGTTGGCCCGGACACCTCTCAACGATCGCGAACGGCCATACGTCTGATCAATGAGACGGTGACTGTACCGACATCAGCGGCGAACTGGTGAACTCTAAATCATCGCGCGTAAATGTGCTCATCAACTCTTTCTCTTTGGCGCTTGCTGCTCCGGCACTTCGTAGACACAAAAGGGCTATCTGGCACAAAGGGCAGAGGTTCGGCTCCAAAAGGATCGATCACGGCCTGATGTCGCACATTTGAAACGCTGGCGATGCCGCGACCGAATGAGGCCAAGTTGTCAGAGAAGGTGCAGTTGGTAACCGTCAGCGTGCCGGCGTTGTCGGCACCGCCGCCGTCGGCGCCGAAACCGTCAGTTATGGTCAGGTTCCGCAGGTTGAGGGTAGCGCCGGAATTCACGCTGAAAATTTGATTCGAGGATAGAGCATCTACAGTGATCGCTTGACCGCTTCCATCGATCGTCAAAACTGCCGTTCGGGGAAATGTTCGCGATTGCAGGCAGGCTAGTTTCCAGCGTGATCGTACCGCTGACAGTGAAATTAATGGTGGTGGCGACGGTGGGAGAGCCGTTCGCCAATGTGATTGCCGCGCGCAGACTGCCGGGGCCGGTGTCGTTGGTGTTGGTGACGGTTATCGCGGCGCTCGCGACCGCCGACATCACAAGCAAAAGAAAAGACAGCGCACTTGCCGCCAACGCAAAGCGTCGAATCAAACTTGCCATCGAGTCCCCTCCCCCGCCGAATTGGGCGGTGGCGGCAAATTTCAGCTGTTAACCGACTGAAACGAGCGAGCGCGAACCTTACAGCGTACGAACATTGTGTCAATGCTCTAACGAGCAGAAGACCCAAAGCATCAGCGCCAAAAGGCGCGAACCCGGAGTACTCACGAAAGAAACCAAGTCGAAAATTGGAGCTGCTGGCTGCCAGAACCGGAGGGACTGATGACCTCCGGTGTGCTCGCTTAGCCGATGCCGTAGTGACGTCGTTTGCGCCAGAGCGTCGTCACGTTGATGCCGAGCGCCGACGCCGCCTCGGCAAGAGTGGGATTCTGAGCCAGCGCGCGCAGAATTTGCTCCCGTTCGACGTCCTTCAGCCTTGTTCCGCGTCCGACGGGAACGCGCATAGCCGAGACGCGTTGACAGACAGAATCCGGCAGGTCGTCGACTGTGATTGTCTCGGTGCGTGCGAGGTCGGCCGCACGCTTGAGGGCGTTGTGGAGCTCGCGGATATTTCCCGGCCATCGATAGTTGAGCAGTGCCCCGACTGCTTCTGGCGACAGGCGAAGCTCGCGACGCCCGGTGGCAATCGACATGGTCCGCAGGATCCAGTCCGCGAAGAGAAGGATATCCTGAGTTCGTTCGCGCAATGGCGGAAGCGTGAAGGTGATCACGTTCAAGCGGTAGTAGAGATCCTCTCGAAAGCGGCCGGCCGCCACTTCTGCTTCGAGGTCCCGATTGGAAGCGACGACCACGCGAACATCAACTCCAACTGTGCGATTGCTTCCGATTCGCTCAAAGCATCGGTCCTGAACAAATCTAAGAAATTTTATCTGTAGCGAGGTCGGCAGCTCGGCGATTTCGTCGAATAAAACGGTACCGCCGTTGGCGCCTTCCAACCGTCCTGGCTTGTCACTGATTGCACCCGTGAAACTGCCCCGAACGTGACCGAAAAGTTCGTCCTCGAGCAGGTGTTCTGTCAGCGTCGTGCAGTTTATGAGGACGAAAGGTCCGTGCCGGCGCGGACTCCATCTATGAATCTGGCGCGCGAGTACGTCCTTACCGGTTCCGCTTTCGCCATTGAGGAGTATTGTCGAGTCGCCCGCCGCGGCACGTTCCAGGTTCTCCACTATCGTGGACATGCCAGGGTTGCGGGATTCGAGCAGCAGACCTTCTTCGCTCGGCACACTCAGCGTCTGATTTTCAGCCCGATACTCAAGCGCCGGGGCTCCGTACGGTCTTTGAACATCCATCGCTCTGCGCTCCCCAACAACGACCTCGACCTGCGCTGACTCGCGCCCGTTCAAGCGACTACGCCGGAGGCGCTCCATAGTGCTTGTTCAATTCGAGATTGACCTGCAGCACGTTGATCATCTTCTCGCCGACCAGCCCGCCAATCGGCGCAAACGCGTCGGCCTGCAGAATTTGATCGATCTCTCCGCGCACCTGGCCGGGATCGCGCTTGGTATCGGTCGCCCATTTTGAGGCTACGCGATCAAGCTGGTATTCGGCGTTCTGTAGCGTGATATGCGGGTCGAGACCGGAGGCGGACGCAGTTACCATGTCACCCGGCACATCCTGTAGGTCCGCATCAGCGTGATCCTGCCGCCACATGTCGAAGAAGTCGGATTGGATGTCCGAGCCGTCCTTGACCGGCTGGATCGACGTCTGGCTCTTTCCACCGGGCAACTGCGTGGTAACCGCCGACGGAAACTTGCCAGGATTCTCTTTTGAGAAAGTTTCGAAGAACAGCATTGCCAGGTCCGAAGGTTGCGGCGTCGGCGTGCCCGGGTTCTGTTTAATCCAATCCGCCACTGCGGCCTTGTGGCTCTTGGTCCAGTCGGTGATGTACGCGGCATGCGACGGATCGGCACTTACCCATCCCTGCGCTGCCGCGTTGTGAGCATCAGCCCATTGCGCAACGATGTGCGGCTGTCCGCCGAAGCTATCCTGCTGGAACCATGCTTCGATATCGGGAGCTACCAACTGACCTGCCTTTGGCCCGCTCTTATACTTGACAATAGGACCCAGCTGCTGCGCTACGCGATAGCGCAACATGTAGTTGGATGCCGCAAGCGCCGATGAGGCCGAAGCGGAGCCGTCATAGGATGCGGCCGAAGGTCGCGGCCAGAAATACTCATCCTTGGTGAACGGCTGCGCGATGAGTAACGATCCAACAGGCTTGCCGTCGGGACCGTTGACCATGCTGCCATTGGCGGTGAAGGGAAAGAACGTTTGCCCGATCGCCCACACTGCCAGTGGGTAGATCAGGCAACAGATAACTATTGTAGCGCCCAGCAGCCAGATACTTTTGACTATGTGATTTTTCATGATTGTTGCCTCCTAGCGGCCTTGCTCACGCAACCAGGTGCATCGCGCTAAGAACTACGTCGATCAGCTTGATGCCGGCGAACGGCAGGATGACGCCGCCGAGTCCCCAGACGAGAAGATTTTGTCGCAGCAGCGCATCGGCGCCCAGCGGACGATACTTAACTCCCTTCAAAGCGACGGGAATCAGGGCTGGAATAATGATCGCATTGAAGATGACGGCCGAGAGTATCGCGGACGTCGGCGAATGAAGATGCATCACGTCCATCGCCGCGAGCCAAGGAAGAGTGCCGGCGAAGAGAGCCGGAACGATCGCAAAATATTTCGCGACGTCGTTGGCGACGGAGAAAGTAGTCAACGCACCGCGGGTCATGAGTAGCTGCTTGCCGACCTCCACCACTTCGATGAGCTTGGTCGGATCGGAATCAAGGTCGACCATGTTGCCGGCTTCCTTAGCTGCCTGCGTGCCGGAGTTCATCGCGAGACCTACGTCGGCCTGCGCAAGCGCAGGGGCATCGTTTGTCCCATCGCCCATCATCGCGACCAGCTTGCCTTCAGCCTGTTCCTTGCGGATGTAGGCGAGCTTTGATTCAGGCGTGGCCTGCGCGACGAAGTCATCGACGCCCGCCTGCTTGGCGATTGTCGCGGCGGTGAGAGGATTGTCGCCGGTGATCATGACCGTGCGGAGACCCATGCTGCGCAGCCGCTCGAAGCGCTCATTCATACCGGGTTTCAGAATGTCCTCGAGCGCGACGACGCCGGCGATTTTGGAATTTTCAGCCACCACCAACGGGGTTCCACCCTTGGACGCGATCGCGTCGACGATCGCCGCCAGCCCTTCTGGTACTGCGCCATTTTTCTTTCGGACGAAGGCGATAACCGCGTCCGCCGCGCCCTTGCGAATGCAACTGCCATCGGAAAGATCAATACCACTCATGCGGGTTTGGGCACTGAAGGCAATAAATTCAGCGCCAGCCGGCGTTTGCAACTCTCTCGCGCTGAGCCCGGCCGCTTGCGCTGCGACCACGATGCTCTTGCCCTCGGGAGTCTCATCGGCGGCGGAAGCGAGTGCCGCCAACTGTGCGAGTCTCTGTTTCGTATAGCCGGTGATGGGCTCGAAATCCTTTGCGTGACGATTGCCGACAGTGATCGTGCCCGTCTTGTCGAGTAGGACAACGTCGATATCTCCCGCCGTCTCCACCGCCTTGCCGCTCTTGGCTATGATGTTGGCCTGGAGCGCGCGATCCATTCCGGCAATTCCGATTGCGGCAAGCAGCGCTCCTATGGTTGTGGGAATGAGACATACAAGGAGTCCTACAAGGGTTGGAACGTCGGTGCCGAGGCTCTTAAGAGGCTCAGACGCACCGAGATAACCCATCATGTACTGTTCCGCATTCCAGGCCATCGGCCAGATCGGAATAACTACAATCAAGAATGCAAGGGTAAGCGCGGAAAGCACGAGAGTGAGTGCGATTTCATTCGGCGTCTTCTGGCGGACGGCTCCTTCCACGAGCGCAATCATCCGATCGAGGAAGGTCTCGCCCGGCTGCGCGGTGATCTTCACCACGATTCGATCGGAGATAACCCTGGTCCCGCCGGTAACTCCCGAGCGGTCGCCGCCGGCCTCGCGGATAACCGGCGCTGATTCGCCTGTGATCGCGGCCTCGTCTACCGACGCGATGCCCGAGACTACCTCGCCGTCGCTTGGAATCACTTGCCCAGCGCTTATAACGACGCGGTCACCCGGCCTTAGGTCGGTTGACGAGACTTCTTCGACGACATCGCCGGCTTTCAGGCGATAGGCCGGCGTCTCGGTGCGCGTTTTGCGCAGCGAGTCAGCCTGGGCCTTGCCGCGAGCCTCCGCTAGCGCGGTCGCGAAATTTGCAAACAGCACGGTCAGCCAAAGCCAGAAATCGAGCGCGATGAAATAGGTAATCGGGACTTGGCTCGCTGACGTGCTCACCGCCGCCTGCGCGATGAAGAGCAGCGTCAGTACCGCGCCAATCTCGACCACGAACATAACCGGATTGCTCCACTGAATATCGGGGCGGAGCATCACGACAGATTGCTTCAGGGCGTCGCGCACGAGCTCCGGTTCGAAAAGTTTTCTGCTTTTGATCCGCTTTGACGGGCGCGGATGCTGAGGTTCCTGAATAGTCCTAATTGGTTTTACGGCAGCTCCCATGTTAGATCCTCCGACTCACTTATCTTCGAATGCGGTCCTCGAAAGTCCGGCACAGTTTGGCGCCGGTCCTAACCTCCGAACGGTATTGGACCTAAGTGGTCCGCCAGAGGACCTAGGGCCGCGACCGGCAGGAACAGTAGCGCGCCAACGATCACGATTGTGCCCAGGAGCAGACATCCGAAGGTGGCAGTGTCGTCGCGCAAAGTTCCCAAGCCGAATGGGGTGCTCTTCTTCATGCCGAGAAATGCTGCCATCGCGATAGGTGCTACGATAGGAAGATAGCGGCCGAACATGATTACCAGGCCGCCTGCTATATCCCACGCCACAGCCTCGGGGGCCGGATTTGCATTGCTGTTAAGGCCGTAGCTGACGCCCAGGCCGTCAAAAGCGGAGCCGTTGTTCGCCGATGACGACGAGAATTGGTAGACGATCTGCGACAGTCCATGCGCGCCGGGGTTGCTGGTGGCCTTCATTCCCCAGTTGGTCGCGGCAAAGAGTCCCGACGGTCCCAGGATCAGGATTGGATGGATCAACAGCGCGATCATGGCAAGCTTCATCTCGCGGGCGCCGATCTTCTTGCCAAGATATTCAGGAGTTCGTCCAACCATCTGTCCGGCGAGGAAGATACCTATGATGAGGAAAAGCAGCAGGTTGATCATTCCGACGCCCTTGCCGCCATAGATGCAGTTGAGCCACATGCCGACGAAGGGCGATAGACCGGCTATAGGATTCAGGCTATCGTGCTCGGCGTTTACCGCGCCGCAGGTCACGTCAACTGTAGCGGCGGCAAAGGTTGCGCCCGCCGAGGTCCCGAAACGCAATTCCTTGCCTTCGAGATTGCCCAGGTGCTGATCGACTGGCAGTCCCGCCACGGCCGGCAGGACTATATCTCTCTTGCCGCCGGGCGCACTCGCGCTGGCAATCGTGAACGTTCTACTTTGCGGATGCGCACTCAATCCGGGATTAGGTTGCATCGTGTCGAAATAAATCGCCCAAACGATCGTGCCGACGAATAACAAGAGCATCACCGAGAAGATAACGACCGAGTGGCGGAACCGGCCGAGCATCCGGCCGTACATGAAGACCAGCGCCATTGGAAAGAGCATCATGCAAAAGGTCTCAAAGAAGTTCGTTCCCGCACCGGGGTTCTCAAACGGATGGGCTGAGTTCATCCCATAAAAGCCGCCACCGTTCGTCCCCATCATCTTCATTGGTACGAAGGCTGCCAAAGGACCGACTACGATGGTTTGTTGTTTGGGTTGTCCATTATCGGTTGTGCCCATTGACGCAGGCTCAAGTGTCGAGACCTGGTAGTCGCTCTGGTAAGTCATCGGCATGCCCTGGATGAGGAAGACAAGGCTCATCGCGAAGGCGGCAGGCAGGAACATGTAGATAACCACTCGCCACATATCGACGAAGAAGTTCCCTACGGTCCCATCGCTTCTAAGTGCGCGAATGATCGCTGCTAGTGCGCACAGACCCACTGCAGCAGAGAGGAAGAACATGGCTATGCAAAAGAATATCTGTGTAAAGTTCGAAAAGGCGACATCTCCCGAATAGTGCTGGATGTTGGTGTTGGTGATAAACGAGATGACCGTGTTGAAGATCGTGCTAGGCGCGAGCATCCCGAGGCCACGTGGGTTGAGCGGCATCCACGGTTGTACCGACAACACGATGTAGCCATAGACGAAAAGAACCAGATTGAAGACGAGCAGTGCTACCGTGTATTGCTTCCAGTTCTGCGCCCCACTATCGAGATGTTTCTCGAACCATCCGAAGATTCGCGGCACTTTGTATTTGCCGTCCATGATTTTCGCCATGTAACGGCTTACCGGGATTGCAATTACTATCGTGAATACGATTATCGAGACTGGGAGAAGCCACATAGGCCTTTAGTCCTCTCTTGCGAAATTTAAGACAGCTCTAACGACTAGAACCACTCCGGACGAACCATCGCGGTGACCAAATAAACGAACGCCAAGGCCGCAACGACTGCGGTTAGATAGATCATGGCTGCCTCCCTAAATTTTCTCGCAGGCGACTAAAAACGCGAAACAAAGGCCGAGGCCGGCTAGCCCCAACAGGAATGTTAGCGGGAGCCAGAGTGCTTCGTTCATCGGAGTTCCTCCAGGGTTTGAAATCTTCAACGTGAGCTCTCGTGGGATAGCGAGATTCGAGCTCGATCAGCGCGGGGCATGGTCCTTCGGCGAAAGTGTCGAAGCGGGTCGCGCTGTCGGCACCGGCCATCGGATGACCGTAGCCGTCCAGCACCACGACAGTTTTCTCGCAGACCAGGAAATGCCAACTGCATCGTATGCAGTAGTAGAGCCGCGCCTTGCGCGGAAATAACTGGCTATCGCATAGCGGCCCGATAACAAATTCGTGCCGCAGGCTCGGCGTATGCCGCCGCGGGCTCGAAGTGTGACTTTCCCAAAACTTCATGAGAAAGCGTTAAACGCATTTTCCGGACCATTCGGAAATTCCTCAGAATCAAAGGCAAAATGAAATTTGCATCGTCGCCTCGAGTCCAGTGCGATGCTTCAAAACGAAATGCGGAATGCGTTTTGAAATTCAGCGCCTTACGTGAGGCCTGCAGCGTGAAACCAAACGAAGCCTCAGCATCGGGCGCGTGCGCTGCGAACTTTTCGCGCTCCAATCGCGCCAGGTGCTCGGTAACTCTTGGCCGCGAGGCGCCCACCGGGTTCGCGATGTCTTTGTGGCTGAAGACTACTCGCAGTAGCGTGCCGCCGGACTCGGAGAAATTCTCGAAGAACAGGACAGGAAGGTAGGTAGGCTCCGGCTGAGGTGTGCCCAAGGCTGAGTTATAGTAGATTCACATAGATAGGAGTCTCTTTCATGGCACTGAAAATCGTCGGAGCCGGATTCGGTCGAACCGGCACGCTCTCGCTCAAAACCGCGCTCGAAACGATCGGCTACGGCCCCTGCTATCACATGGCGGAAGTTTTTCCGCGGCCGGCGCATGTTGCGATGTGGCATCGACTCGCGTTCGAGAATTCGATTGACTGGGACGAACTCTTTCGCGGCTTCAGCGCGACGGTCGATTGGCCCTCTGCGCGATGGTGGCGCGAAATCGCCTCACATTACCCCGATGCGAAAGTGCTGCTATCGGTGCGCGATCCGGAAGCCTGGTACAAAAGCATGACCGACACCATCTACCAGCCGATGAAATCGCCGGCACCCGATGACGCGCCGGAAATCGTCCGCCTCCAAAGCCAGATGATCCGCAAGTCAGTTCTCGCCGAAACCTTCGACTACCGCTTCGAGGACAAGGCTCATGCGATTGAGGTCTTCAAGCGACACAATCAAGCGGTGCGCGATGCGATCGAGCCGGCGCGCCTGCTCGAGTTCGACGTGCGCGAGGGATGGGCGCCGTTGTGCCGCTTTTTGGACGTGCCTGTTCCTGACGCACCGTTTCCGGGGCTTAACGACACGGCGGCGACTCAAGCGATGATCCGGATGTTAACTGAATCAACTCGCAAAGCCTGATTTCGATCAGCGTACGGCCGGTTGTTCTGCGCCAAATTTCGACGATTCGAATTTCTTCAGATAGGGTTCCATATCGGGCGCGAATGCCGCATGCTTCCTCAGCCGGGCGAAGTGGGCAAAGGCCAGCGGATATTCGGCGTCAACGCCGGCTCGCAAAATCGGATCGAGGCCTTTCTTCAATAGCTCGCCGGGGCGCGCCTTTTCATTGAAGAAGAGCGCTAGTTCAGCAACGAAGCAGATGTCAGCTATCGAGACACTCTCACCTACAAGGAATTCGCGGTCTGGCGACAAGGCTTGATTGATTCCGGCCAGATAGACCGTGAATGAGTCGCGCATCCGCGAATGTATCTCTGGTGAGACCGTCCCACTTATCAAAGACAACAGATAGATCTGCGAATCGCGCGCAAACACGAGACTCGCATCCAGAAAGCTGTCGATGCGCGACGCTTCGTAGGCATCGCGTCCATAGAGCGGACACCGGTTCTCACCGAGGCGGGCGACCGCTCGCATGATGCTGTTGGATTCGAAGATACCGGTCTTGCCATCGGGGCTGAAGGCGGCAGGGACGGTACCGAAGGGATGCGCCCGCATGAACGCGTCGGTCTTGTGAAGAGTTCCAGTGAAGCCTATTTTGCCGGTCTTAGAGTCCACAGAGCTGGTTAGCTCGTTTGCAGAGAGCGGGCGTGCATCGAAGTCCCATAGCCATGACGATAGCTCTTTCGGCGAGCTGCCTCTTACCTCAACGTCCACTCCGCAGAGACGCCCGGCGATAGTAGCTTTCCAGATGCGCGGGTTAGGCAGATACGAAAATATTCGCAGGTCACTCATGAGTTTTCCCCTACCACGTCTCGCGAAAGGGCCTAACTTCTACATTGAATGACCACGCGCAGTGATCCTGATGCGCGACGTGCCAGATCTCGTCGGCGATAGCGGCTGGTTGGATGAAAAAATCATCGGGAGCGCCTGCGAAGCGCTTGCGCGTCCACTCCAAGTCGATAACAGCGTCGATCAGTACATAGGCGACGTGTACGCCCTTGGGTCCCAGCTCGCGGGCCATGGATTCGGCGAGAATCCTTTGCGCGGCCTTGGTCGGCGCGAATCCAGCGAAGCTCGCCTTGCCGCGAAGTGCCGACGTATTGCCGCTGGCGATGATGACGCCTTCTCCCGCGGCGACCATGGCAGGAGCTAGCCGCCGCGCGAGATACAGCAGCGCCATGGTGTTGACCTGGAAGTTCTGATTGAGGACCTTAGGGTCAATCTCCATGAAATTCCCGAAAGCGCCGCCGACCGCATTGTGGATTAGCGCCTTGGGTACGCCGAGATCGGTTCGTATTGCATCGATGGTGCGGTCGAGTTGCGCTTCATCGGTGACGTCGCATTGGAAGGCGTGCGAGTTTGGAATTTCCCGTTCAAGCGCGGCGAGACGATCGCGATTTCGCGCGAGCATCGCGACCGCGTATCCGCCGCTTGCAAAGCGCCGCGCGATCGCCACGCCGGTTCCGGGACCTACGCCGGTCACAACTGCAACTGGATTCTTTTTATCCACCAGCGGATTCCTTCTTCTCCTGGTTGTACAAGACCCGATTGTTTTCGAGCCGCGCTATTTCACTTGCGTCGTAGCCAACTTCTGCGAGGATAGCGGCGTTGTCCGCGCCCAGCATCGGCGCCATTGTGCGGACGGTAGCGGGAGTCCTATCGAAGCGAGCCGCCGCCCGCGGCATCCGCACCTTGCCGAACGCCTCGGTCTCAAATTCTTCGAGGATGTGGTTCTCGCGGACCTGTACGTCCTTCAGCAATTCGAAACGACTCACCACCGGTGCCGACGGAACGTCGTTCGCCAGCAGCCGCGGCAGAATTTCTTCGGCCCGCCATTTCTCGAGCTCCATGGAAGTTATCGTACGACGCTCGACCGCGTTGATCGATCTATCGCGCGCCGTCTTGAAGCGCGGATCGTCGATTAGCTCCTGCCGGTTGAGCGCTCGGCACATGCCGGCCCATTCGTCGTCCGACAACGCGCCCGCGGTTATGTAGCGGTCCTGCGTCGCGAACACGAGATCGGGACCCATCTCGCCGTCCGATGGATCGGTCTCGTTGCCGACAAAGGTCAAGCTCGGCATCGCCTCGGGCCACATATAGGAAATCATCGCGTCGAGCATCGAAAGCTGTACGTGCTGTCCTTCACCAGTTCGCTCGCGCGCGAACAGCGCCGCAGTTATAGCCTGCGCCGCGGTCAAGGCAGTCGTGTAGTCCGCAATAATCGTTCGCACCATCCTTGGCCGCCCCGTATCCCGATCACGCTGGATATCCGCGAGTCCTGACATAGCTTGAATAATCGGATCATAGGCGCGTTGATTTGCGTAGGGCCCCTTCGTGCCGTAGCCCGTAATCGATACGTAGACGATGTCACGCCGGATCGCTCTGACCGCTTCCTCGCCGAGTCCCATGCGCTCGGCAATTCCGGGACGGAAGTTGTGGACTAACACCGCAGCGCTAGCAATCAACTTCTTGAGAATCGCGAGACCGTCCGCCGACTTGAGGTCCACAGACAGCGAGCGTTTGTTGCGGTTGCAACTCAGGAAGGATGCGTTCATGCCGTTGCGGCCGCGGCTGAAGTGACGCATAAGGTCGCCGCGCGGCGACTCTACCTTGATAACGTCAGCACCCTGGTCGGCCAGCATCATCGTCGCCACCGGCCCCGCGACCATCGTCGTCAGATCGAGTACTCGCACTCCTTCCATAGCACCCGGCATTGTCCCACTCCTCGTCGCGATCGATTAGCGAGGACTAACCCCTCGCCGGAAAATTTCTTTCAAGCGCCTTCTGGTAGGCCGGCCGGACAGCTACGCGAGCCCGGTACTCGTGCAAGGTGTCAGACAATGGAATCCGGTCCGTCACCGCCCAATCGAGACAAGTCATCAGAAGAATATCGGCAACGCTGAACTGATCGCCCATTAGATATCGCCCCGATTTTGCGATTCTTGGAGCCATCGCTTCCGCATTTTCCATGAAGTAGTTCCTGGCAGCCTCGACCGCCTTAGGCGCTGCTCCATAGACGTGTTCCAGTCCTACATGACGTCGCATGACGTAGAGAGAACCCGCGTCCAGCTCAGTCGCAATGAAGTAGCACCACTCGTTCAGGGCGGCGCGACTTTCAGCATCGCGCGGTACCGCCATCAACTCGGGCCGGGTAAAGGTCTCACTCAGGTACTGGATAATCGCTGCGCTCTCCGTCAATACAAAAGACCCATGCTTAAGGACCGGAATCTTATGCCTGGGATTGAGTAGCATGAACTCGTCAGTCCTCGTCTCGCCCGTGCGCGATCCTATCGCATGGAACTCATACTCCAGTCCCAGCTCGAGCAACATCCAATGCGGCCGCATCGTACGGCTCGTTCCGACTCCCCAAAGAGTTAGATCATGGTTCATAAGACTCGCTCGAGGACGAACTAGAATTTTTCCTTGAACGGCCGGACATCGAGCTCGTGACTCCACGCGCTCCTATCCTGATGCGCGAGGTACCAGAACGCATCAGCGATGGCCGACGGTTTGAGCAGGTCTTCGTCCTTTGTATCGGGGCGGAACTTCCGCAGCAGCGGCATGTCGATGCCGCCGTCGACGTTCACGTAAGCGACGTGGATTCCCTGAGGATGCAGGTCACGCGACATCACCTCTGCGAGTCCTCGCACGGCAAACTTCGCCGGCGCAAATCCTGCTGACGTTGGCCACGGCCTGATGCCCGCAGTCGCGCCGGTAATCAGAATTGTGCCACTGCTGCGCGCGAGCATCTCAGGCACGACCTGCCGCGCCCACAGGAACGCGCCGAACGTATGCAACCGCCAGGTCTCCTCGAAAACTTTCGGCGTGGTATCCATCAGGCGCCCCATCGGACGCCGGCCGCCGTTGTAGATGAGAATTTCGATCGGTCCCAACTCGCGCGTGATGCGTTCATACGCAGCCGCGATCTCCGATTCGATCGTTGCGTCGCTCTGAACCGGCAGGGCGACACCGCCCGTCGCCTTGATCTCGCTCGCCGTCTTGCCGATGACTTCCGGACTCCGGGCGACTAGCGCGACCTTGTAGCCCGCTGCGAAACGCCGCGCGAGCGCCATGCCGAGACCTTCGCCGACGCCGACCACGACGCAAACCCGGTCTGATTTCTCTTGTGTGGAACTGCTCATTGTCACCTGCGCACGCCCTATTGATGGCGGCCGTCATGTTTGGCATATTAATGACGCTCGTAATCATATGTGTCAAGCACAAATTGCAAAACATTTGGGGAACTGAATGCGGGTTTCTAAAGAAAAGGCTGCGCAGAACCGCGATCGTATCCTGAACTCCGCCGCGCGTCTGTTCCGCGAGCGCGGTATCGGCGCGACCGGCGTCGACTCGATTACCAAGGATGCCGGCCTCACCCACGGCGGCCTCTATAGCCAGTTCGGTTCCAAGGAGACTATCGCCGCCGAGGCGATTCGGTTTGCGCTGGCGCGCAGCAAGCGCGTGTGGGCGCGAGCCCTCGAACGCAATCCCGGCGAACGCGCGCTGCCCGCAATCGTCGACGGCTACCTGTCGCGCGCTCATCGCGACGCGCCCGGCACCGGATGCGTCGTCGCCGCCCTCGGTCCCGACATTGCCCGCCAGCCGCGGCGCGTGCGTCAGGCTTTCACGCGGGAAATCAAGGATGACCTCGAATTCCTTTCGAAACTGATGCCCCACGAAGATGCGATCGCCGCGTTCGCCGCCATGGTCGGCGCGCTCGTCCTGGCGCGCGCGGTTAGCGATGAGGATCTTTCCGATTCAATATTGAAGAGCACGGCCAATCGAGTGCTTGGGCGCGGCGGAGCACGCACGACCCGCCGCCGTTCTCTGAAGTAAGGAGGACTTTCCTTTGCAACACAGAAATGCCACGGCGGCAGTAATCGGAGCCGGCGACTACATCGGCGGCGCAATCGCAAAAAAATTCGCGGCTGAGGGCTTCACCGTTTTCGCGGGACGCCGTCAGGGCGACAAGCTCGCGCCACTGGTCGCCGAGGTCGAGGCCAATGGCGGCAAAATCTCCGCACGCTCGCTCGACGCCCGCAAGGAAGATGACCTCACCGCATTCCTTCAGGACGCCGACAAGCTCGCGCCGCTCGAGGTCTGCATCTTCAATATCGGCGCCAACGTGAACTTCCCGCTGCTCGAGACGACCGACCGCGTGTTCCGCAAAGTGTGGGAGATGGCCTGCTACTCCGGCTTCATCGCGGGCCGCGAGGCCGCGCGCCTGATGCTTCCGCGCGGGCGCGGCAACATATTCTTCACCGGCGCCACCGCGAGCGTGCGCGGCGGAATCGGCTACGCGGCATTTGCCGCCGCGAAATTCGGTCTGCGCGCTGTGGCGCAAAGCGTGGCACGTGAGCTCGGCCCGAAAAATATCCACGTCGCGCATCTCATCATCGACGCCGGCGTCGACACTGCATGGGTCCGCGATCGAATCCGTGAGCGCGAGGGCGACGAGGCGATGAAAAACCTCGACACTAACCGCCTCATGCGACCCGCTGCCGTCGCCGAGACTTACTGGCAGCTATACCAGCAGCCGCGCGACGCGTGGACCTTCGAGCAGGAAATCCGCCCCTTCGACGAAAAATGGTGACGCTATGGTCAAGGTAGAATTTCATTTCGACTTCGGCAGCCCCAACGCCTATCTAAGTCATCTCGTGATTCCTGAAATTGAAAAGCGCACCGGCGCGAAGTTCGAGTACGTGCCCGTACTGCTAGGCGGCGTCTTCAAGCTGACCAACAATCGCTCGCCCGCGCAAAGCCTCGCCGGTATCAAGAACAAGCCCGAGTACGAACGGCTGGAGACGACGCGCTTCATCAAGCGTCACGGCATCACCCGCTTTAGGAGCAATCCTTTCTTTCCCGTGAACACGCTTATGATGATGCGTGGGGCGATCGCCGCACGCTCGCTCGGCGCGTTCGAACGCTATGTCGACGAGATGTACCGCAACATGTGGGCTGAGCCCAAAAAGATGGACGAGCCCGCCATTTATCGTGCGGCACTCATCGAAGCAGGATTGCCATCCGCGAAAATCCTCGAGCTGATCGAAACGAAGCCAGTGAAAGACGAACTGCTCGACAACACCAATCGCTCCGTCGAGCGCGGCACCTTCGGCTCGCCGACCTTTTACGTCGGCAACGAGATTTTCTTCGGCAAGGATCGCCTGCGCGACGTCGAGGAAATGATCGTCGCCTCCGGCTAGCCGTCCCGATTCGCGCGAAGTCATACCCCTGATTCCCTTTGCCCTAAGCTCGAGAAGGGCCTAGGCTGTCTCACTCCAGACTACGGCATAGGAGGGCTGATCCATGCCTGGCGACGACGACGATCGCGATATCCTGTTCGACGACGAACATCCCGGCCCGCAGGTCCTCGAATCTGCACTGGCCAACACTGCGTTGAGCGAAGTGGTCTCGCAGCCGCCGCTGATGGTATCCGCTGCGACCACGCTCGCCGACACGATCCACCTGATGCAGCGCGAGCGCCGCGCCTGCGTGCTAGTCATGGAAGACGACCAGGTTGCCGGCATCTTCACCGAGCGCGACATTCTCATGAAAGTCGCCGGCCAGCCGCTCGACCTCATTCATACTCCGGTGTCGATGTCGATGACGCCCGATCCCTTCACGCTCCCCGCCGACGCCAACGTCGCGTTCGCGCTGAGCAAGATGGTGCTCGAGGGCTTCCGCCATATCCCGCTCGTTGATGACGACGGCCGCCCGACCGCGGTGGTCTCGATGCGCAATCTGATCGAGTATCTGGGCGAGATCTATTCGCGCGAGTTGCTCACGATGCCGCCCGAGCCGCATCAGCACCGTTTCAAATCCCGCGAAGGCGCATAGCCATTTTTCTGCGATTGTGGCCCATACCTCGAGGGAAGGGGTTAGGGGTTAGCTTGGCCTGATGCCATCCGGGTTCTCTTGACGCGAAGCTGGCAATGCCGCACCTTCAGGCAGGCGCCCCCTTGATTCGACTTAAGCACTTCCGCGCACCACTAACTCTCATCGCGATCTTTGGTTTGATGCTGCCATCTCTGTCGGGATGCGGCGTCAACAAACTCCCCACTCTCGACGAGCAGGTGAAGGCCGCCTGGAGCGAAGTCCTGAACCAGTATCAACGGCGCGCCGACCTGATCCCCAATCTTGTCGAGACCGTCAAAGGCTATGCGCACCAGGAGCAGACTGTTCTGACCCAGGTGACCGAGGCGCGCGCGCATGCGACCCAGATGCAGCTTCCGGCTGACATCCTGTCGAACCCGCAGGCCTTTCACCAGTTCGAGCAGAACCAGGCCGCCGTCACCGGCGCACTCGGCCGCCTGCTCGCCGTCGCCGAGGCCTACCCCGATCTCAAGTCGAATCAGAATTTCCTCACGCTTCAATCGCAGCTCGAGGGCACTGAGAACCGCATCGCCGTCGCGCGCCGCGATTACATTCTCGCCGTGCAGGACTACAACACCGCGCTGCGAACGATCCCGCAACGCTGGTTCGCGGCGTTTCTCTACCCTGACCTGAAAGTCCGCGAGACTTTTACCATCTCCGAACAAGCCCAGCAGGTGCCACAGGTCAAATTCTGATGCGCTCGCGCTGCGCATCGGCGTGCAGCGTAATCGGAGCGGCGAGTGCGCTGCTCATTCTTCTGCTGACTCTCACGTCGCCGGCCCTCGCCTCAGAGCCAACGTATCCGACGCTCACCGGCAGAGTCGTCGACGACGCGGGCGTGCTGGACCCGTCGACCAAGGGCGAACTCACTCTCATGCTTGCCGACCATGAACGCACGACCGGCGAGCAGGTCGTCGTAGTCACGCTCAAGTCGCTGCAGGGCTACACGATCGAAGACTTCGGCTATCAGCTCGGCCGCCATTGGGGCATCGGGCAGAAGGGCACGAACAACGGCGCGATACTTATCGTCGCGCCGAAGGAGCACAAAGTTCGCATCGAGGTCGGCTACGGCCTCGAAGGCACGCTCACCGACGCCATCTGCGCGACGATCATCCAGAACTACATCCTGCCCAGCTTCAAGCGCGGCGACTTCAACGCCGGCATCGTCGCCGGCACCAAATCGATTCTGAGCGTGCTCGGCGGCAACTCTCCCGCTGCGGGCCAGCCGCAATCGTCCGCCCCCGCCGCCCACTACGAACCTCCAAAGGCCGTTCAAATCGCGATCATGCTGGGGTTCTTTCTTTTCCCATTGCTGGTTTTCTCGGTGATTGTGTTTGCGCAGATTGCATCCGTCGGAAACAGCCGCCGGTACCGCGGCAGCGACGGCTGGAATTCCGGCGGCGGCTCCAGCTGGGGATCTTCCGACGGAGGTGGCGGCGGTGGATTCTCAGGTGGCGGCGGCTCCTTCGGCGGCGGTGGCGCGTCGGGAAGCTGGTGAGATGACAAAATGAAAAGCCCATTCACACCCGAAGAGCATGCGCGCATCGATGCCGCGATGGATGCGGTCAAGCGCGACACCTCCGCCGACCTTTGCGTCGTCGCGACTCGCGTCAGCGATCGCTATGCACTCTATCCGCTCGCTTCCGCCGCGATCGCCGCAATTCTGCTGGGCGCGCTCGTCAGTTTGCTGCGGCCCGATTTCGCCGGCCGCATCGTGATCGCGATCCAACTGTGGTCGCTGATTGTGCTGACTCTAATCTTCGACTGGCTTCCACTCCGGCTCTCGCTCGTGCCGACGCGCCACAAGCACGCCCGCGCATGGCAACTGGCGCATCGCGAATTCAACGCGCACGTGCTCGCAAAGCCTGATCAGCCGCACCGAATCCTGCTCTTCGTTTCGCTCGGCGAGCGCTACGTCGAAATAATTGCCGACCACGAGACTCACGCGCTCGCACCCGACGGCAGCTGGAACAAAATCGTCGACCGATTTCTCACCACCGTGAAAGACGGTCACGTCGCCGACGGCGTGCTCGACGCCATCGCCGCCTGCGCCGCTGTCCTGCGAGAGCACCACCCCGCGTAGGCGCATCGTAATCCTTGACGCGGTGCATACGCCCGCGCTAACCCCACAGCTATGCAAACGATACACGCTGCCGACGTTGAGTGGGGCGAGGTCTCGGGGCATCGCTCGGGCGGGATCAACTTCAAGCGCCTGCTGCAGGGCTCGCCCGGCACGCCCGACAATTTCGAACTGAGTATCGTGCGAACGGCCGGTGACTATTTCACGCCGCGCCATCGCCACAACTTCGACCAGGTCCGGCTATGCCTCGAAGGCGCGATGAACTATGCGCCCGGCAAGGATCTGAAAGCCGGCACCGTCGGCTATTTTCCCGAGGGCACCTTCTACGGCCCGCAATCCGACACCAGCAAATCCATCGTGCTGCTGCTCCAGATGGGCGGCTCGGCCGGCTACGGCTTTATGAGCTATCAGCAGTTGAACCGCGGCTACGAAAGATTGTCTGACCTCGGGAAATTCGACGGCGGCGTATTCACGCGCTCGACTCCCGACGGCCGCCACACCCGCAAGGACGGCTACGAGGCGATTTGGGAGCACGTCAACGGCCGCGCCGTCGAGTATCCGGCGCCGCGCTACGAGGAACCGATCGTCATCCATCCCGACGGCTTCGGATGGATTGCGACGCGCGACCCCGGCTTCGAGCTGAAGCATATGGCGACGTTCGGCGAGCGCGCCCTGAACATCGGCGAGATTCGCGCGACGCGCGGCTCGCGCCACAAGGTCGACCGTCATCGCGCACCCGAACTGCTGTTCGTCGAGAGCGGCGCGATCCGCGACGTCACCTCGGGCGAGGTCCTCGACACTCACAGCGCCTTTCGAGTAGATCCCGCCGACACCGGCCGCGAACTCGAAGTCGTTGACGACTGCGTGCTGTTCTTTGTCCAGCTACCGAAGTTCGACACAAAGTCCGCAGCCGCAGCCGCCTGATCACTGACTATCGGAGGTCCCGAAGATGGCATCGACGACCGCAATCCCGCGCGCGCACGGCGCCCGCGCATCGAAGTCTCGCGCCAAGAAGCCGGCCGGATTCCATCAGTCGTGGTACGCCATCGCGCGCTCCGACGAAGTCGGCGCCGGCGAAGTGATCGGCCGCGATTTCCTCGACGGCCGCGCGGTCGTCTACCGAGGCGAGAGCGGCGAAGCCGTCGTGATGAACGCGTACTGCCGCCATCTTGGCGCCGACTTGAGCATGGGCAAAGTCGTCGGCAACGATATCCGCTGCGCGTTCCATCATTGGCAGTACGGTCCCGACGGCGGATGCACGAAGATTCCCGCGTCCGAGAAAATTCCCAAAGCGGCGCGAATGTTCAAATACCCCACCGTCGAAAAATGGGGATTGATTTGGGCGTTCAACGGGGCCGAGCCGCTGTTCGACGTGCCAGAATTCGTTGACTTCGCCGAGCCTGATCTCGACATCCGCACCGCCGCCGATGCGTTCGATCTACCGGTCGAGCCGTGGGTGCCCTTCACCAACTCGATGGACTTCCAGCATCTGCGCGTCCTGCACGGACTCAAAATAGAATGCGACCCCGACGCGATCGAGGTCGGCGACTACCGCATCCAGTACGACGTGCGCTTCGAGGATCCCAACCTCGGCATCTTCGATCAGCGCATCCGCGTGACCGGCACCAACACGATCGCGCTGGCCGGACGCCTCAACGGCATGGCGATTCTTTCGATGGCGACCGGGACGCCGACGCCCGACGGCCACACGCACGGATGGTCGGTCACCGCAACACCGCGCTCCGAGGGCAGCGACGCCGAGCGCGAGCAGCGCCTCCAAATCGGCGAAGCATTCTTCAAGCGCCTCATCCAGGAGGACGAGCCAATCCTGAAAACCATCCGCTTTCACGACGGCCTGCTGATAGACGCCGACCGCGCCCTCGCGCGCTTCCTGCAATACGTGCGGCGCTTCCCAACGGCGCGGCCGGCCGCCGATTAAATAACTGGAGGCAAAATTATGGCTCGTCTGACGGGCAAGGTTGCGTTGATCGTCGGCGGCGGCGCAGACGGTCCTGCGAAAGCGGGCGACAAGCTCTCGATTGGCAACGGCCGCGCGACCGCGATAATGTGCGCGCGCGAGGGCGCGGCCGTGATGGTCGCAGATCGCTCGCTCGAACTGGCGCAGCAGACCGCCGCCGCGATTCGCGAGGAGGGCGGGCGCGCCGACGCTGTCGCCGCCGACGTGAGTATCGAGGATCAGTGCCGCGGCGCCGTCGAAGCGACGACGCGCGCGTTCTCCGCGCTTCATCTACTCGTCAACAACGTCGGCATTGCGATCGGCGGCAACCTGCTGAAGACCTCGACCGAGAATTTCGACAAAATGCTGGCGGTCAACCTGCGCAGTCATTTCCTGATGATGCGTTACGCGGTGCCCGAGATTGCGAAGGCCGGCGGCGGCGCGATCGTCAACGTATCGTCGCTCGCCGCGCTCCGCAGCAACTCGCAAATCTCCTACGAGGCGACCAAGGCGGCGCTGCTCGGACTCTCGCGCTCGGCCGCGGTCTCGCACGCGCGCGACAATATCCGCGTAAACACGATCCTGCCCGGACTGATCGACTCGTCGATGGTGCGCCGGCTCGTCGGCGACCGCGAGAACACCGTCGGGCCGCGAATCCCGATGCGCCGTCAGGGCACGCCGTGGGAAATCGCCAACGCAATCGTCTTTCTGCTGTCGGACGAAGCGTCCTATATCACCGGCACCGAATTGATCGTCGACGGCGGCCTCGCCGCGCGCTGAAGGTGAATCGATGCGCAAGGTGAAGGTTGGCTACCAGCTCGATTTTCGCAATCCGCCGGGATCGTCGTTGTCCTTTCGCGATCTCTATCGTGAATCGTTTACGCAGGTTGAGGCGGCCGAGCGGCTTGGCTTCGATTCCATCTGGCTGACGGAGCATCACTTCACCGATGATGGCTACCTGCCCGCGATGCTGCCCGCGGCGGCTGCGATTGCGGCGCGCACGACGCGCGTCACTATCGGCACCTACGTCCTGCTGGCGCCTTTTTTCCATCCGCTGAAGCTGGCCGAGGACGCGGCCTTCGTCGATGTAATCTCAGGCGGGCGGCTTCGGCTCGGGATCGGCCTCGGCTATCGCGCCGAGGAGTTCGAAGGCTTCGGAGTGCCGCGCGCACAGCGACTCGGGCGCACGCTCGAGACAATCGAGATTCTCAAGCGCGCGTGGACTGGCGAACGTTTCAGTTTCGACGGCAAGTATTTCCAGTTCCGCGATGTGCGCGTGCTGCCGCGACCTGTGAGCCAGCCGCATCCGGAATTGCTGTGGGGAGCGGGCGCCGCGAAATCGATTCGGCGGGCCGCCGGGCTCGACATGGGTTTCGCATGCGTCGGCGGGCGGCGGGAAATCGGAATCTACATCGATGCTCTCAAGGACGCCGGCAAGGATCCCGCGCGCTACAGTATCGTGAACAGCCGCGTCGTCTACATCGCCGACAGCGAAGAGGATGCGTGGCGCGACACGCGCGACGCGCTGATGTACCAGGCCGAGCTGTATGGCAAATGGCTATCGGCCGCGGCCGGCACTACCGACCAAAGCAAGGTGCTGATTCGTCCCGACCCCGAGCGCCTGCGACGCACCTCTGTGCTAGGCACCGCCGCCGAGGTCACCGCACGTCTCGCCGAGATCCTCGAATCGACGCCGATGACCGAGTTGATCGTCGTCACACAGTTGCCGGGACTCGATCCCGCCAAGGCGCGACGCTCGCTGGATCGGTTCGGCGCCGAAGTGCTACCGAATCTGAAGTAACGTCGCACAGAAAAAGAAAACCCCCGGAGTTACCCGGGGGCTTTCGGTCTCGCAATAGAGCGATCGATTCTGCGATTACGGAACGATCAGCGCGGCGCCGTGGTCATAGGTCACAGACCACTTCACGTTCGCCTGGTTCGCCCCCGGGTAACTGGCGAATGCCCACAGACTCATTTCGTCGGGCACTGGCACGGGCTGAACCCCCGGAGTGACGGTGACTGTGAATTCCTGCGTATCAGTCAAATCGCTGCACGACGTGTCGGGACCGGTGATGAAGCAACTAATGTTGCAATTCGACGGGAAGTTGTTGCCGTTGCACAAGAAGAACGAGAACGTGCTCGGAATCCCCGTGTTCATTTGCGTGCCGGGATCGTTATCCACGTTGACGAACAAGCGCTCCGCCGTTCCCGACTCCGACATCGGCACTTCGGTTGCCTGGGAGGTGTCCGAACCGTTGCCCGGTCCAAGGATCAGGATCGTGCCAGGCGTGCCGACGCTGTTATTCCCGGAGAGGCCAACGTTGTACGGGCCACCTGACGGGCTGCCGAACGTACCCATCGAGCCACCAGTGAAGACAGAGATATTTGGCTCCTGCACTCCCGGCGTGCCGGAGGGTCCCGTCGGGCCAGTCGCACCGACCACTCCCGTAGGCCCGCGGATTCCGTCTTCACCCATGATTCCGGCAGGACCCGTCGGTCCGGTCGGTCCGATAGCGCCCTGTGGGCCCTGGGGACCAGAGTCACCCTGACCGCCAGCCGGTCCTTGCAGACCGGGGGCACCCTGTGGCCCCTGCGTGCCCGGAAGTCCGGGATCGCCGACGACGCCCATGATCCCGGTTGGGCCGGCGGGTCCGGTATTCGACCAATCGAGTTCACTTCTATTTCCGGTGCATTGGTCAATACCAAGGTTGATCCCTTTGATCTTGCCGTTGTTATTGTTGATGCAGATTTCGATATTCGTAGCATGGCCAACACTTGGAAGTGCGACCATTGCGACCATCGCAGCGGCGGTCGCGCCGACCAGCGATCGCCACGCCAATTTAAACGAAGCAGGCATGTTGACGCCCTCCATTTTCTTTTGCCTTCCCGCCGTTCTGATTTCCGATCGCGATTTCATCTCTCTTCCTCCTCACGCCTCGCAATCAGAATGCGCTTGCAGGGGCAATCGCGAAGTCCAGCGACCACCTCACGTCAACAACGTTAGTCGTGATCGAAGCCTCGGATTTGTACGCCTGTATCGAAAGCGTGTCACCCGGCAGGTAGTCCTCGGCCGCGGGGCTGCCAACAAAGGTGCTGGTCGAGCAGGCCGTCGTATCGGTTCCGGGGAAGGCGTCGTTTGCGACGTTGCAGAACGGGTTCGTCATTATGTCGCAGTCGGCCTCGTTACACAGGATGAAAGTGTACTGAGCTCCGAGAGGACCCGAATCGCCGGGGGCGATCGTAACCGTCATGTTGAACGCTGTGCCACCGGGCATCGGCACCTGAACGCTGGTCTGCGGTGCCGCGACGGGCGCTGGAGGAATCGAGAAGATTCCTTGGCCTGATGCGCCGTTTCCTGGTCCCATGTACAGGGGGAAGGTCGGCACTCCGAGGTTTCCGGAATTCTCATCGAGCTGGATCGCGGCCTGATTGCCGATGGTTCCGCCCAACGTGCCGCCGCTCAAGATCTCCACATTGTCAGAGGCGCCGGGGGCGCCGGGAGGAAAGCTGGGAACGCCCGAGGGTCCCGTAGGTCCAACTGCACCCGTCGGTCCGGTCGGTCCCGGATGTCCCAGGTTGCCAGTCGGTCCCGCAGGCCCTGTCACACCCTGCACTCCCTCGGGGCCAGTCAGTCCCATCGCACCCATCGGTCCTGTCGGACCCACCGGACCAACGAGGCCTTGCGCACCTGTCGCTCCTGGAGCGCCCGGCGCGCCAGCGGGGCCAGTGTTACCCTGTGGACCCTCCGGACCCTGCGGACCAGGGATGTTCCAGGTGAGCTGGATGTTCTTATTTGAGCAGTGGATATTTTCACCGATGATTTTGCCCGTCCTGCCGATGCAGAGCGTGATGATCCCGGTGTCCGGCGTCTGCGCATTTGCCGCCGGCGAAATGCTTGCTATTAACATCGCAGCCGCCGATGCTCCGAGGAGCCAGCGCCACGCGTACCTAAAAGATTGAGGCATTCTCGTCCCCTCCCTGACTGTTACCATTCGCATACTCAGCATTTCCGGTTCCCCTATACCGCCGACTCACGGCAGAAGCGGCGCGCCAGTGCCGCCGGTCTGGTGCATGACCACCATCCACGTCACTTCCGTCGGGGCCGCACCTTCAGTCGCGGTCGCCCTCAGAGCGATCGTGTCGCCAGGATTGTAGGCCTGGCTGTGAGCCAAATCGTTGCACTCAGTCAGATTGGGGAGGTTCATCGTGCAGGTGACCGTTGGGCTGTTGCAGTCGTTGTTGATGCACAGCTGGAACGTGTAGCTCTGCCCCGCGCCAGGTGCGCTCTTGGTCTGCACCCAGAGTTGAGTTGCGGTCGAAGCGTCGATTGGTACAGCTTCGCTCTCGAGTTGAGTGTCGGCGCCGTTACCCGGACCGTAGTAAATCGGGTTGGTCCCGACCGGCGAGCTGGTGCCCGCCAGGATGCTCTTGTAGCCGAAGAGGAGCTCCGCGTTGCTGCCGAGGTCGCCGCCGCCCAGCGTAAAGAACTGCTGTCCGTTGACGCCGTTAACACCCGCCACTCCCGCAGGTCCAGTCGGTCCGGTCGATCCGGTTGGTCCAGTCGGCCCCTGCGGACCCTGCTGACCCATCTCTCCAGCCGGTCCTATCGGACCAGTCGTACCGGTGCTGCCAACGGGTCCGATCGCGCCTTCCGGTCCAACTGGACCCTGAGGCCCCATTTGGCCGGCGGGGCCGGTCGGTCCTGCAGGTCCTTGCATACCCTTGGGACCCTGCGGTCCGGTCGGGCCGACTACGCCGTTGCTATCCCACGTAATCTGCCGGTTCGGTGCAACGCATGAGCCACCGAGCGGCAATATAACCTTCTGATTTTTTGGCGAAATGCATAGCGTAAGAATCGACGCATTACTTGCTCCTGGCGCAGCGGCGAGAAACAGCGCCCCCACCGCGACGCCGAGCAACAGCCGTCGCGCATGCCTGAGTGATACGTGCATTACCGTCCCTCCCTAGAAACTCGCGCCAGAAAACGGCTTCTGGCTTGCCTCGTCCAACTCGGGAACCCCTAAACGCGGTCCCCCCGGGACACTTTGCCGGACCATTCATCGCAGAAAACCATGCGTAGAGTCAATACACCTAGATAAACGTACTTTGACGTAGCCGCTGATACCGTTTGCGTCCTTCACTCTCTTGGAGCTTAGACATCTATTGGGAGAGTGCGTTATGCCACTTCATCATCTAAGACTCGGACGCGTCAATTGGCCTCTCCGCGAATGAATATTTCGCGAGCATATTCGTCTGGCAAGTTTCATGGAAGTATCTTTCGCGTGCGGCAGTTTGCCCATCCTTCTGCGCCGATCGTAAAGTAGCGTCCATGCCGGTCGCATACATTCCTCGGACGCGCGATCTCTACGACGATTTCACTCCTTACCGGTGGGTCGAAAATGAATCGGCGCCGTTCACTCCGCTGACGAAGCCCATTGCGAAGTGCAGGGTCGCGCTGATTAGTTCGGGCGGAATCATGTATCGCGATCAACCGCGCTTCCATCGCGAGGACGCGTCGTATCGACGCATTCCAATTGACGCGCGCCGCGATGATCTCAGCGTGTGGCACTTCGGATATCCCACTGCCGATGCGGAGCGCGACGTCAACTGCGTGTTTCCGATCGAGCGAATGCGCGAGCTTGCAGCATCCGGAGTGGTCGGCGAACTCGTCGATCCCGCGTTCAGCTTCATGGGTGGAGTTTATTCGGCGCGCAAAATCCGCGACGAACTCGCACCGCAAATCGTCGACGAGCTCAAGCGCGCACACGCTGACGCCTTCTTCCTCGTCCCTGCATGACCCGTGTGCCATCAGTCCGTTGGACTGATCGCGCGCGCAGTGGAAGAAGCGGGAATCCCCACGCTCTCAATGACTTCCGCGATCGACATCACGCAGTCGGTCACGCCGCCGCGCGCCGTGTTCGTGAATTTTCCGCTCGGCCATCAGACCGGTCCGCCCGATCAACCGGACTTGCAGCGAAGGATCGTCACTGACGCGATGCGCGCGTTCGAAACGATCACGACACCCGCGACCATCGTCGAGTTGCCCTACGTATGGGACGCCAACGATCGTTCGTGGGAAGACATCGACTACACCAAGGGATGGATGCCCGCGCGCCCGTCGCGCGATGCGGCCGACAAACTCGAAGCCGAGCGCCAGGCAAAATTCCGCCGCACTTAGGTCCGCGCTTCGCATCTCGCACTTTTCAACACGCGCGAGTAGGTTCATCCGTGCGGCGACACCGCAACTGGAGGTACGATGTAAATGGCCACCTATCACGAACTTGAGCTGGTGACGCTGCTGGCGCTGCTCGAATACTCGATTCTCGGCGTGATGGTTGGACGCGCGCGGCAGACCTACGGCGTCGAGGCGCCTGCGACCACCGGCAATCCCGACTTCGAGCGTTACTTTCGCGTCCATGCAAATACGCTCGAGGCGCTGATCGTCTTCATCCCCGCGGTGTGGATTTTTTCGCTGACCGTGAACTATCACATCGGCGTCGGCCTCGGCCTGCTGTTCGTGATCGCGCGCGTCATGTACGCGCAGGGCTACCTGAGCGCCGCCGCCAAGCGCGGACCGGGCGCACTCGCGAGCGCCGCAATCAACGGCATCCTGGTGCTGGTCAGCCTGATCTGGATCGTAATCTCAGCGCTGTAGCTGAAATCCTTCAGCGCATCTTCGCTTTACCTCACGCCATCGGCGCGGCTAAAGTTTCTTCGATCAACCATCAAGGAGAATTCGCTCATGGCGGAAGAACGTAAAGGCGCCGTTACGATGCGGGGAAACCCGATGACCTTGGTCGGACCCGAAATCAAGGTCGGACAAAAGGCACCCAACTTCAACGTGGTCGGCAAAGGGATGGCGCCGGCGACGCTCGATCAGTTCAAGGGCAAAGTCAAAATCATCACGACCATCCCGTCGATCGACACGCCTGTGTGTGACGCTGAGACGCGCCGCTTCAACGTCGAGGCGAGCAACCTGCCTGGCGACGTGGTGATCCTGTCGGTCTCGATGGATCTGCCGTTCGCGCAGGCGCGATGGTGCGGCGCGGCGGGCGTCGACAAAGTTACGACGCTCAGCGACTGGCGCAGTGCGAGCTTCGGCACCGGTTACGGCGCGTTGATCAAGGAACTGCACCTGCTGGCGCGATGCGTGTTCGTCGTGGACAAGAACGACAACGTGACCTACGTCGAGTACGTCAAGGAAATCGCCGAGCAGCCCAACTTCGAAGCCGCTCTCGCGGCCGCAAAAAAGGCCGCCGCCTGATCCCTCGCCCGTTATTTTACGGGAGAGGTTAGGTGAGGGTTCTGCGACCACCCCACGACGCTGATTAATTTCGCGGGCGGACGTGTCATCGATGCGTCCGCCCGTGATAGTTGTTCTTGTTTGATGCCGACGTCTGCACCCAATCGTTACGCCTTCGCCGACGCGCTTAAGCGCGGCCTTTACGAGGCTATTTTTCGCCGCCGCGATATTCGCGAGTTCATCTCCGATCCGATTCCTGACGACGTGCTCGCGCGCGTTTTGATTGCGGCCCATCATGCGGCCAGCGTTGGCTTCACGCAGCCGTGGGATTTCATCCTGGTGCGAAGCGTCGAGCAGCGCCGCCGCGTCAAGGAGGTCTTCGAAGCCGAACGGCAAAAGAACGCGGACCAGTTCAGCGGTGAGCGCCGCGAAAAATATCTCTCGCTCAAACTCGAAGGCATTCTCGAGGCGCCGCTCAACCTGATCGTCACCTGCAAGCCCGATCGCTTCGGACCGGCCGTGCTCGGCAAGACCAGTATCCGCGACGTCGAGATATATTCGGCGTGCCTGGCGGTCGAAAACATGTGGCTGACCGCGCGCTCCGAAGGGCTCGGCATGGGATGGGTGAGCATCCTGCGCAACGACGCGCTCGCGGAGATTTTCGGCATCCCCGGTGACGTGATTCCCATCGCCTATCTTTGTATCGGCTACGTCCGCGAGTTTCCCGACCGCCCCATTCTCGCCAGCAAGGACTGGGCGCAGCGCCTGCCGCCGAAATCGCTGATTCATTTCGATTCGTGGAACGACGCAAACGACCGAACATCGCCCGCGGCCGAGTCGCTTCTGAAAAAGATCGACGACCATTCAATCTGGCTCTCGATCTTCCCCGAAGATTCCCGCGACAAACCCCCCTCGCGCGACTAACCCGTCAGTGCTTCATCGCTTGCTCAACCAGGCGCATCACCTCGGCATGCCTCCTGACGGTGGAAGGTTGATGCACCACCTCAAACTTCAGCCCATCCGGTCCTAGAAAGTAAACCGCGTACCATCCTTCGGGGTCGTACGGGAACTCGCCCGGCCCATCGACTATTTCGCCGCCGAGTCTCGTTGCCAGCGCACACACCTGGTCAACTTGCTCGCGAGTATCAGTGTTGAACGCAATGTGATGAAGCCCCACTTCGTAAACCTCGAACTGATGCGCCGCAAGCGCCGGCTTCGCTTCCCAGATGTTGAAGACAGCTCCATTGCCTGCATTAACGGTAACCCGCAGCCGCTGTCCGTTGGGATCCTGGATAACGTCCCACACATTGTAACCAAGAAATTCCAGGAACGGTTTGAAGAACTGCATCGCACCTGTCAGGTCGCCGACAGTGATCGAAACGTGATTCATTGATCCGAGGAGTGGCATGTTGAGTCGTCACCTCCGAGCGTCACCTTTTGGCGCTGCACGCTAACCACCGCTAGGTCTTTGCCGATCGAGCGTCAAGCTGTGAAACTCGGCGACGAAGCGGTATGAAAATTAAGTTAGCGCGGAAAAACATTGATGGACGGCGAGGCAGTATTCAAACAGATTTGCGAACGCGTCCCCGATGCGATGAAACAGTTCAACGTGCCGGGCGTCGCCGTCGGCGTTTACTGCGATGGCCGCGAGTTCGGCGCGGGCTTCGGTGTCACCAGCACGCGCAATCCTCTCGCGGTTAACGAGAAGACCCTTTTCCAAATCGGCTCGAACACCAAGACTTTCGTGGCGACCGCCGCGATGCGACTGGTCGAAGCCGGGAAGCTCGGCCTCGACGCGCCGATCCGAAAATACCTCCCCGATTTCCGCATGCGCGACGCCGACGTCACCGCGCGCGTGACGATGCGCCACCTGATGACGCATACCGGCGGATGGGCCGGTGATTATTTTCTCGATACCGGCGACGGCGACGACGCGCTCGAGCGCTACGTCGCCGCGATGGCGGATCTGCCGCAGCTCACTCCTCTCGGCACGCTGTGGTCCTACAACAACGCGGCGTTCGCGCTCGCCGGCCACGTGATCGCCAAAATCACCGGCAAGACTTTCGAGGCCGCGCTCAGGGACCTGGTGCTCGATCCTCTCGGCCTGCGCCGCTCGTTCATGAACCCGCACGACGTAATGACCCATCGCTTCGCTGTCGGCCACGCTACGCTCAACGATCAGACTTACATACTTGCGCCGTGGCAGTTGACGCGCTCGATGTGGCCCGCCGGTGGAATCGCCGCGTCGGTGATGGACCTCATCCGCTACGGACGCTTTCATCTCGGGGACGGCCGCAATTCCGATGGCGAGCAAATTCTGAATCGCGAATCTCTCACTGCGATGCAGACGCCGATCTGCAAGGGTCAGCTCGACTACAACATGGGCTTGTCGTGGTGGCTGCGCGAGGTGGATGGCGTCAAGGCGGTCTTTCACGGCGGAGGCACGCTAGGCCAGGTATCAGCATTCAACCTTCACCCGCAGCGCGATTTTGCATTTGCCATTTTCACCAACTCGAGCATGGGCGGCTTGCTGATGAATGCAATCACCAAAGATCCGATGCCGGAGTTCCTCGGCTATCGAGAACCAGTACCCGATCACAGTCCAATGTCAGTCGAACAGCTAGGCGACTACGCTGGCCGCTACACAGGTCAGCTGAGTGACATAGTCCTGTCGGTAACTGGAACCGACCTGATGCTGCAGCAGGAATCAAAGGGTGGCTTCCCGACGACCACCTCACCGCCCGGCCCCAATTCCCCACCCAGCCGCGTCGCCTTCATCGGCAAGGACTTGCTGGAAGCACTCGACGCACCGCTAAAAGGCGCGCGCGGAGAATTCCTCCGCGACCCCGCCGGTCGAATCATCTGGCTACGCATAGGCGGCCGCCTGACCCTGCGGGAGAAGTAGGTCTGCAGGCGCTTCTTTTGTCCTTGTGTCATTCTAAAGCGAAGCGAAGAATCCGGCTCGTTTCTTCGCCTCGCAGACTTTATCGGCGCCTCTGCCGGGGATGAACTTTTCAGCCTGATGCAGTCCCGACCTCTCGTGCTATCTTGGTCCGCTATGCATCCCTCTCCCAATCCGTCCTCCGCTCAATCCCACGCCGCAGTTGCGTCTGCATGACTCTTCTCGCCCAAACTATCGCCTCGATCCTTCCGCCCGACAATGAAGCGGCGTGGGCCGCTTCGGCGCGGCTCGACTCGCTCACCAAGCCGCCCGGCAGCCTCGGCCATCTCGAGGAACTCGTGCGCCGCTATGCCGCAATCCGTCACGACGAATCGGTGAAACAGGGACGAGGTGCAATTGCCGTCTTCGTGGCCGATCACGGCGTCGCGGACGAAGGCGTCAGCGCATTTCCGCAGGCCGTCACGGTCGAGATGCTGCGCAACATCGCGGCCGGCGGCGCCGCAATCAGCGTGCTCGCGCGCCGCTTCGGATTTTCATTGAAAGTCGTCGACGTCGGCGTAAAAACCGATACCAGCGCCAAGCCCTTCGCAGGCGTGACGTATCGCCGCGTCGGCGCCGGCACCCGCAACTTCCTCGACGGCCCCGCGATGACTCCGGACGAAACCACGCGAGCGTTGGAAGTGGGAATCGAAATCGCGCGCGAGCTCGCCGATAGCAGAGCGACGCTAATCGGTATTGGCGAGATGGGTATCGCGAACAGCACGCCCGCCGCCGCGATACTATGCGCGCTCACCGGGATTCCGCCCGAATCAATTGTCGGGCGCGGCACCGGCCTCGACGACGCCGGCGTCCGGCGCAAAATCGAGGTGGTCACGCGCGCTCTCGAAATTCATCGCAACGCACTCCCCTCGGGCGAGTCGATGCTTGCCGCTCTCGGCGGTTTCGAGATCGCCGCGATGGCCGGAGTATGCCTGGGCGGCGCCGCATCAAAGGTCCCGGTCGTCGTTGACGGTTTCATCGCAACCGCAGCCGCCGCCGTCGCCGACCGGATTCATCCCGGATTATTCGATCATCTTTATTTCAGCCATCGCTCGGCCGAAGGTGGGCACGCGCTTGCGCTCGCGCACTTCAAGCTGCGTCCGATTCTTGATCTCGACCTCCGGCTCGGCGAAGGTACCGGCGCAGCGCTCGCAATGAACGTGATCGACTCCGCGCTCGACTTGCTCAACAACATGGCAACGTTCGAGAGCGCTGAGGTCTCCGGCAAAGTCCGATGAGCGACGACGCGGGCGCGCCTGCCGGCGGTTTCTTCAGCGAGCTGCTGCTTGCGATCAGCTTCCTGACGATTCTGCCGGTGATCGATCAGCGTCCCGCGTCCGACGAGACCGTCGCCGCTTCCTTCGCATGGTTCCCGATTGTCGGTTGTCTGATCGGGCTGGCGCTCGTCGGCGAGGATTGGCTGCTCGCTCATTTCTTCGCGCAAGTGATTCGCTCGGTTCTTATTGTTCTCTCGCTCACGGTCCTGACCGGCGCCGTTCATCTCGACGGCTTGGCCGACACGGCCGATGCGCTCGGCGCAGGACGCGATCGCGATCGCGCGCTCGACATTTTGCGCGACAGCCGCGTCGGCACCTTCGGCGCGAGCGCGATCTTCTTCGACCTGACGCTGAAAATCCTCGCGCTCTCGACGCTCGCCGGTCCTCGCCGCTACGCCGCGTTGATCATCGCACCGACGCTCGCCCGCTTCGCGATGGTGATGGTCGGCGTCGGCATTCCTTATCTTCGCGAGTCAGGCGCGGGCACCGCTTTTCTCAATAGCCAGAGCCCCGGCTGGCGCATGAGAGTCGCTGTAATTTTCTTGATAATCGATTGCGCGATTCTGCTGAGTCCATTCCGGACGGTCGGGGTGATGGCCGTCAGCTTTGCGATGCTGATCGCGTGTCTGATGCATCTCTTCTATCGGCGCTGGCTTGGCGGCGTTACCGGCGACCTGATCGGCGCGTGCGGCGAGGTGATCGAGATCGCCGTCCTGCTCACGATGTCCTTGTGAAATCTATTTCACCTTCACCGGATAGCCCGCGACCATCAGAATCACAGCGTCAGCCGCCGCCGCAATCTTCTGATTGGTCCATCCGAGCAGATCGCGGAAGCGGCGCGACTCGGCGTGATCAGTCGGCACGATTCCCGAGCCGACTTCATCGGTCACCACGATGCTCGCGAACGGCGCACTCTTCAGCGCCGCCGCTAGCTTGTCCGCATCCGCGAGCACAGGCCCGTCGTCGGCACCGTATCGATTCATCAGGTTCGATACCCACAGCGTGAGGCAATCGAGCACCACCAGGTCAGCTTTGTCTTTGAGCTTCTCGATCGCGGCGACAACGTGGACCGGCTCCTCGACCGTTTGAAAATCCGCGGGCCGTGTCGTGCGATGAAATTCGATTCGCGCCGACATCTCGTCGTCGAGCGCCTCGCCCGTCGCGACGAAAAATTTGCGTTGATACGGGAGCGCGAGCTTCAACGCCTGCATGCTCTTGCCGCTGCGCGCGCCGCCGGTGATTAGCGTTATCGTACCCATGTCAACCATCGAGCGTACACGAACGCGCCCCGCGTGTTGACTGTACGCGATGCCGCGCGTAAGTTCGGCGTCGCACCCGGTGCACGGGAAGCCGGTTCAAATCCGGCGCTGCCCCGCAACTGTGTGGGGGGACGACGGCCCATGATGCCACCGCTTCGGCGGGAAGGCGGGCCCGAGGACGAACCCCAAGCCAGGAGACCGGCCGGGTCACTAACTGTCTGCCTTCCGCGGGGAGGGTGGCCTCAGGCACAATTTTCCTGAAGCCCGATCCCTCGGCGTGAGCGATCGGGTTTTTCTTTTTCGACACCTGATCTTCCTCCGCGCGATGGCAGCCTTTGAACTCGGAGGGAGTTCATGCGGTTTCCTATTTTGATCGTGTCGACAATCTTTGCGGCGGCGTTACTTGCGCCGATCGCAGATGCTGAGCAGCCGTCTTCGACGGCATCGCCAGCACAAACTCAAACCCAAAAGACATCGCCGAAGAATTCCGCCCGGAAGAAGAAGACCGCTCAGCCGGCGCCTCACGCCAAAAAAGAACAGGCGCAGAAGCTGAATCCGGTGGTCGTCACCGCGACGCGAATTCCGCAGCCGATCGCCGATATCGGCACGACCATCACCGTCGTCGAGGATCCGCAAATCCAGGATCAGAAAATCGACCGCGTCGCCAACGTGCTGCGCGAGGTCCCGGGCGTGCAAGTCACGCAGAGCGGCTCGCCCGGCTCGGAGACCGACGTATCGATTCGCGGTGCGACCGCGTCGCAAACGCTGGTGCTGGTCGACGGCGTCGAAGTCAACGCCGGCGCGACCGGCAGCTTCGACCTCGCCAACCTGACGACTGACAATCTCGATCGCATCGAGATTCTGCGCGGCGCCGGCGGCTCGCTGTACGGCTCGCAGGCCATCGGCGGCGTCGTCAACGTGTTGTCGCAGGAGGGCGAGGGTCCAGCCACGGCGAGCATCCTTTCAGGCGGCGGCAATCGCGCGACCAGCCAGCAAGTCGCGACGGTCAGCGGGGCCCAGGGTAATCTCGGCTACTCGGGCGCCGTGTCGTACTTCTCGACTGAGGGATATCGGCCGGTCAACGACAATTCCGACAACCTCGCGCTCAACGGGCGCCTCGACTATCACCTCAGCGACGACACTGTGATCCGCGGCTTCGCGCGCTACATCGCGTCCAACGTGAGCCTGCCGAACTTCAATGTTTTTTCAGGCTCTGCCCTCGATCCAACCGCGCATGACCGCAATGAATTCATGTTGTTCAAGGGCGAAATCGAGCATCACTTCGGAGACAACCTGCTGGTGCGCACCAACTCGTTTTTCGTGCGGCAGGATCAGCGCACAACATCGGTGCCGTATCTCGGCAATGTGAGCAGCGAGGAGGATCGCATCCCCGACGAGACGCGGGGAGGACTTGCCGAAGCGATCTACACGTGGCCCAAGCTCGAGGGCTTTCGCACGCTCGTCGGATTCGAATTCAGGGATTTGTGGGTCCGCTCCGACAGCATCTCGACATTCGCGTCGGGGATGCCTCATCCGCCGCTGGAGACGTCGATCAGCCTGTTTCGCGCGCGCCGCCAGGAGTACGCCGGCTACCTCGAGCAGGAGGGCAGTTTCTTCAAGGGGCACGTTCTGGTGACGAGTGGATTTCGCGTCGATGGCAACAGCCAATTCGGCGAGGAGGTGAGCCCCGGATGGTCGGTCGCGATTCCGATTACAAGGATCTCGACGACGCTGCGCGGCAGCTACAACGAAGGCTTTCGTGCGCCGTCATTCGACGAGCTGTACTTCCCGAACTTCGGCAACCCGAAGCTGCAGCCGGAAGTCTCCAGCGAATGGGACGGCGGCTTCACCACCAACTTCGGCGAGCGCGCATCTTTGACCGCGACCTATTTCTCGCGCCGCGTGAAGAACCTGATCGTCACCGTACCGTGCCCGTCATGCCTCTTCGGATCGGAGGCGGGCAACGCTGCGCGCGTGGACGTCCAAGGCGTCGAGATCGTGCCGAGTCTCACGCTCATCAAGGGACTTACGCTGAGCGGCAACGTGACGATTCTCGACGAGACGCATGCTGATTCACCCGGTTCGACGGCAGCACCGCTGCGGGTGGCCAAACATACGGCGTCGGCGCTGGTACAATACGTGAGCAGCGGGAATTTTCTTCCTCACGACAAAATCACCGCCAACGTGAGCTACATCTTTATCGGCGATCGCGACGACATAACGGTCGAGTCCACGGTCGCGAATCACTCAGCCTACAGCCTGGTCAACGCGGTCGTGTCGTACGCGCTGGGAATCCGGCTGAACCACGTGAGCAACGAAGAGGCTTTCGCGCGCGTGAACAACCTGATGGACCGCAACTACTCGGAGGCCTTCGGCTTCAAAGCGCCGACGATCAACGTGCTGGCAGGCATCAAGCTGGATTTCGAGTAGGGTCACGCCCTTGCCACCGTGCCGCGATCGCTGTCGAGCTTCGAGTATTTCGATTTCTTGTTGGCGAACCGGATGAACGCGATCGTGTCGTACATCCCGTGGCACAGCATCACCGCCCACAGGTTGTAACCGCTGATGACGAACAACACGCCGAACAGAACGGATAGCTGGGTGATAATGATTGCGGCGCGTGGCCCCTGGTACAGATGAATGACTCCGGCGCCGGCGGCGGCGACACATATCGCGATAACGATGCCGGTGGGTCCTGCAACCCAATCCCACGCCAGCAGCTCGACCGATTTCAGAACGATCCCGCGGAAGACCAGCTCTTCCAGAAATCCGCCGAGGATCCATGCGACGACGATTCCCGCAATCAGCTTCGCCCGCGATTGCTGGATCGCTCGGAAGGCGCCGAGCGTTGGCGGGGTGGCGACGATCCTTGTAGCGATGCGGTCCGCAAGCGGACCGTACGCGAGCATCAACACAAGCCATACGAGGGCGTACGCAAACGTCCACAGCCAGGACATTTCGCCGCCTATCAATCCAAGCTCGCTGATCGAAACAGTGCCGCGTACGACTTCGATAGTCGCGTACAGAGCTACCGCGAGTAATCCTCCAATCAACACAGGCGTCGAACGCCGGAAGTGAACACCAACGACGAGGATCCAGATAGTGATCAGGACCAGTGCACGTTGTTGAAACTGGGTCATCGCACTTCCTTGGCGTAGGCGGCGGCGAAGTAGCGCTCGAAGACCGCGCGGATGCGGTCGCGGCGCTCGGATAGCTCGGCCAGCATCCGGGCGGCGCCGTCGGCGCCTTCGAAACCCATTCGGCGCGCCAGCGGGCGTAGTCCAATCACCGACGTCGGGATTGCCCAAGCCGGCTGATCGCTCTCGATGCGCAGGCGATTTTCCAGTCGCGACAGAAATCGGTAATCGTCTTCGAGGATCGCCGCGTCTGCAGCTGTTAGCAGGTGCAAGCCGTCAAGCGCCTCGAGCAAACCCATCGTGTCGCGCACGCGCAGTTCCGAGTGCTGATGGCCGTGAGACAGCGCCATCATCTGCACGAGGAACTCGACGTCCACCAATCCGCCGTGGCCCTGCTTGATGTTGAGCCGGGTCTTGTCCTCGGCGCCGATCTCCATTTCCATCCGATGGCGCATTGCGGCTATTTCAGTGACCTCGGCCTGCGTAAGTCCGCGGCCGTAGACGAATTCCTGGCGCGCCGCTTCGACTTCGCGCCCCAGTTCGCGGTCGCCCGTTATCACACGCGCGCGCACCAGCGCCTGGCGCTCCCACACCGCCGAACTCTGTCGATGATACTCGCGGAAACCCGCCAGCGACGTGACCAGCGGGCCTGCGTTGCCCGACGGGCGCAGGCGCAGGTCGAGCTTGTAGGCGTAGCCCTCGCGCGTGCGCGATTCGAGGATCGCGATCAGCTTCTGCGTGATTCGCGACGCGATCTCGCGGCTCCCGGCGGCGACTTCGGCACGATCGTCGTAAACAAAAATCAAATCAAGGTCCGAGTTGTACGACATCTCACCGGCGCCGAGCCGCCCCATCGCAATCGCGCACAGGCGCATCGTGGCAGGAATTGCGAAGCGAGCCGCGGTTTGGATTCGCGCGAGCGCCATAGCCTCGTCCAGCACCGTTTCGGCCAGAGTCGTCAGCTCGCGCTCGACGTCGAACAGTTCGAGATCGCCGGCCAGGTCTGCGATCGCGATGCGCAGGAATTCCTGATGCCGAAATGCGCGGAGCGCGTCGAGCTTGCTCTCGAAGTCCGGACTCGCAGCGATCAATCCCGCCAACTCGGCGCGTAATTCGCCTGGACTCCGCCGCGTCGCCGCAAGGTCGGAGCGAACGAGCGTATCGAGCATGTCGGGATGACGGATGAAAATGGTCGAGAGGTAGGCGCTCGAGGCGAACAGCCGCAGGAGGATGCGCCGGGTCGCAGGATGCTGTTCGAGCAGCGCCAGGAACGACGTGCGCGCACCAATCGCAGCGATAAACTCGGCGAGGTTCATCAACGCAAGGTCGGGGTCGGGCATCGGGCCGATTTCGTCGATCATGATCGGGCCGAGGCGCTCCAGCAGCTCGCGACGGCGCGGGCTGGTCGGCGCGTGCGAGGGGCCGCGCGCGAGCAACTCGAGATGGCGCGCGCTTTCGTCGGCGCGCGCGAAGCCAAGCTCGCGCAGATAGCGGGGCGAGGAATCGGAATCGAGCGCCGAGTTCCACGCCAGTTCTGCGCTGGAGGAAACCGAACGCGTCGATTCTTCGTCGCCCCCGGCGAGAGTCTCGCGAAATTGCAACTCGACGAGGGCCCGATGAGAACTGAGTTGCTCGCTGAATTTTCCGAGCCCGCTAGGGTCCTTGCCGAAGCCCATGCGGGCCGCCAGCGCGCGCATCCCAATGTCATCATCCGGCAGTACGTGCGTCTGCAGGCCGGCGACGACCTGCAGCTTGTGCTCGACGTCGCGCAGGAACAGGTAGGCGTCGGCTAGTTCGCGCGCGCGCTTCGACGGCAGGTAGCCAAGTGAGTCGAGCTTCTCGAGCGCGGCGACAGTCTGCTCGATTCGCAGCCGCGGATCGCGCCCGCCGTAAATCAGTGTGAGCGCCTGCACGATGAATTCGAGCTCGCGGATTCCGCCACGGCCCAACTTGATGTTGCGCTCGATCATCGCGGGGCTTTTCAGCTCCGCCTCGATCTGATGCTTCATCGCGCGCAACTGGCGCAGCGTGTCGAAATCGAGATAGCTGCGGAACACGAAGTGATTCAGCTCGGTGCGCAACTGGTAGCCGATTTCGAGGTCGCCCGCGACCGGCCGCGCACGCAGCAGCGCGGCGCGCTCCCACGGCTCGCCGAGGTTCTCGTAGTAGTTGATCGCACCGTCGATCGGCGTTACCAGCGGCGCGGAACGGCCGCCGGGGCGGAGCCGCATATCGATTCGAAAGCATCGCGCCGACAAAATTTCAGTGAACCATTCGCCCAGCCGCGCTGCCGCTTCGGAGCTGTCCGGCGAACTCGACGATGCGTGAAGATAAATCAAATCGACGTCCGAGCTAAGGTTGAGCTCGCGCGCGCCAAGCTTGCCCATTGCGAGGATGCAGAATGGCCCAACCGCGCGCGCGCGTTCTCCAAGAAAGCGTGTCGCGAGGATGAGGGCAGTGCGAATGCATTCGTCGGCCAGCTCCGACATCGCCAGCGCCGTCTCGCTCACGCTCAGGCGATCGAGCAAATCCGCAATCGCCACCTGGACCATCATGCGGCGCATGTAACGCCCGAGCGTTGCTGCCGCGCTCTGACGATCCGGCGCGTCCATCGCCTCGCCGGTGCGCATCGCGGCGACGACTCCGTCGAGAGTTTGCGCGCGCGCGTCAAGAAAAATCTCCGCCCATCGCGGACCTGCCAGCGACAACTCGGTCGCGACCAGTTCCGATGAACCGAGACAAAAGATCAGGTCGGCGCCCGCCGCGCGATCGCGCAGCACGTTCTTGAGCGCGGCGGCGGAATTTTCGGCAAGCTTGGTCAGGAACGCGAGGGCCAACTGGTCATCGGGAGCACGATCGCGGACCGCGGCGAGCGCATTCTGCGCGAGGCGATCGTTGCCCAGCCGGTCCTTCAGCCGTTTGGCAAGGACCGCAAGCTGCGGTGACTGCGCGACTCGGGGTGGCATCTCGTCAACGATAACAGACGCGCGCGGGTGAGTGTCGTTGAATCGACCATCGTCCGGAACGAGAATGTTGGAATCGAATGAGAGGCGCTGCGATGTTCAGTCACGTCGGAATCGTTTTTCGGGATCTCAAGGCCAGCGGCGACTTCTACCGCCAGGTGCTCGCGCAAATAGGCATACGACTGCTTGAGGATCACACGCAACCCGACGGTACCGGCTGGCTGGTCTTCGGAACGGGAAACTCGAGGCCATTCTTTGTCGTAGCCGCCGGGCGGCCTTCATTCTGGACGGAATCGAGCAGGCCGTCGTCGAGCCCCGCGCATATCGCTTTTGACGCGCCGTCGCGCGAGGCGGTCGATCGGTTTCATTCGGTCGGGCTTGGATGTGGCGCCGCCAACAACGGCGATCCGGGAATCCGGCGCGGTGGTTCTTACGTGGCCTTTCTAATCGATCTCGACGGCAACAACATCGAGGCCACGTACCGATCCTAAGGAGACGCGTGGTAAGCGATTAAGTCTGCTGCGCGACTGTCTTCTTCGAATGATGGACCGTCTTTGAGGCAGACCGGGAAGTACGCGAAGTGTGGTGAGCGTGCGATGCGTGCGGCTTGAGGGCGCGTTTCGGCGCGAAGTCTGTTTTGATCGGCGCGGGCCGAATCGCCGGTTCGTCCTCGATGCCGGGGAAGTACTTGTCTTCGTCGCGATGTACCTGCAACGCGGCAAGGAACTCCGCGTAGTAGTTCTTCACCGCGAAACCGAAACGCGGTCCCTGGTAGTGCTGCACCATCTCAGAGTAATCGCCGCCGTAAATTCCCGCCGCGCGCGCCACTCCGCCGGTGCCGTAGTTGTATGCGGTAATCGCCAGCGGCCAATCGCCGAGCGTGTCGTAGTTCGAGCGCAGCAGCTTGGCGGCCGCGACCGTCTCACGCTCCGGATTCAGCCGATCGTCGTGATAGCGCGTGATTTTCATGTAGTGCTTGCCGGTGTCACGCGTGAACTGCCAGATGCCGACCGCGCCCGCACTCGATCGGGACCC
>Ga0210383_10000133_pt1 | contig 75870 bp, 55 predicted proteins | sample IncBWC14OmetaG_FD_160072 | JGI IMG/M metagenome (GOLD analysis project Ga0210383, IMG submission 160072) | Forest soil microbial communities from Barre Woods Harvard Forest LTER site, Petersham, Massachusetts, United States - Inc-BW-C-14-O ...
TAATGCGATGTCCGGGAACGGAAACGTTCGGGTGATATCCGCTGGGAATCAGCACGGCGTCACCATCGCGCACGACAGTGACCATTTCCGGCGCGTCGGTGTTGCTGTAGACGAGTTGGATGCCGAAAGACGGATCGGGCATGTCGAAATACACGTAAATTTCTTCCAGCATCGCGGCATGCTCATGTGGCGGCCAGCTCGTCCAGTTTCCGGGATCGGCTTGGGTAAATCCCGCGATGAGTCTACCCGCTTCAATGTTTTTGGCAAGCAGCATGTTCAGGTGGCGCGTGCATCCGGGTCCGCCGGTGCTGAATTTCAATCCAGGATCCTTGGCGAGCTCCGCGTAACGCACAACTTGCAAGGGGTAACGATTGGCAACGTCGGTGGACACTTCGGCGATGTCCACGCTGGTCTTTGTCGTGACGGTAACCGAAGAATCGCGAGGAATATAGATCGCGTCGTAGGGCCCAATCTCAACGTTTTTCTGATCCACTGTCACGACAGCGTGGCCCGAGAGGCAGATCAACCCTGTTTCTCGATTTTCAGTCGAAAACGATTCCGTGGACTTTGCGGAGTTCAGCCGGATGCGGCCATATGCGAGATGACGCATGGAACTGTTGCCGGGAGTAATGGAAATGTGCCGGCCTTGGTACGCGTTCGTCTTGCGAAAGACCATTTTCTCCAAGGCAGCTTGCTCCTGGGCGGTCATGAAAACTCCCTCTTCAAACAGTTTGACGTCATTTCAACGACCAGACACACCTCTTTGCGTGATTCCTCGCGAACTATAGGAATCGGACGCCTGGGAGTCAAACCGTAAAAACTGAACCTCCCATTCAGCGCGACTTAACAAACCGGCAGCGTATTTCGCCTACGCGTAGTTCGCCTACCAACTATGCATGGTGCCATCGAGATTCCGATTCACCGGCAAGTACGCGCGACGATAGGGGTACTGCGACGCAAGGGATTCATCGATGTCTACGCCCAGGCCAGGGGCATCGCCGGGAAGCATCATCCCGCTGGAGAAGCTATAGGAATGGGGGAACACGCGATCGGTCTCCTCGGAATGGCGCATGTATTCCTGAATGCCAAAATTGTGGACACTCAAATCGAAGTGTAAGGCTGCTGCCATGCACACGGGACTCAAATCGGTGGCCCCATGTGAGCCTGTTCGAACATGATAGAGCTCCGCGAGACTTGCAATCTTCCGCAAGTGCGAGATTCCACCCGCGTGGACCACAGTAGTCCGGATGTAGTCAATCAGCTGTTCCTGAATGAGCTGCTGGCAATCGTAGATAGTGTCGAACACTTCCCCGACAGCTAAAGGCGTGGTGGTGTGCTGACGGATGAGCCGGAAACTCTCTTGGAGCTCCGCCGGAACTGGATCTTCCAGCCAGAACAAATGAAACGGTTCCAGGCTCTTGCCCAGGCGCGCCGCTTCGATCGGACTCAAGCGATGATGCGCGTCGTGTAACAACAAAACGTCTAGACCAAACTCCTTTCGCAGCCGCTCGAATAAGCGAGGCGCGAAGTTCAGATAGAGAGCTGAACTCCAAACATTTTCCGGCGGAGCATCTTTTTCCGCCGGCTCGTAGTACATTTTTCCGCGCCCTACGCCGTAAGTGCTCTGCAAGCCGGGAATGCCGCTTTGCGCGCGAATTGCGCGATAGCCGAGCTTCTGGTACTCCGCAACCGCCTGCACTGTCTCTTCAATGTTCTGCCCGCTGGCGTGCCCATAAACGAGTACGGCTTCCCGGGAAGCGCCTCCCAGCAATTGGTAGACCGGCGTATTCAATGCCTTGCCCTTGATGTCCCAAAGCGCGGTGTCAACCGCGGCGATCGCACTCATGGTGACGGGTCCGCGGCGCCAGTAAGCGCCCTTATACAGGTATTGCCAAATGTCCTCGATTCGCCGCGCGTCGCGCCCGATCAATAGTGGAAGGACGTGGTCGGAGAGGTAACTGGCAACGGCGAGTTCACGCCCATTTAACGTGGCGTCCCCCAGGCCGTAGATTCCATCTTCGGTCGTAATCTTGAGCGTGACGAAGTTCCGTCCGGGGCTGCAAACAATCACTTTGGCATCGCTGATTCGCATGTTTATTCTAGATTCCTCATCAGGGTGAACTTTCTATCGCGGATGAAGCGGCAGTCACATGGGACCAAGACATATATCAGGTCGCGCTTCACTTTCAAATTGGAAAATCCCGCTCGGAGTGAATAGTGTAGAATGCGGTGCGACTTATCTGTGATGCAAAAAGCATCTTTGCTTAAAAAAAACACAAACGGTGAATTCCCACGTGAACCCACTCTCGTGCGCAGCGCTCGCTAATTGGAGCTTGTAAATGGATATCCACCAACTCCAACTTTTCCTTGCCGTCATGGATTCTCCCAGCATGACGCGCGCTGCGGAAAAGATTCATTTGTCGCCGGGCGCCGTCAGCCTGCAGCTGCATAACCTGGCCGACGAACTTCACACTGACCTTTTCGTGCGCCGGGGTAAGCGGTTGATCCCCACACCGGCCGCATTGCGGCTCGCTGAACACGCAAAGGAAGTCGTCAGGATGATGGGCCGCATCCAGGAGGTGTTTGAAAACGATCTGGCCAAAGATACGCGCCCATTCCATTTCGCCACCGGCGTTACCACCTTGATTTACCAATTGGGCGGTCCGCTCAGGCAGCTGCGAAAGAATTTTCCGAAGGCGGAAATTCGCGTGACGGTAGGCGTCACGGAGGAAATGGTCTCTGGGCTATTGGAACGGCGCTTCGATCTGGCGCTCATTTCACTGCCAGTCTCCGAGGCCAACCTGAAGCTGATCCCGCTTTTCGATGAAGAGCTGCTCGTCGTGCGCCCTTCGTCGAACAAAGTGGGAAGCGGCCATGTTGGCTCCATGCGGGCAGCGGAACTGGCCGACGTCCCGTTTCTTCTGTATCCGAAGCGAAGCAACGTGCGGCTGGTCATCGACCGTTTTTTCGACGAAATCGGCGTGACGCCACGCGTGCTGATGGAGGCGGACGACACGGAAGCAATCAAGCGCCTGGTGGAATCCGGCTTCGGCTACTCCATCCTTCCCGAGCATGCGTTGCGGGGCCGCTCGCACTTCTTTCAGAAGTTTCGCGTGGCGGGTCATCGCTTGACCAGAACTCTGGCACTGGCGATGGCGCAGACGGAATGTCCTAGAAAATTGACGGAATCCATCGCGAATTTTTTGCGGACCACATTGGTCGAGGGCGGGTAGTTCGGTCCGCGCTTAGTCTACCCGACGGGAGTTTACTTTCGTCAGTTGCTGAACATTACGGGTTGAACAAACTGACGGCTCCTTTTGCTACTAGCTTTGTGGCGCCACTTTTAAATGGTATCGACAGTTTCTGTGCCTCCGCATCGTACTTATAGTCGACGCCCTCACGCAGCTTATTGCCATTCCTCGTCACTTCCTTGGCCTGGCGGCAATACAGTTCCACAACTCCCGGCACTCCCAAATCGCCAAACTCAACCGTTAGCCCGCCGGCCGTTGGCGCGGCTGTTATTGTTTGCACTCCATCTCCTGTGAAGTAGCTGAAGTCGCTCGATGTCTTGCCGGATGGAAAAATCTCAATCCTCAGGCTTGGACTCCAGTTTTCCTGCCAGTTGTTGTTCAACTTCACCACGTCGCCCCGCGGAATAATCGCCCCTTCGTGCACAAACAAGGGAATCGTTCCGAGAGGGGCAGCAGCCGTAACGGTCTTCGGACCTTCGTACACCGCATGTTTGTCGTTGTAATTTATCCAGCGCCCCTCAGGAAGAATCACGCTTCGACTAACGGCGCCTGCCGTGGTCACCGGAGCCACAAGAATGTTGTCGCCGTAGAGATATTCGTCCCAGGTATCGCTGAAATTGGCATCACCCGGATAAGCAAAAATCAGTGGCCTCATCACCGGCATGCCCGTCTGCGTGGCGTGATGGAGATATGACCGCGTATAAGGAATCAAGTCGTGATGAGCCGCCACATAGGTCTTCGTAATTCCGACCAGTTCCTCGTCATAGTCATCCCAGATGGTTCTCTTGGGCCCATTCAATATTTCCATCATGGGGCTGAAGGCGCTGAATTCCAGCCAGCGAGCGAATAGCTCCTTCTCCGGAACTCGGATGTATCCACCGGTATCTGATCCCCACATAGGAAAATTGATTGCGCCGCTGCGCAGCCCGTTCTTAATGGATACTTCAAGCCCCGCAAAGGTGCACCGCGTATCGCCGTTCCAGACCGCCGTGTACTTCCGTGCGGTGTCATTCGCATTGCGGGTAAACATGAAGAAATCATCCCCGTTGACGTCGCGCAACCCTTCCGCGGCCATCTTCGGAAACAGAATCGCGTTCAGATTCTCCACTGTAAGCGGCATTTCGTCTTCTTCCCCGCGATCGATCTTGTAGCCTTTCACGCCCAGGCGTACGTACTCGTTCAGTTTGTCCTTGAACCAAGCGTATGCGTCGGGATTACGCATATCCGCCGCGGAACCTCGTCCAAAAAATAGGTATCTTCGTGCCGCGCCCTCCGTCAGCAATTGGTTCCAGGAACGATTTGCGACCCAGATGATCAGATTCATCCCGCGATCATGCAGGTCCCGAACCATTTTCGGAGGATCCGGAAATGAGGCATCGAAGTCCATGTTTCCCCAGCCCATATCTCCGCTTCCAAACGGCCGATCAAGCCAGATCGAACCGGCGGGGATGTGCAAGGACCGCAGCCGGTCGGCGTCCTCAATCACCTTTTCCTGGGCATTCGTCGCGCGCCGAAGGTCCTCGTGATGATCGTCTCTCCACCAGATGCTTCCAAACGCCCATGCCGGCGGCATGATGGAAGGGCCGGCTATTGCGTTGTAGCGATTCAAAACTTCGCCGTAAGACGGGCCGTAGATGACGTCGTACTTCAGTTGCGTGTCGAAGAACGAGAAGTTGGTCTTCCCGGCCTGCGCGATGGTGAAATGTCCCTTGGCCGTGGTTTCGATATAGAGCCCGTACTTTTTGGAGGTGACGTAAAACGGCGCCCGCGCGCTGGAATAGTTGACGTCCGGCTGGTGACGTATCCCCAGGAAATCGTGGTCCGCTCCACGGTTGTCGATATTTGCGCCGAACGGCATTTCCCAGATGCCGTAATAATGTTCGCCCTGATCGCTGAACTGCTCCTTGATTTCGGCTGCCACGCCATTCTTGAACGACAGCACAACCTGCAACACCTCTGGTTTTACGAACCGAAAACTTGCCTGCGCGAGTTCCGACGTTCCTTCCAGATGAAGCGTGGCGCGCATGGTGTCGTTCGTCTTCGTCACATCCGTGACGCTCCTGACCGTATAGCCGTTTGGGGTAAAGGTAATTTCGCCGGTCTCCGAAAGCAGCACCTCCCCGCTGGAACGTTCAATTACGCGGTAGGAATAGGGGCTGGTATTTAACTCGAGCCGTAGCACTGAGGATTCCAAGCTCTCAGCCGCGCAGCTGCGAGGGCTGGAAATCCCCAAACTCAATCCAAAGAAAACGACCCACCCCAAATACTCCAGACCCTTCTTGAGACCCTTGGTCACCTTCATCGACCCATCCTCTGTGCGGGATTTGCCTGCGAATGCCAGGATTTGCAGCGGCAGCCGTCAAAGTTTTTATGGCCCCAGAGCATTCGAGTCAACTCAAGACTGATAAACGATGCCTTTAGTAAGTCTCAACACCCGAATTTCCTGTCTTGTCTTACTATTAGTTCGCTGCGACAATTCACGCGCCTGCGCGTAGGGGTACGCCAGTGCTGGCTGCAAGTGCCACTGAAATGTTCGCGATGCTCTTTTCTAGCCGGATTCACGGGAGGTTGTATGTCATCACGAGGTAGTTCGCGGCGGGACTTTTTGAAACTCAGCAGCGCGGGAGTCGCCGGCGCGGCATTGAGCGTATCGGCATCCAGTTACGCGAGAATCCTGGGCGCCAACGACCGCGTCGGCATCGCGATTGTGGGCTTTTCCGATCGCACACGCAGCAGCCTGATTCCTTCGTTCGTAAAAGTCGCTGGCGAACTGAATTTCGAACTGGTCGCGCTCTCCGATATCTGGAATCGCCGCCGTGACGAAGGCGCTGCTTATATCGCGAAGCTCAGCAACAAACAGGTGGCGCTCGCCCGCAATAACGAAGAGCTCTACGAAAATAAGGAAGTGCAAGCCGTCATCGTTGGGACCGCTGACTTCCAGCATGCATATCACGGAGTCGAAGCCATTCATGCGGGCCGCGACGCGTATGTCGAAAAACCCCTCGCGCACACGATGGAGGACGCGCGCGCCATCCGCACCGCGGTAAAAGGCAGCGACCGCGTCTTCGCCGTGGGCACGCAGCGCCGCAGCTCTCCCACCTATCAGAAGGCGTACGAGTTCATAAAGTCTGGACAGTTCGGCGACATCGTGTCGGTGGAGATGACCTGGAACGTCAACCAGCCGGGCCGCTGGCGGCGCCCCAAACTTGTCCCTCAATTGCACGAAGCGGACACGGACTGGAAGCGCTATCTGATCAATCATCCGTACGAACCGTTCGACGCTCGCAAATATCTGGAGTTCCGGCTCTTCTGGCCGCTGTCCTCGGGGATTCCCGATCAGTGGATGGTCCATCAAATCGACACGGTGCATTGGTTCACCGGCTTGCCGCGTCCGCGCAGCGTGGTCGCGAATGGCGGCGTCTACAAGTGGCATGATGGCAGAAAAAATTGGGACACCATGACTGCGGTCTTCGACTACGGCCCGCTGGACGATCCCACCAAGGGATTCCAGGTTGTTTATTCTTCGCGCATGACTAACTCCGCTGGTGGCGTCAAGGAATTGTATTTCTCCAATGGCGGCACCATGGATCTGGACAAAAACCAGGTCACCTCCGACGGCGGTCTCACCGAAAGAATGGCCAGCGAAATGGATATGAAAGGCAACCTGCTGCCCATGGTTTCGCTGACGCAGGCCACGACCGCGGCCACTACCGGAGCAGACACGGGGGCCGATGACATGACGGTGGCCAACGTGCGCAACTGGCTGGAGTGTGTGCGGAGCCGCAAAACTACAAACGCCAATATCGATGCGGGCTATAGCCATTCCGTGGCGCTGTGCATGACCATCGCGGCGATTCAGACCGGACAAAGAATCACGTTCGATGACGCCAAACAGCAAGTTGTCGTGGGAGGCCAAAGCTAAACATGCGTATTCTTTTCTTGAGTGCGGCGCTGGCCCTGTTCACCATGGTGGGGTTTCTGGCCGTTTTCATTTCCGCGCAGCCGAAACCGTCGGATCACGTCTCTGTTGTCGTCGATGAACAAGCGCGTCGCGTCGATATTTCCGTCGATGGCAAGCCGTTCACTTCGTACATCTGGCCCACGACGCTCAAGAAGCCTGTCCTATATCCGCTACGTACCGCCAGCGGAACCGTGGTCACGCGCGGCTATCCGCTTGAGCAACGCCCCGGGGAACGCATCGATCATCCCCATCACGCGGGCCTGTGGCTCAACTATGAAAACGTTAACGGGATCGATTTCTGGAACAATTCCGACGCCATCAAAATCGAGAATGCCAGAAGAATGGGCACCATCGTGCACCGCTCGGTGCTTTCCACAAAAAGTGGATCGCAGGGTGAACTCGACATCGAAGCCGATTGGATCACTTACGACAAAAAAGTTTTGCTGAAGGAACATACTCACTTCGTCTTTCGCGGCGGGCCCGGCGTACGCAGTGTTGATCGCATCACAACCTTGTCGGCTCAGGACGAAAAAGTGGATTTCAAGGATGAGAAAGATGGGTTCCTGGGTCTTCGCGTTGTCCGCGCCCTGGAAATTCCTTCCGACAAAGCCGAGGTTTATACCGACGCCAGCGGACGACCAACCACCGTCGCCAAACTGGACAACACCGGCGTGAATGGAACCTATCTCACCAGCGAGGGCAAGAAAGGCGATGCCGCTTGGGGAACGCGAGGCCGTTGGTGTAACCTCACCGGCATGGTTGGCGAGGAACCCGTTACCATCACCATCCTCGACCACCCCTCGAATCCCGGTTTTCCCACTTACTGGCACGCCCGCGGCTACGGCTTGTTCGCCGCCAATCCTCTCGGTGAGAAAGTTTTCAGCGAAGGCAAGCAGGAATTGAATTTCTCGCTAGCCCCCCATGCCAGCGTCACTTTCCGCTACCGAATCTTGATTAGTTCGGCCATCGTAACGCCGGAAACCACCGAGGCCGCCTACAAAGACTTCGCCTCGGCATATCATTGAGAGTCATTTGAAGCGGATTCGCTGAATCACATGACTGTTCACGTCGGCCTCATCGGTGGCGGCAATATCACGGAGACACACGCTCGAGCGGCGCTCGCAATTCCCGGGGTCCAAATCGCGGCCATCTATGGCACAAACGCGGAAAAAATCGCGAAGCTCTGCCGTGAACACGGGGGCGCGCCTTATCAGGACTTCGATGCTTTCCTGAAGCATCGGCCCATGGATCTAGTAATCCTTGGCAGCCCGTCCGGTCTGCACGCCACTCAAGGCATCGCCGCGGCGCGTAGTGGTCTGCATGTCCTCTCCGAAAAGCCGCTCGAGATCAGCACGACGCGCGCCGACGCCCTCATCGAGGCCGCCAAACAATGCGGAGTCAAGCTGGGCGTGATTTTTCAGGACCGCAGGAAGCCGCATATTCGTCAACTGAAAAGCTGGGTCGATCAGGGCCTGCTGGGCAAAATTTTATTTGTGGACGCTCGCGTGAAATGGTATCGCCCACCCGAATACTATGCGAGTTCACGCTGGCGCGGCACCTTGGCGCTGGACGGTGGCGGTGCCTTGATCAATCAGGGGGTGCACACGGTTGATCTGCTCCTCTGGATGTTCGGTGACGTAGTTCGCGTTCAGGGCCGCACTGCGACATTGCTTCATAAAATCGAGGCCGAAGACACCGCGTCGGCGATTCTGGATTTTGCAAGCGGCGCCATGGGCACGCTTCAAGCCACCACCGCCGCGTATCCCGGCTATCCGCGTCGAGTCGAAATCTCCGGTACGGAAGGCACAGTCATCCTTGAGCACGACCGTATTGTCGCTGCCGATCTAAAAAGAGCCGCGGGTGCCAGCGCGAGCCTCATCGAATCCGGGGACGACAAGAATCAAAGCGGCTCATCCGCCACCGTAGATGATTTTCGCGGGCATCAAGCGGTCCTTGAAGATTTCCTGGCGGCTATACGTGAGAAACGCGCACCCGTTTGCGATGGTGCGGAAGGCCGCCGCAGCGTGGCCCTGGTCGAAGCAATCTACCGGGCCGCAAAGAATGCCGGATGCGTTGCGACGGTTTGAGCCTCCGGAGAATAGCTCCAATTCAAGTAAATGAAACAGCCAAAGGAGAAGACTCTATGCCCGTGACGCGCCGTGAATTGTGCTCGATGCTTCCAGCCGCTCTGCTTCCCGCAATCCTTTCGTCGGGGGCATCCGCCGAGCAAGACAGCAGCATGCCTTCGCAAATGTTCCCCTTCGATAAGCTTCCGGTTCAAACACCGAACGGCGCAAACGGCGCGCAAATACGCCATGTGCTGAAGGGCAAGCTCGCAACAGGTGAAGCCCTGGAAGTGCACGAGACAACGCTTCCGCCCGGCGGGGCGCCGCATCCCGCGCACCATCACGTGCACACCGAAATGTGGCTGATTCGCGAAGGAACGGTGGAACTGACGGTGAACGGCACCAGCTTCAGCCTCGGGCCAGGTTCCGTGGGATTTGTGCATTCCAACGACGAGCATGGGATTAAAAATGTTAGCGCCGCGCCGGCCAGCTACTTTGTCGTGGCGATCGGTCCAGGCGCCGACGCCTGATTTGAAATTCTCGCGGCAAGAGAAAAGCACCCTGGCAGCGAACAAACGCTCCAAGCATGCTTCGGATTTCCCCATGCCGTGAATGCATCTCCTGCGGTTAAGATCGTTGCGTGGCGAAGACCAAGGGCACACTGGCAGAGGCTTGGGCCGCTTGTGGGGCGTTTGAATGGCTGGCGCTCGGCTATCTGGCAGCCACGAGCGCCCTCATCACGATTTTCCACAAAAATCTTAAATATCCGCTGCGACTTATCGCGGCGAATGTAATCGTTGCCACTATTGTGCTCGCGCTTTGTCTCGTACAAGCGCGTACCGCCGTCAGGAAAGAGCTACGCGGTCCGTCCTTCAGCGCGGATTGGTGGCACTTCTGGCGTCATTGGTATCCCCACCTCTTTTTCCTTTTTTGTTTCGAGGAATTGGCGTATCTGATGACCCTCGCCACGCCGAATTGGCAGGATTCCAAACTCATCGCCGCGGATCATTGGCTCACCGGAGTGCATCCGTCGGTCTGGCTCGAACAGTTCGCCACGCCATTTCGCAACGATGTCATGCAGTTTGTCTACTTCACGTATTTCGCCTATCTCGTGATCGTTGCCGGATGGCTATATGTCCGAAGAGACTGGCGTGGCTACTGGTCGGTCATGAGCTATTCCATGGCGGGCTACATGATCGGTTATTTCATCGCCATGTTTTTCCCCATCGAAAGCCCGTGGTTCGCCATGGCGGGCTGGTGGAAAGAACCGCTGCGCGGCGGCCCGTTTACCGCATTGATGGCGTTCATTGAGCACTATGGCCGAGTACGAGGTGCGGCGTTTCCGTCTGCCCATGTCACCGGCGCGACTGCCGCTCTATGGGGCGCCTGGAAATTCCGCCGCTGGCTATTTTGGTTTCTTCTGCCATTTTACGTAGGAATGTGTGCTTCCACGGTTTGGGGAAGGTATCACTATTTGATGGACGTCCTTGGCGGAATCGCGACCGGAACAATCGGATACCTGATTGGAAGTTGGGTCATGGAACGGCCCCGGGCCATCCCCGCAGAAAGCGGAGGTGCAGCTCAGTAGCGTTCGAATGTCCACGAAACGGCCGCCCCGCCCGCAAGTTGACTGGTATAGAATCGCGGCGAAAAACTCGAAGGCAACGGAGGGTTCCAATGGATTCCAGGCTTTGGAGTCGGCGGCAGGTAGTGAAAGATTGTGCGCGCGTGGCCGCGGGTGCGGCGATCGCTGGGATTGCATGCCGCGGCGACGCAATGGCGGCGCAGTTACAGTTGCCGCCTCCGGTGCCATTGGAAGATCCGAGCCTGACGTTCGTTACGACGACCGAGGCGGCTGCATGGCAGAAGGGCAACCTGTTCAAGCCGAGGTTCAGCTGGGACACGCTAAACCTCAACGTCGATCTGGCGGATGCAACACCAACGGGCCGCACGGGAAATACCATGAAGGGCTTCGGCGGCTGTTTCAACGAGCGCGGCTGGACGTCCCTGCAAGCCCTGGGCGCAGAAGACCGCGAAGCGGTGCTCCACGAGTTGTTCGATCCCACCGTCGGAACACGCTTCACCTATTGCCGCACGCCGATTGCCGCCAACGACTTTGCAACCGAGGCCTACAGCTACGACGAATCGGACGGCGACTTCGCGCTGAAGAATTTCAGCATTGAGCACGACAGGCAAACCCTGATTCCCTTTATTCACGCAGCGCAGCGTTATCAACCAAATTTGCGGCTATGGGCTTCGCCCTGGAGCCCGCCCAGCTGGATGAAACGCAATCACTTCTACGCGGAGGCCCAGTCGTTTCCGGGAATGATAGAGAATGGCATCCGCCCCGAGCAGATCGGCCACGAGGGCGAGGACATGTTTATTCTGGAGCCGAATTATCTCCAGGCGTACGCAAGCTATTTCGGCCGCTACATCGATGCCTACCGCGCGGAAGGAATTCGTATCGGCATGGTAATGCCGCAAAACGAGTTCAATTCAGCGCAGAACTTCCCCAGTTGCACGTGGACCCCGGAAGGACTGGTGAACTTCTTGAAATTATTGGGACCGGAAATGCAGAAGCGCGACGTGGAGGTGTTTTTCGGCACGCTGGAGCGCGGCGATCCGAAACTCCTCGAAAGGATTATGGCGGATGCCAGTGCGGCGCGCTTCGTCAAGGGCGTGGGCCTGCAGTGGGCGGGGAAGAATGCGTTGCCGGCAATCGAACGTCAATTCCCCGCATTGCTGATTTATCAGTCAGAGCAGGAGTGCGGGGACGGTTCGAACAACTGGAGCTACACGGGTTATTGCTGGCAGCTGATGAAACATTATTTCCGCAGTGGCGCATGCGCTTACATGTACTGGAACATTTCGACTGCGGACCCGAAGAGCACCTGGGGGTGGCCGCAGAATTCGCTAGTCAGTGTGGATACCACGGCGAAGACGTTTCGTTACAATCACGACTATTATTTGTTGAAGCATTTGACGCACTTTGTCGACGTAGGAGCTCGGCGCCTGGAGACCACAGGTACTTGCGACGACGCGCTCGCGTTTGCGAATCCGGATAGTTCCGTCGTGTTGCTGGTACGCAACGAACTGCCGCATCCCCAGATGGTGCAAGTGCAGGTTCGCGAGCGTGCCGCGGTCCTCGAGTTACCGCGGGATTCGGTGGGAACCCTGGCGATGAAGCCCGCATGACCCAGAATTTTATTTTGCGGAAGTTCCGGCGGGAATTACCGGAACCAGCAACGCCGAGGGATGCTCGGAGTCGTGCAGGATCGTGTTGGTAGCCGACACAAAATCGCGGCTGGTCGCTTGTTCCGCGCCCGTATTCAGGTTGCGATCAAAACGCGGAAAATTGCTGCTGGAAACTTCCAGCCGAAGGATGTGGCCTTTCTTAAACACGTTGCTGGTCGCCCACAAGTCCACCGTGATTTTGTAGACCTGATCCGGATTCATCATCTCGGGTTTCACCTGCGAATCGCGGTAACGCATGCGCAGAATTCCGTCGGTGAGATTCATGGCGAAACCTGTGGGTGAGACGTCCACCAGCTTTGCCGTGAAATCCGTATCCACCGCCGAAGATTTGGCCCAAAGCTGCAGCGTTACCGGTCCGGTGACCTCCAGATCCTCGGCGAGAGGCTTGGTGGAATAGACCAGCACATCATTTCGGTTCTCAGCGGCGCGCTGATCGCGCGGACCCGGCTCATAGTGCTTGGCGTCGCAGCAGAGCGAGCCGCCGATGGTGGGCACAGGATTTGCCGGATCGAACGTGAATTTGTCGGGCATTTCTTTTTTTGGCGGCGTAACAGAGAGGCCGCCATCGCCGCGCAGCGAGTTAGCCGCGCCGTCCGAGTGCAGGTAGTAACTCTTGACTTTATTTTCCGGCACCGGCCAATCCGCTTCCGTGTGATAAGCATTCTCGCCCATAACAAAAACGTGCACAGGTTTACTGGCGTCCGAAAATTCGTTCTGCACGCCCTTAAAGAGATAGTCGTACCAGGCCAGAATGACCTCCGTGGAAGGGAATTTCACCGCTTCGTCGCCGAAGTCGATGTCGCCGATGTGTTTCCCAAACCCGGCGTGCCCGCCGATCTGTATCAGCAGACGCTGGCCGTTGCGTGCCGCGTCCGTGCCGCCGTGGGCCTTAATTCCCATGTAATTCCTTAGCGTGCCGGTCAAAAAAATGTCGTACCAGCCACCGATGTGCAATGCGGGAACTTGAATGTCCGAAAAATGCTCCTCGATCGACCACTGCTTCCAATACGCGTCGTAGTCGGGATGCGCCAACCAATCGAGATAGTACGGCGCAAGTTGGGCCGTGGAGTCCGCGCCCGCCGGCAGCGCAGCGTAATTAAACGCGGGGTAGTGAGTCAGCGGAAGCGTCGGCGCGCCCAGCAGAGCGTTGGTGTCTTTCGCAATCAATCGCCAGAGCGTGTTCGTCGCCAGTTGCGTCGTCCAATTTTGGTCGAACCATTGCTCGAGCGCTCCGCCCTGATACGTCCAGCCATCGTGATAGTTGCTGGCCGTCACCACCGGGCAAATTCCCGCAAGATGCGGAGGATGCGCGACGGCGGCGAGCATCTGTGTAGCGCCAACGTAGGATCCTCCGGTCATGCCAACTTTGCCGTTTGAATAGGGCAGCGCGGCAGCCCATTCGACGGTATCGTAGCCATCCGCCATCTCGTGCCGGAACGGATACCACTCGCCTTCCGAAGTGAAGCGCCCGCGAACGTCTTGCACGATGGCGACGTAGCCATGCGTCGCCTCCTGATACGCCGGCCCTGTCATCCAGCTCACGCTTTTGTCATAAGGCGTGCGCGTCAGGATGACCGGGAATGTCCCTTCAGCCTTCGGACGATAAATGTCCGCATAGAGCGTCAGGCCATCACGCGTCTTCATGGACACGCCACTCTGCGTGATCACGGCATAGCTTTGCTGCTGTGGCTGCTGCGCGCGTATGCAGCACGGCCCCGCCAGCAATACCGCATAGACCATCAGAATTGCTTGTAAGATTCTCTGCTGAAACAAGACCGCCTCCTCGCGCGAAACGAAATGAAACAGCGCCACCAAACTGCGCATTGTATCGCACAAGTGCGTCTGCAGTTTCGACCTGACGTCAACGCGTCGCTCGAGAAATGAAATGCTTGGAGTGGCCTTTGGAGGAAGCCTTCCCGTGAGAACCGGTTCCTTGAGTCAGTAGCCCTTCACTTTGACGACGAGATACGTAACGTCGTGCGCGCCATCCAACAGCATCTGATGCGGCATACCAGCGGGAATGCGGATGATGTCTCCCACAGCAATCTTTTGGCGGACGCCTCCCTGAATGGTGCCATTGCGCTTTTCATGCGGCGAGACCGTTTCCCCATTCAGCAGGGTTCCACCGACCAGCAAGGTTGCACTGCCGGACTGCACGACAATGACGTCGACCTGGGTCTCGTGAACTTCCGGTTGTCCATCGGCTTCGCGGTGAGCCAGGATGAAATAATCGTTGGGAAAATCCTTGAGTTGACGCACGGCAAGACGCTTGGGATCGGAGGCGGCCTCGGTGCTCAGGGACCTGGCCATGCTGCTTAGAGTTGCCGATGGCCAAATCACGAAGCCATTCGGAAGTGGTTCATCGGAGCGCGCCAGCAAGAAAGGAATTACCAGCAGAAAGAGCAGACCCAGCCTTTTCATTATCGCGCACCTCGCAGGAATTGAATCGCTTGCCACTCATATCACAAAATTCGGGCGCCTTCCTCGAAAAAGGCGCCCGATTGTCGCGTCTATCGTGAGTGCTAGAAGAAAACTTTAATCGCCAATTGCGCTACGCGCGGATCGCCGGCTTGTCCGGCGCGGAATGTGCCAAAAGCAGAGTTGCCATTCAGCTTGTCAAAAGCGCTGATCTGGTCGGTGGTGTTCACGGTGCCCGTGCTGACGCTTTCGGGCGCGAAGTTGGGATGGTTCAACACATTAAAGTACTCGGCGCGGAGCTGAAGCCTCCAACGCTCTGTAATGAGGAAATTCTTGGCGAACTGCATGTCCCAGTTGAAGGTCCCCGGCAAGCGAAGAGTGTTCTTGCCGACGTCGCCGAACGTCCCAAATATCACCGGATTGTTGATGGTCGTCGCCGGGTTGGCTGGATTGGGAACCTTGGTAGGCTGAAATGCAGCCGGATTGAGCCAGCTCACGCAGTTCACGGTGGTACCACACGACGTAGAGCTATACGGATCGACTCCCGTAATGAACGTGCCGCGATCGTTGCCGATTCCGGTACCGGAAAGCTCCGTGCCTTGCAGAACCGTTAACGGACGCCCACTGGCGGCGGACATGATCCCGCCGACCTCATAATCGCCCAACAAGTTGCGAACCAGCCATCCGGAGGATCGCAGGCTTGGCGAATGCCAGATGTAAGAAGCGGTGAACACATGCGTGTGGTCGAAGCTCGACGCCCCATAGTCAAACTTGTGGCGGTCGGGATCGTTCAACGGCAGCGCAGAATACCCGGTATCGAAGCCGGTGACTCCCTCGCCAAACGGAAGGTCATCGAGACTCTTTGAAAATGTGTAATTAGCCAAAAGGGTCAGCCCATGGGTTAAATGCTTCTCATAGGTGACTTGCAATGAGTGGTAGCTCGCATTGATGTCGTTAATATCCGCCTGAACGGTGGTGGAAAACGTGTTGGCCTTGAACTGCGCGTTCGAAGTATTGGTTGCGCAAGTTGCTGCGGTGCCGCCTGTAGCTTCGCACACGGTGAGGTTTGCAAGGCCAACGTTAGCCTTGCCGTTGCAGGGTACGAAGGAGGAAGGCGAGGTACACGGAACGCCCGCATTGTAATACTGGGTCTCTAGAATATGGAGACTGCGCGAGCCCACGTAAGCGACTCGGAACAAGGCGTTCGCGGGCAACTGGCGCTCGATCGTAAGGTTCCACTCGTAAACCGTAGGAACGTGATAGACACCGCTGGGATCGTACGTCACCGCGATCTCATTGAATGGCGGATTGTAGGCAAAGTTTGAAGGCGCAGGGAAAGGACTCGGGAAGCTCGGATAAGAGTTCACTTGCGCGCCTGAGCATTTCAGCGCGAGCTGCGTCGCGGGCAAGGTACAAAGCGGATCGCTGAATGACCCAGCCGTGGAACCTGGCGTGGGAGAACTGTTGCCAGAAGTGGAAAGGATAAACTGCGGGCTGAAGGGCCACTCATCCACGAAACGGTTGCTGAGCATACCCTCCGCGCGCGTGTCGTAGAAAATGCCTGCGCCTCCGCGGATGCTGGTCGTCCCGTCGCCGAACACGTCGTATGCGAAACCGAGGCGTGGCGCAATACCCTTGTAATAAGGATTCAAAGCGTTTTTCGGCATCCCTGGATCACTGGGAATGCCGTTCTGGCTGGAGAAGAAAATCCCTGGGGGCGCGTTGGGGTACACCCGCGACCTGATATCCGCCGCCATGGCCGTGAGGTTGACCTGTGCCCAGCGGTCGCCGTTGTCACTCCACGGAAAGGCTGGTTCGTAACGAAGTCCCAGATTCAGCGTCAGGTTTCTCCGGATGCGGTAATTGTCCTGGATATAAAAACCCGGAAATTTATTGCGGTTGGCTTTGAATTCACCGGCGCCTTGTTGAAACGCGTAGCCATTGCCTGCGGGACCGCCGTCACACATGTTGCCTGCAAGAAAATTGGTGTACGTCGGCAATCCAGCCGGCTGGCCGAGATAAGTATCCTGGGTGCAGAAATTGACGATACCCGGTTGATTGAACTGGTTGTTGAGGTCCACCTGGCTCCACTCCATCATTCCTCCGAAGTGAAGGTCGTGTTTCCCTATTTCCCAGCTCACATCATCCGAATAGGTGAAATTGTTTCTGGTGAAAGCACCCGTGGGGTTGTCGCCGAAATTGAAACCGCCCTGAACACCAATTCCCTGAATCGCGCTGGGGGTCGGCTGAAACGGGAGGGGAACGGTCTCGAACGTAGCCAAATCCACGGCATCAGGATCCGGTCCCCGGAGCGAGACTTCACGGGAATAGCTGAACCGGAAATCATTTACAACTTTGGGTGAAAAGATATGTGTTTCATGGATCAGCGCATTCTGCGCAACGATAGAAAAAGTGGCATCCGTGTAGGAGACAAGCTGCAGGGAATTAAATACCGGAAGTTTGCTGAACCGGTCGTATTCGTAGCGCAGCGTGATCTTGTCGTTTTTTCCGATGGAATGATCCAGCCGGCCCATGCCCGAATCATAATTCTCGGTATCCGGCTTCGAATAAGCCACCGTCGGATTGGAGCCTGCCGCTATGGGGCCGGCAAGGCTGAACTTTGCGGCCGAGCCCAGGTAGGCGCCAGTAGTTGGATCGATTCCCAGCACGGTTGCCACACCAGGATCGATTGTCCCTCCGCCCGCCAGGAATTTGGTTATGTCCGTCTGCCCGACCACGTGCGAACTGCCAAGGACGAGATTGCGGAATGCCGTGCGTTGATACCCGGCGAAGAAAAATGTTTTGTCGTGGATGATCGGCCCGCCAATCGTGCCGCCATATTGATTGCGCTTGATCTGGTCGTGGGTGGTAGGTGTCGCAAAAAAGTTCTGCGCGTTGAAAGCGGGGTTGCGCACAAATTCGAAAGCGTCTCCGTGGAAGTCGTTAGTGCCGGACTTGGTGATGACGTTTACAACGCCGCCCGCGTTCTGCCCGTATTCCGCGCTGTAGTTGCTGGTCTGCACGCTGAATTCCTGCAGGGCGTCCGGGAACGGAAAAGGCTGGTTGACGTTGGTGTATTCGTCGACGTAGTTCCCCCCATCGAGTTGGTAGCTGATGGTGTCCTGCCGCGCGCCGTTGGCCGAGTAGGTCACCGCACCCGGAAAGGTCTTCGTGGCGCCCTGGTCAGCGCCTCCGTTGGGGGAGTTGACGGCTCCCGCGACCAGCAAGGTTAACTGCGCCGCATTGCGGCCGTTCAGCGGGAGTTCCGAAATCCGCTGTTGCTCAATGACTTGCCTGAGTGTGGATGTGGAGGTATCCACCTGCAGGGCGTTGGTTGTTACGGTAATAGTTTCCGTCGTCTGTCCAAGTTCCAATCCCGCATTTACGGTCAGCGTTTGGTCCGCGAGTAGAATAATCCCACTGTGCTTCGAAGTGCTGAAGCCTTTCGCTTCAACGGACACGCTGTAAGTTGCCGGTTGCAAAGAAGGGATCACGTACAGCCCGTCAGCATCCGTGACCGCGGAACGCGAAAACCCGGTGCCTTCCTGAGTTATTGTGACTTGCGCGCCCGCGACTGCGTTTCCTGCGGGGTCGGTAACCCTGCCGACGATGCTGCCCAACCCTTGCGCATGAGAAAGCAGAGGCACAAACAGAAGCGCGAAAAACGCAATCAACACATTCTTCTTCATTTCCGTCTTTCCCTTTCGGGGGGGGACGACCGAAGCAATTGTTTCGGCCGGCCCACCACCTGTGGCGTACCGGTTGCCCCGACCACGCGGCTACGCCGTTTGCACCAGGAACCGAGCACCATCGAATTGCCAAATAATGGCTATCAATTACTTGAATAGAGCTTGTGAGCGGACATTAGAAGCAGTGTCAAAAGGTGTCAATCCCGATTAATTAAAGTAGTGCTTTAGTCAGACTAAAACTGCCGGGATGTCTGTACGGGGACGCGCAATCCACCGCGATGCAAGACCTTAGCAGTCATTTCTGACTAACGAAGAAGCGCAGAGGCGCACCACAGCAGCGGCGCCTGGCCGTGCAGGTCGCCGGTGTTGCGCCCACGGTTAAGGTAGTAGTTGATATCATTTTTCTTGTTGGTGCCTTCGCAGACGTCTTGAAGGTCGCCTTCCGGGGTCAGCTTGTTGACCAGCGCGAGCCAACCTTTGCGCGCAGCCCGGGCATAATTTTTATCGGTAAGCCAGCCGTTCTTGAATCCGGTGATCATGGCGAAAGTGAACATAGCCGTGCACGAAGATTCCGGCCAAGATTCCGGATGATCGAGTAGCTGGCGCCACATGCCGTCCTTGCCTTGAAACTTCAACAGCGATTGCATCATTATGCGGTAGCCTTTCATGATTCTTGTACGCTGCGGATGGTTAGCGGGCAGCGAACGCAACAGTTCCGCCATTCCTGCGGCAACCCATCCGTTGCCGCGCCCCCAGAAAAAAGGAACGTCGGGAGCGTGGTAGAAAAGCCCGTTCGGTTGCTGAAGCTTGTCCAGGTAAGCGGTCATCTCCAGAGCGGCTCGATCGATGTATTTGGAATCAGCAGTCGCACGATACGCCTGTACTTGCACAGCGGTAACCATGTACATGTCATCGATCCAAAAGCGGCTCTGCTTGCTGAGTCCGTCTGGCGTGGGGTCTTCCCACTGTTTGTCGGCTAGCTCTCCGCCTAGATTTAAATATTTCTGCTGCTTTGTTTGCATGTAAATTTCGAGTGGAACGGACGCAAAGATGGTGCTGTCCACGTTTACGGGCTGCGGCACAAGCGCTGGTTCATTGGCGAGCAGAGCATCGAAACGGGAGATCAGGCGAGCAGTGAGATCCTTATCGCCGCTCAATTCAGCGAAAGTCAGCGCGCCGTACCAGGTCACGTCTTCCGGATAAGTGATGTGGGCCGGAGGAGTGCTCCTGCCAAAATTCGTGTGCGGGCCGGAGACAAATCGTTCCGCCACGCGCTTGCCGACTTCTTTTGGTGAACTGCCGTTGGGCCATTTTGTGAATTCCTTTTGCTGCGCACCGTACACGGGCGTCAGAATCGCAATTCCAATAATGAGCAAGAACGGCGCGAGATATGCAATCGTTTTGGGCACCTCGTGTCTCCTGTTCATTCGCGGTTGGAATTTGTATTTTCGAACACCGGAACTCGGATGACCGACGTGTTGTTTCATGAAGGGCGCCTACGGATTTCCTCTTTGGCTCCGCTCCAGAACGAAGACGATTCCCACGCCATCAGGATCGATCACGGAGATGGAATCACGGGTTAGCTTCACGGTGAGGCCCCTGTTGTCCAAATTTTCAGCGGTCTGCGTGAGGTTCGCCACGGTAAGAACAATTCGCGGTTTGGTTATCGACGTCGCGGATTCGAGTTCAATTTCCTCGCCGGAGGTTCCCGGGAGACGCAATCGGGCCGCCTCGCCAGCGTCACTGCCGACTCCACTGCCAACCCCACCGACGTTCTCAAACGAAAGCTTGGACGTATAGAACGACTGCTCCGCTTTCGTGTCCTTGACGGCGACAACAGCCCGCAAAAGGTGCTGCGAAATGCGGTGATCGCCGAGATGTTTGCCACGGTCCTGGAAGTGAAGCGATCCGGGAAGATACTGCGTGTACTCCAGCATTTGCCCCTCGGGATCGCGAAACATAAAGAGCAGATTGCCGGCGCGCGCTTTCTTGCTTGCAGCTGGATTCAAGCCTTGTTTTACGTATTCTCTCCAAAGAGTTTCGATGTCGGTAGCTTCGTAGCAGACGTGCATGAGCCCGGTAGGCTGGGAATCATCGGCGCGTCCGTAGAGCTCAATGAACTGGCGATCGTTCACCTTGACGTAGGAAACCACCGGCTTGCCTGGGTCCGCAAATTCGAAAGCCTGTTCGAATCCCAGCGTGCGATAGAACTCTCGGGATTTCTGCACATCCGTTACGCGGAACGCGACGTGTGCGATGCCGGCCAATGCCGGGGACGAATCCGGCGACGGTGGGGCGACGAGCAGTACCAAAAGCAGCGCTTGGGCCGTTCTGTTTATGTTCATCGCACCAACCAGAATTTAACACTCGGTATGAGTGTCGCGCCGATAGGTTACCCCGGACAGAAATCAACTGACATTCAGAAATCGTCGAAGATGAGTCCAGAGAAGTTGAACGATGGACTGCGATGCAGTTCGCCGCCACGATTCGCCGCAAGGGCGTCTTCGGTTGCACCCCTTGTGCCCGTTCGGGCTTCTCCACTATATTTCGCGCGGTATGCCCGGAAACCCGGAAGAGCAGGAGAGAGGGATGACCTTTTGAAGCCCCCGGAAAGTCCCGCCGTGCCAAGGAGACGGTGGGGCATCGCCTTGCTTCTTGGATTCGGCGTGCTGGTGAATTACTTCGACCGCGTGAATCTATCCGTATCGCAAGAAGCGCTGCACGCTACCTTCGGAATTTCCTCGGTCATGTTCGGCTATCTATTGAGCGCGTATAGCTGGTCGTATGCCTTGCTGCAACTTCCGTCCGGACTCTTGCTGGATCGATTTGGCGTGCGGCTCATCGGACGAATCAGCACGCTGCTGTGGAGTGTGGCTTCTTTCGCAGCGGCGGTGTCGACGGGGATTGGCGGTTTTATTGCGGCGCGGCTGCTTCTTGGAATCGGCGAAGCGCCCACCTTTCCCGCGAACGCAAAAGCCGTCGGGTACTGGTTTCCCACCTCAGAACGCAGCCTGGCAACGGCCATCTTTGACGCCGCTGCAAAATTCTCCTCTGCCATTGGAGTGCCACTGATAGGCATCCTGCTGCTGCATTTCGGATGGCGCTGGAGTTTTGCCGCGACCGGGTTCTGCAGCCTTCTCTATTTCATTTTGTTCTATGTTTTCTACCGGAATCCGAGCGAAGACAAGCTGCTCTCCGACGCCGAACGTCAATTCATCGTGAGCGGAGGAGCACAGCCGGAAGATCGAGTAAGAGCGGCAAAAGGTGCGCCGCTCACTTATTTGCTACGCCAAAACAAAGTCTGCGGCCTGGCTCTGGGCTTTGCTTCGTACAACTACACGTTCTATCTGCTCCTGACCTGGCTGCCTTCTTATCTCTCAACTGCGCATAACGTCGATTTGCTGCATTCCGTTCTGTACACGAGTGTTCCGTGGTTGTTCGCTACGCTGATGGACCTCGTCGCGGGATGGCTTGTCGACACGTTGGTACAGCGCGGCTGGAATCCTGTTCGCGTTCGTCAGGTCGTTCTTATCGGTGGAACCAGCATGGGCTTGGGAATTCTTGGCGCTGCCCACGCTCACACTCCGGCCATGGCTCTTTTCTGGATCAGCATTTCAATTGGAGGCTTGTCCGCGGCGGCGCCCGTGGGATGGTCCATTCCCTCGCTGATTGCGCCTCGTGAAAGCGTTGGCACACTCGGCGGCATTATTAATTTTTGCAATCAGCTTTCCGCAATCGCTGCGCCGATAACCACTGGCTACGTGGTCCAGGCCACGCATTCGTTTGCCTGGGCTTTCGGCGTGGCAACACTGTTTCTCCTCGCCGGAATTGCGGGCTATGTTTTTCTCCTAGGGAATATGGCGGCAATTCCCGAGCCGGCCTGAAGTTTCCTTCAGTGTGCTGCAGGGTAGCGCTTGGTCGTTTTCGTCCGGGAGTTGAACACTTCGAAAGTGCCATCCGGCCAGGCGGTAAGTTTCAGATAATTTCCGGCATCTGGACCGGAAAGATTCGCAAGGAAGGGCTCCTTGGCGTTGTGCTCCACGCCTCCCTGCTCGGAAAAATGCAACTGCCAGAGATCCTGGATGCGTGGGGACTTTTCGACCGCGTCCCACGAAGACGGTGCGCCACCCTTCGTCGCGCCGTTGTCCATGATGGCTACACGCGGCGCGATGCCATTCAGAAAGAGCGGGCTATTGCTGCTGGCTGTGCCATGGTGCGAGACGATGAAGATGTCCACGGCGCCGAGCTTGTTGGCTGGGCACATCAACAACATTTCTTTGTCGACGGTGAGGTCACCCAGATCAAGAATTCGCAATTTACCAAACGTGAAGAGAGTTCCGAGTGAACGCGGATTCTCGCTGGTATCGGCGGGAGGCTGTGGCGCCGTTTCGCAAGCGACATTGGTTGCGCTTGGGAGCGCTTCTGCAATCACCGCGCCGTCGGAACTGATCACTTTCGTTTCGATTCCACGCAGCGGAAGCTTGTCTCCCGGTTTGGCTGTGATGCGTTTCAGCTTTTGCTGATCGACAGTCTTTAGATAATCCTGCCAGACCCCCTGTGTCGTAGGGTCGGAGGATTCGCGATTCTCACCGTGATCGATAAACGCGCCAATGGGAATTTTTGCGGCAAGCTGCGGAACTCCTCCCGTGTGATCGAGGTGGTAGTGCGTGAGCAGCACATAATCAATCTTCTTGAGCCCGGCATCTTTTGCGGCGGCGACAATGCGATCGGCGTCACGGCCGTCGAACCCCGGCCACCCCGTATCGATCAGAAGAGATTGTCCCGCCGGGGTGATAAATAGGGTGGCTTGCCCGCCCTCAACGTCCACGAAATAGATTTGCAAGGTTTTCTGTGCATCCGAGGGAGGCATCGCGGACCCGGCCGGCAACAAGAAAAGACTCAGATATGCCGCGAGAATCCCGCATCGCACCAAAATGTTGGACATGCTTGCTCCTGAACCCTTTTTCCTAAATCTCTGAATCGCCCGGCGCGGCCGATGGAAGGGCGCGCACAGCGCCGGTGGAGATTCCTCCATCGACAAGCAACGTCTGGCCGGTTACGTAACGGCTCGATTCCGCAGCCAGGAACACCACCGCGGCGTCCAGATCGTGAGGCTCTCCCGGCCGCTTCAACGGAATGCGATCGCAGAGATATTCAACCCACTGTCTATCTTCGTACAGAATCTTGTTCTGTTCGGTGCGAAACCATCCTGGCGCGAGACAATTCACGGTGACGCCGTGCTTTCCCCAATCATCCGCAAGACTCATCGTCAATTGCCGGATGCCGCCGCGGCTGGCTCCGTAAGGCGCCAGGCCAGCGTAGCCCGCCACACTGGTGACCGAACCGATGTTGATGATGCGACCGTAGCGGTGCGGAATCATGCGGCGCGCCACCGCTTGTGCAACGAAAAAGCTCCCGCGCAGGTTGGTGTCCAGAATCAGGTTCCAATCTTCCCAGGAAACATCCAGCGCCTGCTTGCGCACGTTGCAGCCGGCGTTGTTCACCAAAATGTCCAGACGGCCAAATTCCTTTTCCGCAGCCGCCGCCATTTCCTCGATACTCTCCTGGTTGCGGACGTCGAGTTCGAGCGATAACGTGCGGCGGCCGAGACCTTGCATCTCGGACTCAAACGGCAACAAACGTTTAAGATCGCGGCTGGTGAGCACGAGATCGGCCCCAGCCTTGGCCAGCGCTCGGGCGAGATACTGGCCGAGTCCTCGGCTCGTTCCGGTGACGATTGCTACCCGGCCGGTAAGATCGAAAAGCGCGTCGCTCACGAAAATGCTCCGGGCGTCAGCACGACTTTCATCAGGTTCGGTTCGCGCGCATGCAATCGTTCGAACCATTGCGGGCCTTCGTCCAGCGGGGAAACGGCGGTAATCAACGGCTTTACGCGTACAGCCCCTGAGGACAAAAGTTCCATGGCCCGAGCATATTCTCCCGCCGATGCACACGAACCTTGCAGACGGATTTGCCGCGTAACCACTTTTTGCAGTGGCAGAGTGACCTCGGCCGAAATATTTCCAACTAGGACGATAGTGCCGCCCTTACGAACGCTTTCGACGGCCGCGTTAACCGTCTCGTTTTTCCCCACTGCTTCGACGACTACGTCCGCGCCGATTCCACCGGAAAGCTTCAACACCCGGTCAGCCAGGCTCGGGTCTGCAGACAATACCGCGGTCGCACCGATCTCTTGGGCAAGTGTTAGCCGCGAGGCATCTATGTCCGCCACGAACACGCGCGACCAGCCTGCCGCGCGAAGCGCCTGCATCACCAGCAATCCAATCATCCCGGCACCAAGAACAAGTGCAGTGCCATCGGGAGAAACTGGCGCCAGTGAAACCGCATGAATCGCAACGGCGGTGACCTCCAGCATCGCCGCTTCCACAAACGAAAGATTGTCCGGTAAACGGTACAGAATACGGGAAGGAACAACAACGTACTCCGCAAAAGCTCCGGCACGACGGTAATCTCCGCAGGAAACTCCCAAAACCTCCCGGTTATCGCAAAGATTCACTTCTCCACAACGGCAAGGAGCGCAAACACCACAGTAAATGGTCGAATCGAAGGTAACTCGGTCGCGCTTCGCGAAGCCTTCCACTCCATCGCCAATCGCGGCGATTCTTCCTGCAGCTTCGTGCCCCATCACAATCGGCGGAATCCGGCGCCCCGACGATCCGTCGTAGCCGTGGACGTCACTTCCACAAATTCCGCACGCGGCAACCTGCACAAGCACTTCGCCGGGGCCGGGCTTTGGTTCAGGAAGCTCGGCAATTTCAAGATGCTTGTATTGCGACAACAGAAGCGCTTTCATGCGTTACACGGCACCTGTACCATTTCAATCGCCCAAAAACTCAATCCCATGAACCGTAGGTTCTCCAAGCCGTCCGGTCAACTCCCATCGCGTTTGCAAAGCGAGGTATTGTAGGAGGCTAAAATTCGTAGTGTCAAATTCTTATCGCTAAACACGAGATTCGAATTCCCTGAAGCACTCTTGCGCTGTCTGCCCGTCGTGGCTGCTGAGTATGGTGTAATGATCTTTGCGGCGAACTCTACGCGAAACTTCTGAATTTATGAGCAACGAGACACTATTGGTTCTGGCCGATCCGCACGAGCCGCAGATTGTCGTGCTGAAGAAATCACTCACGGGAGTGAACATTGTGGTTGGGAATGCGCCCCCGGCGTTTGAGCAGGCGGCAACAAACGCGAGCGTGCTTTTGAATTGGTCCGGCTCGCTGGGACTCTTCCGGGGAGTATTTGGAATGTGTCGCAACCTGCGATGGGTGCATGCGCGTTCCGCCGGGCTGGATAAAACACTTTTCCCGGAATTGATAGAGAGTTCCGTTCCGTTGACAAATGGGAGCGGCGTCTTCAGCGCCGCCTTAGGCGAGTTCGTCCTTGCCGCGATCTTGTATTTCGCCAAAGACTTTCGTCGCATGATTCGGAATCAGCTGGCTGGAAAGTGGGAAGAGTTCGACGTGCTGCCCGTGGCGGGAAAGACCCTGGGCATTATCGGATACGGTGATATTGGACGGGCAACCGCAGCGAGAGTGCGGCCGCTGGGAATGACAGTCTTCGCCTTGAAGAGGCATGTTTCCAAAGCATCCCCGGTGGACCCGCTGGTGGAAAAAACATTCGGCCCCGGGCAACGTGCCGAAATGCTTTCTCTTTCCGATTACGTTGTGGTGTCCACGCCGCTAACTTCGGAAACCCGTGGGATGATCGGCGCGCCGGAATTTGCAGCGATGAAGCGGACGGCGGTGATCATCAATGTCGGTCGAGGCCCGGTGATCAACGAACAAGCCCTCATCGACGCGCTTTCCAACGGCCGAATCAAAGGCGCTGCGCTGGACGTCTTCGATGAGGAGCCGTTGCCTCAAGGTCATCCGTTCTACAAACTCGAAAATGTTTTGCTTTCTCCGCACTGCGCTGACCACACGCCCGATTGGCTGGACAATGCGATGAAGTTTTTCCTCGAGCAATTTGAGCGATACCGCAAGGGCGAGCCGTTGCTCAATGTAGTCGATAAGAAGTTGGGATACTGAACGGAGAAGCGCGGCACGTTGCTTCCGCGTTTGCGAATCTCAAGCCAATGCTTGAACGTCGCGCCAGATGGACGGCTCGACCGGAACGCCATTCGCTAGGTTTTCCTTGCGAGTTTGCAACACACGTTCGCCGGGGTAGCGGACCTTCCCTCCAGCCGTGGCGGATGCCGAGTGCAAATGTTCGACAATCTGGTCAGCAAGATTCGCGGAATCACCGGCTGGATCGACCGTTGACGGGTCAACGGCGATGAACACTTGCGAGAGTTTCGTCTCTCGTTCTGTGTGTGCAGGTATCTGATGAGTGGCGCAACCACCGGACAGCAGCGCCCCGACCATATCCAGCAACAAGGCCAAACCGGAGCCTTTCCAGTAGCCGATGGGTAGCGGACGTTGCGACGCTTCGATCGCCGCCGGATCGCGCGTGAGGCGTCCCTCCATATCAAAGCCGCCTTCCACCGGCAGTTGCTCGCCGCGCATGCGATAGGAAGCAAGTGCGCCATAGGAGAATTGCGACATCGCCATGTCGAGGACTACGTGGCCATTCGCGCGCGGCACGGCGATGATCAGTGGATTGTTGCCGACGCGCGGATCGCTCGCTCCCCACGGCGGCAAGTTTGGCAGCGTATTGGTCCAGCAAATCCCAATTACGCCGGCTTCAGCGGCTTGCCAGCCGTAATTGCCGCCGCGCATCCAATGATTCGTGTTCGCCAGCGCGACACAGCCAATTCCCTGTTTACGAGAAAGTTCGATAGCGCGTTCCATGCAACGGTGAGCGTTCAAATTGCCGGGACCGTTTTTTCCGTCCCATCTCTCCAGCGAACCGAAACCAGCTACCAATTCCGGCTCAGCGTCTACGAGAACGATTCCATTCTTGATCGCTCGTACAAACTGCGGAAACCGGTTCAACCCATGAGAGTAAACGCCGTCGCGGCTGGCGTCCGCGAATAGCCGCGCACAAAGGGAGGCTCGATGCTGCTCGAAACCCAATTTGTGCAGCACTCGCAACAGAGTATCGAACAATTCCTCGTACGGAATTCTTAGTTGCGCCAAGTTCATTTGCCCGTATAGCTGATCCGCCAGATCGATTTCGAGCCGTCATCGGTAACCAGCAGCGAGCCGTCCGGGGCCACGGTAACGCCAACCGGGCGGCCCCACACATGTGCATTGTCCACCACGAAGCCGGTCATGAAGTCTTCGTATTCTCCGCTGGCGCGCCCGGATTGATGCAAAGGCACGCGAATTAATTCGTAGCCCGCGCGAATAGAGCGGTTCCAGGAGCCATGTTCAGACGCGAAAATATCGCCATGGTACTCTTCCGGAAATTGCTCGCCGTCATAGAAAGTCATCTCCAGTGATGCGTTGTGCGGCTGAAGGATCACGTCCGGCGTAATAACCTTGTCCTTTAATTCGGGATGCTTGCCCTCATGTCGCGGATCCTGATGGCCGCCCATGTACCACCACGGCCAACCGTAAAAGCCGCCTTGCTGCACATGCGTGATGTAGTCGGGAACCAGGTTGTCGCCCAGCGCGTCGCGTTCGTTCACGGAGCACCACAACTCTCCGGTTTTCGCCTGCATCGCCAACCCGACACAATTGCGTATTCCGTACGCATAAACTCTCATCGCCGAGCCGTCCGGATTGAACTCCAGAACATCCGCGCGGTTTTTCTCTGCCGGTGTCGTATCCGCGTCATCGACGTTCGAAGCAGAACCTACCGAGACGAACATTTTCTTGCCATCGGGCGAAAATTGAATGTCGCGGGTCCAGTGACCTTCGCCAGCCGGAAGATCCGCGATGTGTTCCGCAGGCCCGCGCGCTTTCAAATCTCCGTTCTGATACGGGAAGCGCACCACCGAATCGGTGTTCCCAACATAAATCCACTTCGGATTCGGTCCCGGTGGATAGAAGTTAATGCCAAAAGGCCGGTTCAGGCCCGTGCCGAAAGTTTCCATCCGCGCTGGTTTGCCCGCGGGAGTAATCCCGCGGAAAACTTTGATCTCGCCGGAACGGCTTTCCGCAACGAAGAAATCGCCATTGGGCGCAGTGCGAATCAATCGGGGTTCATTGAGACCAGCGGCGTACAGCTCCACCTTGAATCCGGCAGGAACTTGCGGCCACGCGTTTTCCGGACGTGGGACTAATTTCGGGCTATTGCCCGATGATAACGTCGCGAGCGGCGCTGGAAGGTCCTGTAATGTGATTTTGCGAATCGTTCCGGGCTTCTCGAATCGGTAATCAGTGAACGGAGCCTTGGGCGGAGGAGCAGTTGCGCCAGTCTCTGCAGCTTCCTCGGGAGTCGCGCGCACGCGGGGTGAGCCGGGCTTGGAAGCGCCAAGAACGCGAAGATAATTGATGATCTGCCAACGCTGGTCTGCTGGCAGGGATTCCCACGCAGGCATGCCGTTGTTCAGATCACCCTTGGTGATGTACCAGAAGAGCTCGCCGTCGGCGGCGGATTGCGCGCGTCCCGTGACCAGTGAAGGAATATTTCCGGAGCCTTCTCCGTTTTCCCCGTGGCACACAGCGCAGTGCGAATGGTAGCTTGACTTGCCTTCATCGAGCTGCTGGCCCGGGTAGGGATTCTTCATGGCCTTCGCCGACGTCGGCGCGTTATGGAAAGTCGGTTCCTGTCCCTGCGAGACGCTGCGTCCTGAAAAGAAAGTTACTGCACAAATCGCGGCCAGAGCAGCGATGTTCCGAGTGAATCGTCGCAAGTGAGCCCTCCACGAATGGAAACTCCAGTCTAAAACAGAAACGCATCGCGCATAGATTCTACCAAGGCCGGGCGTTTGAAGACCTCCGTCGATGACTGCATCGACCTCAGGTGAACAAAATCATAGTGCTGAGGCTTTTTTCGGCAGGCTTAAAGACGCGCCCTCCTGAATACCATTTTTGAGATGACATCAAGGATGCTCTCGGCGTTAGGAGTGGCTTCTCTCTGAGGGCGTCTACAAGCTTTGCGCCGACGAATCGGGCTCTTGCGCCCGCAGGGGCGTCCAAGCTTCCGCGTTGGAACGAAACAGCCGGGTGACGTCGCGCTGGATGTCATTGCGCGTCACGCCTCGGCCATCCTCGGATAGCAGGCGATAACTGTTCGCTAGAATCGGCGCGAGCGTTCGGCGCGTGTTGATCCATTTGTAGATAAGCTGTTCGAGCACGCGGGCATCGGAATGCTGCGGAATGAAACTTGTTCCCAGCATCTCGATGCGCTCGCGAGTGATCTCTTCGACGATCGAAGGATTGTTCATGAACCACCAGCAACCGAACGGCATCAAGTTGTGGAATTTCCGCGCAAAGACGCAAAGTTCGTGCTGATTTTCGCGGCTGAGCACGCTGACCAGGAAGCGATTGTCAGTAAACTCCCGGCACAAATTTTCCAGTGCCCGCAAGTCTGCTCTGCCCACGGCGTCTCCTGCCAAGCGCAACGCCGGATTCACCTGTTTCCGCACCCCGATCATAAGCGACAGCGCCAAGCCCAATTCGCGGCAAGCAGGCAGCACCGCGTCCGTCAGCAATCGGTTGCCAACCGAGTCCTCGGGATATTGGAAGGTATCGGGCAGTGAACACGCCATGTACACCGGCTGCATTCGTTTGTGCCAGTCCATCAGGAACCGGCGCACCTCCGCGATTGATCTTCCCGATGCCCGTTCGTCAACCTGGTAGCCCTGCGCAGCCAACACCTGCCAGTGCTTGGGCCAGTAGCACAGAATTCGATCCAGCCGCATCACCGCGCGAAATTGCTCGTGGTTCGTAACGCCGTTCAACCACAACGGAGCTTCCTCCGGATCCAGCGGGTCATTCGTCATCACCACCAGGCTGACGCCCGCCATCTGCAGCACTCGGCGAAGGTGCGTTTCGATGGATTGCTCGCTGAAGAACGCCCTGGCTTCCGCCAGCGCCGAATTATCGGTGGGTAAGTTGAAAGCCTTGAGGACGGCGATAACTCCGCGTGTGGCTTCGGAGACCGGGCTATTTTCAACGAAGAGCGCCCGCCACACGGCATCGGCCTGTTCGCGTTTCGAAAGCGCCCAATATTGTTCAGGGACGATATCCGAAGAGCGGAACAATTCCGCTTCGAGATAGTGATAGGTCAGAAGTTCGTCAATGCCCCACAATCCCAGTCTGCCCAGTGTGGGAGCAAATAAATGCGTGTGAATGTCGATGAACGGAGTGGCTGCTAAAACATCCCCCACCACCGCGGGAATCTCCGGAACGGCAAGGAACGCTCCGTCTTTAAAGACAGGGGCCTTGCCCGTTGATTTAAGGAACTCAGTTTTCACGTCTTTGTCCGCTCTTGCCGCTGTGATGCAAAGTCATTTCGCTCTGTGCGCTGCACCTATGCTGTGGAGGGCGGCCATGCATTGTGCCGGGCTGATGCCTGCGTTTCGACGTGCGGAGACGTCTCGCTCAGAGTCACGAGTGACGCAGAGTACAAACCGTTCGCCGGAGTGTCAAACGCTAAGAATTGAAGATAATATTCAGCGGAACTCAACGAATTTAATTTTCGCCGCGAAATGGCTACGCCCAACTGAAACCCTGTTTGGAAAGTGGCAAGGAACGAATTCGTTTGCCGGTCAGAGCAAAGATTGCGTTACACACCGCCGGCAGAATCGGCGGCAGCGCGGGTTCTCCCAGGCCTGTGGGAGGATTGTCCGTTGTGAGGAAGTGCACTTCGATCTCAGGGGGCACTTGTGTCAAGCGCAGCGGCGGATATTCGTTGAAGTTGCTCTGCATCGCACGGCCGTGCTGGAACGTGATTTCGTAGGCCATCAGATGGCTCAAGCCCTCGATGACTGCTCCTTGTACTTCGGTCATGGCACCGCTGGAATTAATGATCTGACTGCCGACATCGCCGGCGACCCACACTTTGTTGATCTTGAGCTTGTTGCCTGAAGCGATGCGAACTTCGACGACTTCGGCGAAGTAGCCGCGATGGCTGAAGTGGAAAGCAACGCCCTTGGCAGTGTCCTTCGGCGGATTGCCAGCGCCCCAGCCAGATTTTTCAGCCACAAGCTCAAGGACACCGCGCATGCGTTGCGCGCTGAATTGCGGCGCCCCTGGATTTACGGCAGCGTTCGGTGCCGCGGGCGTTTCGATTGGCAGAACCGCCAGCAATGCAAGGCGGAACTTCACCGGATCTTGCCCGGCGGCGTGCGCCAGTTCGTCAATAAAGCACTGCATCACAAATGCCAGACCGTTGCTCCCGGGAGCACGCAGCGCACCGGTGGGAATACCCAGCGGCATGAGCGTCGTCTCCAACGCAAAGTTGGGAACAAAACGCGCCGGAAATTCATCCGGGGAAATTCCTGCAGCGGAAGCGAAGCGCTCGCCTTCCCCGAAACTCACGAAATGATTACGCCAGGCCGCCAGTGCGCCGGAAGCATCGACGGAACCCTTAAAATAATGAAATCCCGCTGGCCGGTAAAAATCGTGCCGCATATCGTCCTCGCGGGACCAAAGCAGCTTGACGGGCGCGCCGCCAACAACCTTGGCAATCCACGCACCCTCGATGGTGTAATCGTTGGTCAGCCGCCGGCCAAAACCGCCGCCCATGCGCGGAAGATGCATGGTGATATCGCTCTCGGAAATGCCGAGCGTCTTGGCGACCTGCTGCAAACCACGCTGTGGCGTTTGGCTTGGAACCCAGATCTCGAGCTTCCCGTCCTTGAATTGCGCCGTGCAGTTCTGCGGCTCCAAGGGTGCGTGAGCGATGAACGGATAGAAATAAGCGGCTTCAACAACCTTGCCGCCTTTCTGGAGAGCGGCATCCACATCGCCATCCGAACGCAGGGTTCGCGCTGGCTTCTGCTTCGAAATTCTCTCTGCATCGCGCGCGAAGCCTTCGCTGCTTTGTTGCGCGGTTGTTCCTTCATCCCATTTGACCTGAAGTTTTTGCCGCGCCGTGCGCGCCATCCACCAGGTGTCGGCAACAATCGCCACACCACTCAATAATCCGGTGAGATCGCTGCCACCATCGACGACAAAAACATGGCGTACTCCCGGCATGCCTTTGATCTCGTCGACATTTGCGCTGACAACTTTGCCTCCGTACACGGGACACTTTTCGAATACGGCGAACAGCATACCCGGCAGCTTGAAGTCGATCCCAAAGAGCGGCTTGCCGCTCACAATGGAAGCGTTGTCCACGCCCCTCACGGACTTGCCGATAATTTTGTAATCTTTGGGATCCTTCAGCGGAACTTTGGTTATGTCTGGGGGCGTCAATTGAGCTGCTTTGGCCGCAACCTCCCCGTAGCTCAACGATCGATTCGTTCGTTTATGAATTACTCTGCCGCTCGACGTGAAGCATTCCGATTCCGGCACGCTCCAGGTTTGTGCGGCCGCCGTAACGAGCATTTGACGGCCAGCGGCACCAACTTGCCGCATCGGAATCCAATTGTTGGGCGTTGCGGTGCTCCCACCGGCCACCTGCAAGCCGTATTTCAAAAAATTAACATCAGCCTGCTCGATTTTTACGCTGTTCCAATCCACATCCAGCTCTTCAGCGATAAGCATGGGGAGCATCGTCTTGATGCCCTGGCCAACTTCCGGATTTTTCGCCATGAGGGCCACGACGCCATCGGCCGTGATCCGGACGAACGCATTGGGCGAGAGCACGGCCGCCGGCGGGGCTTGCGAACCGATGGCCAGCGCGTCAGACACGGAATCGAGATGGTAAGCGAGAAGAAAGCCGCCTCCGGCGATAGCGGTGACCCGAAGGAAAGACCGGCGGCTGATGAGCGTGGCTTCTGCGGTTGCCATGGCCTATCCCTACTCTTTCTCTTTGGCGGAATGGCTCGCAGCCAGCGACGCCGCCTTGTGAATTGCCTGCCGAATGCGCAAATACGTTCCGCAGCGGCAGAGATTGCCGTTCATTGCCGCGTCGACATCCGCGTCCGTCGGCTTTGGAGTTTTCGCAAGCAACGCGGACGCCGACATGATCTGGCCGGCTTGGCAGTAGCCACACTGCGGCACGTCGAGCTCTTGCCAGGCAAGCTGTACCGGATGCGACCCATCATGCGAGAGTCCTTCCACGGTTGTGATTTTCATGCCGTCCGCGGCCGCGACGGGCGTCTGGCAGGAACGTACCGCCCGGCCACCAAGGTGTACCGTACAGGCCCCACACATACCGATGCCGCAGCCGTACTTCGTGCCGGGAAGATTCAAAACATCGCGGACCACCCACAGCAGGGGCATGTCCGCGGGCACGTCCACCGTGGCTGTGCTTCCATTCACGACAAGTTTGTAGGTCATGACTTTGTTTCCTGAACATCCATGGTCAGACAGGGTTCAATTCTTCCGCAACCACGCGTTTCACCGTTCCCCCAAAAGATAGGTCGAAGGAATCAAGCAGTCAACGCGAAACTGCTGAAGGTAAACTTTAGGGGATCAAAAGTCCTCGGCGATCAAGAATTCCGCGAACGACTACACGCCTTCTCTGGGATGTTCCGTGCGGACCAACATCATGTCTTGCACAGGCTCGCCATCACATTCGATGGCCAGCGTTGTCACGGGATGGTCGGGCGCGTCAGCGGGCAAACCGGTGAAGTGGACTCGGAAACGATCCTGACTGAATGTTACATTTTTGCCGGTGATATGGAATCGCGCGGATTTCACCTTGTTTTGCAAACCGGCGAGCGTAACGGTTTCGCCAGGCCAGAAATAAACGTGCATGAATAGCGTGTTTCCCGTGCGGGTGAAGCTCGCGTAGTTGGATCTGCCAACCTGGCAGACGTCGGAAGCGTAAATGGTGTCGCCGTTGCGCTGCATCCACTGGCCGACTTCTCGAAAAATGGCTACCGATTCGGTGGGGATGCTGCCGTCCGCGTGTGGGCCAATATTGAGCAGATAATTGCCGCCTTGCGAAGCGCATTCGATCAGATTGCGAACCACTTGTTTGGAACTCTTCCAACTGTCGTCGGCACGTTGAAAACCCCAACTATCGTTCAAGGTCATACAGGATTCCCAGGCGCGGCCGTTGGGATCCTTGACAATTTTCTGTTCGGGCGTGGAGAAGTCTCCTGGCAGGAGATTGCGGTTGTTCACGATGATATCCGGCTGCAGCTCGAAGACCATCTTGTTCATGCGCTCGGACTCCCAACCTTCAGCAGTAAGAGGCCAGGCAACGTCGTACCAAAGCACGTCGATTTTTCCGTATTGCGTGAGCAGTTCACGGATTTGTCCGTGAACGTAGTCAACAAATCGCCGGCGCGCGGCCTCGTCCGTCGCGCAACGAGCGCCATCGGGATGATGCCAGTCCATCAAGGAATGGTAAAAGCCAACACGCAGCCCCTCGCCACGCGCGGCCTCGACAAACTCTCTTACCAGATCGCGCCCCGGACCTTGTTTCGGTGCGCAGTAATCGGTGTGTTTCGTTTCGAAATGGCAGAAGCCCTCGTGATGCTTGGTGGTCATCACCATGTATTTCTGCCCGGTGGCTTTCGCTAGCTTTGCCCACTCGCGAGCGGGAAATGGATTGGGCTTGAATTGTTGGGCGAGCTTTTTGTATTCGGCAACGGGGATCGCTTCATTTTCCATGATCCATTCGTGCCGGCCCACTACGCTGTACAGTCCCCAATGAATGAACATGCCAAACTTGGCTTGGTGCCACCACTGCATTCTTCGAACCCGGTCGCCGCTTTGGTCGCCAGTTTGCGGCGCGGGCGACGCCGTGAAACAAACGGCTGGGAGCGCGGGCGAAGGAAACGCGGCTGCGGCAAGCGATGCACCCGTGGCCACGAGCCAGTCGCGTCGTGGGATCGGATGATCATCCTTCATGTTCGTCTCCTTCGCGAAGACTGCTCAACGGTTCCAGCTTAAAAACTTGTTCCATCAAAACCCACTTCTCACCGGCCTTGGCTTGCGGTAACGGCTGCTGAAACTTCCACATGAGCTTCTCCCACTCCTGCACTTTGGGATTGCTTCGATCCGCTTCCGCCTTCCCAGAAAAAGAAAAACTCTCGCTTACCTCCATGATCATGAACATGCGGGTGCCCAGCAGGTATATCTCCATGTCTTCAATTCCAACGTCGCGGATGCTTTTTGTGATTTCCGGCCAGATCTGCTGGTGATAGCGCCGGTATTCGGAGATTAATTCGAGGTCATTCTTCAGATCGAGAGTCAAGCAATACCTTCGTGTCATAGAGCCTCGTCCACAGCGTCAGAGTGACACGCCTCTTTTCCACGGTATGAAATCGTCTTGACCCAAAAGTTCCGCCTTGGTGCGAACTTCCCCGCTGGCCACCCGCAGAACAAGATCGAGAATGTCATCGCCGGTTTGCTCGATAGTTGTGGCGCCGGAAATGATCGATCCGGCGTCAAAATCGATAATGTCGCTCATGCGCGAGGCAAGAGAGTAGTTTGTCGAAATTTTTATGACCGGAGTGACCGGATTACCAGTGGGCGTTCCAAGACCAGTCGTGAATAGAACAATGTTTGCTCCCGCGCCCGCTTGCGCCGTGACACACTCCACGTCATTTCCAGGAGTGCATTGTAAGTTCAATCCTGGCTTTGTACTGGTTTCGGGATAGTCAATGACTGCGGTGACCGGGGAAGTGCCGCCCTTTTTCGCCGCCCCGGCGGATTTCATGGCGTCGGTGATCAGCCCATCGCGAATATTTCCTGGCGATGGATTCATCTCAAAACTGGCGCGTACCGCTTTCGCGCGCGCTTCATAGTCGCGCATCAACTGAATGAAGCGCGCCGCCACTTCCTCCGTTTCGCTGCGATTGATAAGTTCCTGTTCGACGCCGCAGAGTTCGGGGAATTCCGAAAGAATCCCAATGCCGCCGAGCGCCGCAAGCGAATCCGCGAGGTGGCCGATGGCAGGATTCGCGGAAATGCCGGAAAAGCCGTCCGAACCACCGCATTTCAGCCCAACACAGAGGCGCGAAAGTGGGGCGGGTTTACGCACCGCCTTGTCCGCCTCCGCAAGACCCAGGAACGTGTCACGCACGGCGCGGGCAAGCATCGCGCTCTCGGATGGCCATTGCTGCTGTTCGTAAACCAGCAGCGGTTTTTCAAGGTGCGGATTGCGTTTGGCAATCTCCTCGCGCAGGATGCTGACCTGCGCGTGTTGACAACCCAGGCTCAATACCGTGGCACCCGCAACATTGGGATGGTTAATATAGCCCGCAAGGAGTCCGCAAAGATTGCGCGCGTCTTCCCGCGTTCCGCCGCAACCCGCTTCGTGCATCAGAAACTTGATTCCATCGACATTTGGAAACACCTTTTGGAGAATTGCTTTGCTTGGCATTGCCGAAAAATCGTGGTTGCGAAGAGCCTCCGTCCTGCCTTGTCGATACAAGCGCACCAGCTCTGCAACCTGCTGGCGGTGAACCTGCGGCGCAACAAATCCCAGTTCTTCCTCGAATGCCTGCTTCAGCACGCTAAGATTGCGGTTTTCGCAAAAAACGAGTGGCAAAACAATCCAATGGTTTCGCGTGCCGACCCTGCCGTCCGCGCGCTCATAGCCATCGAAGGTTTTCTTGGACCATTTACTGACGTCCGGTGGCGTCCAGCGGTAGTTCGCGTCTTTTTCGTGAAATGGCGCCGCATCGTGACGAAGGTTGCGCGTAGTAATTACCTCACCGCGGGCTATCGGAACCGCCGCCTTGCCAACCAGCACCCCATACATCACCACGGAGTCTCCCGGAGCCAGTGCTTGCGTGGTGAATTTGTGTTTTGAATGCACATCGGTGGCTAAAACATAATTCTCGCCATCAAAATTTAACGTTTCTCCGCGGCGGAAGTCCGCAAGGGCAATCAAAACATTGTCACGAGGGTCGATTTTCAAAAGATTGGTGTGCATGAAGTAGCGTCTCGCTGTTTGTCGGAAGGATTCCGCGCGCTGTGAACTCGAAATCTATTTCGCGCTCACGGTAACGCAAACAGTCCGCCTTCCTGAGCAGATGATACGCGATTCTCAAATTTGAATCCAAAATGCTTGTTCTCATTTGAAAGTGGACGCGCATAGCGAGCTGCCGATGACCTGGAACTTAGTTTGCCTACGCCCATCCGGGAAAGCTGCTAAAATTCCATGCAACTCATGGGCAGAGAGCGCACGGTCGTTTTGATTGTCTTGGCGATTCTCTTTTGCTCTCCATTTAGGATAAGCCTGGCCGCGCAAAATCCCCCTCCCGCAGCCCAATCTGCCGATGCCGCAAAAACACAGACTGGCAAGGCGGACTCCGCACCGACTACTCACATGTCCTTCCGGGACATCGCTTCCGAGGCCGGCGTCACCACCATGCCCAATTCCCAGACCGACCGGCGCTACGTCTTGGAAACAGCAGGGGGCGGCGGCATCGCCCTTTTCGACTGCGATAATGACGGCAAGTTGGATTTGGCGGTAGTCAATGACTCCACCATCGAACAATACCGCAAGGGTGGAGACTTGATGATCACGCTCTACCATCAGGACGGCAACTCTTCCGCGATCCATTTCACCGATGTAACAAAAGCATCCGGTTTGACCACCCGCGGGTGGGGAATGGCGGTTGCCGTCGGAGACTACGATAACGACGGACTTCCGGACTTGTACGTGACCGGCTACGGCCACAACGTCCTCTATCACAATCTCGGAAACTGCAAGTTTGAGGACGCGACCGCGAAAGCCGGCGTGCAAGGCGGAGGTTTTAGCACTGGCGCCGCTTGGGCGGATTATGATCGCGATGGGAATCTTGACTTATTCGTCGCACGTTACGTAAAAACAGATGTAAATCACCTTCCAGACCCGACAAAAGGTTTTCGCGGATATAGAGGAGTGCTGTTCGAATTGCCCGACACCATGGAAGGAGAAACTGATCTCCTGTTCCGCAATCGTGGAGATGGCACGTTCGAAGAAGTATCCGAGAAAGCCGGAGTCAACGATCCCGGCAAACTTCACGGCATGGGTGTGACCTGGGGCGATTATGACGGCGATGGCTGGCCCGACCTCTATGTGACCAACGATTTCGGACGAACCTTTCTGTACCACAACCGGCATAATGGCACTTTTGAAGAAGTGGGAAGTCCCTCCGGGACGGGCCTGGGGCCAGACGGACAGGGCTTCGGAAATATGGCGGGCGATTTCGGCGATTTTGATCATGATGGCAAACTCGATCTGTTTGTTACGCGCGCTGACAATCAACCAGCCAGCCTTTATTGGAATCAGGGCGACTATTTCATAGACATCGCCCGCAAAGCAGGCATAGCAGGCCCGACAATGGCTCCCGTTAAATGGGGGACCGGTTTTGGCGATTTTGACAACGACGGCTGGCTCGACCTCGTCGTGGCCAACGGCAACTTTTCATCCTTGCTGGACACGCTCTCGAAAGAGGGCAAGTTTGCCCAACCGATTCAACTCTTTCGTAATCGAGGCAATCTCACCTTTGAGGAAGTAGCCGATGACGCGGGGCTCAATACGGGGCGGCTCTATTCCCGAAGGGGCACGGCCTTCGGCGACATAAATAACGATGGAAATCTGGATGTAGTGATTTTCAATGCTGCTGCTCCGCCGTCTGTTTTCCTCAACGAAACGAAGAACCCCAACCACCGTGTGCTCTTTCGACTCATCGGGACGAAGAGCAACCGCCTCGCCATCGGCGCTCGTGTGCGCGTCACCACTTCCAGAATGACGCAAATCGATGAGGTCCACGGGGGCGGCAGCTACAACTCCACCAGCGATACCCGGCTCCATTTCGGGCTCGGTAGCGACGCGACGATGAATAAGATCGAAGTCTTTTGGCCAAGTGGCTTACGACAGGAATTCAACGATATCCCAGCCGATGCGATCTACGAGATTAAAGAAGGCGAGCCCATTCGCAAAACCGCACAGTTGCCGGCGTTATAAATCCCTCAGATAGGCTGCGCCACAAGTGCAATACCTTTCCAACAGGCTGGCACTGTCCAAGCATCCGACAGGTGACTGAAGTCGGCTGGACGCTTAACTCTCTTCCGCACGCGCAGTATCTCATCTGCTGCCAACAACTTCCGCGAATACTCAGCCCCGCTCGCCAAACGGTACAACGCGTGCTTTCTACCACTTCGGAAGTTGAAATTGTAATCGCAAGACAGCGGAAGGGCGATTCATCATGAGACCAATCACGCAGGAAAACGCCAGGCTTGGATTTGTCGGGATCGGCTACATGGGCCGACCGATCGCGCGGAGGTTGCTTGAATCCGGTTTCAAGCTGGCCGCTTACGATCGGGACACCAGCAAAGCGGAGGAGCTAATTCGATATGGCGGTACTGTCGCGCATAGCGTTTCGGAACTTTCCTCCAGTTGCAATGTCGTGTTGTCGTGCCTGCCGAGCGATGAGGCTGTGCTGAATATTTATCAGGGGCTGGAGGGGGTATTCGCCAATGCCCATCGCAACCCACTTGTCATTGATATGAGTACCGTGTATCCGGAGACCGCACGGCAACTCTCGAGATTAGCTGCAGAGCGTGGAATCGACATACTCGACGTAACCATATCGGGCAGCACTCCGGTCGCGGAGAAGGGTTTGCTGACTTTATTCGGTGGCGGCGATAAGGCCTGCTTTGAGGCCGCCGAGTCCATTTTTCGCGTGATCGCGCGAAAGTATTTCTACCTGGGGCCAAGCGGCTCCGGAGCGATCATGAAGCTCGTCGTGAATACTCTGCTGGGAATTGGAATGCAGGCGATCGCCGAAGCCGTCGCCCTGGGAGAGAAAGCGGGGCTTGATCGCAACCGCTTGCTGAACGTTCTTTCGGAAACTGCGGTAGTCGCACCTGCGCACGTGGGCAAACTGGAAAGAGCGCTAAATAGCGACTACAGCCCGCAATTTCCGATTCGACTCATGAACAAGGATTTCGGGCTAATTCTTAATCTTGCAGCCGCCGTTGGGGCACGCATGCCTGCGACGGGAGCTGCTTTTGAGATCAATGCGAGGCAAGCGGACGAAGGAGCGGAGCAAGATTTTTCAGCGGTGATTCTGCAAATGGAAGAACAAGCTCATCTTGGTTCCACAGACAAAGGACGGACCGGAGTCGGCGCCGTTGCGGCGAAAAAGTAGGGCTACCTGGACGGAACGTTCCGTAGCCGTTTAGCGCCGAGGCTGAGCCGGGAAGCCGGTTGGAAAGATTTTCGAAGAGACGGAGCAAAGCCATGATCAAAATAAGAGTACTGGGTTGTGCATTGGTATTAATTGGGGTCGCCGGGTTGGTGGCGTATTCGCAGGAGAAGGAAAGCGAATATGTCGCCCCGTCAGAAGCCATTCCAAGGGGCAAGGCGCCCAAGATGCAAGTTCGATTGCTGAACCCTGAAGAGACGACCAAACAGTACGAGGTCATTTTCTATCAGGGAGACGAGGCCTTTTCCGGGCTAGCGGAGTTTGCGGAGAAGTATCACGTTACGAGTGCTCATTTCACCGCTATTGGAGCGCTGAACGGAGCCACGTTGGGGTGGTTCGATCCGCAGCGCAAAATGTACAAGAAGATTCCCATCAGCGGTCAACAAGAAGCGATTGGTATGAGCGGCGACATCGCCCTCTATCAAGGAAAGCCCATTGTCCATACGCACATGGTGGTGGCGGGACCAGACGGAACAACGCACGGCGGCCATGTTCTCGAGGCGTATGTGTCACCGACTCTGGAAGTGATGGTTACAGTCGATCCTGTGACGATGCAAAAGAGGTTTGATCCGGCAACGGACCTGACCTTGATCGATCCAGCTTTAAAGTAGCGGCAAATTGTTACGCGGTGCAAGGCAAATACGAATGGATGAGGTGGAACAACCATGGCTGAAGTACGCGTGATTGCAAGATCGGCGGCGCATAGAGGAACGGAAGACCAACTCCGCAAGCTATTAAGAGGCATGCTAGGCCCCACACGCGCCGAATCGGGATGTAAATTGTATGAACTCTACGAGTCGGACTCGGCGGGGCGCTTCTATTTCTACGAAATATGGGAAAGTCAGGCTGCGCTCGATCGACATGCGGCCAGCCCTCACTTTAAGCACCTGGAGCAAGCCATCGGGGAATTCGTCGAGGTGCCCTTCGAGGTCAATATCCTAAAAGAGGTTCTGTCGGGCGTTGAAGCGAACATTTCTAAGTAAAGGAGGAGCCGTGACAAAGGACAAGATTGAACGACTGCTTGCCTCCATATTTTTGATAATTTTTTTGGCCCTCCCACTCTTTGTGTCCTCGCGTGTGCGAGCTAACCTCGGTCGAGACAGCGTAGCCAGCACTGCGACATTCCGCACCAAATGCGCCACGTGCCACGGTCAAGACGGAAGTGGCTCGCCGGCCGGAAAGAGCATGAATGTTCCGGACCTTCGCTCGCTGGTCGTCCAGGAGCTGCCCGATGCGCAACTCAGCGAAATCATTTCTGACGGTAAAGGGGGAATGCCTCCATTCAAGAATTCGCTGAGCGAGCAGCAGATTCACGGCTTGATTACTTACGTTCGCACGATGCATCATCCGGTTCTATTCCAGCGAGGGCGAGAGGGGACATTATGAATAGCAACGAAAATCTGAATAGACGCGACGATCTGCCGCATGCGGATCTCGCGCCGGATTCGGAAACCAAGGATACCGGCGGGGCCGGGATTTCACGGCGCGGATTCCTGGGATTCGCGGCAGCGTCCCTTCTCCTCGCGCAGACCGACCGGCAAGTTCCACAATCGGAATCCAGGAACGGTATTCCTTATAGAACGCTGGGCCGCACCAGAGAGAAAGTCTCGCTCGTTGGACTCGGTGGCTATCATCTCGGCAAGCAGGCCGATCCCCAGGAAAGCATCCGGATCATCCGCACGGGCCTCGATGAAGGCGTCAACTTTCTGGACAACTGTTGGGACTACAACGGCGGCGAGAGTGAAATTCGCATGGGCAACGCACTGCGCGACGGTTATCGGCAGAAAGCTTTTCTCATGTCCAAGATCGACGGACGCACCAAAGCCGCCGCTGAAAGCCAGATCAATGAGTCCCTGCGCCGTCTTCAGACCGACCGGATTGATCTGCTTCAATTTCACGAGGTGATCCGCGACACCGACCCGGACCGCATTTTTGCCGCGGGCGGAGCGCTAGAAGCAGTATTGGAAGCGCAAAAAGCAGGCAAGATCCGCTACGTCGGGTTCACTGGCCACAAGAGTCCGGACATTCATTTGCAGATGCTAGCCACCGCTGCAAAGCACGGCTTCACGTTTGATGCCGTTCAGATGCCTCTCAATGTCATGGACGCACACTTCAACAGTTTCGAAAAGAAGGTTTTGCCCGTCCTGCTCAAGAACGATATCGGGGTGCTCGGTATGAAGCCCATGGGAGATCACTTCATTCTCGATAGCAAAACAGCCAGCGGGGTGGAATGCCTTCATTACGCGATGAATCTTCCCACCAGCGTGGTCATAACGGGATGCGATTCGCTCCCGATTCTTCAACAAGCGCTCCAGGCAGCCCGCAGTTTCCAGCCATTGAATTCGTCTAAGGTCGCGGAGCTCTTGGCAAAAACGGAAAAGGCTGCGGAAGCCGGACAGTTTGAACTCTATAAGACAAGTCATCACTTCGATGGCACCTACGCCAACCCGCAGTGGCTTGGATAGAAATACAACGATCTCCAAAAGGAGCAGGAAAGGGACAATATGTTGGAATACATCAATATCAAGGGCACTAATCTCGTTTCTTCGCGAATCGCGCTCGGAACCTGGGCCATGGGCGGCTGGTTGTGGGGCGGAACTGACGAGAAAGAATCCATCCGTACGATTCATGCCGCGCTCGATCAAGGCATCAATTTGATCGATACCGCACCCATCTACGGTCAGGGACGCTCCGAAGAAATCGTGGGCGAAGCGTTGCAACAGTACGGCCGCCGAGAGAGTGTTGTCCTGGCCAGCAAAGTGGGCGTCGATTGGACCACCGGCAGAATCGAGCGCAACTCCACTCGCCAACGTATCCTCCAGGAACTCGAAGACTCGCTCCGCCGCCTCCAAACAGACTACATTGATATCTATCAGGTGCACTGGCCTGATCCTCTCGTCGCGATCGAAGAGACAGCCGCCACTCTTCGCGAGCTATACAAGCAGGGCAAGATTCGCGCAATCGGGGTGAGCAATCATTCGCCTGCAGAGATGGCGCGTTTCGAAGCTATCGCGCCACTTCACACCGTTCAGCCGCCCTATAATCTCTTCGAGCGCGAAATAGAACGCGACGTTTTGCCGTACGCGCTCGGCCACGACATCACCACACTGACATATGGAGCACTCTGCCGCGGCTTGCTAAGCGGTGCCATCAATGCCGACCGCCAGTTTGCGAAAGATGACATGCGCAAGACCAGCGACCCCAAGTTTCAGCAGCCCCATTTCGCCGAGTACTTGGACGCCGCGAGCAAACTGGATGCGTACGCCCGCGAACACTTTGGCAAACGCGTGATTCATCTGGCGGTTCGCTGGCTACTCGACCAACCGGGCGTTGGCATCGCGCTCTGGGGCGCACGCCGTCCAGAACAACTCGCGCCTATCAAGGAGGTTAACGGCTGGTCGCTGGCAAAAGATGATTTCGCCGCTATCGACAAAATTCTTCGCGAGAGTATTCGCAATCCCGTCGGCCCCGAATTCATGGCTCCCCCAGCCCGCGAGACGGCTCGCTCGGTAACCGCCAGCGGGGATTAGACGTAATGGAATTTTGGAAGCTAATCAGGAATGGAATATTTCTTCGCGAACTGGTCGCATCGCGATAAAAGGTTGGTCAGCTAAACTCAACTTAGCGGCGCGAATCAAGGAATCTGTTTAGACCGAAGCAGCTTCACGAAAGACCACGACTTGCGCTAACCGTCATGGGCTATGCTCCTCTCTGAAATCGAGAGTACACCCTACCGCCAACTAGTCAGTTTCCTGTATCAACAGCGCTGCGCCTCGTTCGGACCCGCCGAGCATACTCCCCAGAGCAGCCCGGGATTCACTCTTTCACGTAACTTCCGGCGCCCCTGAAAGACGCGCGCTTTGACGGCGGCAATAGAGGTGCCCAGAATCTGCGCGGTTTCTTCAACAGACCGTTCTTCGATGTCGCGGAGCAACATCGTTCTCCGCATTGCGGGACCCAAGCGATTGATCGCTTTGGTTAAGAGTTCGGTGCGCTCGCGGCGCCAGCAAGATTCTTCCGGGCTCGGACGCTGATCAACGAATTCCTTCGAAACCGATTCCGGTGCATCGTCCGGGCCTTCGAGCACCACTTCGCGAACCTTCCGCCTGCGACGAAGCAACATGTACGCTTCATTCATCGCGATTCGTGTCAGCCAGCTGGAGAAACGCGATCTTTCTTGAAAGGCGCGGAGATGAAGGAAAGCCTTTTGAAAACTCTCTTGCGCTACGTCTTCGGCGTCCTCCCGGTTAGCCGTTATCCGTTGCGCCACGGACAGAACTCTCTGCTTGTGGCGAAAAACCAATTCTTCGAAAGCCTGCGTATTCCCGTGCTTGGCAGCAGCCACTAGCGCGCTGTCGGAGTCTTTCTTTATACCAGTACCATAAGGCGTTCCCATGAGTCCGAACCTCCTGCCGCCACTTCGTCGCGAAGTCGCTGTCACTGAGAAGGCAATCGCGTTGCCAGAGCCTGTCCAGCAACAAGACAGCTTGGAACTTCATAGTAGGGTAGAAGATACGCCGATTCAGGAAGGCCATGGCGAGGGCCGTCGAGACGCGCACCTGTCAGAGTGTTGGCACTTCGTCTATAGGACGGGACGAGTCAGTGCTGCCTATCCCTCAAAGCAGGCTAATGCATGACGATGCCCAATTGCCCCCGAGTCGGACCAAATTGGTGGAACTCGTTCAGAAAGAATGGCGGGAACCGAGTGTCGAACTAGCGGCCTCTAGCGTGACAGCTTTTTGATGCTAAGATTTTGATCGAAGGAACAACGCCTCGCTTCGCCGGAGCGGAAGCATGTCCAGGCCCAATTCTCTTCTGCGGCCCAAGCCGCGCGTGATTTGGGGCTACGGGATTGCCGTTCTCTCGGTCGCCTCAGCACTGATCATTTCAAAATGGGCGGGGCTTCATTTACAGTCTGCTCCCGTATCGCTGTTTCTCTGCGCGGTGATGTTGAGTGCTTGGTACGGTGGAGCTGGACCGGGATTGCTCGCGACAGTCCTCTCAGTCCTCGCCTTCTATTACTACTTCCTTCCTCCAATCTCTTCGTTCGATGCAAAGCCCGGAGAAATACCACGGCTTGTCATGTTCATGGTGTCAAACCTTTTTGTCGGGTCGCTGGCAGCGGCTCAAAGGAGCGCCACAGAATCCCTCCGGCGAACGCGCGATGATCTGAATGTAAGGGTTCAGGAAATCCAGCAGACCAATGACGCTTTGCAAGCCGAGAGCCGCGAACGAATGCAAATCGGGGATCGATTGCGGCGCAGTGAGGCCAATTTAGCTGAGGCACAAAGACTGACCCATACCGGCAGCTTTGGATGGAGCGTACAGGGCGGAGAAATCCGCTGGTCTGACGAAACGTTTCGAATCTTCGAATGCGACCGAAAGACGAAACCTACACTGGAATTGATATTGCAAAGGACTCATCCGGAAGATGTCGCCTTCGTAAAGCAGACAATCGGGCGCTCCTCGCAGGAAAAGAAGGACTTTGATTTTGAACATCGATTGCTGATGCAGGACGGTTCCATCAAGAACGTAAGGGTCGTAGGTCGCGCGGTCAAGGACAATGCGGTCGAAACCGAATTTGTTGGGGCAGTAATGGACGTCACCGATCGCAAGCGAGCGGAAGAAGAACTCCGGCGAAGTGAAGCCCTTGCGGAACAGCGTATTCGGCTTGTGGTGGACACGACTCCGGCGATGATAAACACGTGCCGTTCTGACGGATACCTGGACTACGTGAATAAAGGGTGGCTGGATTATTTCGGGTTTTCCTTGGAGACGGCACTGGACCGTGCTGACGTGATGAAGATGTCCGTGCCTTCGAAGCCCGATGCGTACGAGGGAGACTGGCAACCGATAATCCATCCCGATGATCTTCAACGGTTCACCAATCATTGGAAAGCGACGCTTGCGTCCGGTAAGCCGGGTGAGCAGGAGGCCCGCGTTCGGCGGTTCGACGGGGTGTATCGCTGGCACTTATTTCGCGCGGTACCTCTTCATGACGAAACAGGGAAGCCGGTCAAATGGTACGTATCCGCCTTCGATATCGAAGACCGTAAGGGTGCGGAAGAAGCGTTGCGGCGAAGCGAGGGTTATCTAGCGGAAGCGCAGAGGCTCAGCCACACCGGCAGTTGGGCATGGAACGCGGCCTCCAGACACAGCGTCTATTGGTCACAGGAGAATTACCGCTTGTTTGGCTTCGATCCGGAAGGGGGTATACCGTCAGACGAAGTCTTTTACCAGCGCGTTCACCCAGACGATCGAGATCGAGTGCGCAGAGAAGTATTTCTTGAAAGCCCGAACGAAGGTTCCCACTTTGACGTGGATTTCCGAATCGTTCTTCCAGGAGAAGCGATTAGGTACGTTCGCTCGACAGGTCATCCCGTTCGCAACATATCCGGCGATCTCGTTGAGTACATCGGTACGTCGATAGATGTTACCGAGCGTAAGCGCGCCGAAGACCGGACTCGACTGATCATCGACACCGTACCGGCTCAACTCTGGACCGAGACTCCGGAGGGCGTGGTCGATTTTGTGAATCGCCGATGGATCGATTACACGGGAATGACGCTCGAACAAGCGGTTGGATCGGGCTGGAATCGAATGGTGCATCCCGATGATCTTGAGCGCGTGCTGGCCAAGTGGCGAATGCTCATAGCGGAGGGAAAGCCCCGCGAGATAGAGTCGCGTCTCAGAAGGTCCGACGGAACGTACCGTTGGTTCCTCAGCCGTTGCTGTCCGCTAGTTGACCTCTCGGGACACATCCTCGGATGGTACGGCAGCGACACGGATATCCATGACCGGAAAGAGGCGGAAGAGAGGCTACGACAAAGCGAGGCTCACCTGCAGGAGGCTCAGACTCTGGGTCGTCTAGGCAGTTGGGTCTTCAATATTGCCGCAGGGACTGTATCAGGCTCGCCGGAGCTGTTTCGGATTTTTGGACGCGATCCTGGTGACGAACAACTGATCAAGGAAATGCTGAGAGATGTGCGCTCCATGCCTATCTTTCGTGCGAGCGTGCATCCTGAGGACCTGCCCATTGTCGAAGAATTTACTAACAAAGCGAGAAATGAAGCCAGGGCTGGAGAGATCGAGTATCGGATCGTTCTTCCCGACGGCTCAGTGAAATACGTACACACCGTGGCTCACCCGGTCCTCGACAACTCTGGCAACGTCGTTGAGTACATCGGTACAGTCATGGACGTGACCGAACGCAAGCGCGCCGAAGAGGCGCTGCGCCAAGCGCACGCGGAACTCGCGCACGTCAGCAGAGTGACCACGATGGGAGAGCTTACTGCCTCCCTGGCGCATGAGGTAAATCAACCGATTGCCGCCTCCGTCACCAATGCCAAAACCTGCCTGCGCTGGCTCGCTGGCGACACTCCGAATCTCGAAGAGGCGCGTGCGGCCGTTGCAAGAATCGTGAAGGACCAAACACGCGCGGCGGATATCATCAGCCGGACGCGCCTGCTCTTCACGAAAGGTACTCCGCAATGGGAACGGGTTGACGTAAACGAAGTCGTTCAAGAGATGATCGTCCTGCTGCGGGGCGAGGCAACGCGTTACAACATATCCGTTTGGACCGAACTGGTGCCAGGTCTCCCCGAGGTCAAGGGTGATCGCGTGCAACTGCAGCAGGTGCTGATGAACCTCATCATGAACAGCATCGACGCCATGAAGGATGTCGAAGAAACGCGGGAATTGGGAATTAAGTCCCAGCAAGCGGAGAACGAGGAAATATTGGTGTCGGTCAGCGATACCGGTATAGGCCTGCCCGGGCAACAGGCGGAACAGATCTTCGCTTCGTTCTTTACCACCAAATCTCACGGGACCGGTATGGGACTTCGCATCAGCCGCTCCATCGTCGAAGCTCACGGCGGTCGTCTGTGGGCTGGCGGCAACTCTCCGCGCGGCGCAACCTTCTATTTCACCTTGCCCATCAAAGTTGAGCCAGCCGAATGACGTCCGCAAGAACCTCCACGGTGTTCGTAATTGATGACGATGCCTCTATGCGTGATTCCATCCAAGGGCTACTGAAGTCGGCCGGTTTGCGCTCCGAAACGTTCGGTACGGCGGAAGAATTCCTGCGCAACGAGCGGCCGGAGGGGCCAAGTTGTCTTGTTTTGGACGTCGGCCTTCCCGGTGTCAACGGTCTGGACTTTCAGCGCCAGCTGGCCAGCTCGGGTATCCAAATTCCCATCATTTTTGTTACCGGTCATGGTGACATTCCGATGACCGTGAAGGCCATGAAATCCGGTGCTGTGGAGTTTCTGACAAAACCTTTCGACGACCAGGATTTGTTGAATGCGATCCACCAGGCTCTGGATCGCGATCGCGTGATGCGCAGTGAGCGAAGTAACAGTGCCGAGCTGCGAAAACGCTACGAGACCCTGAGCGAACGCGAGCGCGAGGTCATGGCCCTGGTGGTTTCGGGCATGCTCAATAAGCAGATAGCTTTCGAGCTCGGCATCAGCGAGATCACCGTCAAGATTCACCGCGGCCATGTGATGCGGAAAATGCACGCTGAGTCTTTGGCAGAATTGGTTCGAATGGCGTCGAAACTGGAGCTTTCACCGGGCAAAAAGTAACCCCATCGCCGACGCGCAAGTATCGAGCAGCACATCTTGTTAGCTCGGAATTCTTCCGTGTTAAGCGCCGTCCTCTCTAGCCCTGAACGATTGTCGTGCCGATCGATCAGAGCGACATGGAGCTCTCATACGAAAGTATGATTGCGGCGCTTTGGCGACGCTGCTAAATTTCAGCTATGGCCGATCTGGAGAAGTCCAAAATGGTTGCGATTGTCGATGATGATGATTTAATGCGCAGCGCGCTCGAGGGTCTGCTGAAAGCGGTTGGCTTGCCGGCGCAAGCGTTCGGGTCGGCGGAGGAATTCCTGAAGTCCGGCCAACAACGCCGCGCTGCATGTTTGATCACCGATATCCGTATGCCGGGAATGTCCGGTCTAGAATTACAGGCCAAGCTAAACGCGGAAGCCTGCAGGATTCCGATCATTTTCATCACCGCGCATGGCGACGAAAAAATGCGGATGCAGGCGTTAAGGGCGGGCGCAGTGGAGTTCATGGCAAAACCGTTCGATGACGAGGTATTGCTCGAAAGTGTACGGGCCGCTCTGGAGAGCTAACCGCAAGTAGAACTGGCCATCGGGCGTCAGGTTGCGCAAGGAGGTCTTCCGTGGCAGCTGTTGCAAGATTCGGATCCGCCGACCTGGACCATAATCCGCGCAGATTCGAGCAGATCATAGGCAGCAGCCGTGCTCTGGAATCGGTACTCGAACAGGTCGAACAGGTAGCCCCTACAGATTCGACCGTCCTGGTCCAGGGAGAAACCGGTACTGGCAAGGAACTGATCGCGCGCGCGATTCACAACCTCAGCTCCCGGTGCGGACGCCCATTCGTAAAGTTGAATTGCGCTGCGATTCCCTTCGACCTACTGGAAAGCGAGCTATTTGGGCACGAGAAAGGCGCTTTTACCGGCGCTATCGCGCAAAAGATTGGACGTTTCGAATTGGCCGACAAAGGCACGCTGTTCCTGGACGAGGTGGGAGACATTCCGCTGGCGCTACAGCCCAAACTGTTGCGTGTACTGCAGGAGCAGGAGTTCGAGCGCTTGGGCAGCGGCCGCACTCACCAGGTAGACGTTCGCCTGGTAGCCGCGACCCACCGAAATTTAGTGGAAATGGTGAAGCGCAACGAATTTCGCAGTGATCTGTACTACCGTTTGAATGTCTTTCCGATTCCGCTGCCTCCGTTGCGGGCCCGCCGCGAGGACGTTCCCGCGCTGGTCGAACATTTCGTTGAGATTTACGCTCGCAAAATGAACAAGCCAATCGAACACATCTCCCCTGAAACGATGTCTGCCCTCGTCTCCTATCAGTGGCCGGGAAACATTCGCGAGCTGCAGAATTTCATCGAGCGGAGCGTAATCCTCTCTTCGGGCAATGTTCTGTGCCCGCCTTTGGCTAGTTTGAACAATGCTGCTGTTGTGGAATCCGCCGGAGCCATTACATTGGAGGATGCGGAGCGGGAGCATATTCGGAAGACGCTCGAAGAAACCCGGTGGGTTGTCGCCGGCCCGAATGGAGCAGCCGCACGTTTGGGAATTAAGAGGTCTACGCTTTACTTCCGCATGCAAAAGTTGGGGATCTCACGTACCAACAAGAATCCCCTTCCCTCGTAACAGAAGCTGTCAGCATGCGGACGGCGTGACTAACTGACTGGCATTCTCCGTTGCGCTATGTTGTTAGGGTCCTACTGCTTTCGGTCACTTACACAGAACACATCATGGCAATCGCTTTGCATTTTCCGGTCGTGTCGCCTCAAGGCATATAAGCTCAGAGAGGATGACCATGAGTTTGATCAATATTCGCGGTTCTGGCGCTCGAATCGTGGATTGAGTCTCTCAGAGGATGTTGTGTACCGCCGTCCGCGCAATTAGGTTAATTTTGCAAAATGAACTTAAGGAGAACCTATGTCTTACAACAAGCTCATCCTGCTTCCTATATTGCTCTACGCCACCGCTGTTTTTGGGCAAGGCACGCCGAAATCGGCGCACGCGGATATCGTGAACACAATAGGCCAGCAAATCGGGACTGCCAAGATTGTGGCCGCAAAACAGGGCGTTAAAATTGAAGTCCATGTTTCGCAACTGCCGCCCGGCATCCACGGCATTCACATTCACAACATTGGCGCGTGTGAAGCGCCGGATTTCACGAGCGCTGGCCCACACCTGAATCCGTCTACGAAGAAGCACGGCAAAGACAATCCTGAGGGGCCGCACGCCGGTGATCTCTTGAATATCGAAGTCAAGGAGGACGGAACAGCGAAAGCAACCCTATTGGACACGATGGCGACGCTGGGCGACGGCCCTAATTCAATCTTTCACGATGGGGGAACAGCGATCGTTATCCACGCCAAAGAAGACGATTACAAAACTGATCCGGCAGGTAATTCCGGCCCGCGAATCGCCTGCGGCATTATTCAGAAATAGCGGTACATGCGAAGCCATAAGTGACCACGTGATGAAATCCTTGCGTTTTGCCCGGTTTGGACCGCCATCCGGGCTGCGAATCGAAGAACTTGCGATTCCGGAGTCGAGCGAGGAGGAAGCACTCGAACTAACGAGATGGACAGTGAGCAGTCGCAACACAGCCCGTGTCGATCGCTGCTAAGCGCGCTATTGAACCCGAAATAGATAAATACGACAACATCCGCGATTCAGGCAACGACCGCAGGTGGAAAGGGAGACTATGAAGATCCCAGACGGTTCGGACGTAGTCCAAGGAGACGAGCAGTGCAGAGACGGGCACTATCGCGCCAAGCAGGACCTGCGTACGAAGACTGTGACCAGCAGAGGGGGAGAGCCCACAGCGGAGCTAGATCCGAACAACTCGATTTCCCTGCAAGCGCAAAACCCGACGGATTTGGGCGATCTCAGGATCGGGCGTGCCTCTGAAGAAGCTGCCGGCATTCCTGCCATCTGGAATACCATGCTCTACGGCATTGGGGAAATGGGTCCGATTCGGGCTCCCGAAGCTTTTTTGAAGATCAACCAGGTAACAGGGTTCGACTGCCAGAGCTGCGCATGGCCAAGTCCTGACAAGAAGCGCAAGTTTTTTGAGTTTTGCGAGAACGGAGCCAAGGCCGTCTCTGACGAGTCTACAAAGAAGCGCGTCGGACCGGACTTTTTTGCGAAGTATTCGATAGCGGAGCTAGCGACGAAATCTGATTACTGGCTGAATCAGCAGGGGCGTCTGACTTCGCCCATGGTACGGCACGCGAACGCAACGCACTATCAGCCGATCACCTGGTCAGACGCGTTTGCGATGATCGCGCAAGAGCTGAACAGTCTGGATTCGCCCGATCAAGCCAGCTTCTACACCTCCGGCAAGACCACCAATGAGCCTGCCTTTCTTTTGCAGTTGTTTGCACGACAGTTCGGAACAAACAATCTGCCCGATTGCTCGAACATGTGCCACGAGTCTTCGGGAGTTGCGATGGTGGAGACGCTCGGTGTCGGCAAGGGCACCGCCACGCTGGAAGATATGGAGAGCACCGAACTCATCTTCATTTTTGGAAACAATCCTGGGACAAACCACCCGCGAATGTTGACATCGCTTCAGAAGGCCAAGGATCAGGGTGCAAAGATCATCGCCGTCAACCCCCTGCCTGAAGTCAGCCTGATGAGGGTAACGAATCCCAACCCCCAGGATTACCCGAACCCCTTGGAGCTGCCCTTTGCGCTGCTTGGGAAAGGCCAGGCACTAGCCGATCTGTATCTTCCTGTGCGCGTCAATGGAGATGTAGCGGTAATCAAAGGCATTCTGAAGGACCTGTTCGAGCGTGAGCGTGCCGGACGCATCTCGCAAATTGACCGTGACTTTATTCAAACTTTCACCGAAGGCTTCGAAGCGCTTCTGGCTGATGTTGAAGCCACAAGCTGGGAAGAAATTGAGGAAAACAGCGGGCTAAGTCGAAATCAACTCCGTGTCGCCGCCGATATGTACGCGGCCTCAAAGAAGACCATAATCGCGTGGTGCTTGGGCGTTACACAGCAGCGCAATGGCGTTGACAATGTTTCGATGATCGTGAATCTTCTGCTGGTTGGCGGTCACATAGGACGCCCGGGGGCAGGTACGGTGTGTGTGCGTGGACATTCGAATGTCCAGGGTGACCGCACGATGGGTGTGTGGGAGCGTCCGCCAAAAGCTTTTCTGGACACCCTTGGGAAAGAATTCAACTTTGAACCGCCGCGGAAGTCAGGGTATGACACGGTCGAGACCTTGCACGCGATGTTCGACGGAGACGTGAAGGTGTTTTTCGCCATCAGCGGCAATTTCCTTTCGAACACGCCTGACACGGTCTACAGCGCGCACGCAATGCAGCGCTGCAAACTTACCGCTCACGTTTCCACCAAACTGAATCGTTCTCATCTGATTACTGGGGAGAGAGCTCTGATTCTGCCTTGCCTGGGGCGGACGGAGGAAGACATTCAGAAGACCGGCAAGCAATTTCTGACCATCGAGGATTCCATGGGCATTATCAATCCTTCCGAAGGCTTCTTTCCGCCGGCTTCGCCAGAACTGATGAGCGATGTAGCAATCATCGCGAATCTGGCGCAGGCGACTTTGGGCTCTCGAAGCACCGCAAATTGGCTGGGCTTTACAGCGGACTACAACTTGATCCGTGATGCGATTTCCAGGGTAATTCCAGGATTCGAGAACTTCAACGCGCGGCTTGCTAAGGAAAGATTCTTCTATCTGCCGAATGCAGCAAGGCAGCGCAACTTCAAAACGAGCTCCGGTAAGGCGAAGCTGACCGTTTGCCCAGTCCCGAATCATGACCTGAAGCCTGGCGAATTTCTTTTGACAACGATTCGCAGTCACGATCAATTCAACTCCACAATCTACGGATTGAATGATCGCTATCGGGGCGTCTTTGGCGGCCGGCGGGTTCTGTTTCTGAACCCGCTTGATATGGAGGCGAGGAATCTGCGCGCAGGTCAAATCGTGGACATCTATAGTCACTTTGCGGGAGAAGTCCGCAAGGCACCGCACTTTGCAATCGTTCCCTATGCGATTGCTCGGCGGAGCGCTGCCGCATACTATCCGGAGACCAATGTTTTGATCCCCATCCACAGTGTTGCGGCCAAGAGCAATTGTCCCGCCTTTAAGTGCATTCGCATCACGCTGACCCCGTCAGATTCCGTTGAGGCGCTGCACTTTTCAAACGCAGATCTTGCACGCAACCTGGATCGCGCTGTGCCGCGCGTTCCCTGACCTGCTTGTTCGGCGCCGGATTTGCGCAATGCCGGTTCAGTTTTCTCGTGGACCTAACATGACTAAGCCTGTCCGCATGTAGACGCCGTGTTTAACCGACCGGCATCCCAGACTGCCCTGTTGCCCGGAGCCTGTCTCTACTTTCAGTCACTTACGCAATCACCAGGTTTGGCATCCCCGTTGCCTATTCCATGCGCGCCGCCCAACGCACAATGTTTCTGGTGGCGAGTTCTACAAGGAGAGATTATGAAAATTGAAAAGCTAACATTTGTTTTGGCCGTGATGATGTTGTTGGTCGCAGGAAAGACATCGGCACAGCAGGTGAAGACCGACTACGATCGCAGCGCCAACTTCGCGCAGTACAAGACCTACTCGTGGGAACACGTCAAGACGAAAGATCCCTTGGATGTAGATCGCATTAAGAGTGCCGTCAGTTCCGCTTTGGCGGCAAAAGGCTGGACTCAGGTGGATTCCGGCGGTGATGTTTGCATCATGGCCGTCGAAATGACCCGCGATCAGCAGACTTTGAATACCTTCTATGACGGGTTTGGTGGAGGCTGGGGTTGGAGACGATTTGGAGGCGGGGGTTTCGGTGAGGCCACGACCACCACCGATACGTACAAGGTTGGCACCGTGGTGGTCGACCTCTTCGATGCCAAGACCAAACAGCTGATCTGGAGAGGCAGCGCTAGCGACACCCTCTCCAACAACTCCGACAAGAACATTAAGAACCTGGATAAGGGAGTGGAGAAAATGTTCAAACAATTCCCTCCAGGCTCTTCGAAGAAGTAAGGCGTCCAACCTGATTCGTTACTTATATGCTGCCATTACCACGGCACTGATTTCCGTAGGTATACGCATGCGTTCCGCGAGCCGTCGCCGCTGCAAGTGCAGTTGCGGCGGCAGCATTTTCTGCTCGCTTGAACTGGCCGGGAGCAATCAGGCGTGCTTTCGAATCCTTGCGAGCTTCATCGGTTTTACGCATCGTTTCCAAGAGAGCGGTTCTGTTTGGTGCGGGAGCAAGTTCGATTTCTGAATTGCCTGAAGGAAGGATTAGGACGTCCGATGGGCTGACAGTGTCCAACCCTCCGCCATCGCGCGCACCATGCTTGTACCTCCCGCCAACCTCAAGATTTGCGCAAAAGCTTTTTTGCCCATACTTTGCGGCGTGCTCAAATATCCAGCGCAATGCGGCAACGTACGTGCATTGTTTTCCTTTGTTCGGAGTTGCCATGTTACGCACCATGTTACGCACCATGCGTTTCGTTCAAACCGCCATTCCCGCCGTAGCAATTCTTGCGATTGCCATTGTTTGTTCCGTGGCAATTAGGGGTAACCCCTCGGAACTGCTTTTGCATCCGTTGGAGCTTCGTGCGAGAAACCACACACTGTCGCTCACTCTGCACGCGGGAATCGCAAGCGATGGAAAGAATTCCTTCTACTTTAACGGACAGCCAATCGCTCCGACCCTGCGGCTATCACCTGGTGACCAGCTAAAGATTACTTATGTCAACGATCTCCCGGCCAAACCACAGGAAAAGTGCTTGGCCGGCCCATGCATGGACATGACGAATCTGCACTTTCACGGCTTGGCAGTTTCTCCCGATGCTCCTCAAGACGACGTCTTGGACATGATGGCGGTACCGGGGCAGTCGCTTCACTATACTGTGCAGATCCCCAGCGATCATCCGCCTGGCTTGTATTGGTACCACACGCATCCCCATGGCGAGAGCTTCCGGCAAGCGCTCGACGGCATGTCCGGTGCACTGGTGATCGAAGGGATAGAATCCTACTTCCCGGCACTCACGGGTTTGCCCGAGCGGGTCCTGGTGGTGCGCGGCCGTTCTGTTGAACACGATCCTCGATCCGGCGATTTGAAGCGGCGCGTTGAACTCAATTCGTACCTCTGTGGCGACAACCCGGATACGCCAAGCGAGGTCATGGCCGTAAACAGTTCCGTGCGGCCTGCAATTGAAATCGCACCCGGCGAGCGTCAGTTTTGGCGTGTCGTGAATGCTTCCGCGGATCGTTATCTCGATCTGCAGCTTGAAGGGCAAACCTTTGAAATCGTCGCGATGGACGGGATGCCTGTCGCACTGCACGATCCCACTCACCGAACTCGCGTCGTTGATCACATCTTACTGCCACCCGCGGGCAGGCTGGAAGCCATTTTCACCGGTCCAGAAGCGGGCAGGCTGCGGCATTTAGTCTCGCGCTGCGTGGATACCGGGCCAGACGGCGATCCGAATCCGGCGATGATATTAGCCGACATCGTTCCGCGGCCAGCAACAGCGTCAACGCCAAAAATATTGGAGAGCTCGCGCAAGCTTGATCTGAAGGATTTGGACCTGGCCGCGGAAGAGCAAGCTCCTCCTCGATTCACCGTGATATTTACGGAAGACAAGAATGGCTTCTACATTAACAAAGAAAAATTCGCGCCTGACGCCGCTCCGATGGTGCATGTGAAGGTCGGAACGTACCAGCATTGGAGAATTCTCAATGCCACAAGGGAACTGCATCCCATGCACATCCATCAAGTCCATTTCCTCGCGTACGCCGAAAACGATAAGCCCATTGCCAATCCAGTGTGGCTCGATACCGTCAACGTCCCGTATGGCGGCAATGTCGACGTCATTATGGATTTCACCCACCCCGTCATCAGGGGTATGTCCGTCTTCCACTGTCATCTTCTCAATCACGAAGACAAGGGGATGATGGCGAAGGTTCTCTTCGAATGAGCGACTTGGTTCATCCCGGCGCCCGAGAATCGAGGCCCGCTAAGTCACGTGGTCTCTCCGAAAAGGCTCCATTACCGTTTTTTCTGCGGACGGGCGCGGCCTTCAATAGACCGAGGTGGCTGCCAATCCTATTGGTCGTGGGGGCGATTGCCGCCGTCGCGTATGCGGACCATCGCGTTGTCGTGCCATCGCTTATTTACCTCTACATTCTGCCTCTTTCGATAAGTGCCATTTTCTTGCGCAAGGAAATTAGTTACGGCCTTATCGTGGCATGCATCGTGGTCCACTATTTTGATTCCCCCCGGGAGATTTCCCCAGGCATCCGCATCTTCCACGATCTCTCGGCGTTGCTGTGTTTCACCTTCGTTGTCTACGTGATTCAGCGTTATGCGAAGCAGCAGGAATCGCTACTCGAGACCGTTGAGCGGCAACGGGATGACCTGCTTAACGACGTTGAGCTGGCTGCGGAAGTTCAGCGCTTGTTTCTTCCTTCTGGCAAATCGACTATGCCTGGGCTTGAAATAGCCGGGATGATGCACCCCGCGCGGGGCGTAAGCGGCGACTATTTCGACTATTTCCCCGTCGACGCGCACACTACTCAGATCGTCATTGCCGACGTGGCTGGAAAGGGTGTTCCTGCCGCTCTGCTGATGTCTGCGACAGCGGCGGCCATGCGGCTTGAAGCGAACCACGATCGAAACATGATCGAACAAGTAGAACGATTGAACGCCGGGATCCATTCCGTGTCGGACTTCGACCGCTTCGTGACACTACTCCTCGCCGAGATCGACGCTCAGAAACGGACGCTTCGTTATGTCAACTGTGGCCACAATCCCGCCCTTCTGTTTCGGGCCGCCACGGGCATGCTTACTCGGTTGAACTCCTCTTGTCCGCCGATCGGATTGTCTGCTGAAGAGAGCTGTGAACTGGCCTCGGAAAACCTCATGGCGGGCGATGTGTTGGTTTTCTATACGGATGGTGTGACCGAGGCCGCGAACCCGCTGGCCGAAGAATTCGGGATGGAGCGGCTTTCCGCTGTGGTTCGGCGGGGTTCGTCGCGGTCCGCCGAGGACCTCATGAGCAGCATCTATAACGCTGCGGCGGATTTTTGCAGCGATGTCTTCAAGGATGACGTAACGATTCTCGTGGTCAAATGCGATTTTGACGGTTCTATAACCCACACTTCATAACCAGTCAGCGATTGATTCGTCGCGGTGTCGCCGACCCGTTCGCTCCCAAACCTATCATCGGTTGGGACATCGCCTGTCATACCGAGGCTCCTGTCAACATGCTGACAGCTTTTCAATCCGCGGGACCCCTCGAAGATGACGGCTGGGCGCCATATGTTTCCCTCGCCCCCTAAACGTCTCTGTTTTGAACCAGTTCCTGAGACCGCCTCTTAGGCCCGTTCTGGCATCCGGGCTGCATTATCTGGAGTTGAACCAGGAAGTTGAGCCAAGAAATCGGAACGGTCTCCGGCCGTGGGGTCAACTTGGCTAATAGAGTCCGAGCCAACCGGACGGAGAGATGAGGGGCGTGAACTATGTGGATCGTTCGACTGGCGTTGCGGCGACCCTACACGTTCGTGGTGGTGTCCATACTCATCGTGATTTTTGGTGGGCTTGCGATCGTCCGGACGCCAACCGATATCTTCCCGAACATCGATATTCCCGTTGTCAGCATCATCTGGAACTACAACGGCCTCGTCCCCGAGGACATGAGCGATCGCATCGTCAGCGTCACGGAACGTGCACTGACCACTACCGTCGACAACATCGAACACGTCGAATCGCAATCGCTCTATGGAGTTGCAGTTGTCAAAGTGTTTCTGCAGCCGACCGCGAACATTCAACAAGGTATCGCACAGATTACAGCAATTTCTCAGACCCAACTCAGACAGTTGCCAGCGGGAACGACGCCGCCTCTCATTCTTGCCTATAGCGCATCCAGTGTGCCGGTTCTCCAGTTGGCCCTCTCGGGCCAAAACCTGTCGGAGCAGGAACTCAACGACTATGGCCTGAATTTCATTCGCACGCAACTGATCACCGTGCCCGGCGCATCCGTTCCCTATCCCTATGGCGGTAAACAACGCCAGGTGCAAGTGGACCTCAATACGACAGCGTTACAGTCCAAAGGCCTTTCTGCGCTGGACGTGGTCAATGCGATCAGCCTGCAAAATCTGATTCTGCCCACAGGCACGTCCAAGATTGGACCCAAGGAATACGATGTTTCCATTCCTAACGCAGCGCCTCAAACAATCGCCGACTTAAACCGAATCCCGATCAAGACGATTGGTGGCACTACGATCTACATCAAAGATGTTGCCTGGGTGCGCGATGGCTTTCCGCCACAGACGAATATCGTGCGCGTCAACGGACAGCGCTCCGTATTGCTGACCATCCAGAAGGCGGGCAGTGCTTCGACCTTGAACGTGATCGCCGGCGTCAAGGCTCTGCTGCCTCGAATTAAGACCACAGTTCCGCCGCAACTCGATATAGCCCCGCTTGCCGATCAATCCATTTTCGTGCGCGGCGCGATCAGTGGTGTGGTGCGGGAAACGCTCATAGCCGCGTGTCTGACCGCTTTCATGATTCTCGTCTTTCTCGGCAGTTGGCGAAGCACCATCATCATCGCGATCTCGATCCCTCTCGCCATCCTCACCTCCATCATTGTGCTTAGCGCAATCGGAGAGACGATCAACATTATGACGCTCGGTGGACTCGCTCTGGCGGTCGGCATCCTGGTCGACGACGCGACCGTCGAGGTCGAGAACATCAATCGCAACCGCGAGGCGGAACCTGAGAAGGACATGGATGAAGTTGTCCTCGACAGCGCGTCGCAGATCGCCACACCCGCTTTCGTGTCCACACTATCGATCTGTATTGTGTTTGCGCCGATGTTCCTGCTCTCGGGCGTTGCTCGGTACCTGTTTGTGCCGCTCGCCGAAGCAGTCGTTTTCGCCATGTTGGCCTCGTATTTCCTGTCGCGGACGATCGTTCCGACCATGGCAAAGTACCTATTGCGGGGAGAACACAACGAGGGCGCTGCCCCCATTCGCAATCCTTTTGTGCGGCTCCAAAAGGGTTTTGAAGCGGCGTTCGAAAACTTTCGTCACAGCTATCGCCGTCTGCTGGAGATTTGCCTCCATCACCGTAGTGCTTTCCTGATTGCGTTCTTCGCCACCTGCCTTGGTTCTCTCGCGATTCTGATTCCTTGGCTGGGCCGCGACTTCTTTCCCAGCGTTGACAGCGGCTCTTTCAAGCTTCATCTGCGTGCGCCCACGGGAATGCGCATCGAGGAAACCGCCAACCTTTGCGACCAGGTCGAACTGTCGATTCGCCAGCAAATTCCGGCGGGCGAAGTCCACAACGTAATTGACAACATAGGCCTGCCCTACAGCGGCATCAATCTCTCCTACAGTAATTCGGCTCCTGTCGGCTCTTCCGATGCCGACATTCTTGTGACGCTTTCCGCGAATCACCATCCCACGAATGACTATATTCACCAGCTTCGTCTGACCCTCCCAAAACAGTTCCCTGGTGTGACATTCGCGTTCTTGCCGGCCGACATGGTCAGTCAAATCCTGAATTTTGGCTTGCCGGCCCCGATCGATGTGCAGGTTGTGGGAAATAACTTGGAGGGAAACCGGCTCTACGCGAACGCACTGCTCGAGAAAATTAGGTCGGTTCCAGGAACGGCCGATCTGCGGATCCAGCAGCCCTTCGACCAGCCTTTTCTGCGCTTGAAGGTCGAGCGTACGAAAGCCGAGCAGCTTGGTTTTTCCGCTCACGACATTGCGCAGAATCTTTTGGTATCACTGAGCGGCAGTTTTCAAACCTCACCTACATACTGGGTGGACCCAAAGAATCGCGTCAGCTATCAAATCGCCGCGCAAACACCGCAATATCGCACCGACACATTGCAGGATGTAGAGAACATTCCTATCACTGGCACGGACCCAACCGCTCCTCCCTCGCTTATGGCCAGCTTGGTATCCTTCCAGCGCGGCACGGGCATGGCAGTGGTTTCGCATTACGACGTGGCCCCCGTCATTGACATTTTTGGCGCTGTCACGGGACGCGACCTCGGTGGCGTATCTGGCGACATCTACAAAATTATTGACGATACTCGCCAACAACTACCGCGCGGTTCTCGCGTCGTTGTCCGTGGACAGGTTCAGACGATGCGAGCCTCCTACATCGGACTTCTAAGCGGACTAGCGTTCTCGATCGTGCTTGTATACCTGCTCATCGTGGTCAATTTTCAGTCCTGGCTGGACCCGTTCATCATGATTTCCGCGCTGCCTGCTGCGCTCGCAGGCATTGCATGGTTTTTGTTCATCACCCACACGACCCTCAGCGTACCTGCTCTGATGGGAGCCATCATGTGCATGGGCGTAGCTACCTCCAACAGCATTTTGGTTGTCAGTTTTGCAACGGAAAAAATGGAGCAAGGCAGCGACTCCATCAGCGCCGCCCTGGAAGCTGGCTTCACGCGCTTTCGGCCTGTGTTGATGACCGCGCTGGCCATGATCATCGGCATGGTGCCAATGGCTCTCGGGCTGGGGGACGGCGGGGAACAAAATGCGCCTCTTGGCCGCGCGGTTATAGGCGGGCTGCTCTTCGCGACGGTTTCTACGCTCTTCTTCGTCCCAGCATTTTTCAGTCTTCTCCAGGGTTCACGGCCGCATCCGGCTCAAGCTGGAAATGCACAGTAAGTATGGATACGGAGTCATTATGTCGCCTCAAAATCAAAGTCAAAATAAAGAAAGAATCGAGCGCCAGACAATCCCATCGAATGAACCGGCACAAAAACGCTCGAAGAGAGGATGGTTGGTTCTGATCGTCGCTCTAGTCGTGGTCGGCGCCCTCCTTTCGTCTGGCATCTGGTCGCGTGTTAAAGCCCGCACGACGCTGAAGACGGAAACCGCTCAAGTGGCCCTTACTGCGGTATCCGTTGTTTCGCCAAAGCAAACCGCGCCTGCCGAGGAGATCATCCTTCCTGGAAATGTGCAACCGTTCATCACTTCGCCGATCTACGCGCGAACCAACGGATATCTAAAGAAGTGGTATTTCGATATTGGGGCGCATGTCAAGAAGGGGCAGTTGCTTGCAGTCATCGAAACGCCAGAAGTTGATCAACAGCTCGAGCAAGCGCGGAGCAACCTGTCAACCGCAAAGGCAAATCTCGAACTCGCCTCCATCACCAAGTCCCGGTATCAGGGACTCCTGAAAAGCAATGCCGTTTCCCAGCAGGACGCGGACAACGCGGTTGGTACTTACAACGCCAATAAAGCCATCGTCGAAGCGGACGAGGCAGCCGTTCAGCAATATGCCGCACTGGTCTCTTTCGAAAAGGTCTATGCTCCCTTTGACGGTGTGATCACGGCGCGCAACACCGATATCGGCGACCTGATTAATTCTGGAAGCAGCTCCAACGTCAAAACCGATCTCTTTCACATCGCGCAACCCGGCACCTTGCGCGTTTACGTAAACGTCCCCGAAGAATATTCGCGCGGGATCAGCGTCGGCATGACCGCGGATCTTGCTCTAGCCGAGTTTCCCGGTCGCACCTTTCCGGGAAAGCTGGTACGCACGGCTGACGCCATCAACATGACGACTCGCACCTTGTTGATTGAAATTGATGTGGCCAACCCCACAGGTACCTTGCTTACAGGTTCCTATGCGGAGGTGCACTTGAAAGTTGCCGCTCAGCCTTTCACATTCATCATTCCGGTCAATACCTTGATATTCCGCTCGGAAGGCTTGCAAGTGGGCCTTGTGAAGGATGCAAAAGTTACTCTCGCTGCCGTTACTCCGGGGCACGATTTCGGCAACACAATAGAGATCGTCTCCGGCCTAAAGCGGGACGATCAGGTCATTATCAACCCGCCCGATTCCATCGTTACCGGACAGCAAGTCCAAATCGTTCAGGCAACATTGCCAGGGGATATCAAGTGAAACGTACCCGAAACAACGTCTTGGTCGGAAAGGCGCGCCGAACACGCTGGCTCGTAGTTCTACCGGCGGCTATATCCGTACTCCAGATTTGCGGATGCACCGTTGGCCCCGAATATAAGCGGCCCGCTGCGGAAGTGCCGCCCGTGTACAAAGAGGTGGGCAATTGGAAGCAAGCTCAGCCCAACGACCAGAATCTCGGCGGTAACTGGTGGGAGATGTTTCAGGACCCCCAACTGAACGCCCTCGAATTGCAGGTCAACGTGTCCAACCAAAATTTGAAGGCGGCTGCGGCCCAATACACGCAGGCTCGCGCAGTCGTGCGCTACAACCGGGCCGCGTACTATCCCACCATCGACGGGGGCGCTAGCGCGACACGAAACAGAATCTCAAACAATCGCCCTCCTACCCTCGCCTCCAATGGAGTTACCTACAACGACTTTCAGATTCCTCTCGAACTCTCTTACGAAGTCGACGTCTGGGGACGCGTGCGCCGCACCGTTGAGTCCTCTCGCGAGCAGGCTCAAGCCAGCGCCGCCGACCTGGCAACCGTGAACTTGTCCATGCACGCCGAATTGGCTTTGGACTACTTCCAGGCCCGCACACTTGATGCGGAGGAGCAGCTTCTGAATTCGACCGTCACGCAGTACCAACAAGCCCTGGAATTGATTGAGAATCGCTTTGCCGGAGGACTCGCCTCGGATCTGGAGGTCCAACAGGCCAGGACTCAACTTGAAACAACTCGCGCGCAGGCGATCGACGTCGGAGTGGCTCGCGCTCAATATGAGCACGCCGTGGCGGTTCTGATTGGGAAGCCTCCAGCGGAGTTCAGTCTCGCCGCTCTTCCTCTCACGGCACCTCCGCCACCGATTCCGACTGGTTTGCCCTCCGAATTGCTGGAACGCCGTCCCGATATCGCGGCGGCCGAAAGGCGTATGGCCTCGGCCAACGCGCAAATCGGTGTAGCCAAGGCGGCTTATTATCCGACCATCAGTTTAGGCGCGACAGGTGGCTTCGAAAGTGGCGTGATCAGCACGCTCATCTCGGGCCCCAGCATCCTCTGGTCGGCAGGCGGTTCGGCGGTCGAACCCCTCTTTGATGCCGGGCGTCGCAGGGCCAACTTAGATCAAGCCATAGCGGCCTACGATCAAACAGTCGCCAACTACCGGGAGACGGTCTTGACCGGCTTCCAACAAGTCGAAGACAACGTAGCGGCGCTACGCATCCTCGAGCACGAAGCTCAAGTTCAGAACGATGCAGTCACCGCAGCGCAGAAATATCTGGAACTCGCCATCACTCGCTACAAGGGAGGCGTAACGAGTTACCTGGAAGTGACCACTGCCCAGAGTGCAGCTCTCTCAGATGAACTCACCGCCGTAAACATTCTCGGCCGCCGCATGGTGGATGCAGTAACACTGGTTCAGGCGCTTGGCGGTGGCTGGAATAGTTCCGAACTGCCTCAGCGCCCCGAATGCTGTGGCAAATTGACAAGCTCTTCAAGGTAAAGACGCCATTTTCTGAACCATCGAGTCCGTGATTGAGCGTATTGCGGAAAAGGAACCACAACACAATTCTCTCGCAATCTAGTTTGGATACTGGCTCCATTACAAAAGCAAAGAGAACCTACGAATCAGGCGCCTCAAATCAGTCGCCAGATTTTTTGTCGGTTTCAGGAAGCTGTGGCACATCGAGATTGTGCGCCAACCAAGGAAGCAACACTTTCCTGAAAATGATCGGGTCAGGCCACACTTTCACTTGCCGGCCCAGATGTCCCCCTGAGGGATTGATCCACGCTTCTTTCGGAACATCACCCGCGTTCATGAGCTCATAAATATCGGAAATGGGTACCTGCGTATCTTTTACTCCTGCGATGATCAGCATCGGCGTTGTAGGCTTGCCGAGAATTCCCTGGTTCACCAGTGACATCTTCTCAAACATCGCCGCGATGTCGTCCACCGTATTCACGTTATCGAAAATCGCCATCAATGCGGGTACCTGGTCGAATAAATATTCGCGATTACCCAGTAGCGATTCTGTAAGGAACTTGCGCGTGAAAAAAAGATCCGTAGGCGGAGACTGGACGCTTACGGCCTTCAGCCGATCGCGCTCCACAACTGCCATCTTCGTGCCCCAGTAAGCCCCCCAGCTAACACCGTGAAAGGCGATGCGTGTCTTATCCACTTCGGGACGGCTCTGCAGATAGTCGATCGCCTTGGAGAGCAAACGTTCCGACGTCGGACTGGCCTTTATCGGACACTGGCCGGTCCCTGGTCCGTCTATCGCCAGAAAACCAATGCCGTAGGGGAGAATCGCGCCAAAGCTTTCCGTTAAATCTTCCTTTCGGCTATCGAGACCGTTCACGGCAAGGACCATCGGAACCGGCCCCTTGGCGTTTTTGGGCAGGCGCAGGTAGCCAATAATTTCGGAGCCTTCGAACGGAATGCGCACGACCTCCAGCGGCGGATCCCAGAATTTGGCGTGCGCTAGAAATGCTTCGATCGCCTTGGCGTAGGATTCCTTTTTCTTCGGCGAAGAAGGAATCGGCCATCGCCCGAACGAATAAATGCGCCACGCGCGCATGTAGTCTGCATTGGCCTTTGCGGCATCGGACTTCTCGAGCGATTTGCCTTCGGCCATGTAGCGGTCCGCGACATTCATGAATGCCGTTGCCCACTCGTCCTTATCGCGAGTCTTGATGGAAGCGAACGCTTCTTGCACATCGGCGGGATCCAGCCCAATCATCGGATACATGCCGTTCTGGGCGCGCTTCACGGCCTCGACCTTAATTTCGTCGATGGTGCGCTCGGCCCTCTCCTGGGCGAACAAACTGGACGGAACGAGAACTGTGACGAAGATTAAAACGAAACGGCACAAGAAAAGTTGGATCTGGCTTTGAATCTTTGGCATGTCCGTACCTCTGACTGTGGAGTGGTTTGCAAAAAGAAACCGCGATACAGAAAAAAGGGAGTGCGCTTGGAAAACAGGGCACTCCCCATGGGCGGAAAGTCTTAGAACGTAAACTTCAAGCCCAGCTGAACCGCTCGGCTGCCGCCCGAACCGATCACTGGATTGGCCGCGGCGACGTCCGGCGTGGCGCAGGAACAACCAAAACCGCCTGGTCCCGGGACGGATGGATCGTTATGCCCCCAACCGTTTTGGCCACCGAAGGGATTGGCAAAATTGGGATGGTTGAAAATGTTGAAGAATTCCGCGCGGAACTGCATGCCGACACGTTCGCCAAAGCGGAAATTCTTCATCGCGGAAAAGTCCACATTGCGGAAGCCAAAGTCTTGAAACATGTTACGTCCCATGTTTCCAAAGGTTCCGACGGCCGGCGGCAACATCATGGAGCTCCCCATCGCATAACAACCGAACAAACCGAGGGCAGTGTTATTCCCGCCGGTCGGACCGCCATCAAGAGCCGCCGCCTTTGCTACGCACGCCGGATTGCTGGTGCCGGGGAAGTACGGAACGCCAGTGGAAATTGTTGGTTTGAAGTCAGAGTTGTTGCCGAAGAAATTCCAGCGATCAACGAGTTCGCCAGTGCCGCTAATGTCCGTTCCCGCGTCGATGGGTCCCCAAGGTTGCGCCGCAAATACGCTTACGATGGTGTTCACCTGCCAGCCTTCCAGCAGTTGTCCCCAGGTCTTGATTCCAGGGACTGCATAAGTAAGCGATAGAGTGAAGCGATGACGCATATCGAAGTCGCTGCTGGCGTACTCGCGATAGGCGTGTGTGCTATCCATCGGAAGACCCGAACCAGCGCCGAAATCCCAGTTTGCGCCGACGTTATCCAGCGCGTGCGAATAGGTGTAGCCCAGCAGGAATGTCAGCCCATGATAGTCGCGTCCGGTCAGCGTCATCTGCAGGCCGTTGTAATTTGAACGGTAGATGTTGCCCATCTGGTAGATCTGGCCGAGATAAGGGAACTTTGCGTTATACGGCCGAGCGTTCTGTTCGGCGACGGGATCGGCGCCGGCACTGCAAACTCCAGGGTCGTAACCGGACGCGATGCAAGCGGACCAACCTGCGCCAACCGTTGGCTGATTGAGGTCACGAATTCCGAAAAGCTTGGAGCCATGATTGCCGACGTACGCAGTTTCCAGAGTGATCTTGGAATTGAACGCGTGCTGCACGTTCAAGTTCCAATTGTAGACGTACGGTGTCTTGATGTTTTGCGTGATGCCCATGATGGTGCAGGGGCTTCCGGTGGCGACGCTGCAATCGACGGTGCCCGTGGGAAATACCGTTCCGCCTCCAGTGCCATTCCAATTGAGTTGCGATCCTGGAAAGACAACCAAGCCAGTGGCAATGTTTCCGTTGCCGGGCGTCACGCCAACGCCTCCCGTGGGAATGGTCGCCAGGCCCAGATTGTTGTTCAGGGCCAGGAAAGATTCCCAGTTCACGGTTTCATAGATGATGCCCGCGCCGCCCCGGACCACCGTTCGATTGTTTCCGGCGATATCCCAGGCAAAGCCGGCGCGAGGAGCAAAGTTGTAGGGATCGACGTTATATGGACCGCTGATCCCTTTTCCAACTTGAACGAGCCCGACGTTCGGATCGAAGTTGGCGAGTTGGTTGTTCGCATCCTTGATTACGGTGTTGAGTTCGTAGCGCAATCCAAGATTTAAAGTCAGGTGGGTGGTGACGCGCCAATCGTCTTGCCCGAAGAAAGCGATGCCCCAATTGTGAATGTCGCGGGTGGGATCGCCGATCAAGAGGCTGCCGTTTGTCGGTGAACCCGCAAAGAAATCCTCGATCGGGGAAGAGGATATGCCATCGAAGGTGAAGGCATTGCCTCCCAGAAATTTGAACCGGCCGCGAGTGCCACCGTAGGCGCCGCCGCTAAAACTGTCGCGGTGAACCTCGCCGCCAAATTTGAAGGCGTGCTTGCCGACCGCGCGGGAGACGTGATCGATGAACTGGTAGCGCTGATCCGGGCCTTGCACTTTGGGCCAGTTGAAACCGCCGATGCCCGAAATGGGAAACCCGAAAAATCCAAGAACGTTAACGCGTGGCAGGCCCCCGTACAGCGGATTGGTCACGCCCGTGTTCAGGCCGTAGTCCGTCGCCGGATCCTGATGGTCGTTGGGAAATGTGGGCTGGTAAAGCCGGTTGTAGCCGAAACGCGCTTCGTTAACCCACACCGCGCTAGGAGTCCAAATCCAGTTCAGCCCGAACACTTGGGCTCGCGTGTGTATTTGCGTGAGCCATTTCGTCTGTAACTGCGCTGCATCTTGTACCGTGCCGTTGTTGTTCCCAAAGAAATACAGCCCGCTGAGGGTATTCGTTGCGTTCAACTGATAGTCGATTTTGCCAATCGCGTTGTCTACGCTCACGCTATTAGGCAAACCGAAGTTAATGACGGTGTTCCCGGCGGGATTCGTTCCGTTGTTCAGCGGTATACCCGTCCCGTTACAGGAAATCGGGGGGCCGAGCGTGCAGCCGGCAATTTGCAGGCTAGCGGCACTGACATCGTTGGGAATTTGACCAGCGAGAAAAGCGGCGTGCACATCGGCGATAGCATTGATAGCGCTATTGTTGCAGTCTCCGCCGACAACGCCCGTGAAAGCGCAGTCGGATCCGGTGGACGGCGCGGCGAGTCCCACCGTCGCGGGGGTGGCTAGTTGCCCGTTATTCCCGACCGTGTAGCGCTGCCCTTCGTAAGCGCCGAAAAAGAATAGTTTGTCTTTGACTATCGGTCCGCCCGCAGTTGCACCGAATTGCTTCAAATTGCGCGGAGATTTTTCCGTGCCGACCGGATCGTAGTAATTGCGAGCGTCTAGATCCGTCGTCCGAACGAATCCATAGGCGCTGCCATGCAGAGAATTGGTGCCGGACTTCACACCGACGTTGACCATCGTACCGGGCTTCCAGCCGTATTCGGCCGGTGGATTCGTGATTACGTTAAATTCCTGGATCGCATCGATGGGAAGAATCGTTGCGGAGTCCCCAGCAATGCCCGCGCCGTTGATGATGCTCTGGCCAGAGAACGGCTCGCTGTTGAAGAGACCGTCTACAAGATAAGCGTTATCCTCGGCCCGCAAGCCGTTGCTGCTCGTCGTGGAAAAGCCTCCCCCGGGGTAGCGCACGATGCCGGGGCGAAGCTGAAGGAGATTTTCGTAGTTCCTGCCGTTCAAAGGCAGATCAACAATCTCTCTGTTGCTGAGTGTTCCTCCCAGCGAGGAATTGGTGGTATCGAGAAGCGGAATGTCTTCGGTGATGGTGACCACCAGCGTGGAGTCGCCCGGCTTCAAGTTGGCATCGACGCGCACGTCCTTATCAACTTCGATGACGACCCCAGCCGCTTGGAAGCTGTTGAAGCCCTTTGCTTCAACGAAAACTTTGTAGGTGCTGGGCTGCAAATCGGGAACAACGTACTCGCCAGCATCGTCCGTGACCGTCGTGCGCGCTATGTTGCGCAAAGTATCGGTCACGGTAACTCTGGCGCCGACGATCGCCGCGTCCTGAGAGTCATGGACGCTGCCTAGAATGCGGCCGGCGGTTGTTTGGCCACAGGTCGAACTTGCGGTGCAAAGAAGAAGCAAGAACACGGCCGGTGCTGCTGCAAATCCGAGCCACCGGCGTTTAAATAGCGTGGAGCAAACTAAAGGCATCATGAGGACCCCTTCCCCTTCAAGAATGCACCGGCGTAATCTGTGGTGTGATGGTACTACCACCAGATAATTGAGGGTGTCAAGAAGATTTTCTGATGTGCCCAATCGGATTTATGGTATAGCTGTCATACCAATCGCAAAAGTCCGGGCATCTGACGTGGAGGAGCCACCGACACAGCGGGCCATTAAGGAAGGCAGCTCGAATCCCCGCCGAAATTCGGCACTGAAATCCCGCGTAACACCGCAGGTCGATATTGCCGTTTGTGAAAGACTCAGAAAGGTATCACGAGAGCGAATATGGCCATCGCAACGATCAATCCCGCAACAGGCGAGGTTTTAAAACGCTTTGAAGCGCTTACGGACGCCCAGATTGAAGAAAAAATCAGCCTGGCCCAGTATGTCTTTCCAAAATTCCGCGATCTGGAGTTTGCGGAACGTGGTCGCATGATGCTCAAGGCTGCGGATATTCTAGAAGCCGAGAAGCTGGAACTCGCGAAGTTGATGACCCTCGAAATGGGCAAGACACTCCGCTCGGCTGTGGATGAGGCGGTGAAATGCGCCTGGGCCTGCAGGTATTACGCGGAAAATGCCGCTCAATTTCTTGCCGACGAAGTAGTCGAAACATCGGCGCGCAAAAGCTATATTCGCTATCAGGCCATGGGGCTCATTCTGGTGATCATGCCGTGGAACTATCCGTTCTGGCAGGTCTTTCGGTTCATAGCGCCAGGGCTGATGGCCGGGAATATAGGGTTGTTGAAGCACGCATCCAACGTGCCGCAGTGTGCGTTAAAGGTAGAAGACGTATTGCTTCGCGCGGGATTTCCAAAGGGCGCGTTCCAGACTTTGTTAATCGGTTCCAACAAAGTTGACGCTATCCTGGCGGATGACCGCATCGCAGCCGCCACCTTGACGGGAAGCGAAGAAGCCGGCGTCAAAGTCGGCGCAGGAGCGGCAAGTCGAATCAAGAAAGTGGTCCTGGAACTTGGCGGAAGCGATCCGTTCATCGTGATGCCGAGCGCAAATCTGGAAGAGGCCATTGCGACAGGTGTAAAAGCACGTACGCTCAACAACGGACAATCCTGTATTGCCGCGAAGCGCTTTATCGTAGCGGAAGAGATCGCCGACGAGTTTGAACGCGTCTTTGTCGAAAAAATGAAGGCGCTGAAACTCGGTGACCCTTTCGACGAAAAAACAGATGTGGGGCCCTTGGCCACCGCTGACGCCGTGGAGTCACTTCACGCGGATGTGCAGAAAAGCGTGGATGCCGGTGCAAAAGTACTCACCGGCGGTAAAGCCGCGGCCATGCCCGGCAATTATTATTTGCCGACGGTGCTGACGAACATTCCTCCCAATTCGCCGGCCTATCGCGAGGAACTTTTTGGCCCGGTTGCCTCCCTCTTCCGCGTGAAGAATCTCGACGAAGCGATACGAATCGCGAATGACAGCCGGTTCGGCCTGGGAGCCAGTGCGTGGACAAATGATCCAAACGAACAGGAACGGTTTATCAACGAACTCGAGGCCGGAATGGTATTCATTAATCAAATGGTAGCCTCGGATCCACGGGTTCCGTTTGGAGGGGTAAAGCGCTCAGGATATGGACGGGAATTGAGCATGTTCGGCATTCGGGAATTCGCCAACGTGAAGACAGTGTGGGTAAAGTGAAGATAAGAGTTGACAGTTTATCGGCATGTTGTATGGTGGTCGGACCAGTAGTCCGGTAAAACGCGGCAAAGATTCCTAACCGAGGAAGACATGTACAAAGTTGTTCAGAGTTCTAGGCTTTACGAACAAATCGTAAAACAGATTGAAGATTCGATCGGGAAGGGTGACCTCAAAGAAGGTGACCAGCTTCCCGCCGAACGCGAACTGGCCTCGCAGTTTGGGGTCAGCCGCACGGCCGTACGTGAGGCCGTCAAGGCGCTGCAGGAGAAGGGCTTGGTGGAAGCCCACCCGGGGCGCGGCACATTTATCACCAGTGAAACCTCCAACTCCATTCGACTCACGTTCAATCGAATGATCAAATCCGAACCCCGCGAAGGAACCATCCACCTGGTAGAAGTGCGGGAGATACTGGAGCCCGAAATTGCGGCACTTGCAGCCACTCGAGCCACCGAAGACAGCCTGATCGAACTTCGCGAAGCGGTTGAGATTATGGATCGGGCGAAGCTCGACGATCCCGATTCGTTCATCGAGGCGGATCTGGATTTTCACTTGGCGCTTGCCGAAGCGGCCGCCAATCCCTTGATCTTATCCTTGATCGATTCCATCGTCGGCGTTTTGCGCGAGCAGAGATTAAGCATCTTCCAAGTAGAGGGCGGACCGGATCGCGGCCAATATCACCACAAGCGGATCCTGGAAGCGATCGAGAATCGCGACGCCGTTGGAGCACGAGAAGCCATGCGCGCCCATCTGCGGCAAGTGCGGGATGACTCTCGTAACTCCGCTGTTGGAAACAAATAGAAGAAGTTTGCAGGCAAGGAGAGTAGCAGGATGGCGAATCTGGGTTTCGTCGGTCTCGGTGTGATGGGCGGAGAGTTAGTCAACCGCCTGTTGAGCAAGGGGCACACCGTGACTGGCTACAACCGCACCAAGGCTAAGGCGGAATGGCTGATTAAGGCCGGAATGAAGTGGGCGGATTCTCCACGCGCTGTCGCAATAGCTGCCGACGTTGTGTTTTCCATGGTCACCAATTCCGCCGCGCTCGAAGCGATCGTAGAAGGACCTGACGGCATTCTCGCCGGCTTGGGACCCGGAAAAATCTATGTGGATATCAGCACCGTAAGCCCGGAATACAGCCGGGCGGTGGCGGAAAAGGTGCGCGCAAAAGGCGCGGACATGCTGGACGCTCCGGTTTCCGGCAGCGTGATCACACTGCAAGAGGGAAAACTCTCCGTGATGGTCGGCGGCCGCCCGGAGACTTTTGAGAAAGCGAAACCAATCCTCCAGGATATCGGCCCGAAAGTAACCTACGTGGGCGGCAATGGCTTGGCGTTGGTGTTGAAAATTGCGTGCAACTTGAGTCTTGCCGTACAGATGCTGGCGTTTTCCGAAGGAGTGCTGCTGGCCGAGAAAAGCGGTATCTCGCGAGAAATCGCTGTCGAAGTGTTGACCAATAGCGCGATCGCTTCCCCCATGGTCAAGTATCGCGGACCCTTCGTCTTAAAGCTTCCGGATGAAGCGTGGTTCAACGTCAACATGATGCAGAAAGATATGCTCCTGGCGTTGGAGCTAGGCCGCGAACTGGACGTGCCGTTACCTTCGACGGCGGTGGCTAACGAATTTCTAACCGCTGCGCGTGGAATCGGACTGGCGAAAGAAGATTTTGCAGTCGTGTTTGACGTGCTGGCGCAACTATGTGGAGTGAAGCGATGAGCAAGGCAGCGGATGCCGTACAGATTCCCTCGGGGATTTCGACCGAGAAATGGCTCCAGATGTATCGCCGCATGCAGATGATCCGCCTTTTCGAGGAACAGGTAAATGAGCTGTATACGCGAGCTTTGATGCCCGGGTTGGCTCACCTGTACGTGGGCGAAGAAGCGGTTGCCGTCGGAATCTGCGAAGCGCTTCGAAATGACGACTACATCACCAGCACACATCGAGGACACGGGCATTGCCTGGCAAAGGGCGCTGCGCCCGATCGCATGTTTGCGGAATTGTTGGGTAAAGAAGCAGGGTACTGCCGTGGCAAAGGTGGATCGATGCACATCGCCGATCCGGCCACCGGGAATCTTGGCGCAAACGCCATCGTTGCGGGCAGCGCGGGAATCGCAACGGGTGCGGCCTTTTCCGCCAAGCATGCCGGTAAAGGACAAGTCGCTGTATGTTTTTTTGGTGAAGGCGCGTTGGGCCAAGGCGTGGTGTATGAAGTGATGAACCTAGCGGCGCTCTGGAAGCTGCCGGTGATTTACGCTTGCGAAAATAATTTTTATACCGAATATACGCATTTCAAGGAAACGACCGCCGGTGATGTGCTGGCCCGGGGCGAAGCCTTCGGAGTTCCGTCAGAAAGCGTGGACGGGCAGGACGTGCGCGTCGTGTACTCGACGGCATCGCGATTGGTTGAGCGAGCGCGCTCTGGCGGAGGCCCATCGTTTCTCGTCTGCGAAACCTATCGCTACACAGGACACCATGTTGGCGACATTAATCGCGAGTATTACCGCTCAAAACAGGAAGAGCACGAGTGGAAAACCGAGCGCGACCCGATCCAACTTTTCTCAAATTGGCTGATTAACGAAAAGATAGCGGATGAACGCGCATTGAACTCTATCGGATCGGAAGTCCGCGCCGAAATGCAGACTGCCGTCGATTTCGCTATCCAAGCCCCTTATCCAATGCCGGAAGAAGCGGAGCAGGACGTCTATGCCTGAAGTTGCAGTGCGGGAACTTACTTTTGCGCAGGCTGTCAAGGAAGCGCTTGCCGAAGAAATGCGGCGCGACATCCGGGTGTGCATTCTGGGCGAAGACGTCGCCGAAGCCGGCACGCCATTCAAAGTGCTTTCGGGACTGGTCGAAGAATTTGGCAAAGAACGCGTGATTGACACACCGATCTCCGAAGCGGGATTTACTGGTGTCGGCGTTGGCGCGGCCATGACGGGGATGCGGCCAGTAATCGATATCATGTTCGGTGATTTTCTGACCCTGGTGATGGATCAGATGGTGAATCAGGCTGCCAAGGTTCACTATATGTCGGGCGGAAAATGGAAAGTACCGATGGTATTGCGGACCACGCTGGGCGCGACGCGTCGGTCTGCGGCGCAGCATTCCCAGTCTCTGCACGCTTGGCTAAGTCACGTTCCAGGACTAAAAGTTGTGATGCCCTCGACTCCGTATGACGCTAAGGGACTCTTGAAGAGCGCAATCCGAGACGACAACCCGGTGGTCTTTTTCGAAGACAAGATGATGTATCGCCAAAAAGGACCGGTGCCCGACGAGGAATACACGATCCCACTGGGCGTCGCGGACATCAAGCGAGTCGGCAAGGATATTACCTTGGTGGCAACGAGTAGTATGGTAGAGGTCGCGTTGGCCGCGGCGGTATTGCTCGAGAAGGAAGGCATCAGCGCGGAAGTGATCGATCCAAGAACGACCTGGCCTTTGGACGAAAAGACTCTCGTGGAATCAGCGAAGAAAACTTCAAAAGCCATCGTGATCGATGAAGGTTATGGACGATACGGCGTCACCGGGGAACTTGCTTCGGTAATCTCAGAGGGCGCGTTTTATAGTCTCGAGGCTCCGGTCAAAAGAATGGGCGCTATGCACGTGCCAATTCCATTTTCGCCGCCGCTCGAAGATGTAACGGTCCCGACGGGCCAGACAGTTTACGAAGCAGCGCGCGCCATGTGCCGCAAGAATTAAGCAGCGCGAGACAGGAGGACCATCGTGGCGATAAAGACGTATGGACCGATGGCGGTGGACTGGGAGAACCGCATCGATTTTGACCGCTTGCGCCGCGAACGCCTGGAGCGCGCCAAAGCCTTGCTTGCAAAATCGGAAATGGGCGCGTTGTTGTGCTTCGACATGAACAATGTCCGGTACATTACCGCCACGCATATCGGGTCATGGGCGCAGGATAAAAATAGCCGCTTCACACTCCTTCCACAAAATGACGAACCGATCTTGTGGGACTTCGGATCCGCAGCGCGACACCACCAGTTGCATTGCCCGTGGCTCGGCGAGAGATCTCGCCCAGGCATTCCGTTGCTGCGCGGAGCAATGTCTCCGGAAATGGGGCGCGCGGAAAACGTTGCGCGCAAAATCAAGATCGAACTCGAAATGCGTGGGCTCCACAAGGAGCCTTTAGGCGTTGACGTTATCGAGCCTCCTATTCTTTTCGCTCTCCAGAAAGAAGGCATTACCGTCGTAGACGGGCAGCAACTGATGTCCGACGCGCGCGTAATCAAGACGCAAGATGAAATTTCCCTCCTGAATCACTCCGCGATGATGGTCGACGCGGCTTACGACGAGCTCTATCGCGCGATGAAGCCCGGCATGAGCGAAAATCAGGCT